>Ga0082212_10000545_pt1 | contig 54113 bp, 44 predicted proteins | sample TergutNt197P3_FD_71548 | JGI IMG/M metagenome (GOLD analysis project Ga0082212, IMG submission 71548) | Neocapritermes taracua P3 segment gut microbial communities from Petit-Saut dam, French Guiana - Nt197 P3 | ecosystem: Host-associated > Arthropoda: Insects > Digestive system > Gut ...
AAGATGGATTGTTGAAAGATCATTCGGATGGGCTGATAATTGCCGGAGGCTGTGGAAGGTTTGCGAAAGGCACTTGAGCACATTTTGTCAAATGTTTGTATTGTCATTTATTTCAGTTCTTTTAAGGAGATACTAAACATCCTCTAAGGCAGAGCTTGAAGGCAACGCCAATCAAGAGAAGTTGTGCTTAAGCAATTCTTAAAATAAAGGAGAGCAATTGAACTGCTTGCCAGCCAAAGCCACAGCCCACACTTAAAGTGGAGAGTTGTGGCTTTGATTTCAATAAAGCCATCATGGATTGTTTCCAGGCTTAAACCACTTGGGGCGCTGCGCCCGCCGCGCCACAACGCGGGAAAAAAACAAATCAAAACGGCTAAAAAAAAATTTCCCGGCAACCATTGCAACTTCTTTTCCAATATATAGTGTAATTCGTAGGCAATTGCGCCAGCCAATGCAAGCCAAGCCGCCCTTCAAATTTGATGCGTGGCTTGCCATATAGTGTACAATGCGTATAATTAAAATTGACACTAGCACATAGGAGTTGGTGGAAGTCAATGACCCGCCACTCAGCGCCTGATGCCGCTTGAAGCGGGGGCTTGTGCTGACTTGCGCTGAATTCTAGATGCAAGCCCTTGTCGGCTAGCCTAAGCACTTAGAGCGCTGCGTTGCCAAAGGATGTAGGCGCCTGCTGATGCTCCGCTAGTCTGCAGCTCTGCAGGTTATGGTTAAAAGCCTTGACCGGCATGGGCGGCGCTGCAACCATCCAAAACTTGGGACTACATTTGCGAAGTAGATTTGACTCTGGTAGCTGGGAGGCCTAAGGCATTGCACAGCTGCAGGCGGAGTGAACGCCTTCGCCATATCTTGGAAAAGGAGAGCGCGATTCCTCCCCCTCCTAGCTAGCTTGGGGTGGGGGTGTCCTCGCGCAAGATTAGATGAAAGAGTTTTTTAGCGAATTCAAAAAATTTGCAGTCAAAGGAAATGTGATCGACCTTGCTGTTGGGGTAATAATCGGCGCGTCTTTCCAAAGCGTTGTCACCTCATTTACTGACAACATACTCTCGCCCGTTATCGGGATAGCTGCAAAGCAAAACTTCGATGCGCTTTTTTTGCAAGTTGGTCCAGTTGTTATTAAATATGGCGCCTTTCTCAATAGTGTAGTGAACTTTTTGATAATGTCATTTGTTGTCTTCTTGTTCATCAAAAGCATCAACAAACTGGCTGCAATCGGTGAAAAGCCAAAAGAGCAGGAGCCAGCTAAGAGAAAGTGCCCGTATTGCTACGGGGATTTGCACACAGAGGCTACCCGTTGCCCTTCATGCACGTCGCTTCTGTAGGCAAGGAAGCATCAAGCCAAAATATCCCTTTTCGTTATTTCAAAAATATACAAGCAGACCTCAAGCTAAACTTGGATGCAAGCTTCATGATGTATCCTGCCGCCATGAAAGCGCCAGCTATTTGCGAACAGTCGATCCCTGGCTTTCAATTCCTGCTATTGGGTTTCCGATAACCTGCTTTTAAGTGTAAACTGCATGGCTATCATAGCGGATCCAAAGGGAAATAGGCAAATATGCGGGCGACCTCATAGCGGTTTTGCACACCCAATTGTTTGCATTGCTATGGAGGTTTATTTGATGATGAGAAATAAACCGTTGTTGTGGCAGCTCTTTGCTTTTTTGCATAGCAATCTGCTTGTTTCCTGCGCTAACGTTAGCGCACTCTCCGGAATATTCAGAGGATATGGATTTCATTGCCATTGTTGCCGCATCAAGCGGCCTTGTGCACAGCAATTGCTGAGGCGGCAACGGGGGACGTCAAAGATAGGAGGTTCGGAAGATGTTTGATGAAACAATTAAAGCCATTGAGTATTTTTGCAATGGGATGTACTGCTCACAAGCTGTGTTTGGGGCATTTTCTGAAAAGTATGGGCTTTCAAAAGACATAGCTTTCAATATCTCATGTGGACTAAACAGCGGCGCCAGGTGCGCAGACATTTGTGGGGCTGTTACAGGGGGGATTTTGGTTATCGGTTTGAAATACGGAGCTGACAAGCAAAAATGCAACAGAGAAACCGAATTGTTTATTCCGCGCTTTGTTGAGCAAAATGGCAGCAGCATGTGCCGAGACATTCTAGGTTGCGATATCACCACCACTGCCGGCAAACAAGCAGCGGCAGCTGGAAACCTATTCGGCACGGTTTGCCCGGAGTTGGTGGAAAACGCGGTTGATCTGCTTGCAGACATGGGCTATTAACACAAGCTAGGTTGGGCATCAAAAGGGCATAAAGAACAAGCTGAGGCCTAAAACTTGGCTAACAGGACAAGTGTTCTTAATGCAGCGAGGCTTGTTATAACTGCATGGGCTGTGTGTTGCTTCCACTTGATGACTTTGTACCTGGTCAAACCTCTATTGCGCGCTCAAATGTGTGGTTTAATGGATTTGGCAAACTAGACCATGCCTCAATCCCTGCGTCGTCCCCTATGTAGCTGGCATCCTGGCAGAAGGCACCACGCAGCAGCTTGAAAAGCTGCTCTATTTCCCGCCGGATTTTGTATGTCCCGTATCGGGAGCTCACGCCCATCAATGAAGTCCCCAAAACGATGATGCCGAACTTGGCCACGGGCTCTTTCGCTTCTGCAGGGATGTGCCTTAAATCCTTTCTGCGTCTAATCTCTTCTTTTTTCCACTTCAGTGTCGGATATCTCCGCCCGTTCCAAATAGCTTGCGAGCTCTTCACTGCGCAGCCTCTCATCCCTGTAGACAATAACGCAATAACCGACCCTCTCGATTTTATAGGCACAAACCGCCTGCCGTTGTATAAGAACATGTCCTCAAACTCGATGCCTGCCAGACCTGCCTCTTTTGTGTTCCTTTTCAGCGGCATGATGTAGCCAAAACCAGCCTCCAGGCTATCGCCGAAAATTCCAGAGGAGGTGTTCCCGTTGCCTCCAGGCAGGGTCGCCCTGGCGATGCCTGCTTCCTCGATTGTCAGCCTGAACGCTGCGGCATCTGGTATGTTGCGAGCGACATACCAGAAGAAAGCAGGCATCTGGTCCCCGCCTTAAAAGATGGATATGATACGGGCTTGGCTCAGCAGCGGAGGAGCTTGCTGTTTAGCGAATGCCCGGGAAGGACCCGGAATACTGCGCCCGTCGGCATTGGATCTCAAGACACCTACCTCGGGCGCAAGGACCTGAACGGCACGCTTGTGCCCAGCGAGGTTGCTGCCGACTTTAGCTTGAGCCTGGCATGCCCTGTTTTGCACGAGAATCGCCGTTGCCGCGATTTTGCCTTACGAGGTGCAAAAACATACCGCCGCTAAGAGCGAAAGCGGCGCGCTGTACACCGCCCGCCTTCCCGCTCCAGGTGCCCATCCATAAAGTGTGTATATTGGTAGTGCCTGTCCCATCCACAAAACACAAGCCGATCGGATAAAGCCGTTAGTGGATCCACTTCCAGTTCCAGGCGGCTTCGATGTTGTTGCCCAGGGAGCAGGATTGCTATAGTTTACCATGCATAAAAAGAGGTTATAGCTCACTAACATATTGCTTGGACTAGTAGTATGTGCTACATTAATGTTAATTGTACCATTTTACAAAGAGAGGATGCGCATGGCCAACAAGAAAAACACAAAACGAGCCTTAGCTGATTCTTTTTTAGAGTTGATAGACGACAAGCCGCTAGCTAAAATATCAGTTCTCGACATTGTTAAAAGATGCGGTGCAGGCCGCCAGACCTTTTATAACCATTTCCATGACAAATATGCGCTCATTGGTTGGATTTTCGCAACAGAGATTGATGAAGCGATAAAAAAGCATGGCCATAATGACCCCAAATCCACCTCAGAAGATATCCTGCGAATAATAAAGTCCCACAGCAAGCTCTTCATCGCGGTCGGAGAAGACGCGACTGTCCGGCAAAACTTTATTAAGATGTACCGGATACTATATACAATTCTTGACGCCTACTATTTGAGCCATGTCCAAGAGATTTTGGGCGCAGCTGAGATATCTGAAGAAGTCAAGTTTGCTGTAAACTATCATTGTTACGCCTTTAGCGGAACAATTAATGAATGGGTGCAGCAAGGATGCCCCGGGAGCGTTGAGAGAATTGCCCAACTGACAATACAATTCATGCCTGATATATTGCAGTCTTTTTATCCTCCCAATTTTTTGCTTTAACAAATCGTGCCAAAATTCCCCCTCCTCAAAACCCATGGAGAGTTTAGGCAGCGGGATGAACCGGCACAAACTTTCAGTTGCTGTAAAAATAGTTGCCGTCAAGTAAAACCTGTTCCTGTTGTGGCGCCCTAAAGGAAGATTCGCCTTTGCCGGAGCTGACCTATATCTAAGGTTGCCGCAATGTGTTGAACAAGGACGTGAATGCCGCCATCAACATCAAACAGGAAGCTATGCGGATGCATGCATTGACATAAAAATTCTTTGCATTGAACCAACCGTGGGACACGCGGGGATAGCTCGCTGATGCTGGCCGGCAAATAATGGCCTCGAACGAAAAGCCTCCACTTTGCACCTATTTAAATGCAGTGACGGCACTCCAAGTATACTTCTTAAGTTTGTCCTGGTAAAAAATACATTTGCAACTCGGACGGGCAAGAACGCAATTAATCTGTATTATACTTACAAATGCTACTCTCGCTAAAACAGCTTGGCTGCCCGCTTTTCACAATCGAGGAATGGATGCTCGAGTGCGGGCTTTCAATGGCGGAGATCGACAAGCTGCGCAGCAAAATGCTGGGACAGCAATAAAAAGGGAAAGCGTAAAACAAGGAGGCATAATATGGCAAGAACAGTACGCCCCAACCTGCCGATGAGGCTCGACGGCGCGCGCAATGTGCGCGACTTGGGCGGGTACCCGACAAAATACGGGACAAACACGGCCCTTGGCCAATTCCTGCGCGCCGACAACCCGTCCAAGCTCTCAGCCGACGACCTGCAGCGGCTGTACGACTACGGCGTGCGCCTGCAGATAGACTTCCGCTCCGACTCCGAGACGGAAAAGGCCCCAAGCTGCCTCAAAGGCTACAAGAACGTGGAGTTCACAAACCCCCAGATGCTGGATGACATCCACTCTGCCGACGGCTCGAAGGAAGTCAGGGTCACAGGCACTTTGGGGGAGATGTACTGCGACTTTTTAGACAACAAAAAGGGCGTGTACCTGAGGGTCTTGCGCGATGTTTTGCGCCACATGGACGACTGCGTGTTCTTCAACTGCACAGCGGGCAAGGACCGCACAGGGACTTTCGCGATGATACTGCTCAAGCTGGCGGGCGTTTCGGACGAGGATGTGGTCACCGACTACAAGATCACCGGCGACAATATTTGGCCTGACATGAAAGTGCTTGTGGAGCAGGCGAAGGCGGCAGGCCACGATATCGATCTCGACCTGGTGCAGTCCAACCCGAAACATATGGAGAAAGCCTTGGCGCACCTCAAGGCGGAGTACGGCACAATCGAGCATTGGCTCTCTATTGTCGGCCTTTCAGATGCCGAGATCAACACTCTGCGCGACAAGGTGCTGGGAAGGTTCTAGCTTTCGTGCAGATTGCGCATTGTTTGAATATTCAATGGATCCACAAAAGCTGGATGACAAATGGCTTAGCAAATAACAATTATAAAGGAGTGTTCCTATGTCAAGAACTGTAAGAGCAAGCCGACCCATCAAGTTGGACGGAGCGCGCAATGTCCGCGACTTGGGCGGGTACCCGACCAAGTACGGCATCAATACCGCTACGGGCCAGTTCCTTAGGGCGGATAACCCGTCCAAGCTCACCGAAGATGACCTCGACAGGCTCTACGGCTATGGCCTTAGGCTGCAAATCGACTTTCGCAGCCCCCAAGAAACAGAAAAAGACCCGAGCAAGCTCCAGGGCTTCAAGGACGTGGTTTTCACAAACCCGATAATGATCGACGATGTCCATTCCGCCGAAGGCGGCGCAGCCTCCCAACAAACCTTGGGGGAGATGTATATAAACTTTATTGACAACAAAAAGGATGTGTACCTGGGCGTCTTGAGGAACATCATTGAAAACCACATGGATGACTGCGTGTTCTTCAACTGCACAGCGGGCAAGGACCGCACAGGCACTTTTGCGATGATATTGCTGAAACTGGCAGGCTGCTCCGACGAAGTCGTTGTGGAAGACTACCAAGTGACAGGCGAGAACATCTGGCCAGACATGAAAGTTCTCATCGAGTACTACCGCGGCCTCGGCCACAACTTGGACGAGGACATGGTGAAATCCAACCCCGTGCACATGCAGCTGGTTCTGGGCCACCTGCGCGCCAAGTACGGCACAATCGAGGAATGGATGCTCGAGTGCGGGCTTTCAATGGCGCAGATCGACAAGCTGCGCAGCAAAATGCTGGGACAGCAATAAAAAGGGAAAGCGTAAAACAAGGAGGCATAATATGGCAAGAACAGTACGCCCCAACCTGCCGATGAGGCTCGACGGCGCGCGCAATGTGCGCGACTTGGGCGGGTACCCGACAAAATACGGGACAAACACGGCCCTTGGCCAATTCCTGCGCGCCGACAACCCGTCCAAGCTCTCAGCCGACGACCTGCAGCGGCTGTACGACTACGGCGTGCGCCTGCAGATAGACTTCCGCTCCGACTCCGAGACGGAAAAGGCCCCAAGCTGCCTCAAAGGCTACAAGAACGTGGAGTTCACAAACCCCCAGATGCTGGATGACATCCACTCTGCCGACGGCTCGAAGGAAGTCAGGGTCACAGGCACTTTGGGGGAGATGTACTGCGACTTTTTAGACAACAAAAAGGGCGTGTACCTGAGGGTCTTGCGCGATGTTTTGCGCCACATGGACGACTGCGTGTTCTTCAACTGCACAGCGGGCAAGGACCGCACAGGGACTTTCGCGATGATACTGCTCAAGCTGGCGGGCGTTTCGGACGAGGATGTGGTCACCGACTACAAGATCACCGGCGACAATATTTGGCCTGACATGAAAGTGCTTGTGGAGCAGGCGAAGGCGGCAGGCCACGATATCGATCTCGACCTGGTGCAGTCCAACCCGAAACATATGGAGAAAGCCTTGGCGCACCTCAAGGCGGAGTACGGCACAATCGAGCATTGGCTCTCTATTGTCGGCCTTTCAGATGCCGAGATCAACACTCTGCGCGACAAGGTGCTGGGAAGGTTCTAGCTTTATAAGCCCGTGCGCAAACTGGCTATGGGCTAAAAAATAGAGGCATAACCATATTCCTCTGAAGGAAGATTGCTTATGCCTCTATTGCGTTTTTCGAAACGTAGCATCCAAACCGCTCTTTTTTTGCATTTTCACTGCCTCCCATCGAAACACATTGCTCGGGCTAGGCTTTGGTCAATCCGATAGTCTGCATTAATGCATACTGGGTTATAGCATCAGTTTAGTGGGCCTAATGTTTGGGATAAATTCTATGTTTTGCCTCCGATCCATTGATATGTGAAGCTTTCGCCTGGCAATGCAATGCCTCCAACAGCAGCGGCAATCCCCTTTTCCTCCCAACCCTTGTTTCATTTCGTTATTTTCCATAGATTGTGAAGTGATAATTGTATAGCGAATAGCGCATTTCGAAAATAGCTTTGAAGCAATATTGGAATTGAGAAAAGCTTCGATTTGAGTGTAAAATGCGAAAAAAGCACAACGCAGGATGTGTTGAATATCTATTACCGTTAAAATACACCAGAAAAGTTTTATTGGCGCATTAATAGCGCACGGCAACCAATAAAAAGCGTGCAGAGCTTTATCCGGCTGGCATTGTTACGCAATAAAGGAGCAAAACTTCTGGCTTCATTGATGCAGTTTTGCTCTGGTCGACCACTTTAAAGCGCTAATACGGCTTGCACAATATTTCGTGGATCCGTGTGTCAAAAATACGGTTGGCATGGCTAGGGGCCATGACTATGGCTGTGTCATATCCCCTGCCGGTGCCAGCTATGGCGATTACTGGCTCGCCAGGCCTTAGAGCGCCTGCATCCATTGCCATTGCCCCTATCTCCACAACCACTTTAGCGCCTTGGCATATGACTTTCAGTGTCTGCGACATTATTTCAGCCGGATAGACACCTTTGAACTGGGCGCTCATTGCTCGCTCAACCCCGCTAAGGGAATGGGTCGAAGTCACTACCTTTGCCCCATATCCGGCAATCTTTTCCCTGTCTTCTTCTGTTATGGTGTTCTTCCCAGGCTCTGCAAACCCGAAGGCGTGAGTCACTACAACAACCGGGTTTGCAGCCCCTGCTTTCACTGCCTCCTCGCAAAGCAGGAGCGCCGATGCCCCAGTGGAGCTGGCTGCCAAAATCGGATAACCTGTCTCAATTGCTTTTTGTAGCGTGATCTCAATTGCCCTGCCAGTATTGCCCCTGCCTGGTTTCTCGAAAATTATCATCTGTGATTCTCCTTAATCTTATCTCTTAGTCGGGGATACCATGTGCAGCAAGGATGCCAGCACAAACAACCCAATAAATAAGTAAAAACCATATCCATATGTGATAGACAAACGTTGCGCAATGTCCTGCACGGCGCTGACGACCCATTCGCTTCCAAGGAATTGGCTTGCGAACTCGGTCGCCCCAGAAAACATTTCCTTGAGGTCTTCCCCAAACATTGTAGTGATAAGCTGCTCGGTAGTTGCCATCGACATATTAACTGCAAAATACATGCTTGCCGCAGCTACAATCGACATCACTGTCTTGAATACTTTCCCTTTCATGAAGCAAGCCACTAAAGCAACTACCCCTATAACAATCGGCACATACAACATTAAGGTGGAATCTGAGACCACCAGCCTGCCTTCGTTAATGAGCGTATTTTGAAAGGTAGTGTCATAAACCAAGTGGCTGGTAAGGCGCATTGTAAGTATCGGCATGACGAGCGCGGCAGCGATAGCCGCAATGGATAAAAGGGCGCATATTGCTACAAAATGTTGTCTTTTCATCTAATCTTGCGCGAGGACGCCCGCCTCAAGCTCGTTTGGCGGCGGGGGAATCGCGCTCTCCTTTTCCAAGATATGGCGAAGGCGTTGCCCTCCGCCTGTAGCTGTGCAATGCCTTAAGCCTCCCAACTACCAGAGTCAAATCCACTTCGCCAATGTAGCCACAAGATTTTGGATGGTTGCAGCGCCGCTGCCCTTAAAGGCTTATAACCATAAACCGGAGTGTTGTAGACTAGCGGGCATCCGCAGGCGCATATATATTCTTGGGCAACGTAGCGCTCTAAGCGCTTAGGCTAGCCGACAAGGGCTTGCATCTGGATTTTCAGCGCAAGCCCCCGCTTCAAGCGCCATCAGGCGCTAAGTAGCGGGTTATTGACCGTCTATAGTCTCCTTTATCAGCTTAATATAAAGAATCAAACACATTGATTTTACCAAATCAAACGCGTTGTTAAAACAACTGCTTAAAATTAGGCATGGCAACACCCCATAGATGCAGCCAGATTTTAAAATAGCAGTCATTTTGAGCCAAAATCCTGTTGTTTAGATATATGAAAAGCGCTAACATTAATTCAGTGAAGGCTAATAACAATAGGCAACATCAATAGTGTTTTTTAATAGGCGTTTTAAAATGCCAATAGCCAACGGAAGGATGGCAACAATATATGGATATGCAAAAATTGACGCAAAAATCAGCTGAGGCGGTGTCATCAGCGCAATTCAATGCCATGGAGCGCTCAAACCAGCAGCTTGAGGCTGAGCATCTTTTGTTTGCGCTAATTGGGCAAGAAGGCGGCATAGTCGGCCGTTTGCTTGCGCGCATGGGCATAGACACGGCAAAGGCGCTCTCCCTCTTAGATGCGCTAATTGGGCGCCTTCCCAAAGTTTCTGGCTCCGGCGCTGGGCAAGGGGGCCTGTACGCATCGCCTGCGCTTGATAGGATACTGTCCCAGGCAGAAAAAGCAAGCTCCCTGATGGGAGATGATTTCATTTCAACCGAGCATTTGATGCTAGGTTTTTTCGAGGAGCCTGAAAAAAAGATTTCAGAATTCTTTTCGCAAATAGGGCTAGCAAAAGACCCTTTCATAGCGGCCTTAAAAGAGCTGCGCTCACATGCCAGGGCTACGACAGACAACCCAGAGCAGACATACGAGGCCCTCGAGAAATTCGGGTATGACTTGCTGGACAAAGTCCGCCAAAACAAGCAGGACCCAGTAATCGGCAGGGATGACGATATCCGCAACTTGGTGCGCATACTCTCGCGCAAAACAAAAAACAACCCCGTGTTGATTGGGGAGCCAGGGGTAGGCAAAACGGCTATTGTGGAAGGCTTGGCTATCCGCATAGTAAACGGGGATGTCCCAGAAGGGCTGAAAAGCAAGAGCATCTATGCTTTAGACATGGGCTCCCTTGTGGCAGGCGCAAAATACAGGGGGGATTTTGAAGAGCGGATGCGGGCTGTGCTTGCTGAAATCAAGCATAGCGAGGGGCAGATCATCTTGTTTATTGACGAATTGCACCTGATCGTTGGCGCAGGCAGGGCAGAAGGGGCAATGGACGCTGGGAACCTGCTCAAGCCCATGCTTGCCAGGGGGGAGCTGCACTGCATCGGGGCTACCACACTTGACGAGTACCGCAATTATATCGAAAAGGATGCAGCGCTTGAGCGCAGGTTCCAGCCCATACTCGTCCGGGAGCCAAATATTGAGGAGACTATTGAAATCTTAAGGGGGCTCAAGGAGAGGTATGAGGTCTTCCACGGGGTGCAGATTACTGACGGGGCGCTTGTCGCCGCGGCAGAGCTTTCCGAGCGCCACATCACTGACCGCTTTTTACCGGACAAAGCAATCGACCTAATAGACGAATCATGCGCAATGATCAAGACCGAGCTAGATTCTATGCCTTTGGAGCTTGATATGACAGCAAGGAGAATCATGGGCCTTGAGATAAAACAGGCTGCCCTTGACGGTGAGAAAACCGATGCTGCACAAGACGAGCTGGCAGCCACCTCACAGGAGCTGGCGTCCACTAGGGAAGAGTTCGCGTCAATGAAAGCCCAGTGGGACTCAGAGAAAGCCCTGATAAACAACATCCAAAGGATTAAAGAGGATATTGAGAAGACCAACGCCGCTATAGAAGCTGCGGAGCGCAGCTACAACTTGGCAGAGGTCGCCCGGCTCAGATACGGGGTTTTGCCTGGCTTGGGGGAAGGCTTGGCTAACGCGGAGGCAGCCAAAGAGCAGGGCCCTAAAGCTGTCTATTTAAAGGACACAGTCACTGAGGCGGAAATAGCCATTGTGTTGGCGAAGTGGACGGGAATACCAGCCGCAAAGCTATTGGAGGCTGAAAGGGCAAAGCTGCTGAATCTGGAATATGAGCTTCGAAAAAAGATTATTGGCCAAGATGAAGCGGTGAAGTCGGTAGCCGAGGCGATAATACGCTCAAGGGCGGGAGTCGCCGACCCTGGCAAGCCGGTTGGCTCGTTCATGTTTCTGGGGCCAACTGGAGTTGGAAAAACCGAGCTTTCAAAATGCCTCGCTGAATACCTTTTTGACAGTTCCCGCAACATGGTGCGCCTGGACATGTCTGAATACATGGAAAAACACACAGCGTCCCGGATGATCGGCGCCCCTCCGGGTTATATTGGATATGGGGAGGGCGGGCAATTGACAGAGCCAGTAAGGCGAAACCCGCACTGCCTGGTCCTCTTGGACGAGATAGAAAAAGCGCACCCAGAGGTGATAAATCTATTGCTCCAAATCCTTGACGACGGCCGAATAACTGATTCGACCGGAGCCATGGTTGATTTCAGAAACACTATGCTAATCATGACATCCAACCTTGGTTCAGAGTTTTTGAGCGAGGGGTTCACACAAAACGGCGAAATCCTGCCAAGGGCAAAGTCGGCAATCGATACCCTGCTGCGCTCGCATTTCAAGCCTGAGTTCCTAAATAGGCTGGACGAGATAGTTGTTTTCAAGCCACTGTCCCCCACAGACATTGCTACAGTCGCCGAGCTAATGGTAGACGAACTGTCTACAAGGCTAAAAGCGCAGAATGTTTCTTTATATGTCAGCCGCGCCGCTATGTCCCTAATAGCAAGAGAGGGCTATGACCCTGAATACGGGGCGAGGCTTCTAAAGCGCTTTGTGCAGAAAAATGTCGAAACGTTAATCGCCCGGGAATTGATATCAGGGCAAATTGCGCCTACAAGCAAAGTGGTTGTCGACGTGAGCCACGGAGAGTTGGCTGCATATGTCCAAGCAGTTATTGAGTGATGGAATTTTGTCTTATTTCGATAAATAGGCAGGAGCTGTAAACGTTTGCGTGCTGTTTCCGCATTGCCGAACACTGTTTTTCGAGCAAAGCATTCCCGGAAAACAAATAGTTCATGCAACCATTTATCACATATTTAAGCTAAAATGGCTGTTATTTCCCAAATTTCTCCCTGCAGAAATAGCTGGATTAACATTGTGCTGTTCAATATCTAGGCTAAAAATGCCTGGCAGCGTAATCTTGTCCATAATGCCAATTACTGTGGCAATATGCATTATGTATAATGTAGTGCAATAAAAGGCTTCTGTTTGGCTTGCGATAGCGATAATTTTAGCTAAGTCATAGAATTGTCGAAAAAAGGCGTTTTGCGCAGGGTTGGTAACTATTGGTTTCACTATATTTGATCAAAACGGCAATTTGCCATGATTAGCTTCTTATTCGATAAGTACAAACTTTATTATAGATATAATTGTTTAGTCCAATTGCATGCCGTATGCCAGTAAAAGAAATTCTATGTTTAGTTTATACATTTATTTTGCTGCCAGACAGTCTTCTATTTTCCCTATACAATGAAATTAACAGTTTGTGTCAAAGTGTGGACGCTGTTAGACGTTTAACAGTCATAGCAATCTATAATTCATCTAACAAAAAAATGGGGAGAATTGAAAACTAATTGACTTATTACTTGATTTTTAGAAATAGCAAAGTATAATGAGATGTGCAAGGAGAATAATATATATGGATAAAATGAATAAAACGCGCCAACTTATTCTTAATGTATCGAAGAATATTTTTTTAGAGAATGGTTATTCTTCAACAACTTTTCAGATGATCGCAGATGAGGCGAACATTTCTAAAACATCCATAAATTACTACTACGCACGCAAGCAAGACATTTCCAATGAGATATTGTCGAATTACATTAAACAATGCAGAGAATTTGTCGCAAGCAACAGGGAATTCAACGAGCTAATGGCATTCATGCTCACCCTTGTGGTCTTTTTTAAATCAATGCTGTCGACACCAGCCTCCTCTGGCTTTTTTTATGACCTTATAAAGCGAAACACTGCAGACAATAGCCCGCATTCAGACATACAAAGCTATTTCCTGCCTATCATATACCAGCTAAACTTAGTTGTCTCGCCAGCTGAGCTTGAACTAAAAAAAATCTCGATTTATGGAGCGACCAACGAGCTCTCGCTCAATTACCTGACAAGCCAGCTTGAAATATCAGAAAACCAATTCATATCGGCTGTACTGCACTCTATTTTAAGCATACTCAAAACTCCTGCTTCCATAATTGGGCCTTATATAAATTCTGCATTGAATATTTATGAGACCTTTGACCAAAATGAGCTTCCCGTATTCTAACAACAAGGTGGATCAATGAGAAAAATCAACAAAACTCAGGCAAAGATCATTGCAGCTTCAAAAGAAGAATACGCGCTTAACGGGTACTCATCCACCTCGTTCCAAGCGATTGCTGAGCGAAGCGGCACTTCAAAAAGCTTGATCAACTACTATTTCCCAAAAAAACAGGACATATTGGTGACTGCCTTGGGCATCCACTTGGAGGAGATCTCCGATTATGTCTCTAGTTTGAAGAAGTACGACTCCCTCATGCGCTTTTTCTTGGTAAGGGTAATTTACTACCAATCCTTCAGGGAAGACAAGACATGGGTTGAATTTGATGATGATATCCAAGAGCGCACTGAAAAGGACTTGAACACTTACAGGAACCATTTCCCGCTCTTTGAGAGCATTGCAGAGGAATTCCCTGTGAACTTGGACAAAGACGAGCTCTTTGTCCGATCGATAGCCATTTACGGATTAACCAGGCAGCTTGTCGCATCTTTCCTTCGAGGGGAGCTTGACATCACCTATGAGCAAATGATAGAGCAAATGCTTTGGGACACCTCATGCATGCTCCAGCTCAACAACTACACAGTGTATAACTACATGGGCAGGATCTGGGAGGAATATGAAAGCTTAGAGCGAAAAGAATTCTTGTTTTTCAACCCTTGAGCTTTCCAACAGCCATTGGCTTAAAAGCAATGGCTGTTTTTTTATTTGCGCCGCCCCTTTGCCGCCCTCTATTAGGGCAAGTTCCAATGTGGTATAATGACAAGGCAATGTTTAGAGAAAAATTTGGTATTTTTGCATGGTTTGGCTATATATCAAGCTTCAAGGACAGGGCAGGTATGATCCGTGAAGCAGGGTTTGACTCAACAAGCATTTGGTTTGGGCCCGAGTTCAGCCAATTTGATGGCGACTATAGAAAAAATGCTGAAATAGCAGCCATGGCAGGCCTCCAAGTCGATTCTGCCCATCTCCCATACTACGGCTCGTCGCTGCTTTGGCAAAGAAGCCGGGAAGCTGGCGATTTTGCGGCTAATATCGCCAGCGCAATCAGAAACGCAGGCGATTTGGGGATAAGCTGTGTTGTCTTGCACCCCCACGATGTGGGTATTCATCCATCATCTTACGGCACAGCCCTTGCAGCCCACTTGAGGCTGGCTGAGGCGGCTTGCGCCGCAGGAGTCAAGCTGGCTATCGAGAACCTTGACAAGCCTGGCGTGACCGCCCGGCTAATAAATGACATCAACTCCGAGGATGTGGGGTTGTGCTTTGACACGGGGCATAGCAACCTTACCGGGGAATGGGAAATTCTCCTTGCCCAAAACAAAGGCCGGATGTTTTCACTGCATGCCCACGACAATGATGGAAATGAGGATGCGCATCTGCTGCCTTTTGAAGGAACTGTGGATTGGGCAGCAACAACATCCGCTATCGAGGCTGCCGGCTATAGCGGGCATTTCATGCTCGAATCAATGAAGCCATATCCAGACAATAGCCCAATGCCAGAGAGCGCCCAAATTTACTTGGCAAGGGCGCTCGAAAGCGCCAAACGGGCAGTGCAGCCAAGCGCTGCTTTTTTAACGGAGGATTCTTAGTTTATGTTTTGCCACTTGCATGTCCACACAAACTATTCGCTCCTTGACGGTTTTTCCAGCATACCAAGCCTTGTTGGCAGAGTTAAAGAGCTTGGCATGGAAGCAGTCGCCATCACAGACCATGGCGTGATGTTTGGAGTCATCGATTTCTATAAAGAATGCGTAGCCAACGGGATAAAACCGATACTTGGCAGCGAAGTCTATGTCGCTGAAAGAAGGATGCAAGACAAAGACTCAAAAGAGGACTGGTCCTACTACCATCTCGTGCTCCTAGCCGAGAATGACATAGGCTACCATAACTTGGTGAAAATCGTGTCCCAAGGCTATGTGGAAGGGTTTTATAGAAAGCCCAGGGTCGATGAGGCTTTGCTTCGAGAACACTCAAAAGGCATTATAGCCCTCACAGGCTGCATTGGGGGCAAGATTCCCCAAAGGCTCCTTGTGGGCAGGGAGGAAGAAGCCAGGGAAGAGCTGTTGCTCCTTGCCGATATTTTTGGCAAAGACAACCTCTTTGTCGAGCTCCAGGACCACCAGATGGATGAAGAGCGCAGGGTAATGCCGCAATTGGCAAGTTTGGCGGCCCAAGAAGGCATTGGCCTGGTAGTCACCAACGATTCGCATTATACCATGCAATCAGACGCCGCCGCCCATGAAGTGCTTTTGTGTGTGCAGACAGCCACAAACCTTGATGACCCGAAGCGGATGGCTTTCAACAATGACTCTTACTATGTCAAAACAGAAGAGGAGATGAGGGCGCTATTTCCACATATTCCAGATGCGGTAGAAAACACAAACCTGATTGCAACAAGGTGCAATGTGGAAATTGAGTTCCACAACTACCATTTGCCAAAGTACGCCGCCCCTGAGGGCAAAGACAAAGGGGAGCTGCTTGCCCAGTTGTGCAAGGAGGGCCTTCTAAGCAAGTATGGGGCCAGCACCCCCGCCCTCGAGGAGAGGTTGGCATATGAGCTCGGAGTCATAGACAGCATGGGCTTCAACGACTACTTCTTGATCGTATGGGACTTTATAAAATACGCCAAAGACAATGGCATCCCTGTAGGGCCTGGCAGGGGAAGCGCAGTTGGCAGCCTCGCTTCATACTGCCTTGGGATAACTGAAGTGGACCCGATTGCGTACAACCTGATTTTTGAGCGCTTTTTGAACAGCCAGCGAGTGTCGATGCCTGATATTGACATCGACTTTTGCTACGAGAAACGCCAGCTTGTAATAGAGTACGTCATTAGCAAATATGGGGATTCAAACGTCTCCCAAATCATAACATTTGGAACATTTGGAGCGAAAAATGCAATTCGCGACGTTGGCAGAAGCTTGTGCATGAGCTATGCCGAGTGCGACAAAGTCGCCAAAGAAGTCCCCAACAAACCGGGGACCTCCATCGACAGCGCCATTGAGGAAAACCCGGAGCTCAAGCGAATGATCGAGGAAGACGAGCGGATAGCGCGCCTCATCGAGGTCAGCAAGGCGATCGAAGGCGCTCCCAGGCACGCCTCCACCCACGCCGCAGGGGTTGTGATCACTGACGAGCCCACCAGCGAGTATGTGCCTTTGTACTTGAATGACGGCAATATCGCAACACAATTCTCGATGAACACCATCGAAGAGCTGGGCTTGCTGAAAGTGGACTTTTTAGGACTTAGGACATTGACGGTAATCGCAGACACTATCGAAAATGTTAAACGGTCCCAAGGCATTGATGTCTGTGTCGACGCCACAAAAATCACTTTCAAAGACCCCAGTGTCTACGCTTTGATTTCAAGGGGGGACACTTTAGGCGTATTCCAGCTTGAGGGCTCTGGGATGCGCGGGTTCATGCAGAATTTGAAGCCTGACACTTTTGAGGACATAATAGCAGGCATTGCGCTTTACCGGCCAGGCCCGATGCAATATATCTCGGATTATATAGCAAATAAAAACGACCCTTCAAAGATAAGGTACTTGGACAACAAGCTTGCGCCGATATTGGATGTGACTTACGGATGCATGATCTACCAAGAGCAGGTCATGCAGCTGGTCCGGGACTTGGCAGGCTTTTCCATGGGCGACAGCGACAATGTCAGGCGGGCGATGAGCAAGAAAAAAGAAGCTGAAATGGTCAAGGAGCGCCAAAGATTTGTTTATGGCGATGAATCCACAGGGGTCATAGGGGCGATCGCCAACGGCGTCAGCGAACAAGCCGCCAATATGATCTACGACCAGATGATGGATTTCGCAAGCTACGCCTTCAACAAGTCCCATGCAGCTGCATATGCAGTCATCTCATACCAGACAGCCTATTTGAAAGCATACTACCCCGTTGAGTTTATGGCTGCCCTCCTCACAAGCATCATAGGGGACGACACAAAAGTCAGCAAATACGTGGGGCACTTGAGGGAAAAGGGTATAAAACTCTTAAGCCCGGATATCAACGAGTCCTACCAAAGCTTCACAGTTGCTGGCGGCATGGTCCGCTATGGGCTATTGGCAGTGAAAGGCCTTGGGGAAAACGCGGTCGAAGAGATTTTGGCTGCCAGGGAAAAAGGCGGCTCCTTCACAAGCTTTTCAGATTTCACCCAACGGCTTCCTTTTGCGTCTTTGAACAAACGAGGCGTTGAAGGCCTTGTGAAGAGTGGCGCTTTTGATTCGCTTGGCTATGCCAGGCGGGCGCTTATGGTCTCTTTCGGGGCTATAATCGATTCTGAAATGAAGAAGCGCAAGCAAAACCTTGAAGGGCAACTCAGCTTTTTTGACATGCTAGGCGCCGAGGACGGGCAACCAATCCAAGCAGGCGGATCAAATGAGCCAAGCCCTTTGCCAGAGTATCCGCTGGAGGAGTTGCTGTTCTTCGAGAAAGAAGCCCTCGGTTTGTACATCTCAGGGCATCCGCTGCAAAAATACGAGGAAACGCTTTCACAATGCCTGGCATCCATAGAATTGAATCCAGGGGATGAGGATAGGGAGCTTGTGGACGGGCAAAACGCGATTGTGGGCGGAGTAGTCATAGCGGCAAAACAAGTGAGCACAAAATCCAGCCAGATAATGGCGTTCCTGTCCATGGAAGACATGCTGGGGGCATTTGAGGTAGTAGTCTTCCCGGCATTGTATGAAAAATCCATCACGCTGCTTAAAAAAGACATTCCCTTGGTTGTGTACGGCAAGATATCTATCAAGGACGAGACTGCTTCTATTGTCGCCTCCAGCATAGCCAGCTTAGACGACCAGCCAGCTGCCGCGAAACTTTTGAAATCAGCCAAAGCCAAACAAGCTGCCACACCCATGGAAAACAAGGCTAGAAGCCAAACAAAAGGGGACAACGCAAAAAAAGGGGCGCCCCGCCCGCCAAAAGAGGCTAATAATGAAAAACCGGTTTCAGAAGCGGCAAATGCCGGGAAACTAGAGCCCGCTTACGCAGTAATAGAAATCAACAAGCCTACTGTCGGCATGCTTAACGAAATACGTGCCATAATTTCATCATCCCCAGGCCATGTCAGGGTTGTCTTGCATGATATCTATACCGGCAAGAAGTTTATTGCAGGTGAATCATTTGGGATTGACGCTGGAAGCCAAGCAATGTCGCAATTGCAGCAAACAGTCGGCAAAGAGGCGGTGAGGCTTGTGGACGCTGCAGGTAAAGCCATGTGATGTGAAATCATATCACATAATTGTACCTTTTCTACATTTTTTAAACAAACAGTTTAACAATTTGCTCCATTGTGGTAATATGTCATTAATTGCATTAATTTATCAGTTGCTTAAAAAAAGCGTGACCTATGGTGGAGATTTGATGGCAGAAAAATACCTTACTATCAAAATACTTGGAAACGATTACAGAGTGGTCTCCGGAGATGACGGCGATATGGTAGCCTCAATTGCCGGATATGTCGATAGCATGATCAAACGGACAAAAGAATTAAACCCGACAATTACCAATTCCGGGGCAGCAGTTTTGACATCGCTGAATATTTGCGAAGAGATGTTTAAACTAAAGGAAGAGATTGAAGTTTACAGAGAACGCGACGAGGAGTACAATGCGCTTTTAGGTTACAAAGACAAGCTTGTGAGCGCGTTGAGCGAGCTGCGTGAAAACAGCGCAAAACGCAATGCGCTGCAAAGGAGCAATGAGCGTATAAAAGGCGAAAATACAAACCTGTCAGAGGAGCTTGCAAAGTCGAAAAGCCAGATAGGCAAACTCGAATCCGAATTGGAGAAGTTGCGCCAAGACGCCATTGAGATGCAAGACAAGCTCCTTGAAAACCAAATTGAGCTAGTCAGGGCGAGAAAGAACATCCTGGATATGGGCGAGCCCTCTAAAGCTATGGCGCCTAAGCAAACTTCATAGAATCCCATGTCAAATAACGAAACCAGAAAAAAAAATCTCCAATTAGGCATCAATCAATACGTCCTTTAGCCAATGGAGATTTTTTATTGCAACAGTGCTGCAGCATAGTTTTAGGATCGCTATAGGTCTTCACCATCTCTTTCTATGGCTATTTCCCATCGAAGAAGCTGGCGCGCTTAAAAATTAAGCTGCTAATCAACATTGGGATTGAGAATTTGAATCTACAACTTGGCAAAATATCGAGCCGTGTATTTTTAGCGCCTGTTTAGCATTCTGCCTGCTTCTAGGTTTTCTTTGCCAAGAATACTGTCCCAGTGTTTTTTATCCATAACTTTATTTTGATTTTCAAAACTTTCAAGTGAATCCTAATCGCCGCGCGGTTATCGCCCATGCAATGGAGCGCAAATGCAACATCTCCATATGATAAGGCAGTGTCCGGGTGCACTTCTCCAAATGCCTTTATTTTAATTTCCAATGCCTTTTTATGCATGCTGAGCATGGTGTGATGGTCGCCTGTGTGATAGGATGCAGAGCCAACGTTCGCATAGGATGAGGCTGTATCTAGGTGCTCTTCGCCCAATGCCTTTATGCGGATATCCAATGCCATTTGGTGCATTTCAAGCGCAGTGTAATAGTCTCCCTTGCGAAGGTGTGCAGAGCCTAGGTTTCCATAGGATATGGCTGTATCCGGATGCCCTTCTCCCACCGCCTTTGTTTTGATTTCCAAAGCCTTCTTGTGCATTTCAAGCGCCCTGTCATAGTCTCCCTTGTGAAAGTATGCGGAACCTATATTGTTGTAGGACACGGCAGTGTCTGGATGGCCTTCGCCAAATGCCGCTAAAAGAATATGTAAAGACTTTTGGTGCATTTCAAGCGCCCTGTCGTAATCTCCCTTGCCAGAGTATGCGGAGCCAATATTGCTATAGGTTACGGCAGTGTCTGGATGGCCTTCGCCAAATGCGGCAAAAAAAATATCCAAGGACTTTTGGTGCATTTCAAGCGCCCTGTCGTAATCTCCCTTGCCAGAGTATGCGGAGCCTATGTTGCCGTATGACGCTGCAGTGTCTGGATGGCCTTCGCCAAATTCGGCTTTAAAAATATCCAGAGACTTTTGGTGCATTTCAAGCGCCCTGTCAAAGTCTCCCTTGCCGGAGTATGCAGAGCCTATGTTGTTGTAGGATGCGGCAGTATCCGGATGCTCTTCGCCCAATGCCTTTGCTTTGATTTCCGATGCCTTTTGAAGCATGCGAAGAGCTCTGTCATAATCTCCCTTTTGAAAGTATGCAGCCCCTATATCGCTGTAGGATGCGGCAGTATCCAAATGCTCTTCACCCAACTCCTCTATTTTTGTTTCCAAATCCTTTTGGCGCATTTCAATCATGGTGTCATAGTCTTCATTGTATCCAGAGCCTACGCCACTGTACGTCCCAACAGAATCGCTTACCTTGGAAAGCGCGGTTTCGCCTGAGAGGATATGGGCAAGCTTCTCTGTTTGTCCGCGGATTTCGCCATTCATCTGATCTGCTGGCATCCACCCGGTTTGCGCTCCACCCGAATATTGGCAAGCCTCTATGCTTTGGATTCCAGACTCATCCATTGATCCAACATAAAATGCAGGAACAACATCATTATTCTGTATGAGGCAGCCCGCAGCTAGCTGCAATACCCCATCATAGGCTTCAATCCCGCCCATATGCCCGTCCCCGCAAAGGTACAGGCTTATGTTGTTCTCCAAAAAAATAGCCCGCAAGCGCGCCTGGTCCGCGCGCCTAAGAGCATCGAGGCGGTGGTGGCCAAGAGCAATGCCAGGAAGCAGAGTATTTATGCCATCGAGAGCTTGGCTAAAGTGCTTATGCCCTACAACAAGATTTCCGTGGTCTCTGCCTAAGCCTCCAGCTATAGCAGTGTTCAAATAGGCGATGTTATACAAGCCTTCATACTCGCGCACAAAGTGGAGTTGCCTGAACAACACATCGCCAGTCCAGACAGTGTTTTGTAGATTGTCTGACACAAGCTTGAAAAAACTAAACCTGTTAGCCAAATAATCTATACTAGCAACTTTTTTTGGATATTCGAATTCGCCGTTGTGGAGAATCTCGCCTGCAAAACTGCCATTATACTGTTTTAGAATTAGCTTGATTGTCTTTTTAGCCTTGTCGTTTAGGTCCATGAAGCTTTCTTTAGTTTTTCCTGCAGCTGCCCATACGGCAGTGTCCCATCTGTCAAGATCATGGTTTCCCGGCACGATGTGGATATTGTTTAGGCCAACTCCTGCCAAACTTGCAATCTCAACTAGCTGGTCAGCTGCAGACTGCGCATCAGCTTCTGCAGTGTCCCGCCTCCGGTTTGATGCGAAACGGAAGTCGCCAGTGTAGAAAACATGATCCACAGAAATATTTTTTTCGATATACGTTTTTAGGTCTTTTATGAGATTCGATGTATTATAACTAACCTGCTTTGAACTGATATTAAAGTCGGACAAATGCAGCCATTTCAATATGATCACCCCAACCGTTTTATAGCTTCGCCTTTCTTGATCGGTATAATTACTATTTTTACATCCAATATAGCATGTTATGCAAGACATCCTGACAATATATGAAGCGGCTATTTTCCAGTGCGCCTTTTGCCCGGCACGCCGCTTGTTTTTACTTTAGGAAACGGCGTATCAACCATCCCTTGTCCACATCATATTCCCAAGTTCAGAGGATCTTTAAAATGGATATATAACACACAAATCCAAGCGCCATAAGCAGCACTATGCCTAGCCTGGGTTTAGCAATCGCCACCATCCCTTTTAGCCGTTTCGCTCTCGCAATCCTTAAAGGATTCAGCAGGCTGTTATCACCGGAAGGGGCTGAATGTGCGGACTAATTGCTTTCACGCACATCATATTGCAGTTGCGCTTGCAGCGCTATGCGTGTCAATGCGTGCCAATGAACATCCTAGTCTCCCATATCGATTATGCATTGCTAAATATAAACCGCTAGTTTAAGCGATAAATTGCTTGATTCACTCCAAAAACATGTATAATAAAATCATATTATACATATTGGAGAGCTAGCTATGGCATCGCTTGTCTACCTAAAGAATAAAGCGAACGGGACGACATATGTATACGAAAACATTTCAACGTGGAACAAAGAAAAGAAGCGTTGCGACACAAAGCGCAAACTGGTTGGCAAGCTGGATCCTGATAGCGGGAAGGTCGTGCCCTGCAATCCCCGGGGCAGGCCAAGGAAAGAAGGCACAGAAGCCCCCCATGCCAGTGTGATAGCCACAGGGCCAAGCCTGCTGCTTGGCCAAGCCTCAGAGAGCCTTGGCTTGCCGGCCATGCTCAAAGAGGCTTTTGGCAGCGAGCCAGCTTCCAAGATCCTCACTTGCGCATACTTCCTGGTGTGCGAGGGCAAGGCTCTTAGCCATGCCAGAGCATGGAGCGCCGCGAACGCTCACCCATATGGCGGGGTTTTGTCAAACCAGCGCATCAGCGAGCTGCTGTGCTGCATAACCAACGAAAGGCAGCTGCATTTTTTCTCTTTGTGGGCAAAGGCGCGTTGCGAAATCGAGCGCATGGTCCCCGGGATCATAAATGTCTCCTGCCGCAGCGCTATAATCGAGCATGCGGGGTTTGGATACATCCGCGGCCATGAAAAAATGCCACAGGCAGACTTGCTGCTGCTGGTTGGCGGGCTGAGCGGCATGCCAATATTATATGAAGCGCTCGACTGCGCTGTCAAAGACGCGGGCGCGTTGGAGAATGCGCTTGAAGCAATCGCCTGGATAGGGGCCATGAGCCCCCTTGTGATTTTGGACAGGGCTTTTTATAGCGAAAAGGCCCTGGACAGCCTTTGCTCGGAGCGCTTGAAGTTCATATTGGGAGCATCTTTTGCAGCACAATGGCCAAACGAGCTTGTGGCAAAGGTTAGGGGCAGCATAGAGGGCTATTCCAATTTCCACAGCATCGGGGACTACAGCTTTTTTGCCGTTACTGACAATGCCAAATGGAAGGGTGGGCGCTGCTACAGCCATGTCTATTATGACAGCCAGCAGGCGGCAGCCGAGTATGCAGCTTTCCTCGTGCAGCTCGATATCTTGCGCGCGGAGCTTGAGGCCGGAGCCAGCGCCGGAGCCAAGGAAGAGTACAGCAAATACTTCGAGGTGAAAGACACGCCAAAACGCGGGCGGCGCGTCACTGTGCGCCAGGAAGAGGTAGAAGCTTTCAAAGAGAACAGGGCGGGCTTCTTTGTGGTTATATCGAATGCTATCAGGGACCCGGTCCAGGCTTTGAAGCTGTACAGGGAGAAAGATGTGGCCGCAGAAAACTTCGGCAACCTTGAAAATGGACTGGACATGGAAGGCTTGCGGGCGCCCAGCTGCGATGCTATGCCAGGCCTCCTGTTTATCCAGTTCATAGCCCAGATACTCTACTCCGCCCTAAGCGTGGCCATGGAGGAGTCAAAACTGGACGGGAAGTACACATTGCCAGAGTTGGTGGGGGAGCTGAAAACAATCAGCGAGGTCAAGCTGAGCGGCAAGAAAAAGCCGGTCAACACAAAACTGACGAAATCGCAACGCGAGATCCTGTCTGCTTTTGGGGTGAACCTGCAAGCTTATGTATAATTAAGGCATAACTATAGGGGAACGCTAATATCTATTCCCAACAAGCAGCCAAAACCTTTCGTGTTGGATGTTGCTGCAAATCCCCAAGCAGCTGCATTGGCTTTAATTCCGGCTTTGAAAATCCAAGGTTGGCCGCGCGCTAACTGCTGTGCCAGGTTGGCAGCTGGCTAAATGGGCAGCCGGATTATATCTTGTTAGCCGCTGTCTTGCGCAGTTGAGCGCAGAGGTTTTTTGAATCGTATAAGACAAGCCTGCGCAAATATATTGAAACAGCGAGCAAACACGCATGAACAGAGAAAAGCGGTTGCCCGCATCATCAAGGATAATGGAAAGCTTGCCCAAAAGGAAAGCCCGGAGGATTGTGCGCTTCCAGCCAACCTTCCAGTGGCGGGCAATGCGCATTTGCATAAAATCGCCGCTAAAGCAGGCAAGCAGCCTGGATAACGGGCCAATCAGCAAACACAAATCCTGCATGTGGCATAGGGCAGAAAAGCACATGCAGGCCTGCCAATGGAGTGTAAGTAAACGCCTCTTGCAATATTCTGTTAAAACATCAAAAATCTTGGCAAAAAACCATGTCGAGGATCGTAGGACGCCAGCCGTTTGCACCGTCAAGAAGTAAGTGTTTCAAAGACGCATTTATTTCAACTGTTAAAAATAGCTTCATGTTATAATAAAACCAGAAAAAGCCCACTTGCATTGAGGTGGCAAATATATATGGGAAACACAAAATCCAGGCTTGATATCGCCCTCCTCGAGAAGGGGTTGGTGGAGAGCAGGGAAAAGGCAAAGGCGATGATAATGGCCGGCGAAACATTTGTGAACGGCCAGCCAGCAACCAAAGCAGGCATTATGGTCAATGCCGATGACGAGATCGTGGTGAGGAAGAAAACACCTGAGTTTGCCAGCAGGGGAGGGCTCAAGCTGCAAAAGGCGCTTGAGCTGTTTTGCATTTCTGTAGATGGCGCGCTTTGCATGGACATAGGCGCATCGACTGGCGGGTTCACCGACTGTTTGCTCAAACATGGCGCAAAGCGTGTATGGGCAATCGATGTCGGCTATGGCCAACTGGCATACAAGCTCAGGACTGACGAAAGGGTAGTGTGCCTCGAAAGGACTAACTTTAGGCATATGCCCTTTGAGGCAGTCGGCTCGAAGGTGGGTTTTGCCTCTATGGATGTCTCATTTATCTCTGCCGCAAAGCTGGCAGGGAATCTCATACAATTCCTTGACAGCAGCTCTAAACTGGTTGTGCTCGTCAAGCCCCAATTTGAAGGCAAAAGAGAGTACGTGGGCAAAAACGGGGTTGTGTCGTCACTAGAATTCCATGGGAAGATTTTGGCGGATTACTTGGTCCAAATGGATGGGCTGGGGTATAGCATTGAAGGGTTGTCCCATTCCCCCATCAAAGGCCCAAAAGGAAATATCGAGTTTTTGGCGTATCATGCAATTGGGGGGCAAAATGGTTTGCGCGCCATGGACCTAGCCATGGACGCTGCGCAGAAAGCGCATGGGGATCTCAATGTATAACATTGCAGTTTTGGCCAACGAAATGAAGCCTTCCAACATAGTTTTGGCTAGGCATATCTGTGAGTATTTAGCGTTGCGGGGCTGCAAGTCGGCAGTCAGAGGGATTCTAACCGAATCGCTGGATTTTGGCGGCTTGTCTTGGGACAATGTCGTATCATGCGAAGCCTGTATTGTGATAGGCGGAGACGGCACTTTGCTCCGGGCGCATAAGCTCGTGTCGCCCCATGGGGTGCCCCTATTGGGGATCAATACCGGCACTATGGGCTTTTTAGCGGATGTCGAGCCGGATTGCTGGCGCCAACGCCTTTCGACGCTGCTCTCTGGAGACTTTTACATCGAAGAGAGGGCTATGGTCAGGGCGATGATAGGCGGCAAAGAATATGACGCGCTCAATGACATATCAATAAAACACTTCAATGAAGCAGGGGTAGGCATTTTTAAAGTGTACTCCGGCAACGAGCTCATAGCGCATTATTCTGCCGATGGCGTCCTTGTCGTCGCGCCCACAGGCTCGACAGCCTATTCCCTGTCAGCTGGCGGCCCTATTGTCAACCCAGCATGCAAGGTGATGATCATACAACCGCTCAACCCCCATTCCTTCAACAACCGGGCGGTCATAGTCGACTTGAGCGAGGAGATCAGGGTAAGTTTTGACATTGACAAAACCCTTGTATCTGTTGACGGGCAACGTGTGCGCGCCGAAGGCATAGACATTGTGTCTGTGCGCGAGAGCCCTGAAAAGGCGCGTTTTATAAAATTCAGCGACTATAGCTTTTACAAGCTATTGTTTGAGAAAATAAAAAACAATCAAATTGTTTGAAAGGAGGACTATCTTGAAAATTGACCGACATGCGAAGATCATTGAGCTGATAAGCTCCCACGCTGTAGAAACCCAAGAAGAGCTGACAGAGCTGTTATGCGCAGAGGGATTCAATGTCACCCAAGCTACTGTGTCCAGGGATATAAGGGAGCTGAAGCTTATCAAAGCGCTGGGCGACACTGGGACATACACATATGCTGTCTACGAGTCAGATGGCTCCCTCCTTGACGCAAGGATCGTCGATGTTTTCAAATCGGCAGTGTTGTCAATTGACTACGCCACACACTTTGTATGTGTAAACACTATAACCGGGATGGCAAGCGCAGCGGCTGTCGCCATCGACTCTTTGAAGAACCCAGACATAATTGGAAGCGTTGCCGGCGATGACACAGTGTTTGTGATGCTGAGAAATAATGAGCAAGCCGAAAGGCTGGTCTTGGCATTTAAAAATATGCTCAAGAAAGCTGATAAAACCTGATGCTCGAATCACTAGAAATACAAGACTATGCGATAATCGATAAACTATCCATCAACTTTTATGAAGGCTTGAATGTCCTTACAGGAGAGACTGGCGCAGGCAAATCCATCATTGTCGGCGCCCTTGGGCTAGCCCTCGGTGCCAGGGCTTCAGCGTCAATGGTCAGGGCAGGATGCCAAAAAGCGAGTATCCAGGCAGTCTTTTTCCTAGGCTCCGGCTCAGGGGGCCTGGATGATGCGGCCAATGAGCTTGGTATCGACATATCTGAGGGGACCCTTGTTGTCCGCAGGGAAGTGTTTGCCAACGGGAAATCTGTCGCCAGGGCAAATGATTCAGCAATAACAACAAACAGCTTGAAATTATTGGCGTCATTCCTTGTAGATTTGCATGGCCAACACGAGCACCAACGCCTTTTGGACGAGCGTTTCCACCTGGCTTGCCTTGATGAGCTGGCATTTGCCGTTTATGGGTCCGGAAACTTGCTGGATGGTGTTGCCGTATCCCATGCCAAGCTTTCAGCAGCCACAAAAGCTTACAAAACTGCGAAGAGCGATATCGACCAAGCAAAGCTTTCCCTTGAGGAGAACCGCAGGCTCCTCTCAGAGCTTGAGCAAGCTAGGCTCACGCCAGGCATGGATGACGAGATAGAATCGCGCATACGCACGATTTCTTCCGCCGAAAAGCTCAACGAGCTCATAGATGGCGCATATGGGCTTTCCTACGCCTCAGCCAGGAGCGCTATCGAGCTTTTGACGCCGGCAATCCAGATGGTTGAAAAAGCGATGGAAATCGACGAAAAGCTCTCTGGCATATATAAAAGCTTGGAAGAGGCCCATATCCTTGTCCAAGACGCCAGCGAGGGGATGAGGGACTACCTGTCTGTTTTGGAATACGAGCCTGGCGAAATGGAGAGGCTCCAAACAACCCTCTCACAGATCAACTCTTTAAAGCGCAAGCACCAAGGCACCTTGGAAGACTTGATCAACCTCTCTGAAAGCCTTGCGGCCAAGATTGCCTTGGCAAGCGCTGACGAGTTTGCCCTTGCTGAAGCCGAAGAGGCCCTGAATGACGCGCAAACCGAATATAGCCGGCTGGCTGGCGAATTGAGCGCGGTGCGAAATGAAGCCGCCCAATCCCTTTCAAGCTCTGTCGAGGAAATCCTCGCAGATTTGTCTATGCCAAACGCACGTTTCCAAGTAGAGCTGGGCGCCCTTCCAAACCCTTCCCCCAACGGCATGGACTCCGCCAAGTTCCAAGTGAGCCTCAACATGGGCCAGCCTCCAAGGCCTTTGGCAAAAACCGCTTCAGGAGGCGAAATTTCCCGTATTATGCTTGCTCTAAAATCTATCCTTGCCGCCACTGATGATGTAGGCACGCTGGTGTTTGACGAGATTGACACTGGAGTCAGCGGGCGCACTGCCCAATCAGTCGCCCAACATATGCAAGGCCTCGCATCCACCCGCCAAGTCATTTGCATAACACACTTGCCACAAATTGCAGCGATGGCAGACAGCCATTACTTGATAGAAAAAGGTGATGGGATAAGCCAGCCGTTATGCTTTTTGTCACAGCTTGACGAGAAAGGCCGCATAGACGAGCTGGCAAGGATAATCGGCGGCGCGCAGCTCACTGACGCGACATTGGGGCATGCCAGCGACCTTATCGGACAAGCAAGCGCTTTTAAGCAACGCGCTTAGCCTATATTTATCACGAAAGGACGGCACAATTGCTATATGGAAAATAAAAACTTGGCCCAAATCTCCAGTTTTGCTGTCAACCATGACGCGCTCCTTAAAGGGGTCTACTTGAGCAGGCTGGATTCATATAGAGGATGCGAGGTAGCCACCTTCGATATAAGGATGAAACTCCCCAACAAAGGCTCATACCTAGATACAGCAACCGCCCATGCAATTGAGCATTTAGGCGCAACCTATTTGCGGAGCCTTGAGGGCTTTAGCGAGCGGGTAGTCTACTTCGGGCCCATGGGATGCCGCACAGGTTTTTACCTGGCCATTTTTGGCAATGAGCCTGTCAGGGCAATTGGCGAGGTCCTTGTGGGCATGTTCGCTTTCATCGCAGGCTTTGAAGGAAAGATACCCGGCCAGAGCCCCATCGAGTGCGGTAATTACCTGGATTTGTCCCTTAGCGGAGCAAAGGCTGAAGCTGAATCCTACCTGAATGTTCTTTCCTCTTTGTCTGAGGCCAACACCAACTATCCGCCACTTGAAGGCGGCGGCATAAGAAATGCCTACCAGCGTATTTGACATAATCGGTCCTGTGATGGTGGGGCCCTCCTCTTCCCACACATTGGGCGCAGCCCGGCTTGGGTCATTTGCCAGGGAGTTCGCGTCTGAAAAGATACACAAGGCGAAGATCACCCTCTACGGGTCTTTCGCGGAGACATACAAAGGGCATATGACCGATGTCGCTATCATAGGCGGGTTGATAGGGCTACGCTATGATGACGAGCAGTTGGCGGGCGCAAAAGAGCTGGCGGGACAAATGGGGTTTGACTACGAGATAGTGGCGGACAACACCCCCTACTACCAAGGCAACACTGCAAAATTCGAGCTGCTCTTAGACGATGGCTCTATCCACACGATTGTCGCAGACTCTATTGGCGCCGGCCTTGTAAACATCAATGAGATCGATGGGATGTATGTTGATATTTCCGGCGAGTATTGCTCTTTGGTGACCGTCCACGCCGACGTTGCAGGCATGGCTGCGTCAATCACCGCAGTCCTGGCGGAGCGGGCGATAAATATCGCTTTCTTAAAGATCTACCGGGAGGAGAGGAATAAGAGGGCGATGCTTGTGGCGCAGACAGACGAGGACATCAACGAAGACATACTATCAAAAATCAAAGGCATTAAAGGCGTCGGGGACGCTTACATCGTAGGCAAACTAAGGTAGGCGGCGGTTATGGTTATTAAAACTTCCAAAGGCCTTTTAGAATTATGCGAGCTTAGGTCGTGCTCCCTATCGGATCTGCTAATCGAGTACGAGGCGGAAAACTCCATGTCGAGCGCCCAGCAGGCTATCTCCAAAATGAAGGATATTTATGGCATTATGGAAGAGTCGGCTGTAAAAGCGCAAGAAAGCAACCAAGGCCTTTCACTACGGATTATGGAGAACGACTCTGCAAAAATACATGCGGCGATTGAAGCCGGGAGGGTTAAAACATCGCCTTTGCTTGCAAACGCCATATGCTTTTCCATGTCTGTGAGCGCAGTGAACGCATCAATGGGCAGGATCGTGGCTTGCCCCACTGCAGGCTCTTGCGGCGTCCTGCCAGGTGTGCTCCTGTCATTGGTCAAGGATGGGAAAACCACAAGGGAAGCGGCGGGCAAATCACTGTTCAACGCTGCAGGCATAGGCATCCTGATTTCAGAGAACGCCACACTGGCAGGGGCAGTGGGCGGATGCCAAGCAGAAATTGGCAGCGCATGCGCAATGGCTGCCTCCGCCGCTTGCGAGTGTTTGGGAGGAAGCCCAATTGAATGCATCAACGCTGCTGCTTTTGCATTGAAAGGGCTATTGGGCCTTGTATGCGACCCCGTCGCGGGTTTGGTTGAAACCCCATGCTCAAAGAGGAACGCTTTGGCTTGCTGCATGGCTTTTGGCGCTGCCGAGATGGCATTGTGCGGCATTGAGAGCACGATCCCGTTTGACGAGGTGATATCTGCTATGGCGGCAATCAGCCTTGAAATGCCTGTCTCGTTGAAGGAGACAGCAAGAGGGGGGCTGGCCGCTACAAAAACTGCCAAGGAGCTGGAAAAGAAGATATTTGGCTGACAAAGCACATTCCATGCTAATTTGGCAAAAATTGGCTAGCCACCTTATTCCATTCATCGGCTCAAACAATATAAACAATAACCGTGCTAGGCAGCCATTTGGATTTTTCGCCCATTGACCTTTTGCTAACCAAGGGCAGCAGCGCTTGACATTTTTCTTGCCAAAAAATCTCAATGATTTTGTAGGATTTCCAATATTTGCAATGATACTTTTTGAAACCCTTCCCCTGAAATTCGACAAACACGTTGCAAATGCCCTATAAATATCGGCCTGGCACATCTAAAACTCGATATCCGTCCAGATATAAGCTATGCCAGCTTGAAATGTGCAAATATTTGGCGCTTCCATGTAACCATTTTGCTGCTTTTTTTACCAGTTCATAGCTTTGGCTCATTAAAGCTCGATCCAAGTCTTGAAAACTGCGAAGTAATTATCGTATAATCACCTTGCTGGTATAAAAATGGGGTGGTTTTTGATTGAGCGACCAGGTGATCTATAGGCACGAAATTAAATATCTCTTGTCGGTTCCAGAGCATTTAAGGCTGAAAAGCGTCATATCCGGCCTTTTAGAGACAGACGGCCACGTAGACGCTGATGGCGGGTATTCGCTCAAAAGCCTTTATTTTGACGATGTGAAAAACACTGATTTCTTTACAAAACTCGCCGGTCTTGAGGAGCGTAAAAAATACAGGATACGCTTGTATAACTCTGACACAAGTTTTATACGAATGGAAAAAAAAGTAAAAATAAACGATGTTTCATACAAGCTTTCGGCGCCCATTGACCTAGATATGGCAATGTCAGCCGCCATGGGCAGGATAGAGCCTATGAGGTCTTCCAAACACAGCCTGCTAAGGGAGATTTTCCTGTATGACAGGCATTATGTGCTGCGGCCATGCGTAATTACCTCTTACCGCCGGGAGCCATTCATCTATAGGCCGGGCAATGTGCGCATCACCTTTGACTACGACTTGAGGGCCATGCTGGATCCAATGGATTTGTTTAACCCGGAAGCTGTAGGCATCCCTGCAATAGCCCCGGGCCAACGGATCTTGGAAGTGAAATATGATGGTTTTCTGCCGTCTTTCATACAAAAAGCATTGAGCAACTCTAATGCCCAGCTAATGGCAATTTCAAAATTTGCATTATGCAGGCGGTTCAAGCAACTAAATGACTGGGAGGTGATGTGATTTTGAATATAATAGAAATGATGCAAAAAAGCATTTACGACCAATACATAGCCACAAACGCAGGGATCACTGTCGAACTGCTGCTTTTTGCGCTGGTAATAAGCACATTGTTGCTTGTCTTCATCGTAGTGATTTATAAATTCACGTATAGAGGCGCAGTATATAGCTCGACGTACTCTGTGTCCCTTGTCCTGACAGGTCTAGTGCTGACAGTTGTCATACTGCCAATAAGCTCAAACTTGGGTTTGTCGTTGGCGACTGGAGGGTCGCTTTCGATGGTGCGTTTCCGGACAGCTGTCAAGGACCCGAGGGATGTGGCGTTTATGTTTTGGACTATTGGCGCAAGTGTGACCTGTGGAGCAGGATTTTACCTGATTGCGATTTCCGGCACTGCTTTTATTGCAATTGTGATGGTGGCCATGTATTTGGTGCAGTCAAAACTGATCACAAGCGAGCCAGTCATTGCAGTCCTGCGCCTTGACCCCGCAGCAAACGTCGACAAAGTCAAAGCAGCTTTCAACAAGGATATTGAAGTCAGGTCGGCAGTTTATACTGAGCACTATATTGAGATAACCGCAGAATTGTCCCGGATTCCAAGCAACGATCTGCTCAGGCGCCTAAAAGGGATGGCTGAGGTGCGCAACATGTCCTTTGTAAAATACAACGGGGACTTCGCTTTATAGCTATGCACAAAAATAAAACCACAACAGCGATAGCCCTGTTATCCTGCAGTGTGCTCGGTATTGTGCTTATGCTCTTCGCGGGGCCAAGAAAACTGCCTGACAGTATTGTGGTCAATGAAGTGCTGCTTGATAATGGCAGCGTTTTTATGGGGGCAAACAAAGAATACTATACATGGGTTGAGCTGAAGAACACAACCAGCTCGCCTGCAAGCCTTGCCGGCTGTTATTTGAGCGACAGCCCAAGAAGCTCCAACCGGCATGCATTCGGCGATATAATGTTAGGGCCGGGAGATATCCTGCTGGTTTATGGCTCTGGCTTGGGCAGCCAAGGCCCTGCCGGCGAAGTGCATACAACTTTTAGGATCACTTCAAAAACAAAGCAGATACTTTTGTATGGGCCTTCTGGCAAACTGATATCAAAGCTATACTTGCCAAAAGTCCCAAAAGACATTTCATATGGCCGCTCTTCAAATGGCATTACAGGTTTTTTTCTTGATACTACGCCAGGATATGAGAACTCAGCCCAGCAATTCGCATCGATAGCCAAAATTGGCAAGGCGGCGACAGGGGAGTCGCCAATAGTCATCAATGAGATAGCTCCCAAAAGACAAAATGCAATTTACGATGAGCGCGGGATTTTCCCTGACTATATCGAGCTTTACAACCGCTCAGACGAGGACATTGACCTTGAAGGCTACTTCTTGGCAGACAGGGACAGGACTGCTGCAAAATACAGGCTGAAAAAGATGGTCGTGCCCGCAAACGGGTACCTGCTCTTGTTCGCCTCCGGCTACACTGAATCGACCAACGAGGCGTATATACACCTCCCTTTCAAAATAGCCCCTGGGGAGACAGTCGCGCTGTTTATGCCTGATGGAAGCTTAGTGGACTCAGTCGTAGCCCCTGCCACCTCGCCCAATGTCACATTTGGGAGGAGTTTAGACGACCCGAACAAATGGGTGTTCTCCGCATATCCCACACCGGGGGCAGAAAACTCCCCCCATGGGTTTGACACAAACCAGGAAGCGGAGAAGTACAAAAACTCCCCTCTTGTCATTAGCGAGGTACTGCCCTCCAATACCAGCTATATGGAAACCCCAAGCGGGGATTTTGAGGACTTGATAGAAATCCACAACCGCTCAGATGCTGATATCAGCCTGGGCGGCTGGTTTTTAAGCGACACAAGCAAGGACTACCATATTTGGGCCTTTCCAAACGACTTGGTGTTGGAAGCGGGCGGGTATTTGGTTGTCATGGCCAGCGGCAAGGACGGCTACGACTCTGCAGGCAACTTGCATGCTGCCTTCAAATTAAGAAAAGACAACGAAAAGGTCTATTTGTCAAATGGGCCAATGATCGCAGATTTGATTCAATATGGAAAGATGAGGAACAACATCTCTTTTGGGCTGGCAGACCCTGATGACAGGACCAGCTTGGTCTACTTCGCGGAACCAACGCTTGGGAAAGCCAATGACACAGCTGAAACTTACATCGGTTTTGCCTTGCCGGTTGAAGCATCCCGCAAAAGCGGAGTCTATGACTCCCCATTTTCCATTGAGCTCTCATGCGCCCAATCATCAAACGAGATCCACTATACCATTGACGCATCCAAGCCGGATAAAAACTCGCCATTGTACACAAGCCCTATCCAAATTGAAAAAAACACGACAATACGGGCTGCCTCTTTCAGGGAAGGCTCGCTGCCCTCTGATGACACCGTCGCCACTTATGTCTTTGACAAAGACACCCATGGCTTTCCTGTTTTTTTCCTTACAGCTGACAATAGCGATCTATTTGGCAATTCTGGCGTATACCACGCGCCCATCGGGTCGCGCTTTAGGGTGCCGGGCCACATTGAGCTTGTTGAAGAAAATGGCGGGGGCTTCTCCGAGGATATAATGTTTCGCAGGCACGGAACCATGTCAGCCTTGAACCCGCAAAAGTCTTTTGCGCTTTATTTCCGGGAAAGGGCAGGGAAAACTTCCTTGACCTATGATTTGTTCCCCGGCGACTCGTACAAGGTCACAAACTTCCGCTCATTTCTTTTGCGCACCAGCGGCAATGATTGGGCCGACTTAAAATGCAAAGACGCTTTTGCCACTACTTTTGCCCGCGACAGCGGCATGAAGGTGCAAATACAGGCCAACAGGCCTGCAATAGTGTATGTCAACGGGCAATACTGGGGAATGTATAACATCAGAGACCAGGCAAACGAGCATTATCTGGCATCCCACTATGGGGCTGACCCAGACAATGTCGATATCATCAGTTTTGGCCATGGCATCCACGAGGGAGACTACAACGAATACAACAAACTCTTGGATTTTGTGCAAAACAGGAATTTAAACGACCCGGATGTTTACAGGCAACTCGAGTCGATGATGGATATCGACAATTATATCGACACCAGTTTATGCCATATCTATTATGGCAATTTCGACACAGTGAACTTCAAATGGTGGAGGGAGCGCACAGAAGGCGCCAAATGGCAATGGATATTGTATGACTTGGACTATGCCTTCTATCTCCCAAACCAAAACAACCTTGCGCTATTGACTGACCCCCAGGGCCATGGAGTAGACAAGCTGTTTTCGTCAGATCTGATCTACAATCTGATGAAATCCACAGCATTCAGGGAACGTTTTCTAGAGAGGATAGGGATGTTTTGGGACAGCGCCTTTGACAGCGACAAGATACTGGCCAGCTTCCAAGCAGCCTATGACAAAAGGAAGGCAGAACTGCCTGACAATTTCAAACGGTGGGATATCACCCAAAAGCACCATGCGGCAGAAGTCGCCGAGTTTGACGACTTTTTAAGGCGCAGGCCAGAGCTGTTCAAAACCCATGTGAAAAACTATTTCAAACTGTCCAGTGAAGAAGTGGAGAGGCTGATGCCAAAACAAAACATTACACACCCCAAGCTAGAAGCTATAACGTGGTGAAAAGCTAATGGGGTATTTGATTGAGGAAGTCGAATCCGGGTCTCTGGCAGAAAGCGCTGGCTTAAAGGCAGGCTTTTCAGTTTTGGCCCTCAACGGAAAGGCAGAATTCGACATCCTCGACTATTTGGATGCGAGCGGATCAAAACTGGTGTCCATCCAAGCCGAAGACAATGGCCGGGTATTCGAGGTCACACTTGAAAATGACTTCAGCGCGCCTGTCGGGATCGTGTTCGGCTCGCCAACAGTCGACCAAGTGCGTGCCTGCAGCAACAACTGCCAATTTTGTTTCATAGCCCAATTGCCCAAGGGGCTGAGGGAGGGTCTTTACTTCAAGGATGACGATTATAGATTGTCATTTATCCAAGGCAACTATGTGACGCTGACAAACGCGTCTAGTCCAGACCTGAGGCGCATAATTGACCTGGGCCTCTCACCTGTGAATGTATCTGTGCATTGCATTGACCCGCAGATCCGCAGCTTGCTTATGGGAAATAAAAATGCGGGCTTGATCGCAAGCCAGATAGATGAGCTAGCCTCGGCTGGCATCATGCTGAATATCCAGCTTGTTTTGTGCCATGGCATTAATGATGGCGAAATTCTGCACTCGACACTTGATTGGATGCTAGGGCGCATAGACTCCATTGAGAGCCTGTCTTGCGTTCCAGTGCGCCTTGGCCAGCCAACGGGCGATTTGGGCATGGGCGCGCGTTTTTCCGCAGCCGGCGCTATGGCTGTAATAGAAGCGATTAATAAATACCGGGCTTTAGCAAAGGAAAAAAACTCCCGGGGCGTCTTTTGCGCATCAGACGAATTTTACATCATAGCAGGGGAAGATTTCCCGCAAGACAGCTATTACGAAGCCTATAGCCAGTATGAGAACGGGGTGGGCATGGCGCGCTCGTTTATAGACGATTTTGAATTCTGTTTGGAAAACTTGGCTGCCCCGATGCCGCAAGCTTATGCCCATGTCGCGACAGGGGCGTTTGGCGCATCCTTTATGCCGGATTTGTTTAGCAAGCTTTGGAAAGCAAGCTCAAATAAGGTAAAATTTGAAACAGTGTGTGTACAAAATGATTTTTTTGGAAATGATGTTGGCGCAAGCGGCCTGATGTGCCTTGATGATATTCTAAAAGCAACCCGTGCAGCCAGGAATATAAATGAGTTGGTTATTCCATCCAACACATTAAACGCTGATGGTTTTTTCCTTGACGGGCCATCTTTCGGGGATGCCTTATCCATTTTTTGCCGCATGGGCATTCGCTTGTGGCGCGCGTCAAATGCGGAAGAGCTTTTTAAGATAGCACGAAAGATCAGTGGCTAATGGGCCGATAAGGCAGGGATTGGTTGGGGATTTGGTGTGCATCTGGAACTGTCGCGCAAACACGAGAAGAGAATAAAGAAAGGGATATGTCAAAACAAGCAATGTTGCAAAACTCGAACAAGGCTAATCCACAAAAGCACCGAAAAGAGTGGCTAAGCCATATCCGCCAAGTGAGCAACAAAGATAGTGAAAACCAAGCCAACCGGATTGTTAAGGATGGCCTAGATTCCAATAGCATGATGAAAAAACGCCTGCAAAGCTGGTGGCCAACAAGAGTTCGGCACTTCTAGGGGCTGCCAAGCGAGCTCCAATATAGCGCCTTGCACTTGAGGCCAGCAATATCCACCTTTGAGAAATTGCTGGCATGTGCCGTGAGGTTTTGAAGAAATTAAAACCTCACGGCAAAACCGGGCGAGATGGACAAGAAGCAGGCTTTCGCAGGCTTGTTAAAGAGTTATTAAGTTTTGACAACGGAAAAGAATAAAATTGGCTAAACCATATATCGCTCTTGTAGGGCGCCCAAACACAGGGAAATCAACCTTGTTCAACAGGCTTGCCAAGAGCAGGATTTCAATAGTCGACAACAAGCCCGGAGTGACCAGGGACCGTATAATCGCGGAGGCAGAATGGCTCGGCAACTATTTTTTCATCATTGACACTGGGGGCATAGAGCTTGATTCGAAAGACGAAATACCGGTCCAAATGAAACGCCAGGCTCAGCTGGCTATTGATATGGCAGACGTTGTCGTGTTTATTGTTGACAGCCGCTCAGGGCTTCTTACAGGGGATATCGAGATAGCCGAAATGATCAGGCGCAGGGCAAAGTCTTTTGTTCTTGCAGTCAATAAAATCGACGACCCGACTTCACGCATCCGCGCAAGTGAATTCTATGCGCTATCCTTGGGCGAGCCATATCCCATCTCAGCAGAGCACGGGCTGGGGATTGGAGATTTGCTTGACGCGGTATTGAAAAAATGCCCGCCAAACACCCTTGGCGAAGGCGCAGAGAATATAAAAAGCATAGCTGTGGTGGGCAAGCCAAATGTGGGCAAATCCACACTAGTCAACACCCTTGCAGGGGAGGAGAGGATGATCGTCTCCAACATCCCCGGGACAACCAGGGACGCAGTAGACTCGTTTTTCACCTACCATGGCGAGCAATACAAGATTATTGACACAGCAGGATTAAAAAAACGTAGCCGCATATATGGCAACATCGAATTCTACGCGTCAGTGCGGGCGGCCAAGGCAATAGAGTCGTCAGATGTGTGCCTTTTGATGATAGATGCCCAGCAAGGAGTCACTGAACAAGACACAAAGATCGCCTCAATGGTCGCTTCCCAGCAAAAGGCGCTGGTAATCGTTATGAACAAGTGGGATTTGGTTGAAAAGCAAACCAACACTATGGCAAAAATGGGCCAAGACACACTTAGGGCGCTGCACTTTGTCTCTTATGCCCAGGTCGTGTTCATCTCTGCGATCGAAAAACGGAGGCTGGACAAGCTGATGCCGGCTGTGAACGCTGCATTGCAAGAGTACTCAAAACGGGTCAATACGGGATTGTTGAATGACGCGCTGTCAAAGGCACATGCAATGTCTCCGCCGCCTTCAAAGAAAGGCAACAGGCTGCGGATTTTTTATTCGTCCCAAGTTGGCGTCAAACCGCCAACGTTTGTGTTGTTTGTCAATGACAAATCTTTGGCATCCACATCCTACACTAGATATCTTGAAGGGAAGATCCGCTCTGCTTTTGGTTTTTCTGGATCGCCCATCAAGATCACATACAAAAACAGGGGAGAGAATTAAGATGCCATATGACGGCCTGGCAACATGGGCTATATCAAAAGAGCTTTCAGGGCTCTTGACCGGATCAAAAATAATCAAGATACACCAGCCTTTGCCAACAGAGGCAAACATTTTATTCTCCAACAGAGGGCAAAACATGCTAGCAATCAGCATTGACCCATCTAATGCCCGGGCGCATTTAAGCTCCCTAAAACAGGACAACCCGGCAAATGCGCCGGGGTTTTGTATGTCGCTTAGAAAGAGGCTGTTGGGGGGCTTGGTCAAGAAAGTCTCCCAAGTGGGATTTGACAGGATTATCGAGATCCAAGTGGAATCGCTGGCAGAAGGCGGGGTATTAGCCCGATACGCCTTGATGGTGGAGATAATGGGAAGGCATTCGAACCTGGTGCTAGTGGATTCGCAATCGGGCATGATAGTCGACTCGATGAAGCGGGTGCCTCACGAGAAGAGCTCGGTGCGCCCGATATTGCCAGGTTTGGCATACTTTGCGCCGCCAAACCCAAAACTCGACCCGTTCTCTTTCGGGATTAAAGAAGCTGCCATGATGATGGGCTTTTCAGGGGAGCAAGACTGCGCCAAGCTGCTCTCGAGTGTCTTTTCTGGAGTTTCGAGGCAGCTGGGCGGCGAGCTGAGTTTGTCATGGGTGGACCAGGATGATTTCCAAGAGGGCGCAAAAATAGTGCAAAGCTACTTTGCGTCAATTGAGCCTAGCCCAGGCGTCTATATGCAAAATGGGATAGCCAAGGATTTTTCTGCAGTAAAGTACAGCATCGCTGGCGCTGAGTTCGTACCGTCCGCCTCGGCTAATGAGGCTGCAGACGACTTCTATAAAGAGAAGACAAAAAACAAAGTCGTTAGCGTCCGCCATTCAGAACTTATAAAAAAACTCAACAACGCCATATCCCGCGAGAAGAGAAAGCTGGATATCCGCAAAAAAGAATATGAGGCGGCTTTGGGCTTTGAAGAGCATAATATGCGCGGCAACCTGCTGATCTCAAATCTGGGATCATTCAAAAAAGGAGACGCCTATGTGGATGTGGAAGATTATTACGGTTTTTTCGTCCCCATGGGGGAGATAGCCAGAATCCCTGTCCAACCAAATCTGTCGCCTTCACAAAACGCCCAGCGTTGTTTCAAACTCTACAACAAGGCCAAAACAGCACTTGCGGTGTTGAATGGGCTGATTGAGGATTGCGAAAACGAGATTTACTTTTTGTCCAGCCAAGCTTACTATCTCTCGCAAGCAGCAAATTTGGCAGAGGCTGAGGAACTGATAAGCGACTTGGAAAAACATGGGCTGGTAAAAACGAAAAAGCAGCAAAAAAAACAGCAAAAAAAACAATCGCTTTCGCCCCTGCCAATCCTCCATGAGACTTCTGATGGTTTTACCATGCTCATCGGCCGCAATGACAGGCAAAACGAGCAGCTTGCGCTTAGAGATGCCTCAAAAGACGACATATGGCTCCATGCCAAAAACCTGCCTGGATCCCACGTGCTTCTAAAAACAATCCATGGGACAGCAAGCGAGCAAGCGATAACTGAAGCTGCCGAAGCGGCTGCCCACTATTCATCGGCGCGGGATGACAGCCAGGTGGCTGTTGACTATACCCAAGCCAAAAATTTGCGCAAGCCACCTGCATCTGCCAGGGGAAAAGTAATTTACCATGTCTACAAAACCGCTTATGTGAAGCCGCAAAAACCGCAAAACTAAACTGGCGCCAAAAGCAGCAAAGGCAGGCAAAAGGAATTATTATGCCTGCCTTTGAGTATAATCATAATAACCATATGGCCGGGCCAAGGACACGCAAAAGAAACTAAAAAAGGGCGGAAGAACCGCCCTTTATGTAAAGTCGCCTATAGCCAAAATATGAACAAGCCGCCTTTTTTATTGTTTGAGACCCGGTCAACCACTTTGATGATCCTGTTCTTTGTGTCGTCATTTATTGACGACAGCTTTTGCACAATATTGTCAGTAAGCATGTCTGAAAGCTTCCTGCCGAATATTTCGGTTTGCCATAGTTCTTGTTGGGAACCTTCATATTGGGCAAGAATCCTGTTGTAGAAATTCTCGCACTCGGCTTCCGACCCAATTGACGGGGAAATCTCCGACTCGATTTCGCTCGACAGGATATGCAGCGCAGTTGCGTCAGCTTTGAGCTTTATGCCATACTTTCCAGCCTCGTTGGTCATTTCAGGCTCTGAGAGCCTTAGGTCCTCGAAGGTCGGGTACACAATGCCATATCCTGTGGCGTAAGCAGTAGAAAGCGCGCCGTTAAACCGGTCGTATTTTTTCTTTGTCTGCAGCAGCTCTGTAAGCATCGAGAAAAGATCCGTCTCGTTTTTGAGGTTGATATCGTTCTCTTCGCTCATGATCTTATAGAAAACTGTATTATCAATAGCTATCTCAGTTGAGATGTGGCCGCAGCTCAAGTCGACTGAAACCACATTCGGCGAAAAGTTTTCGTTTGTGTTTGCCGCCAAGCCGTCTTTGACTGAGCGTATCCTGCTTTCGACGCAAGACATGTAGTCAATAAACTCTTCAATCTGTGTCATCAACCAATGCTCCCTGGTCAAGTTGGCAGCCCATTTTGGAATTTTAAAGCTGATTTCCTCTACCGGGAATTCGAGCAGCACTGTTTGCATAATCTCGTCAATGTCAGGAATAGTCAGCTCCATGGCGTTAAGGGTTATTACTGGAGTCGCATACTTTTCTTTGAGCTCGCCAGCAAGCTTGACTGTTGTCGCCGCTTTTGGGGCAGTTGAGTTCAGCACTATGACAAATGGTTTCCCAAGCCTTTTCAGCTCTGAAATTACCCGTTCTTCAGCTGCGATGTAATCCTCGCGGGGGATGTCTGTAATGCTACCATCTGTGGCCATGACTATGCCGATGGTTGAATGCTCGCTTATGACTTTTTTTGTCCCCATCTCCGCAGCTTTCTCAAAGGGCATTGCAGTTGCGCTCCATGGGGTGTTGACCATTCTTGGCTGGCCATCTTCCTCAGCGCCCAACGCTCCGGGGATTATGTAGCCTACACAGTCAATTAGCCTCAAAGAGAGCTCTGTGTTTTCGAAAAGCCGTATATTGACAGCTTCATTTGGCACGAATTTTGGCTCGCAAGTCATGATTGTCTTGCCTGAGCCGCTCTGTGGCAACTCATCAATAGCCCTTTCCCTCTTAAAACGGTTGGAAATATTAGGAATGACTAGCTGTTCCATAAAGTTTTTTATGAATGTCGATTTGCCAGTCCTGACAGCGCCGACGATTCCAATATATATTTCTCCGTTAGTTCTGGCTTTGATGTCATTGTAGACGTTGTACTGGTCCATTTGTAACCTCCCCGCGTTAGCTGTACTATATTTATGCATGCAAGTTTTCCATTATGATAGTTTTAAAACTGTGGTTTTATATCAAAGCGCCACTAAAATGCGCTGTTTGCTACTATATATGCGCATCAAGACATGCACATTCAAAAAAACTCGAGATTTTAAGCTGAAAATGCTATTTTTAAAGCGAACTGATGAAAAAAAGACTTACAATAGGACTTAAAGTGAAAAATAGGCAATGGGGAAAATCGAGCTGTGATTGCAAGAATGCCTTTATGGCATGCCTTAGTAGATTCCGGTTTGATAGACCTGAATGGCTGCATCAACTGGAAGAATGCATTGAACTAAATTCGATGCAAAATAAGCAAAGCTTGAACCAAAAGATTTCCCTCAACCACAGGTATGCATTTAGCTGTGCCCTGTATAGTGCCAATTGCCTATGGCTATACAGGGCCATGCGACAACTGCCATAATACTGTTTAGTGGTTATATGCAAATGAACGTTGTCCAAGTCGTGGCAATGAAGGCAATCCCCTTAAATCGCATCACTGGCGCCGCCACTCGGGCAACTAAAGCAATATTGGTAAAACAACTTATAGAAAAACCAAAGGAAGGCTTAAATGAGGCAAATTGATAAAAAGAAACTTGCCAACCTGCTTAAAAAATCCGAAAAACCGGCAAGGTACACAGGGGGCGAGCCCAACAGCATCAAAGGCAGAGACGCCCAAGTAAATTTTGCTTTGGCTTTTCCAGACACATACGAAATCGGAATGTCCCACTTGGGCCTTCGCATACTCTATGGGCTAATTAACTCCATCGACGGGGCTGGGGCGCAGCGGGTGTTCACCCCATTGACCGATATGATATCGCTAATGAGGCAAGAAGGCGTAGAGCTGTTTTCCTTGGAGGAGCGGGCGCCAATCGGGGATTTTGATATTGTAGGCTTCTCCATCCCATATGAGCTGGCGTTGACAAATGTGCTCGAGATGCTCGAGTTGGCTAGTATCCCACTTAAGTCTAAGGATAGGGGGGCAAACCATCCAATAATTATAGCGGGGGGTGTTTGCACATACAACCCGCTGCCTTTCGAAGAGTTTTTTGACATAATTTTCGTTGGCGAAGCCGAGGAGGGCATTGTAGCTTTGGTGGAGCTATTGAAAGCTTCGAAAGAGTCAGGCCAGGCCAAAGCGGGATTCCTTTCGAAAGCCGCTGGCATCCGAGGCGTCTATGTGCCCAGCCTAGGCGGCCAGCTTGTAAGCCGGGCATTTGTGGAAGACATGGACAATGCGTATTTCCCCAGCAGCTTTGTCGTCCCCCTTATTGAGATCATACACGACAGGGCAAGCGTCGAGATTATGCGTGGCTGCGCTAGAGGCTGCCGTTTTTGCCAATCAGGCTTCATTTACAGGCCATTGCGACCGAAGAGCCTTGACACGATAAAACGGCAAGCAGACGCTATTTTGGCATCTACAGGCTATTCAGAGATATCGCTGGCATCATTGTCGAGCACAGACTGCCCTGGTGTGGATGAGGCGATCAGCTATCTGCGTGAAGAACATGGCGCAGGAATGAAAGTAGCTTTGCCGTCGCTTCGGATGGATTCATATTCCTTAGCGCTTTCCAGGGACACATCCACCCAGAGGAGCATGCTTCTGACATTCGCCCCTGAAGCCGGAAGCCAAAGGATGAGGGATATCATAAACAAAAACCTCACCGAAGAGCAGATCCTCTCTACGCTTAGAGAAGCATTCAACTCTGGAACAACAAAAATCAAGCTGTATTTCATGATTGGGCTGCCATTTGAGACAGACGAGGATGTGGCGGAGATTGCTTCCCTTGTGCAGAAGATTAACTTGCTTTATCTAAAAGAGCGGACAGCAAAGAAGCCTTTGGCCCTTTCTGTCTCTGTGAGCTGCTTTATACCAAAAGTCCACACACCCTTCCAGTATTTCCCCTTTGAGGATCCAACTGCTTTGGCCAGGCGGCAAGAACTGCTCCGCTCTTTGATCGGCAAAAAAGCAAAATTGTCTTGCCACCCCATTGGGGCGTCAATGCTGGAAGCCGCCATCGCCAGGGGAGGGCGGCAAACTGCCGAGGCAATCTTCAACGCACACAAGCTTGGATGCTTGTTTGATTCATGGCCTGAAAAACTTGATCTTGGCAAGTGGGAAGAAGCGTTTGCCCAAGCAGGATTGGATTTGAGGGAAGAGGCGCAAAAACAATATACACCTGGGGAAGCTTTGCCTTGGGATTTTATACAGACAGGGGTCTCCAATGGCTTTTTCGCCCTAGAAGCAAAACGCGCTGCATCAGGGCAAACGACGGTGAATTGTTTTGAGGGCTGCTCAGGTTGTGGAATAAGCCCGGGCGGGAGGGATTGTTATGGCAAATAATGTTGCGGCATCAGAAAAATACAGGATGTGCTATAAAAAAACCGGGGATATGGCTTATATCTCCCAACTGGATTTGCAACGGCTTTTCCAGCGCGCTTTCAGGCGCGCCGGCATCCGGCTTGCCCATACACATGGATTCAACCCCCATCCAAAGCTGGCGTTTTCGATGCCGGTGCCAATATTTGTCGAATCTGAAGCGGAGTATCTGGACTTCTCTATAGAGGGCAGCCACGACGATGCGACGATGCAACAATTGCTCCAGCCTTGCCTGCCAGAAGGCATTTTTGTAGTGGGCATAACAAAGCTGTTGCCAAATTCATTATCCCTGTCAAAGCTTATCAGCAACGCCCGCTATGAAGCGTATTTTTCTGGCGCCGGCATAGACCCTGCCCTTGCAGACGCGGAATATGAGTCTGCCAGCCTCATATACACAAAAGAGGGGAAAAAAGGCAAGCCAGATAAACAAATCGATCTTAAGGCTTCGGCGAGGTTTGTCGATTTTAATGTGTCCAATGGGGATTTGGTGACAACTTTCGTGCTGCCAATGAGCTCTGCTTCATACATCAACCCCTCTGCTTTCACCCAAGCCTTGCAAGAAAACCTAAGCTGCCTAGGGGCGGTTGAGCTTGGGGGAATTCGCAAAGTGTCAGTGATGTCTAGCCTTGATTAGTGAAATCAAGTTGAACAAGATAAAAAACCATGGCTGCTGTGCTATAATTTTTCCAGCTTTATTAAAAACCAAGGAGACTTTTATGATAACTGCGGGCGACTTTAAAAAAGGCGTTACTTTCGAAATGGACGGCAATGTTTACATGGTTGTCGACTTCCAGCATGTCAAACCGGGAAAAGGAAGCGCTTTTGTGCGGGCTAAAATAAAAAATGTCCTAACGGGAGCTACAACAGAGGAGACTTTCAATCCATCTGAAAAATTCTCGAAAGCTGTTATAGAGACCAAAGAAATGCAGTATCTGTACAATGATGGAGACCTGTATTATTTTATGGACAATGAGACATATGAGAATATCCCGCTTAACAAAAAGGATGTTGAGGATACCATACTCTATATAAAAGAAAACATGAATGCCACAATCAAGTTTTACAAAGGTGAAGCGTTCAGCGTCGAGCCCCCATATTTTGTAGAGCTCCTGATAATCGAGTGCGAGCCCGGAGTGAAGGGCAATTCCGCTACAGGGACTACGAAGCCTGCTACCCTTGAGACAGGGGCAGTTGTCGCCGTTCCTCTTTTTGTCAACAATGGGGACACTATCAGGATTGACACCCGGTCCGGAGAGTATATGGAGCGCGCCTAGCGCAGATAATCGATGAAAAGAAGCGTTGCCCGAGAAAAAGTATTCAAAATCCTCTTCCAATACGAGTTCCATAGCGATTTTAACGAAATCATGCCGCGGCTTGTGGAGGAAGAGGAGCTGAGAGGCGTCCAAGGGGAATATGCCAAGGGCACTATCAATTCAATAATAGCCAACCTTGAGCAGATTGATGGAATTATCACATCCCATTTGAAGGGATGGACTTTCTCCAGGCTAGGCAAGCATGTTATTGCCATTCTCCGCCTTGGCGTGTATGAGCTAGTCTTCAACCCCGAGATCCCTAATCTCACGGCAATTGACGAGGCTGTGAAATTGTCATATACCTACTGCGACGAAAAGGATGCTGTTTTTATCAATGGCGTCTTGCACACCCTTTTGAAACAAGGGAAAGCCAAAACTAAATCGGCGAAAGCGCAAAGGGGCGAACCTGATGGCAGCTAGCAAACCTATTACTGTGACACAACTCAACAGGTTCATATCTGCGCTGTTCTCAAGCTCCCCCCCCCTTATGAGCGCCTCAGTGGCAGGGGAGATATCCAACTTCGCTGTCAACTCAACTTCAGGGCACATGTATTTTTCTTTAAAAGACCAAGCGAGCAGGATTTCATGCGTCATGTTCAGGAGTGACGCCGCCCGCCTTTCTTTTATGCCCAAGGACGGGGATGAGGTGAGCGTGTCCGGAAAAGTGGTATTGTATGAGCGGGCCGGCTCATGCCAAATCAATGTCCGCGCTATGCGCTTGTCTGGCAGCGGGGCCTTGTATGAGCAATTCCAGAGGCTAGTTGAAGAATTGAAGGCGAAAGGGCTCTTTGACGATTCCCGCAAAAAGAAGCTGCCTTTTTTCCCGAAAAAGATAGCTGTGCTCACCTCTCAGGACGGGGCGGCAGTCCGCGACATAATATCCGTGGTTGCCAGGCGTTCGCCTGCAACCAAAGTTATCGTATGCCCAGTGCCTGTCCAAGGGATGAACGCTTCTGTTGAGATAGCAAGAATGCTGGATTACGTAAATGATTGGCTGGAATGCGATTTGGCAATCATCGGCAGGGGAGGGGGCTCTATCGAGGAGTTATGGCCCTTCAACGAGATGCCTGTGGTTGAAGCCGTTTTAAGGTCAAGAATACCAGTCGTCTCGGCAGTCGGGCATGAGACTGATTTTACAGTTTGCGATTTTGTCTGCGACTTAAGGGCGCCGACACCTTCCATCGCAGCTGAGCTTGCTGTGCCGGATGTGGCTGCGCTCATGGCAAACGTGGCCAAGTCGAAGGCGTCTATGGCTGCTGCATTGGCACAGAAGGTTTCAAATGCAGAGTCTAGGATCAACAGGGCAAAATCTTCTGCCTTGTTTACCCGGCCGGAGTCGCTTTTTGAAAGCTTTAGCCAAGAGCTGGATATGGCCCGAGATTCCTTAGAAAAATCAATTGGGGCTTTGATTGACAGTTATGCGCTAAAACTGGATGTATCAAGAAAACTGCTTGTAAGCAATTCCCATGAGCATGTGTTGGGCAAAGGCTATGCAGCCATATTCAAAGGCTCTGTCCCTTTGGATGCCGACAAGATCCAAGTTGGGGGAAATTATGTAATCCATTCACGCTCAAAATCGGCAAACGCAATTATTGGCACAGTAGAAGAAAGGAATCACCACAATGGTTGAAGAAAGCTTTGAAGCCAGGATAAAAAGGCTTGAAGACATTGTCGACACTATGCAGAGGGGACAAGCAGGCCTTGAAGAAAGCGTTGTATTATTTGACGAAGGAATCAAACTGATCGCTAGCCTTGAAAAAGAGCTTTCATCAGCAAAAGAGAAAGTCCAGCTGCTGATCGCAAAAACCCAAGAGCCGGTACTCAAGGACTTTGATTGATGGCAGCTAGCTTCATCCAATCTTTGGAGTTGAAAACAGCGCGTTTCAGCCAAGAGCTCGCCAAAGCGCTGCCTGCCAATATTGGGGCGCCACAAATCAATGCCGCAATGGAGCACAGCTTGCTTGCCCCGGGAAAACGCATTAGGCCGATAATGCTTCTTGAGGCAAACAAGATTTATGGAGGTAGCTACAACGAAGCGCTCCCCCTTGCCATCGCAGTTGAAATGATCCATACCTATTCTTTGATCCACGATGATTTGCCCTGTATGGATGATGATGATTTGCGCCGCGGTTTGCCATCTTGCCATGCGGTTTATGGGGAAGCAATGGCCCTATTGGCAGGGGATGGCTTGTTGAACGCAGCTTATGAGGCCATCTTGGGAGGCTACAGTGGCTCTGGAAACCCTGCAGGCTACATGCAAGCCGCAAGCTATATCGCAAAGGCGGCAGGCTCTTCTGGAATGGTTTCCGGCCAGGCTGCTGACATCAGCTGGGAAGGCCAGCCTGCAAACATTGAAAAAATCGAGTTTATCCATGCCGCAAAAACAGGGGCTTTGATCACTGCATCGATCATAGCGGGGGCCCTGGCTGCAGGAGCTGCTGAGCCAGAGATTGGGTTTCTAGAAGAGTATGGCAAGAAGGCGGGGCTGCTCTACCAGATAGTTGACGACATCCTTGATGAGTCAGGAGACCAGCAGCTAATGGGAAAAACCGCAGGCAAAGACCTTGCCTCAAATAAACAGACATACCCTTCCTTTTATGGGCTTCAGGCAGCTGTCATTATGGCTGGGAGCCTAGCCGATGAAGCAGTTGCGATAGCCCAAAAACTTGCAAGGGGAAATGCTGTTTTTTTTGTAGATCTTGCTAGATATATAAAATCGAGAACGAACTAATATTTTTTCTTGTCAACGGGCAATTATGGCGATATAATTAAATAGTGTTTAGTTATATCGCCTTATCGCCAAATTTAATTTATTTATGAGGCAATGCTTTGATTGTAAAGAATATAAATAACAATCGAAAAAATGGTGTTTCGCAAAAAATAATGCTTGATTTTTGTCATGGAATGAAGCCGCTTCGGATTAATTTGTTGCCCTAGCTGGTTCATTTCTTTTTTGTTGCGAATATCCAAAAAACTTGGTTCCAGCAGCTATCAATTGCTGTTGAAATAAATAAAATAATGAATCGTATTGGAGGTTGACATGGCTGTAAAGGTAGCAATTAATGGATTTGGCAGGATTGGAAGGTTAGCATTTAGGTTATTAGGCGATGACGGAGATGTTGATATCGTAGCTGTCAATGACTTGACAGACGCAAACACTCTTGCTCATCTATTAAAGTATGACAGCAACCATGGTAAATACAAGGTTGATGGTATCACGGCTGAAGACGGGGCATTGATTGTCGACGGCAAGCGTATTCCAGTTTTCTCTGAGAAAGATCCCGCTTTGCAACCATGGGGAGACCTGGGCGTTGATGTAGTGCTCGAGTGCACAGGGCGTCTGACGGACGACGTGGAATGCCAGAAGCACATCGATGCAGGCGCAAAAAAAGTCATTATCTCGGCTCCTGGAAAAGGCGATATGAAAACAATAGTTTTCAATGTAAACCATAATGAGCTAGACGGGACCGAGACCATCATCTCAGGAGCGTCATGCACAACCAATTGCCTAGCTCCTATGGTCAAAGTGCTTGATGACGCTTTTGGCATAGAGTTTGGCTATATGACAACTGTGCACGCATACACCAACGACCAGATGGTTCTGGACGGCAACCACAAGGATCTAAGGCGCGCTAGGGCCGCAGCAGTCAATATAATCCCCACATCAACAGGCGCCGCTTCTTCAGTAGGGCTGGTTATGCCGCATTTGCAGGGAAAACTCGATGGTTTCGCGCTCAGGGTACCGGTAAGCACTGGCTCTTTGGTGGACTTCACTTGCTCCCTTGCCAAACAGGCAAGCAAGGAAGAAATCAAACAGGCGTTTATCGATGCTACCAATGAGACTATCGAAGCGACTTCTGAGCCCATCGTATCAACAGACATTATTGGAAACCCGGCTGGAAGCATTGTTGATTTGGGCTTGATTGACTTTATCGAAGCCGACGGAAAGAGGCTTGTCAAAGTTGTCTCTTGGTATGACAACGAAGCAGGGTACACATACCAGTTGATCAGGCTGATGAAGCATGTTTGCAAATTAGCAGGGCAGCTGTAGAGGTAGATTGACTTGAAAACAATTAGAGATGCTGAAGTTTCAGGGAAAGTAGCGTTAGTCAGAGTAGACTACAATGTAACTGTGGGGGAGGATGGCACTGTTGGAGAAGACATCAGGGTCACAGCCAGTATCCCCACACTCAAGTATCTGCTTGACAACAATGCGAAAGTTATAATTCTGTCCCACATGGGAAGGCCCGAGGGGGTTGACCCCGAGTTTTCATTAAAACCAGTCCAAGCCCTGGTTGAAAGGCTCCTTGGCGAAGCTGTGTTGTTTAGCGAAGATCCAACAATCACCGGGGAAGGGACAAAGGCGTTGATTGCCCAGTTCAAAGAGTCCGACACACGGGTCATGCTCCTAGAAAATGTGCGTTACAGGCAAGAGGATGCAGACAATGACGAAGCCTTCTCGCAAGAGCTGGCAGGTCTTGCTGACTTGTTTGTCATGGATGCTTTCGGGGCTTCCCACCGCAAGCAGTCCTCAACTTACGGGGTAGCAAACTATATCCAAACGTACTGCGGATTGCTGCTTGAAAAAGAGGTAAAATATTTAGGCGACGTGATCAGCAACCCAGACAGGCCTTTCTGTGTCGCAGTCGGCGGTTCAAAAGTCTCTGACAAGATCGAAGTATTTATGAAAATGCTGGAGACAGCTGATTGCCTATTAATTGGCGGAGCTATGGCATTCACCTTCTTGGCGGCCACAGGCGTTGATGTCGGCACATCCAAGTTGGAGAAAGAAAAAATCGAGCTTGCCGGGATGATTTTGGAAAAAGCCCAAGAGGAAAATGTCAATTTCTTGCTTCCCCTCGATGTCGTTTGCTCTGAGTCATTCGATGGCGGCAATCCAGAAATTTACGATGTGGAAGAAATTCCTGCCAACCAAATGGGCCTTGACATAGGGCCAAAGACCATAGAAGCATTTAAAGCTGTCATATCCCAAAGCAACACAATACTGTTCAATGGGCCAATGGGTGTCTTCGAAAATCCGATTTACGCCAATGGCACAGCAGAATTGTTTGAAGCTATGGCAAATTCCGGAGCGGTGACAATTGTTGGAGGGGGTGACAGTGCAGCAGCGGCAAGCGTGCTTGGCTTTGACAAGCAGCTCACGCATATATCCACAGGAGGCGGAGCATCTCTTGAAATGCTAGAAGGAAAAGTCCTTCCTGGCGTTGAGATTTGCAACTGGTAACATTCCAAAATGCCAAAATTCATTGCTGGAAACTGGAAAATGAACAAGAGCGCCAGCGAAGCCAATGAGCTGCTGCAAAAAGTGGCGCAGGCAAATGTGGCTGGCGTGAATGTCGCTGTTTTTCCACCGTTTCCATATTTAGCAGCCGCAAGTAAAATCCTAGAAGGATCCAGCATTAAATATGGCGCCCAAAATGCGTACTTCGAGCTACAAGGCGCATTTACTGGCGAAGTGTCCATGTCTATACTTTATAGTTTGGGATGCTCATACTGCATAATTGGCCATTCCGAGCGCCGGAATTACTTCGGCGAAACCGACAGCATTATTGCAAAGAAAATTTCAGCAGCCTGCCAAAGCTCCATCACACCAATCTTGTGTGTTGGCGAAGATATTGGATCAAGGCGAGCCGGAAGGGAGAAAGGCGTTGTCGCAAGGCAACTTATCGCTGCCTTGGACTCATTTGGCGCAAATGAGGAATTGATTGTCGCATATGAGCCGGTTTGGGCTATTGGCTCAGGCACGACAGCAACGCCTGCCCAAGCAAACGAGATGTGCTCATTTATCTCTGGACAATTACATGAACTAGGCATCAAGGGCGATAGAGTGTTGTATGGCGGCAGTGTGGTTCCACAAAATGCTGGAGATTTGCTAGAAAAGAAAGGCATCAATGGACTATTGCTTGGCTCGGCTAGTCTTGGCGATGGGTTTTTGCAGATAATTGAGATTGCAAAAGACGAATACAAGAATAGAATTTAGCCTCAACATAGCGAAGAGGGATTGACCATGACAATTATTGAACAAGTATTGGCAAGAGAGCTACTGGATTCAAGAGGGAATCCAACAATTGAAGTAGAAATAATCCTAGAAAATGGATACTTCGGCAGGGCGATCAGCCCTTCGGGGGCATCAACGGGCGCATTTGAGGCAATCGAGCTTAGAGACAAAGATCCCAAACGCTATAATGGCAAGGGCGTGTCATTTGCTGTATCCAATGTGATCGATGTGATCGCGCCTCATTTGATAGGCAAAGATGTCACCTGCCAAGCCGAAATCGACTCATTGCTTATCAACCTTGATGGCACCCCAAACAAGTCAAAACTTGGAGCAAACGCCACTTTGGCTGTCTCCTTAGCTGTAGCCAAAGCTGCTGCCAACACAGTTGGCTTGCCGCTTTACAAATACATCGGGGGAGCAAACGCAAAGACCCTTCCAGTCCCCATGATGAATATCCTAAACGGCGGCAGGCACGCCGACAACAACTTGGACATACAAGAGTTTATGGTAGTGCCTGTAAAAGCTTCCAGCATTAAGGAAGCTGTCCGCATCGGCGCTGAGATATACCACTCATTGGCTGATGTCCTCAAAGCAAGGAACCTGTCCATCTCAGTCGGGGACGAAGGCGGTTTTGCCCCTAGCTTGCAATCAAACGAGCAAGCGCTAACTGTCATCATGGAAGCTTGTGTAAAGGCAGGCTATATGCCAGGGGAAGATGTATTCCTCGCAATTGACGCGGCTGCAAGCGAGTTTTATGGCAAAGACGGTTTGTACCACTTTGAAGGAGAAGGCGTAACAAGGACTTCTGAGGAGCTTGTGGCTTTTTATGAGAGCCTAGTAGACAAATACCCAATAATCTCTATTGAAGACGGCGTCGATGAAGAGGATTGGGCAGGAGCAGCGCTTCTGACCTCAAAGCTTGGAAACAGGATCCAGATTGTTGGGGACGATTTGTTTGTCACTAATGTCTCCAGGCTCAATAGAGGCATTGAAACGGGCGCTGCAAACTCCATTCTGATCAAGCTGAACCAAATCGGCACTTTGACCGAAACACTGGATGCTATTGAGTGCGCAAAACGCGCCGGTTACACCTGTGTGATCTCTCACCGGTCCGGGGAAAGCGAGGATGTGACAATCGCAGATTTGGCAGTGGCGACAAATGCCGGCCAAATTAAAACCGGCTCACTTTCCCGCACAGACAGGATCGCTAAATACAACCAGCTAATCCGCATCGAGGAAGAGCTGGGCACAGCTGCAGCATATCTTGGAAAAGAAGCCTTTTACAGCATCAAAGCTTAGTGCTGTCCCAATAGAGGATCTAAACAAATACAGGCATTTGTTTGCCTGTATTTTTTAGTGGTCGCCCAGCACAGGTGTTTATATTGCTGCACGACCAGGCAATTCTGCCTGGCAAGCTTGGATTTCGCTTGGCATTTTTACCTCGCAAACACCAAGGATTAATCATCCGCTTTTTGGTATTGCAGTTCTGGCTACTTTTTACCGAGGCAGCCGGTTTATAAATAAATAAACAATGGATATTTGGCAAATCATTGTCTGCAGATATCCAAAGAGGAATTGCCCTTCACGCATTGGACCAACAACAATATTTGGTTTATGATACTAAACCTTAAAACGTTACTTGTCTTCGTAATGCCCTTTACACTGGGATATCTCTATTGCTCATTTCCAATAAGCCGATACACTAAACGGTTCTTTCTGACCACCATCCAGCCATATCATTACGTAAAGGCTCTGGTTTGCCAATACCCTCATGTCCATTGCATTTGATGTCCTCAATTAGATTGTTTATCCGCTTCAAGGTCTTTTTATCTTTCCCTTTTCCGTGAAGTTGATTTTCATTCTTCCATAGCCCGCAACTCCTAAAGCGATTTCGAAACAAACTTGCTTTCGTTGGCTTCTTGGATAGACTGGCGCAGCTCAGCCATATTTGTAGAGCCATAAAACGGGTCGGCTACAATGGAGAGCTCAAATGGGATTTTGCCTCCACACAGAGATTGGCGCACGAAAATTTTAAACGCCGAGGACATACTTAAACCAAGTTCATTGAAGTAAACTTCAGCTTGTTCTTTAGCTCTTTGTCAATCCTGATATTCAGGTTCGTTGTTCAGCCATCAATATAGCCGCCTTTTTTAAGTTTCATGCTTGCTGTAAGACTATAATTGTACATATTATGAGCAATGCCATTAGGAACTGTCAAAAAATAACTTGAACAATTGAAGCAGAAATGGTATGCAATAAACAGAGTAAAGAGGTTATGGAATGAGTGATGTAATTGCTGATAGAATAATGACAATGTTACCAATA
>Ga0082212_10000546_pt1 | contig 54113 bp, 36 predicted proteins | sample TergutNt197P3_FD_71548 | JGI IMG/M metagenome (GOLD analysis project Ga0082212, IMG submission 71548) | Neocapritermes taracua P3 segment gut microbial communities from Petit-Saut dam, French Guiana - Nt197 P3 | ecosystem: Host-associated > Arthropoda: Insects > Digestive system > Gut ...
TGTCAATGACTTCATTTTCAGAGACCAGCGTGTAATCAAGCCCCCGCAAGACATCCGCATGGTTGAATCCAGTCTCCGGGTTCGCCTTCACCCGGATAAAGATTTTCAAGCGCACCCCCGGCACACGCCCCAACGCCCGCCAGCAGTCCGCCATATACCCCGTCACCCCTGTCCAAATAAAGACGACGTTCATGTTTTTCATCTCACAAAAGGCACGAAGGGCGCAAAGGTAGTACGGACCACCTCCAAACATAAACCCCGCAGGGGCTTCACCTTTCAGCCCGCCTTACACATTTTCGGAACGAATAACTTCACTGTTTTACACATTTTCGGAACGAATAATCCAGCAATTGCTCACACAAAAAAGAAGCGCACAACGAAATATTGAGCAAATCATCGTCTAGCCATGTGTTTTTCAACGAAAAACGAACGCTCATTCTGGGTGAATACGTCTCCCTGAACAGTTTCAGGCTCTTGGCTTTCACATTTGTGCCGCTCTTAACCTCAATAGGCACCACACTAGAATGATATTGCATCATAAAATCAATCTCACTGAGTTTTGCGCCCGTCCAGTAGAAAAGTGTATGTTTTGCCAACTGCTGAAGCACATATTGTTCCGCGATAAAGCCATTAAATTCACTGAATATCTCACTTTTATTGGAAATAACGTCAAAGGGTATTTCCGCGAGATGACGAAACAGCCCGACATCCACAAAATAAAGTTTGAATGCAGACGGATTGACGTATGACTTTAACGGGATTTTATCGCCGCAACTCACCTGATTGACACGGCGTATAATACCCGCGTCAGTTAGCCATTCAATTGCCATTTCGTATTCCCTAGCCCTTGCGCCTGATTTCACCGTCCCATAAAGAAACTTGTCATTGCCCTTGGCAAACTGCGCCGGCAAACTGTCGAAAACCTGGCGGATTCGGACGGCGGTTGTGTTATCGGCATATTTGCTGAAATCCTTGCGGTAGTTGCCTAGGATTTCCTCCTGAATGGTATTGCTGTTTTCCACATCATGATTGGCAACCCAATCGGCGACCGCTTCGGGCATCCCCCCGATATACACATACTGTTTGAATAAATCCGACAAGATTTCATTAAACGTAGTTTCAAACGGGTTTGATTTCAAAAAATCAACGATATTTTCGCGGTTGTTCGCCCATAAAAACTCCTCAAAATCCATCGGCTCCAACCTCAATGTGTTAATTTTACCCACAGGGAAAGAAGTGTTTTTATGCAAAAATATCCCGAGCAAACTACCCGCCGATGCAATATGATACTCAGGCGCATCTTCACAAAAATATTTCAGGGAAGTCAGCGCGCGTGGCACTTCCTGCACCTCGTCAAAGATAAGCAAAGTCTCCAGTGGCGTTATTTTCATATTCAAATGGAGTTCAAGCATGGTAATGATACGCTTGGGTTCAATGGCGCCATTAAACAGGTCGATTAATTCCGCGCTTGGGTTCTGAAAATTGACATACGCCACATTTCTGAAATGCCGCCTACCAAAATCCTTGAGCAGATACGTTTTGCCAACCTGACGTGCGCCTTCAAGTAAGAGCGGCTTCCTTCCGCCCCCATCTTTCCACTTGACCAGTTCTGGCATTAATTTTCGTTCCATATTTCCTCCTTACCCATTCAGGCGGCAATCAATCCCGTAATTATCTTTAACAAAAGCGACAATTTTTTCTTTGTCGTTACCGCACGCCTTTTTGATTTCATAAATTTTAGCATCCACCAGTGTACGGTACCACCATCCTTGTAGGAAATGCCACAGAAAACCTTCTTTCCCCTCGGTGAAACCAAGCCATAAAAAATACCTGTACAAAAAATAGGCAACCGACCGCAAAAACAACGGCGCACGGGCATATTTCAATTTTCTTTTACGCTTTGCCATCGCCTGTTCGCTTAATACTGCCTGATGAGATTGGTCATTAGGCAGCAACCCCAACTCCACATCCAATAAATCAATGGCTTCACGGATGGAATAGCCATTGTGCTTGGCAGTCCACCAGCCGAGATTGTTGAGATTGTGATCGGCAAACTCATGCTCAAACACAACCTGACGTCCTGAGCTCAAACTGATATGCTCGTCCATCCAACGCGATTCACACCTTCCCATGCCATACTTGAAAATCCGAAGCAAAAAAACCTTGCCTACCCCGCGTTTGATGTGGCGGTTCATAAATACGCGACGTAAAGGCAGAACAATACCCGTGACATCCTTATCCAAGGCAGGCAACTTGACTTGTAATTCGGCAATCAACTCATCTGTCAAATATTCATCCGCATCCAACCGCAACACCCATTCGGTTTTAATAGGTAAATGCTCCAAAGCCCAGTTGAACTGCTTGGCATGGTTGTTTTCCCACTTGTTTTGATACACATCCGCACCCAACGCTTCGGAAATGGCAACCGTGTTGTCCGTGGAAAACGAGTCAACCACGAATACCTTCGCTGCAACAGGGCGCACCCGCTCAATACAACGCCGGATATGAACCTCCTCGTTGCAGGTCAGGATAATGACTGTGATGTCCAATGCCATTTGGGGTTGTGGTTTCTATTGATATGAAAGCCTAACGGGCAAACGAACCCTCAATAGTCCCAATTCCATTGATATAAAATGCCTATATAGAAGAACCGTATCCCTCAATTATAGACCCTGTAGGGGTTTTACCTCGTCCGCCCCGCGTTTGCTATTGATATGCAACACCTACGGTGTTTGGTTTTGTTATGTCCCGTTTTTCTATTGATATTCATGCCCTACGGGCAAATAGGATACGTGCGCACATGGTGGTTCCATCCTTGCCCGTAGGGCATCCATATCAATAGAAAAAACGCACCCGCCAATCATAAACCCCGTAAGGGTTTCATGCGATTACGTCTAAGGGTATTTATTCCGGCGCCGCCCGACCTTCGTGTCCCTCACATCTCCGTGCGTATCTATTCATTCGCATCTCTGATTTCGCGTTTTTTGATGAATTTAGCAGGGTTTCCGCCGACAACCGTCCATGGTTCCACGTCTTTTGGAAAAATTATTTTATAATCAAAATATTATTCAAGCATAAGGCATCCATATCCGTCCTTAAAAAACAATTTATAGCTTGCTGGGGCGTATCGACAACAGGCTCGTTTTCATTAAAACTCGTATTGAGAAGAATCCCGACCCCAGAAACATCCGAAAAACGTTTGATGAGGTCATAATAACGCGGATTTTCATCCCGTGTCACGCTTTGCAGCCGTCCGGTTCCGTCCACATGGGAGACTGCGGGCAGTTTGCCCCGCCATTCCGGCTTAAATTTCACGACATGCATCATGAACGGGCTTTTGACGTCTTGCTCGAAATAGTCTTTGACTTTTTCAGCCAACACCGATGGCGCAAACGGTCGGAAAGATTCCCGGCGCTTAATTTTCGCATTGATAATGTCTTTCATATTCGGGTTTGTTGGATCGGCAAGGATGGAACGATTCCCCAGAGCCCGAGGTCCCCACTCGGAACGTCCTTGATACCATCCAATGATTTTTCCCTCCCGAAGCAATCCTACAATCCGGTCAAACAGCAAATTATCCGGCAATTCATCAAACGGAAGCGATTGGGATTCAACGGCTTGTTTTATTTCCGCCAATGAATATTCCGGTCCCCAAAAAGCGTGTTTCATGTGGTACCTGTTTGCCCCCCCCACAACATTGTGGTAGCACCAATAAGCGGCGCCCAAACTTGTTCCCTCATCCGATGCTGCTGACTGTAAATAGACATCCGTGAACGGCGTGTCCCGCAGTATCCGCGCATTTGCGACACCATTCAAGGCGCATCCTCCCGCCATTGCCAACTGCTGGGTCGGCACAAGCCTGTGCAACCGTTTGACGCAATGGACGGCAGCCTCTTCAAAGCGTATTTGGCAGGAACGCGCGATGTCTTTCTCGCGTTGTGTCAACGTGTCCGCGCGCTTCCGCGGGATTCCAAGCAAATCAATGATTGTCTTTGTATATTGGCATCCCATAAGGATATGCCCATTTTCATCCATCGCCCCAGACTCAATGCCGTCATACGATCCAAACGCATTTTCAAGCAACTGGTACCACCCGTTATCTTGAATCATCAACAATTTTTTCATCGCCTCCGCGTGTTTGTCCTCGCCATAAGGGGCAAGTCCCATGACCTTATACTCTTCCCCGAAACCATCGAACCCGATGAGTTGACATATCGCGGTATAAAAAATGCCTAAACTATCCGGCATCACCACACGGTCTAGGACATCAATTTTCGTTCCTTCGCAACGGGCTGCCATCGTGCTGGCGAAATCACCAGACCCGTCATACGACAATGCCGCCGTCAGCGATTCAAATGGCGACACATAATACGCGCTTGCTATATGCGCCAGATGGTGCTCCACGCAAACAAATTTTGTCCGCCCCGGTTTATAAGGCTTGTTGAAATAATTAAATATTTTGCCAGGGATTGACACGGTCTTGCCATGGCGCTTCGAAAAGATGCGCAACTTCGTCAGAATCTCGTTCGGATGCCGGAGCGAGTATCGGATTTTAGCGCGGACATTTGCCCGCGGGTCGCGTGCGATTGCGATGTGCGTGACATCCGTGATCTCCACGCCGCCCATTGACAAAACTTTTTCAATCGCAAGAAACGGGAACCCCGTATCGTGCTTGACCCGTTTGCCGAGCCGTTCTTCCGCAACCGCCGCCTTCAAGACACCATCCACCACAAGACAGGCGGATGAGTCCGGATGGAACGCTGTTATCCCAAGTATGCACGACATGTTTTTTCTCCCGGTTAAAGCCAACAACATTGGCTTCTTGTTTAAAACTGAAAATAGATGAACTGCTGAATCGTTTGGAGATAGATGAAAACAAAAAACACCAAAACGGCATATACGACACATTCACCAAACGAAAACAGCAATGGCACCCGCATTTTTAACGGGGTCATGCAATAACGGCGGAATAAAAACACGATAGAAAAAAAACATATCCACCAAACATAAATCCCGTAAGGTTTTCATTCTCTTTTCTTTTAAAAGAGACCTGTTCTAAAAACGCAAGGTTCAAGACCGTTTAAACCGCGAAACACACGAAACACGTCAAAAAAGATTGCCCCAGCAATATGACAAAAAAGAGTTCATAAGTTTTCGCGCCTTTCGTTTCTTTCTCGGTTAATCTCAGGCAAATCCTCTCCCAAAACCTTTGTGTCCTGTACCTTTATGTGAAAAGAATCATACCTGCTACAAAAACATTTTCATGTCCACACAAACTCCGGCTTCTCGCCACCGTTCAAAATCCATTCGTAAAGCCGTATCATTTTTTTTGCAACGACCTCCGCCGAATAATTTTCCATCACCAACTTGCGCCCGTTCCTTCCCATTTCGCATCTTTTGCTTTCCAGCGTGTTGATGGCGATCTCAATGGTTGATGCCAAAGTATCCACATCATTATCCACCCACCAGCCGCAATTGTGCGTGTTCAATTCTTCCCATGGCGTGCCTTTGGAGGCGATAACCGGAATTCCCCTGATGAGTGCTTCGGGCACCACCATGCCGAAATTTTCGGAATGACTGGGCAACACAAGATATGAAAAGTCCGATATCATGTCTTCCTTTTGTTTGCCGTCAAGGAACCCGACAAACCTTACGCTCTTTCGTGAAATGTTTTTTAGCGACTGAACATACCCTGTTTCACCGTCGCCCATAATGACCAATTCATATTCGCTCGTTTTTGCGCGGTCGAAAGCATGAATCAAGGTCTCAATATTTTTAATGGAATGTATCCGACCGACAAATCCGATTTGTTTCCGGGGTGTTTTTCCCACAGGCATTTCATCGTTTATGACCATCGGGTTGGGAATAACCGCAATTGGATTGTGTAACCCGAAATTACGGATATGGTTCAACTCCTGTTGGCATGTGGCATGGATACAGGAAGCCGAATGTAAATCCCTGTTGAACCATAATTTTAAAAAAAACTTTTTCATCCATTTTGAATACTCAAGCGCATTGGGATATAACATACCCCTCGGGCTGATGACACAGGGTTTTTCGCGTAGACGTGCCGTTACAGAGGCGATGTGAGTAGGATATTGCCATAAACCTTGGGCATGGAATAAATCACCATCGAAACATTCCAAACATTTACGATATTTCCGCGAATATGCAAAACGAGAACAACCAGAAGGCAATGCCGTGACAAATGTTTCATCCGACAACATCTTTTTCGCACCCTTCGCTTGATACGTCAAGATATTCGCATCAACACCCTCTTGCCGAAGCCCTTTCACGGTATAAAAAACGCTTTGGCTCGGACCTCCGGCATTCAGGCTTAAACCGGAAATGGCATGTAATACTTTCATTTGCACATATCCTGTGCCAAGCCGACCAACTCACGTGCCGCATATCCTGCGGACCATACATTTTGCACTGTCCGTTGCCCAGCCTCGGCAAGGCGTGTGCGATGGGATGGATCCATCAACGAACGCAGATGCCCGGCAAGCGCTTGAACATCACCTGAATGAAACAACAACCCGTTCACCCCGTCCTCTATCATCGTGGACGAACTACCCGCCTCATGCGTGCCGACTACGCAACAACCCTCCGCCATCGCCTCATTCACGACGGCACCCCAGCCCTCATAACCATTCGAGGCAAGCACATACACATCGGACATTCTCATGAAAGCCCGCACCTCGTGAATCGGCACGGACGGATAAAACGCAATCCCGTCGGTACTAAAACTTTCGTGGACAGTCATATTCGCGCTTGAATTTTTATCCAACGCCGACTCACGTAAATATCCCCCCGCAAGCCGCCTTAATGCTTCCTCCTCAGGACCTAACCCGACAAGGGTCAAACTGATGTGTTTCCCCTCATCGAGCAATAATTTCACAACTTGAACAATCGTGTCAACCCGTTTCAAATTAAGCATTCGCCCGACCCACAAAATCTTTAATATGCCATTTTTTTGCCTTCCCATCTCATCACGACAAGACGATTGACTCGCATCAACAAAATATCCCCATAGTAACATTAAAACATTTTTAGGTAACTCTGGTTTTGTCGCCAATTTCCCCAAGGGGTTTCGTTCAAGAATGTTAATGCGAGGCACTCGAAATAAACATAATAATTTTCCGCATGAAAAACCAACTAGCCGTGCCATGTCTTGCGCCGCATAAACTCCCGTCGGCAAATAAATAACTTTGCCGCGCTTTACAAGACCAGCCATCCTCCATGCCATAAAAAAATACTTCGGAGACAATAGCCGCAAAATCCCCCAAGGTGGCTTAAACCACCGTTCTGACATATAATAATTTTGCAATCCCTTTTGGGAGCGCCGCGTAAATAACTTCACATCCCGTTCCCCCGAAATCAACACGTCTGCAGACTCCAGCCATTCACGTGTTTCAGGGTCATCTGGATAAATCACCCAGTCTGGGATACGCCCCCCCCCCCAACCGAGTTTGTCCCGTTCTTGATTATTTTTCCGCACCGACACATACCGGAAATTTTCCGCCCCGACAATCTTTTGAATTTCAAAAGCCAACGGTAATTGATGAGGAGAAACGGTAATCGTGTGAATAACCACTTTTATGGACATACCATGTTCATCCATTCCAGAAGACGCTCGGTTTGCCCCCCCCATGTTTTGTTTCCGCAATACCACGTTTTTATTTGTTCGTATTTTCTTTGAAAATCCACATCCGCCCCATCAAGGATAGTGATGATTTTTTGCGCAAAGGAATCCGCGTCCTTTTGCTCGACAACTTCCAATATATCCCTGTATTCGGGATTAAAACTCGGTAGCCATGTACTGACAACCGGTTTTCCGTATGCCAGATAATTCAGTAACTTGGACGGGAAATTTAGCACATTATCTCCATTCAAGGGATCTCGAACGTTCAGGAACACCGAAGCGCGACAACACAAGTCGTCCATCTCCGCTTCACTCACAAAACCCTTCACTTCCACACGCGGGTCATTCCCGAATCTTGCCCATGTCTTCTCCCGGTCACATTTGCCGCATAACACAATGCGTATGTCTTGACGCTTTAGTTGACGTGCCACCTCCACAAGAAAATCTCCTCCACGCCAATGGTCCAATGCCCCTGTATAGACAATCAAGTCTTTTTCCCGCATGGCAAGGGCAGTGTCACCCTTCCACTCGCCCCCCCCACCTTCAAAATGTAAAGTTGGCAAAGAACCCGGATAATGTTGAACCATCCAATGCGAAAGGAATGCCAATCCTGTCGCGTGTTTCGTATTTTGAAGTACCCATTTCCATTGGTCACGGCGTGGGTCATTACCATCAAGGATTATTCCGAAATAAGGGATTCCTGCCCGCTTCGCTTCTTCAACAACGGCGACTTCGTGGAGCTGTATCACATTATACCCGAGGACGGCGTCGAAGGGGAGGTTTTTCTCTCGGCGTTTGAATATCCACCGTATTTCCCCCCGGTATTGATACTCCAGTAGGTATTCCCGTATCCAAGGCAGGTTGAGGTAGCCGATACAGTGGACAGTGTATCGTTCAATCGCCCATCCTTTGGATTTAACCCAAATTTTATCTCCTCGGGGCCACACTTGTTCCGGACAATGTGCGATTCCCTCAACCTGCACCCCGAGTTGCGTCAGGGCATCTAAAAATGCCCATGACCATTTCGCCGCCGCTTGATTAGGAACCTTGCGTTTTTTCAATGTCTCCGCATTGAACATCGGCCCGACCCATAAAATCCGTTTAATCGTCACGTAGGTTTTGATATACCTCCATCACCCATTGGTTCTGTTCCCCAAAAGAGTTCATAAAATTTCGAGTCTTTCGCGGTTCATTTCAGTTGGAGGATTTTCGACTATCCCCGATCACCTTTGCCGGGTTGCCGACGGCGATGCTGTACGGGGGGATGCTTTTTGCTACGACCGAACCCGCGCCAATCACACTGCCCCGCCCGATTGTGACCCCTTTCAACACAATCGCGCGCGCGCCGATGAAAACATCATCCTCGATAATAACCGGTTTCGATTTGCCCCCGCCGCCTGAACGGCGTTCATCGGGATTTACTGGGTGGGCATCCGAGTCCGTGATTAAACATCCGGATCCCACTAAAACATGATTCCCGATTGTTATAGATGTCGCGGCGGAAATGGTGCATCCTGAAATCCCAACATGATCACCGATGATGAGTTTCGCACCATGCCCGACAGTCTTCAACGTTACCCTCTGGAATACCCCCAGTGAATTCCATCTCGGGTCACTGCATGCCGTGAACGCCCGCCCGATTTGAATCACGCTCCCCCTACCCTTTTTTTGAATGAGTGGCAAGCCTCTCAACCGCCAGTCGGGAAACCATTTCACCCCCCTTATCCAGCAAAAAAATAAATCCCGTATATGACAAGGCACATACAACGCATTAAGGATAAACTCCTTCTGCCTGACAGATAATTTATTCCCCATATATCCACTCCCCCAAACACCGTAGAACATTCATGCCAATAGAATCGGAGAACTCGATTTTTAGGACAGGTCTATTTAAGATTGACCAGATTGGACGTCAACCTGTTTTTCACGAAATCTTCATCTCTTATGTAGAGCGTATTGTGCGTGCCATACGTATCTACACTCGCCAACGACCGCTTTTCTGGATTATATTCGCATGGTTTAAAACCCCAATCAAGCAACATGGTGTGTATGTTTTGTTCATCGTAACCATACTGCTTACCTAGCCCATTAAGTTCGATGATAATGGCTTTTAACCGCCTGTCAGTTAAAACATTTTTTCCGCCCGCGATCACTTCCGTTTCAAACCCTTCCACATCTATTTTCATCAAAGCGGGGATGTGTTCGTGGCTCCCCAAAATGTTATCCAATGTATCAACAGGAACATGAATGGTATCCGTGTCATTTTCACATGCCACATGATTGGTCGTATCCAACGATTTGGTGAAGCCAACCGTTCCCTTTTGAGAGCCAACCGCAATGTTAAACGCCGAAACCCGGTTTTCCAGCCGATTGATCATGATATTGTCCATTAAATGATCAAACGTGGAAGGAACAGGCTCAAATGAAAATGTTTTGGCACCCACATGCCCGGCGGCTAATATCGTATAACTCCCAATGTTTGCGCCAACGTCGGCAAATGTATCCTCCCGCCTTAAAAAGTGAAGAAGAAACGACATATCATAATACTCATGCAAACCGCAATATAAATTCCCTGTCGCACCAGTCATCCCTTTTTGAACGATCAATTTTGTCTTTTCCGTAAAGGGATAGATGACAGGATAAGGGTTTAGTTTTGTGTTAATCTGCCACCTAACAAATCGTAAAATAGCCTTTAACTTATGCCCTTTGTTTAAAGGATGCGAAGTTATTGACTTGAGCACAGATATCACTTTCATTTTGATACTCCCGTTTGAAAGATTAGATCCGTAAAGTCCGTCTAATCATAATTATTGGTATCTTCCTCTTCCCAAATACCGAAAACGCAACCATCTTCGTTTGGCGTTCAAAATCATGACGAACCCAACCCAATAAGCTAAATAATGGCCAACATCCGCCCAAATACTATTGAAGCTGTTCATTAAACAAAGATACCAAGCCAGACATGTGATCAGATAGGTCACATCTCTGGTTTTGAGAAACATTTGAGAACACCAGCCTAGCCAATACGCTAAAAATCCCATAAACATCACGCCGCCTATATATCCGAACATACAGATATTCCAACCCCAAATTGTAGGCCAGCCATGAGTATTATACCCCGCAGATTCTCGCCAGCTATTACCGATTTCAACCGATTGGGGTCTTTCTGGTATCAGAGGTATCACTCGCCTGAACTGTCTCAGGACTCTTCCCCCAACGAGGTCAAGCGGGCGAAAATAAAACGGATCACCCCGCCTCAGGAATAAATCAATATATTGATATCCCTCAGACATATATGTGTACGTTAGGAAAAACGCACTCAAATCCAATTCGTCTACATTAGTTTGAAATAATCCGTATCGATCGTATTCTTTATAACCACGTGAATATGCGCGAAGCCCATCTTCAGAGCCTCGATAGCGCGAGATAAAGAAAAAATATGTGATAGCGATTGCTATAAATGCGATAAGTGATACCCGAAGAACCAAATAATTGTTTTTCCACAGCAGGTCTTTAATTCGCGCACCCTTGGCATAAAGTAAATAAAATGCAATATACTGACAAACCACGAAAAAATTACCACGGTTTGCCGACAAAAAAGACAGGAAACACATCGATAATCCAATCCCCAACGATAAAATATGTATCCATCTCTTCATTGGATACCGTGATGCAAGCGCCAAAAAATAAATTGCCCAATAAATGACTTCCCAAACGCTAAACAACATCGCAATGGTTGTTAAGGGGGAAGCAGTAATTTCTTCCCGTACAAACTCGGTTTCTTCTAGTGTCTTTACAATACTTCCTGCACCCGTCATAAATCGGTCACAAATCCTGACAATATATGCAAGGGAAACTATTGCGCATAATACAGGGATATATCGGAAAACGGCTCGATTTAAACTCCAGACTTCTTCGTCTTGCTTTAACATACACGTCTGCTGCACGCCTATTCCCAAGCGATACATAAGAATGAAAACAATAAGATTGGCAATAAAATAAATATGGGTTTGGGGACGCAATGGGTCTCGAATCAACAAACCGAACTGATAATGAAAATAGGAATTAAGCCAATATCCGATAAAGAATATCACCGGAACCCACGCACGGAAAGCCCCAACCTTAAAAAACTGTCTATTGGTATCATTCATCACAAATTTAACCTGTTCAATGAAATGCGTTACTTTCCCTGTCGTCGTAAAAACTTCTGCATTGCTATACGGAAGTAGAGCTTCGGCATATGATAAAAATTATTACGTGTTACCTTATATGAATAAAATTCTTTTTGAAGATAAGATTCGTACGCCCAATCAATTGCCATTTTTTGTCGGATACATACAGAAGTTTTATACTCGAATAGAGGTTTATTGGAAAACCACCATCGTGTCGTGTGTGTTGCGCCAGTACCAACACCGATATTGGCAATCTGATTTCGATAAGGGAAAATGCTCAAGCCACACTTTTTCAAACAAAGTAGCCAAAACTGAACATCCCATGTAGTATCCGGATTCTTCTGAATGCCAAAAAAGGTGCTAAGCCATGCCTTTAAATCAAAACAGGGGATGTTTCCCGATTTTGCAATGTCATGTAAAAAGCCATCGTCCCAATGAGCCAGTTGCCGGTCATAGCCTTTCCAAGAGCGCTCCCAGCAAGCCCATCCCCAAATTTGCGGGAAATGAGTGAATCCATAATCAAAGGGTGTGTTTTTCTTTTTCAAAAAATAAGAGCCGCTGATGCTGATGATGCGAGGGTCATCCTCATATTTGTTCAACATACATTGGGCATATTCAAAAAAACTGACTGCCGGCAGGCAGTCGTCTTCAATAAAAATAGCCTTTCCGTATTTGGATAGCGCCGTTTCAATTCCCGAAGAAAGACGGATACTACAACCTAAGTTGACAGGCGCATAATCCTTTTCGACCCGTACATCCCAATCAATCATGTTTTCTATTTTTTGGCGAAGTTCTCGGACACGTTGATCCTCCCCCGGAACTGTGGCTCGCGGACCATCACTTACCAAAAACAATCGTTCCGGGCGTGCCAAGCGGATGCGTTCGAACACTTTCAACGCGGTCGAGTGCCGATTGAAAAAAAGAAAAACTACTGGGGCTTTTTCAGATGACATATATGCGCTGCTCACGTTAATGCTTCATTCAAAAAACGCATGCTCACGGTGCGTTCATGATTTAGACGGTTTCGAATAAACTTCCAGTCAATGGGAGACATATATAGGCGTTCGATTTTCACAGGGTCATATCCCTGTAAACTCCTCTCTTGCAAACCTAACATATCTAGTAAGTTGAATAATCGGTCATTCCGTCCATATACCCCGCCTGCACGTTGCAACACAATAAAAGGACGTTCAAACAGTATAGAAAAAACAACCCCATGAAATGAATCGGTTAAAACAAAGTCCGCATTACTTATTATTTTCAACCATTCCGTAACACTCGGATACCTCGTATCACATCTGCCAAAGAGCGACAGGTAAGGAGGTGAAATAAACGAACCCCGTTTGTTTATCAACTTTTTAAGTTTTTGAAGAGAAGGAAAAACAATCTCTTTTGCTGTTCCTAATATATAATAGACTCCTCCGCCTTTATACCGTTTCCCCGAACAATTTGTTATAACGGTATAATCCTCAGCGGAAAGTAACAACGTCGGATCTAATACTTGCGAAACGGCACATCCCGTTAAGTTCTGCACGAGAGCAATCGCACTTTTTTCTCGAACCCCAATACGGTCAAAACGCTTTAACAGGGGCTTGATTTTTTTTTCAAATCCACGAGGTAAAATCGCCCGCCCAAAACTTGGGGCATAAGCTATGCGCCTGGTCGTGTCACTTCCGAAATTAAGAAAATAAGAAGCATCAAATTGCTTGTTGACTTCATACGTCCATGGGTTCCAAATCTGATCACTCCCGCAAATGTAAACATCCGCAAGGGGAGGCTTTTCAATCAAGTCTTTTTCTCTTTGATAAATACGTTGGGTTTTTTGAAAAAAAGTCTGCGCAAAATTATCCGTAAAATAACACTGTCCCCTGCCCAACAACTTCCTATAAATAGCCCAAGGCGACCGAGATTTTATCAAATCGAACATTTTTAAACGTGGAGGCCATTGATTAAGATAACTAATAAATGCCACCTCATGTCCCATTTTTTTCAAACAACGTTGAAGCGCGAATGCCTGTAACGCCGCGCCATAACTGCCGTTATTGTAATAGGTCATTAATGCAATTTTCATGCCTAGGGATTATCCTAAAACTTTTCTTTTTAGCCGCCCCAAAAACCATCGCCAGCGTTTATGAAACGCTGGCTTTAATAAACGATTGACTAAATGCTCGAAATTTTCATGATTCAGCACCTTAAAAAAATCATCTCTTTTTGGATGGGGCTTTGGAGAGGCGAAAACATGACAATTTTTTGCTTTCACGTCAAAAAAATCAGACTCAATATATTCACACATGAAAAGCCCCCCCCGTGTAGCAAGCGCCCCCTCTTCGGTGTTTGCCATGACAAGTGATACGCCTTTATCATCATCAAATCCAGAGAATTTTTTTTGAACGTTCCAATAATCGGCAATTGTCACATCAGAACCACTCCTCAACGAGCGGAACGAACAATTCGCGCAGGACGGGCGATTAAAAATATCTTGATAAAACCCCATGTAAAAATTTTCTGCTCCACGATTCATATTATATTTTTCACCATTATCAAATTCAATCGAAAACGAAAAATTTTTCCAGCCTTTTATTTTATCTCGAAATAAGATGCGGATCGGATTTCCTTTATACTGAAACACCTTGTCTTGCAGGTATAATGCAAAGACTTTAGGCGAAGGTACCGCATGGCAGATAAAATCAACTAAAAGTAATTTTTCTCTGTATGGGTTATCTTGTGAAATTGTGTTGGCAAGGTACTCTTGAATACCTGCTACTTGGCACGGCGTTCCAGAGAACAGCACCCTCCTTCCGGACTCCAAAAAACCTTTCACCTGTTTGAAAGTGTCTCCCATGTCGCTCTGGACATATTTCGATCCGCGTAGGTCTGCAAGCCCTTCTTCTGTTTCCACGGCTTTATGGACGACGCGCCAATCAGGATTCCAGCCCGCACCGAAAACAACCCCTCCATCGTTCAAAACCTGTTGCGCTAGTAACGTGAACATCCCGCCGGACGAACTCCGCATCCGCAGTTCATCGTCTTTACACTTTGCCGCATATACCGCCAGCGGTTCACGCGCCGGGTTCGGATGTAATACGGGGCATACCTGCTCGCAAAGACCGCAATGAGTGCATGTGTTCGAATCGATATCAGGGTATTTGAACCCCTCGTGATCGTCCAGCATGGTGATGGCGGAAACAGGGCAAATTGCCGAACACGCCGTACAACCCGAACACAAATGTTTTGACGCAAGTTTCATTCTTTTAGAATCTGTATTCTGTTTGTTTACCACAATGGACACAACAGGATTCACAATAGACACCATTTTCAGGATGACGTGTTATTGCCATTGTGGTTATCGTGAAGACCATTGTGCCTAGTGGTAAAAGCCAGCCGATTTCCCATTGATATGCAACGCCTACGGCGTATGGGTTGGATATGCCCTGTTTTCTATTGATATGGATGTCCTACGGGCATTGGCAAATTCCAACGGATCTGATGACTACAACCATGCCCGTAGGGTATTCATATACTGCGGGCAGGAATGCCCGCGCCACCTTCAAATTAAGGGTTTAACCCTTGGTATAGTTTCCATAAGTCAAACTGCAAGTCCCAGTTTTTTCCCCAGACTAGGTTATTACGCTCTATTTTGAACTTCCGGAAATGACTCAACTGTCTGTACTTGTCGTGTTGCGGGTGCGGATGGCTTTGTAAAAACCTGCCGAAATCAATTTGGCGGACAACATTGTCGTCAAACCGCAACTCCACCCTGTAAGCACCAAGCCATGTGGCGTTAATAAGCCTTATAACCTTTGTCGCGTTCATTTTGTCTTGGTATGTTTTCCGGGTTTGGTGTAAAAATGTTTGTTCAATTTCCGCATTTCATCCGCAAGTTTTTGCGTATCTACGGTAGGATTTTCAAGTTTACGGATTATCTCGGATTTTACGTTTTAGTGCTGAACACGCCACCACCGCATGAATCGTCTCAACATTGACTCCATTCTGAATAATCGGGCTAATCCCTTTACTATTTTTTTTAATAACCGCATCAACGTTATTCGGATAAAAACAACGCCACTGCTTGGGTATTTTTTCCCATGTTCCCCACCCAAATTAACGATATCTGACATGAACGGATTCGACTTGTATTGATCTACAGCCATACACATCAACATGTATTCACTTTTTTTGTATGCTGAAATATCAAAAACATCCTTATACTCGTCCAGTCTGTCAACCGTAGAAAGAGTTAATCCCACTCTTGCACACTTTAGACATTCACCACAATTTTTATCATTTGGCTCGTTTCTTAAACAAACATTTAAAAACTGCCTCGTTAAGGGATAATTCGAAATGGCTAATGTTTTTTGCACTCTTGTATATTGTATCCCGTCTAAAATAAATTCTGTCGTTTCAGTAGAAAATAATGGGAGTAAATATGGCTCGGCAAACTCTTCTATATTCCGATTCCTTTGGTTTGCCGCCTCTTTTATCCATTGATCATAATTCCAACCAACGGACGCTATGTAAAATTTTTTAATCATTTTTTGAATGGTTAAAAAACCAGATATTTGTGTTAAAACTGCCGTATGAAAATGCCCCAGTTTATGATAATAATGTATATTCGAGTTAACGGCAATAAATGGCAAATTAACGATAGCTGCGTATCGTTTTAAAAATGCACATCTGCTTGAAAATAGTTTCCCCGTTCTTTCGTCTCCGAACATTCCGTGCGAACCGACATTAAGGCAAACTAACGTATCTATTTTATATTCAGGGTCTTGCTCTAACACATAATTATCATAAATCGTCGAAAAAGAATCCACGCCACCAGAAAAGCCTGTACCGATGTGTGTTGTTGAAGTGAGAGGTGCCCCTGTCACTTCTTTTACAGTGATGGTTATTCTTTTCAGTTTATGATTATAGGTTGCCAATATCTCTTGGATAAATTTATTGATGTTCCGCATTAATCGTTTGGAGACCGCGCCGTCAATTTCAATGTCCTCCCCATACGTCATTGCGGGATACAGCAATGCGACCAAAAAGCCGTCATAACAATCATCCGTAAGGTATTCTTCGAATTCACGGGGAACAGAAACCCAAATGGTGTTTTCTTTACTTCCCTCTGTTTCGTATCGCGTGTTCTCAACATCAGCGACAAGGTGAATTTCTTCACCGCGATTTTCTTTTCTAAGGTTTGAGATTTTCACGATTGCCTTTCCAAGCTTAACGAAATCTGTATTTCAGATGACGTAAAACAAACTGCCTTTCTGCCATATTCAACACAATAAACCAGCCCAAAACCATCATGGAAACAAAAGCCCCGCCACCAACAGCGACCAAACGAACAAAAGAAGCATCATTAAAACAAACTTGAATACCTAACCCTGTGCCAATTCCAGTGAAGGCAACAATCACACACGGTAATAAAACCTCCCGCCCCCATATTAATGGTGACAACCCTGTGATATATTTAGCAAAAAAAATACGTGTGAACGCCACCAATGTCATTGTCAAAATGAAACTCCATCCGATAGAAACAGCACCAAAACCTAATGCAAGCAACAACCATGCAATGGAAATCGTTAAAATCAAACTACTACAGAGTACGACCTGAAAAAAAGCAATCCTTCCGACAGCATTAACAGCCACCCCCAGACCTATCGTCAGTTTGTCAATAAGGAATTGTGCCAAAATCAATACACAAAATATCCTTGCCAACTCTGGCGGTTTTTTGAGCCATAATACAAGGACATAATCAATTTCCAGCATCAGCGGGATTGCAAACACCAATACTAAGAGAGCCCCCAACTTCGACGCACGATTTACTTGAATCAACATCAGAGTCCGATTACCCCGTCCTTCGCTTGCGGTGATTTCAGGCATAAATGCCCCCAACATTGCCCCAGCAAGCGCCTGTGTTTGGGAGGAAACATTAACTCCAATCCCATACGCCGCGTTTACATTCGGAAAAATCGATGGTGAAAAATACTTATTCAGTAAAATAGCGGCACCATTATTACGAAACAACCAACCAGCAGCACCGAATAATTGCCATCCAACAAATGAAAACAACTGTGTTAGTTTCTGCCTATCCCACCATTTTGAAAAATGTATCCGGCATTCGGAAAAGAGATGTCTTGCCCTTAACACTTGGCAAAATCCCAGCAAAACCATGATTCCGACCATCCCTCCGCTATAGAGCAACCAACAGTCCCCTTTATAGAGAGTCAACACATACGCCAGCGTGAACATGCAGAGGGACTGAAGGATTCCCCAAACCGACATTTCATAAATACGTTGTTTTGCGGTGAACATCCCCATATATGGAGTGAAACACATCCCTGTGAAAGCCGAAACCAAAGAAAACCGGAAAACCCAGAGCGCAGTATTCAACCGTTCGGACGGAATGTTGAAAAAATGATGGATGAGCCAAACACCAATCGGGTAACCGACCACAATCAGCACAGCAGGGAGAATGGTATGGATTGAAAGCGCGGTGTTAAACCAGCGATTCATTTCTTCAGGGTCTCCCTTCCCAATGGAATATGCAAAAAAACGGGTACACGCCCCCGATGAGACCCCGTTAAGGAACGTGATAAAAACGATGACCGCCCCGACAACCCCCATCAGCCCATAATCAACCTCCCCCAACGCCTGCAAAACCCAACGGCTGCTGAACAGCCCAAGCGCCATGGCAAAGACAGAACGCCCATACGTGGCGAGCGTGTTAATCACTATGCGTTGGGAAGAGGTCATTATTATTGCTTATCTATTGATATGGAACGCCTACGGCGTTTTGTTTTTTGTGTCCCCCTGTTTCTATTGATATGGATGCTCTACGGGCATTTGATTCCAGCATATCTGGCGATTACAACATTACCCGCAGGGTATTCATATCAATAAACCAACATGTCCGCCAAATCCTCTCTAACATTTCACCCTTGCCCATAGGGCATGCTCAATGTCTCCTTGGAATTTGACGTCCTTCAACTCCAAGACGCTGTCTTCGCCCAAGGCGATTTGTTTCAGCAATGTACTGTTGTCAAACATATTTCCCTGCCTCGCGGCTGGAGAGGGGGGCCATTTGGGCTTTATGGCGTTTTATAAAGTTGCGCACCCAAGCGGGGTTGGTCTTGCTGTATTCGCGCAACGCCCAGCCAATGGCTTTGTTGATGAAAAATTCTTGCGTGCTGAAACAGTTGACGATTATTTTTTCAAGCAGCGCGGTATCGGTTTGCGATTTACGGTCGCGCTGATGATTGATTGCCACGCGGCGAAGCCAGATGTTTTCATCCACGCTCCATGCCAGCAGCACCGCGTTGGTTTCGGGATGGCGCAGGGCGATTTCGCCGACCAAGACATCAAGGCCGTCAACGGTGTCCCACCATGACTTGGCGGTGATTATCTTACGCAGGCTCGGTATGTCTGCGGGGGTCAGGGCATCCTTGGCTTTGCGCAAATAGGCCACACCGAGGTATTGGAACTCACGCTCCGGCAACGCCCAGCATTTTCGGACAAAACCCCAGTCCACGGCGGAGACGCTAACTTCATTCAGGAAAGCGCGGCAGAGTTTTTTCCGCTCCGGCATCTGTATGCCTAGAAACGGGAATTGACCCCGCATATACGCCGCCATCGGCGCCGCTTTCGCAGAATCGGCAGCCTTACGCAATGTGTCGAAGATGGATGTGCTAACGCAAATCATTGAATCGAGCACCCTCATTCTGTCGTGATGCTTAGATTGTTTTTTAATCTGTGAAATCTGCGTCATCGGCGGTTAAAAAAACGGATGAACATTATCTCACACGAAGGCACAAAGGTCACAAAGCATTTTGACCAGATTTTAAATTCAATTTTCCCTTCGTGTCCTTTGTGCCTTTGTGTGAGATAAAAAACGGGCGATTTTTTTGACAGAATTATTTTCGCGCAGGGACGCAGGCGATTAAGACGTACATTTAACTCCCGGCGGGGATTAGGTTCCAAATTTCGCGGCGAGGATGCGCATCATGGCGGGGCGGCGTTTGTAGGTTTCGCGGTAATCGGCCAGCATTGCAGCGCACACAGCGGCGCCGCCGGGGATTTCGCGTATCGTCATTAGCCACTTCGCGACATCGTCATAATAGCGGTTCCCAGTGTTTGCCGCAGCGTGTTTATCCACGAGTTTTCTGAAGAGCGCCAACGTCCTGTCCGGGAAAAGGGCAGCGAAATGCGTGTGGTACTGCTGCAGGGCTTCCGGCGATTGTTGCTTTTCCATCAAGGTCAGCAGCCGTTCCGAAAGTTTCTCCTCGACCAGAACGTCGGCCACGTTGTTTCCGTCGGAATACCCGTAGTATCTGTTTTTCTTCGGGGCGTAATGCGCCAAGATTCGCTCGCGCTCTGCTTCCCATTCGGATGCGGTGAACGCGGACTTGTAAATTTTATAGTATTTGCCATCAAATCGATTTTCGATGAACCGCCAGGCGTACTCGCGGATTTTCGGCGTGTCGCGCTCCGCCTTCGCGATGGCGAGGAGCCGCTCGTCCCATGCGGTGCTGCGCCATTTTTGCGCCGGGGGGTAACGGTGGATGAGGGTTTTCGCCTCGCCATAATTGCGCGCGGCAATCAGGTCGTCAACCGCCTTCATACGGAAATTGTCAATGTGCAGGTTTGCATGCAGTATTACGCCCGCGTCGCCGCGCTCGCCGATGCCACAGTGAAACGCCATCTTGCGGGAAAGGATGCGCTCCGCTTTACCCAATTCCGTTTTCGGCGTGTCCGCGAGGAGTTTATCCTGCACGGCAAGAAAATCCCGGTTCCGAGTACGTATGGCGAGGGCGAGCATCAGGTCGTAAAAATTGTCCCGCATTTCCGCCACGTCGAATTTGGCGTCGGATGACTTGGCATTGCAATAGGCGTAGAGCGAGACCACGTCGCAACCACCCTTTTCGGCAGCCTCGTGCAGAATGTCAAAAGGTTCCTTGGCATAATACCCGCCGATGTAATCCACGGCATTTTTGTTGTCGTCCACCCATTCGGCATATTCTTCTAGACAGGCCTTGGCGACAAGGACAGCCTCGTCAAACTGCTCCTTCTTAATCATCGCGGAGGCTCTATCGAGCATCTCGTCGAGGATGTCCAAGGAGACACCCATCTCGTTGTCATACCAATCCTCATTATCTTCATCGAACTCAATCTTGCTGAGTTCGTCCCTGATAATCCGCGCGTAGGGGTTGAGGGCGGCGTTTGCCTTGGGCGCGAATTCCAGCACAACGGCCTTGCGAAGCGCGGGGATTTTCGCGGCTTGCGCGATGACGAACGCGCGCAACTCCTTCTCCGGGACCTTAGCGAGAAGTTTTGCCGGCGAAAGCGCGTCGCCCTTGCTGGCTTTTGCTGCGGTCTCCTGTTTGGCGCACGCGCCTGAAATCGTGTCCATAATCATGGCGATATGCTTGCAGGGATGATAATCGCTCGGGCAGGTGCAACTGAAATCCGCCGCGCGTCCGTCCGACGCGACGACCAGACGGATGCTGTACGTGCCGTAATTCCCGCGATACTTCGCGACCCAGCGGCTGTCCTCGACTTCTTCCAATGAAATGATTTGGGGCATATTCACATCTCGTCCATGGAGCACGCGCGATATTCGATTTGCCACCCCGCCAGTTGCCCTGCCAGTTTCACGGCCTTGCATTTCAGGGCGTTCAGGCTGATGTTTTCCTTTTGCCGTTTCACCTCGGCAATGACCGCTGTCTTTTCGTACTCGTTCAATACGACAATATCAATTTCGTTTTGGTTCCCGGTCTCCCAATACGATCCGATCTGGGAAACGTTTTCTTCTTGGGCGATTTTTTCACGGAAATACCGTTCCAGCACCAACCCGCTATAGGTCTTGTAATCCCGCTGGACAAGGGTTTTCAGGTAATCGAAATTGCCTGTCTCAACGGCCCCGCGATGCTTGTACACGAACCGGAACCAGAAGTTCAAGAAATTGTCATTGATGCGGTATTTCACATTCTTGGTGCCGGGTTTTGCCAGAATGGGACGCTGCTTGGCGATGAGCCCGAATTCGTTTTCCAGCCTGTCCAGAAAACCGCCGAGGCTGGCGCCCATGATGGACTCCATTTCCGGGCGCGAGGTCTTGGAGGAGGCAATCAGCATCAAAATGGAAAAGTAGTTCCCGTAATCCTTCCCAAACTCGTCAATCAGCGTGTTGCGCCCCTCGTCAAGGAAAAGGGAGTTCGCGAAAAATATTTCGTCCACAATTTTCTCCATCGTGAACGCCCCCGCGCCCGCCAGCAATTCCACATATTTTGCCACCCCGCCCGTGAACAGATAAAACGCCAGCAAATCCTCATTGGAGAATCCCGGCGCATGGTCGCGCAAGATTTCCTTGAGGGTCGGGATGTCAAACTGCTTGACATGCAAACGCGCCGTTGCCCGCCCGAAAAGGGGCTCCTTGGCGTTCTGAAAAATCTTGTTCATCAAGGAATAGATCGAGCCGCAGCAAACCAGATGGATCTTACTCCCATCCTTGCCTTGATCCCACACATGCTGCATCTCACTGTAAACGGCGGGGTTGATGTTCATGAATTCCTGAAACTCGTCCATAATCAGCGTGAATGGGCGGGTTTTGGACAAATCCATCAAGTACCCGAAGAGTTTTTTGAAGGCCCGGATTTCGCCGTACACCGTGACACCGAGTTTGTCTTGGATTTCCTCCGTGAACTCCGCGCACAGCAAGGCCTCGTTTTTCTTCTCAACAAAAAAATACAGGGACGGCTTGCCATTGAAAACCTTTGTGAGCAGCGCGGTTTTCCCGATCCGGCGGCGTCCCGTGACGAACGTCATTTGCGCCGTCTCCAATGCCTTCTGCCCGCATCGCTCCAGCAGGGCGATTTCCTGCTCCCTATTGTAAAATTTCAACATGCGCAAATTGTAATGGCGGTTACGGTAATGCGGGTTGCGGTAATCATCTTTTCTGTATATTTCCAGCAAATAATTATGTCGCACCAAAATAATGTTTGTGCAGCATATTAATCAATGTGTTGCCCGCGATCCGGTGTTTCCCTTCAACCCGAATCCCGTTTTTTTTATTGATATTAAACGCCTACGGCGTTTATGGTTTTGTGAATGTCCGTTTCTATTGATATGGAGACCTTGCGGGCATTGATGGATTCTGCGTATCTGTTGATCGCAACCTTGCCCGTAGGGCATATATATCAATAGAAAAACCGTGTCCGTCAAGCATTAACCCCGTAGGGGTTTCATCCCGTTCATCCCGTTTTTTTGATATGGCAAAGCCTCGCCTTGGCATGACGTGCGCTACTACTGGGCGGGCGGAGGCGGGTCGGCAAGCCATCGCGTCGTCAGGAACATGGCATATACCCGTTTGCCATCTACTGTCGAGTGGGTCCCGAGCAGGACGGTCTCGCCGTTTCTAACCAAGATACTCGTCTCCAGACTCATTGTGGTGAACACAGGCTGGCGGAAGGGGAGCGTCTGGGGCCCCGTCGGGAACTCTTCCCAACGCTCCAGCGCGATCCATTTCGGTGTCAACTGCAACCGCGATCTGTCAGCCATCGGGGGTTCCCCCATCTCGGGGATAACCTGTAAAATCACGCCTGTCTCCCGCATCGTGAAGTTCTGCGCCTCGAGTACCCCGCTTTCCGTAATCCTAAACTCTGACGGGTAGATTATCTCCTCTACGGATTTCGTAGCCGTCTCCTGACCGGTCATCATCATGGCAGAGACCGTACCTACGGGGGTTGCCTTGCCGGTCTCCTGTAAACCCATCAGCGCCACTTTGCTCACGGCCCCGCCATCCCGGAGCGCCGTGGCGTCTTTCTCTTCGAACGCGAAGACCTGCAAGCCGATATAGAACATGCCGGGAACGAGTTCATCCGGCGCAACCACAAACGGTTCCTTTTGTGCCTTCGCGTCTTTGGCGTTTGGCTCAGGCTTTGCGGTCGCCTGCGCGTTACCGTTCGTCGCGTATAATACCACCGCCAGACAGACGGCGGTCTCCGTCGCCAGCAAAGCCAGCCGAGAGGTTATCGTTTTTGTACTCATCGCGGACTCCTTTCCTTTTCCCTTCGTGTCCTTTGTGCCTTTGTGTGAGAAAAAAACGGAGGTTTATTTTCGCGCAGAGGCAGGGGACCCCGCTCGCGCGACGTGCGACGAGTGGGGCACATAAAGGCGCAGAGATTTCTTTATAATTCACTCTTGAAAAAAAACTCTGCGTCTCCGCGCCTCTGCGCGAGGCAAAGAAAATCTGCGGTTAAAGAAAAACGGAGGTGTAAATCAAACCGATGCCCTCGTGAAGGGCGTTTTCAATGTCCATCAGGCGCCCCCCGCTCAAGATGTCAAACCGCGTGATGTCGAGCCACCCTTTCTTTTCGCGCATCTGGTAATCGCACGGGGCGGCGAGCGGGGTCAGTCCTGATTTCCGGAATAATAAAATGGAGCGCGGGATGTGGGATGCGGATGTCGCGACAAGGACAGGGGGGAGGGCTTGCCCGGCGGCGGGTGCCCTGTCGCGGATGAGCGCGAGGGACAAAGCGACCTCTTCCCGCGTGTCCCGCGCCGCCGTGAGCATCGAGAGGCGGTTTGTCGGGAATGACAACTCAGCCGCGAAATCGTCGAGATACGCCCGCTTGTCTTGCTCGCTGGCGTTTCCCGCCATCGAGACGATGAGGTGGCTGTCCGGTATCTGCTTGGCGACCCTCATGCCCTCCAGTAAACGCAGCGTGAACACCCGCCCCTCGCGGTGGCGGATCGGCAAGCCAGATTCAGCGGTTAATCCTTGCCCAAGCACGACCACCGCCGCCCCCCGCAGTTCCTCGCGCTGGTCGGGGGTGGGGTCAAACGGCGGGTAACGGTATTCCAGGCTGTAGAGGTACCCGTCCCCTACCCCATAGCCGAACGCCAGAAACAGCAGGAGCGAGCAGACCTTCAGCGCGGCCCCCGTTCTCTTGAACCGCGTGTAACGGCGCAGGAGCCAGCCCACGATGAAAAACTCCAGCATCAAAGGCACCGGCAGGAGAAACCACGAGATGAATTTTTTCAGGAGAAACATGGGGGGGGGGAGTTTCTAGTTGCTAGTTTCTAGTTGCTAGACTTACAAACTCACACAAAGACACAAAAGTCACAAAGGGAATTTTTGATTTCTGTTTTGAGATTCAAAACTAATCCTGTGAAATCCTGTTAATCCTGTCAAAAAAAACCTGCGTCTCTGTGTGCCCCACTCGTCGCACGTCGCGCGAGCGGGGGCCCCTGCCCCTGCGCGAAAACAATCCTATCAAAAAAATGCCTTCGGGGTTTGGGCACACGTGCTAGCAACGCACCCTTCGCGAACGGTAGCGCCTTACTAATGTGAGGACGATGAAATAGGTCAGGGGGGTCAGCACCAGCGCGAAAAGCAGCCCGCCCGCGAAAAATGCGGCGACCACCGCGCGCTTAAGATCCCAAAGCGCCTCAAAACTTTTCTCGTGCAACAGAACCTTAATCCCTTCTTTCACATCGGCGAGCGTCAGGTTGCCGCCCAAGATGCGGTTGCCGACCCAGCATTGGATCGGGTAGATGAAAAAAACGGTGAAATGGTTCGTCAGCAATGTCCCGACCGTCGCGCCGATTTTGCTTCCTCGCAGCAAAAAGGAGCACGGGATCGAGCAGGGGAGTTGCAGCCCGAGGGGGATGCAGCATCCGCAGAACATGCCGATCGCCCAGCCCCGCGCGATGTATTCGGGAGACGCTTTCTCGCGGACCATCTTAACGTACAGAAATCGAATCTTTTCCCGGACATAGAGATTAAGACTCATATTTGACAGGATTCTCGGAATTGAGTGGATTGGTTTTTTTAGACCGGGTTATTTTCGCGCAGGGACGCTAAGGCGCAGAGATTTTTTTTGACAGGATTCACAGGATTTTATAGGATTAGTTTTGAATCTCAAATCTGAAATAATCTCCGCGTCTCCGCGCCTCTGCGCGAGGCAAAAGAACAGGGATTTTTTTTGACAGGATTATTTTCGCGCAGAGACGCTAAGGCGCAGAGATTTTTTAGACAGGATGAACAGGATTTTATAGGATTAGTTTTGAATCTCAAATCCGAAATCGTCTCTGCGCGAGGCAAAGAAAACGGGCATTTATTTGTCTTCCCCGCGGAAGGCGACGTTGAGCGGCTGGAGCGGGGCGAGGAGCGAATTGAGCGGGTACCCGACCGTCATCTTCGTGAGCGCGTTCACATCCTTCGGGAAACACTTCCCGCCGTAGCCGAACTTGCCGTCCGGCCCGGGGACGGCGGTATGGACATCGTTGATGTAACCGCTCAGCAGGACACCCTGCAAGACACGGTTGAAATCCGCGCCGTTCTTCTCGCAGTAGTCATAAACGCCGTTGAAGTAGGTGATTTTGAGCGCGCCGAACACGTTGTGCGCGTACTTGCAGACCTCCGCCTCGAACGAGGTCATCTCAATAAAACGCTTGCCGACGAAAACGCGCCGCAAGAGGTCGCGCTCCGCCGTGAACACCATCGGCTGCGAGCAGAAGTCCGCATACGCCGTGCGCTCCGTCAAGAACTCCGGCATGAAGTGAACGCGCCGCCCCGTCTCGCGCGAAAGCCGCCCGCTCGTCCCCGGCAGGATTGTCGTCCGCACGAAAACCGGCTTGTCGGGCAAGCCCCTGATGATCTCCGCAAGCAGCGCGGTGTCCTGCGAGCCGTCGCGCTCCGTGGGGACATGGATACTGACGAAGACCACGTCCGCCTCGGAAAGGCCGTCGTTAAACCCCTTCGGCGGGTCGGAGACCAGCACGCCCACATCCGGGTTATGCTCTTCAAGCCATCGCTTCAATGCGCCCCCGACGAACCCGCAACCGACAATGCCAACCTTTATTTTCTCCATCATCACTTCCTATAGTTTTTGAACCACTCGACGAACTTCGGGATGCCGACCGAAATAGGCGTCGCCGGCTCATAGCCGATCGCGGCATGGAGTTTCGCGACGCTCGCATACGTCGCCAGCACATCGCCGTCCTGCATGGGCAGAAGCGTCATCTCAGGATGGCTGACGCCGAGGCTGTCCGCGATGAGCCTGATGAAATCCGTCAGTTTCTCCGAACGGTGATTCCCGATATTGAACACGTCGCACTGGGGCAGCGACGGGGCTTCGACGCACCCGGCGACACCCGCGACGACATCATCGATGTAAGTGAAATCGCGCCACATCTCGCCGTGGTTAAAGACGCGGATGGGCTGCCCCTGCAAGAGTTGCTCCGCAAACAGCCAGTAGGCCATGTCCGGGCGACCCCAAGGGCCGTAAACCGTGAAGAACCGCAGCCCGATCGCCTGCAGCCCGAACAGGCGGCTGTAACTGTGCGCCATCAACTCATTCGCCTTCTTCGTCGCCGCATACAGGCTGACGGGGTTATCCACGGGCTGGTCCTCCGTGAACGGCAACGCCTTGTTCCCCCCATAAACCGACGACGAGGACGCATAGATCAGCCGCGGCCTCGCTGCCAGCCCACGGCAGCACTCCAGCACATTCAGAAACCCCTCGACGTTCGACCTCTGATATGCGCGGGGATTCTCGACCGAGTACCGCACCCCCGCCTGCGCCGCCAGGTTCACCACGCAGTCCGGGCGGAACGCCGTCATCAGCAAGTGCATCAACTCGAAGTCGCACAGGTCGCATTTCCGCCACTGGTAATTCGGGTAACGCTCCAGTTGCGCATGGCGGCCGTGCTTCAACTGAACCGAATAGTAGTCATTGAAATTATCAACCCCGAACACCTCATGCCCCGCGTCCAGCAACCGCTTGGCAAGGTGAAACCCGATGAACCCCGCTGTACCCGTTATGAAAATGCGCTGCGGCATAGAACCATCTGTTTTTTATTCTCGCGCAAAGGCGCAGAGACACGAAGGGGATTTTTGATTTCCGATTTTTTCTCACACAAAGGTACAAAGGACACGAAGGAAAATTTTTGAATTTTAAATCTCTCCAAAATACGTTGTGACCTTTGTGCCTTCGTGTGAGAAAATATTCATCCGTCTTCCTTTAACCGCAGATGACGCGGATTTCACAGATTAAGAAAACCATCTGCGTAATCTGTGTAATCTGTGGTTAGCAAAATAATCCTGTAAAATCCTGTCCATCCTGTCAAAAAAAACTCTACGCCTTTATGCGCCCCACTCGTCGCACACCGCGCGAGCGGGGTCCCCTGTCTCTGCGCGAGAATCCCCCCTATCCCTTGAAGCGGAAAGGGAGCATCCGGGATTTTTCTTTCATTTGTAACTGGTGCTGCCGCTCAAGCAATTCCGGCGGGACCCATTGAAGGGTTTCAATGACGCAATCACAGAAATCCTCCATGGGTAAATGAGGCGGCGGCGGCGCGGGGTAATCACCCAGCCGGGCCAAACATTCCAAATCCTGTTTCGTGAGGTCAGACATGATCCGACAAGAGATTGTTTTTCTGGGTTTGTATTAACTCGCACACTTGCCGATAGATTTCATCAGAAGCATATTTAAGTGCCAAGGGACGCAACACGGCATCCATATCCACTTCATTAAAAATGCTCAGCCAGACAATGTCCTCCAAGTCTTTCCCGCGCAGAGGGGACTGGTTGAAACTATGGAATTTCATTGCCAGCAAATCATTTAGCGAGGGAATCATGACTTGGCACCCATGAAGATTTACGGGAACGGCAGATTGCATCAACTTGGCAAGCGTTCCCGTGTCAATCCTGATAAAGTCAACCCGAATCGGGTCTTCAGGATTCCTAAAGAACATGACATTTCCCTGAACGGAATACGAAGAAAAACCCGCCTTTCTCATCGCCCACACAAGCCCGTCAGCATCGGGAACAACCATCATGAAATCAATGTCGAACGTAGTGCGGGAGAACCCATAATAATTCACCGCAATCCCGCCGGTCAACAGGCTCTCAATCTTCATTTCCCCCAACACTTCCAAAGCCTTCGCGAGTATATTCTGAAACAAACTCATATCATTACGCCGAATCTATTTTTTCTTTGTTTTTTTGTCTCGCGCAAAGGCGCAGAGACGCAGAGATAATTTTAGATTTGAGATTAAAAAACAATCCTGCTAAATCCTGTTCATCCTGTCTAAAATAAATGCCTGTTTTTTTATCCTCACACAAAGGCACAAAGGACACGAAGGGAATTTTTGAGTTTAAAAATTTGCTTTCAAATTCTGTTCAAAATACGTTGTGACCTTTGTGCCTTCGTGTGAGAAAATATTCATCCGTTTTCTTTAACCGCAGATGACGCAGATTTCACAGATTAAGAAAACCATCTGCGTAATCTGTGGTTAGTAAAAAAATCCTGTAAAATCCTGTTCATCCTGTCATAAACAATCTTTGCGCGAGAATCACCCTGTCAAAAAATATATCGCGTCACAGGCACACCGGGCAAGACCGGAAAGAGGCAGACTCCGTCCCCATAAAGTATGCAAAGCGCACTTTCAAAAAATGCATAACCTGCTTAAAACAAACCTATTACATCGCGAGGCACAACCTTGCGCATCACCTGACATCTCTCATTCAGGTAAAACGTAAATATATCACAAACCTCCGCCTCTGCACAACCACAAATTTGGATTTTTCTCCCGCACGGAAAGCGAAGGGGACGAAGGCGTTGTTATTAAGGCGGCACGGCCTTAATCTGCCATCGTCGGCTTGATCGTGGTGCACCCGATGGCGGACATCGCGGCGGCCAGCCGCTGGTACTGCGCCTCGTCCTCGTACAGCCCGACGATCGCGCCGCCCGACCCGGCGAACTTCGCGCAGCACCCCGCGCCGCGCGCGGACATGACCATCGCCCGGTTGGCGTCCGCCACGCTGAAGATGCGGTCGCGCAGGTCAAAGTTCGCGTCCAGCAGCGCGGGAAGCCGCTCCGCCCGCCCTTCGGCAATCGCGTCCCGCGCCTGCTGGGCAAGGCCGGCAAACTCCGTCATCGCCGCGACGATGTCCGGCTTCCGCTCCTGGAACAGCACCTGCAGGCGCCGGTGGTAAACGCCGGAAATCTCCGCGCGCGACGGGTCGTAAGAGATGTAGAGGTTCTTCAGGCACGAGCCGTCAAGCCGCTCATACTTCCCGCAGCCCTGCGACTCGATTTGCGCGCGGTCGAAATCCATGAACACGAGCCCCTCGTAAATCTGGATCACGCGGTCCTGGAGGCCGCACTGGATGCCCAGTTCGTCGCGCTCCGCCTTCAGGCAGAGCGTCGGCACAATCTCGCGCGGGAGCGCGACCCCGTAGAACTGCTGGAGCGCCTTCACCATCGCCGTGCAGATGGCCGACGACCCCGCCAGCCCGACGAGGCGCGGGATGTCGGACGTGTACTGGACGGTGAAGTTCCGCCGGGGCAGCGCGATCCCCTGCTCACGGCAATGCGTGAAGAACACCTTCGCCGCCGCCTTCAAAAGGCGGATGCCGCCGTAGTACCCGAACAGTTGGATGTCGCCCAGCAACTCCTCGGGGCTGCTGAACCGCGCGTCGTCCACGTCCCCCGGCACGAAGCCGAGGTCCGGCGTCTCGTACATCGTCACCTCCGCGCAGAACTCCCTGAACGCGAAGGAGACCGTCTTCCCGAAATAACCGTCCGACGGGTTGCCGACCAGCCCCGCCCTCGAGAACGATTTTGTCTTAATCAGCATGTGTCATGTTCCTCTCTTTTTTAACAAGGTGGTGTGGCCCATCCCAAAACTCCGACAGCGTGATTTTCCCAGCGGCCCGCTTGGTCACAAAGAAAAACTGCCACAGTTCCCAAAACCAGACGCGCCGCCCGATGTTCGTGTACCAGCGCATGGCGCGGCGCAACCGCGCGTCGCGCCGGAACAGCAGGCGCCCGATGGCCTTGGGCCGCGCCTGCATCACCAACTCGATGAGTTTCACGCACAGGATCACCAGCGCCGGGTGCAGGCCCTTCATCGCGATGACCTGATGCTTGTAGTCCCATTTCCGCTGGTCGGACAGGACGACCTCCCTGTCCCTGACCTCCTCAAAATAAGGCGTCCAGCGATGCGGCGTGGTATAGACCAACTGCACCTGATCGGGGTCATACGACAACAGTTGCTTCAGGCTGTGCCAGAAGTCCCGCACCCGCTCTTCGCGGAAACCGACCACATACGTCGCCATCGACAGGATGCCGTGTTCCCGCAGCAGACGGATGGCCATCCGGTCGCTCGACGTCGCCCCCGCCTTTTTGATCCGCCGCAGCGTCGCCTCATCGTAATTCTCGATGCCCAGCAGGAACCGCTCAAACCCCGCCCGCCTGTACAGGTGCAGGATGCCCGCGTCCCGCACGATGCTGTCCGCGCGGATGGAGCCGACCAAAACCAGCGGGAGTTTCTTAGCGGCCAGCGCCTCCAGGAATGCACGCCACGCGGCGGCATCCGCGGCCGGGTTCTCATCCGCGAAGTTAAAGACCTCGACCCCGCGCGTCCTGTGCAGCATCTCGATCTCATCGGCAAAGGCCTGCGGGTCCCGGTGACGGTATTCCCGCCAAAACAGGCGCTGCCCGCAATACGTGCACTGGTGCGGGCAGCCCCGCGAGAACTGCACGACGACCGCCCTCCGCCCGCCCCAGTACGTGTAGCGGTAACCCGCCGTCAACTCCCACGCGACCCTGCAATCATCCAGTCGCCCGATGACCTCCGCGGGCGGCGTCCGCGCCGGGACACCGCCTCGCATATATGCGACGCCCCTCACCCCGTCAACCGGAAGCCCCCGCTCGATCGCCCCGACCAACTCAGGCGCGACCCTCTCCCCCTCCCCGCAGACGATGTAATCGATCTGAGGGTTCTGCCGCAAGACGGACTCCCAATGGAACGTCGGGAACACGCCGCCCACGACGATGCGGCCCCCCGGGCGCGCCTGCCGGACGCGGCGGGTGATCTCATTGATGACCGGCTGCGCCGACGTCGAGCCCGAATGCCCCAGCATCACGACATCCGCCCCTCGCGCCGCAATCGACTCCGCCACCTGCGCCACCCCCATATTCCCGTGATCGGCATCCAGCAGGCTGACCTCATGCCCCGCGTCAATCAGCCCACCCCCGACGCACAGCAACCCCAGCGGCGGCAAATGCTCCCCCGCCAAACGGCTCCCGATCGCCTCATGCGGCGGATTCACAAGCAATATTCTCATCGCCCTGTCCCGTAACCTGTTTTGCCTCGCCTAAAACGGACGCCTGTTTTTAACCACAATAGGCACAATAGAATGCACAATGGACACTATAGGGGGAGTTGCCCGTAGGGCATGGATATCAATAGAAAACGGGATGACCCAATATCAAAACGCCGTAGTTAACCGCAGATGACGCAGATTTCACAGATTAAGAAAACCATCTGCGTAATCTGTGTAATCTGTGGTTAGGAAAAAATCCTGTCCAAAAAACTTTGTGACCTTCGTGCCTTTGTGTGAGATTATTCGCCCGCTTTTGTTACACAGAGTTTCGCGGAGGTATCACAGAGTCACACGGAGTTTTTTAGGATTTCTCTGTGAACCTCTGTGGCTTCTCCGTGGTTCTCTGTGTAACACATACCCGTCTGGTTTTCTTAACCACAATGGACACAATAGAATGCACAATGGACACTATTTTCAAATACATTGCCATTGTGCCTATTGTGAAAACCATTGTGTCTATTGTGGTTAAAAAAACACATGCGCCCCCCAAGGGGACATAAGGGACTCAGGAGACGAAGCCCCCCTCCGTCCCCTAGGTCTCCTTCGTCCCCTCCCAATCCCCTAACGCCCAATTCCCCAATTGCAAGGCGGAAGCCTTGCGCTCCCAGCGATTCCTAATTGCTAATTCCTAATTTCTAATTATTCTACGGCATCTCCACCCGCACCTTAAAGAAGTACATCCCCTCGGGTATGTCGCTTGGGTCAACAGGTGTCCATTCCGCCGCATCGAGTGAGGGTTTGGCGAGGAGCGTGTACGCGCGCGCCCCGTCACGCAGGTGGGGGGCCCACGTCACGACGGGCTTGCCGTCTTCCATCTCGATCCGCACCGTGAAACGGTTGTTCGGGTCGGTCGGGTTCAGTCCTGCCACGTAGGATTCCCAAAACAGATAGCCGTTCGCGCCTTGCAACAACGCAAGGTCCACATAACCCATCACGCCCTGCCATCCGCGATAGGTGTCCAGCCAGCCGAACGGCACGGCGACGGGGACAACCCCGGGCGCAATCAGCGTCCCCTGAAACTCGTATGCCCCCATGTCCACCTTGCAGCCGACGACGCGCGGATTCCCGTCGAGATCGAAATCCCAATCAACATAAGCATCGCTCCCTGCATTGATGCACGGCGAATTAGGTTGCAAGCGGAAATCCCCGCCCGCCGCGTCCACAAACATCGGGTCTTGCTCGATGTTCCCGCCCCCGTTGTAATTTCCGCTCGGCATCGGTGTCGTACAGGAGCAAGTGAACGCGCCGCCACCGTAATTCGTAGTTGTTAAACCGCTACCAGACAAACGATTCCCCCAGACGATACAGTTGTTCAGTGTGCCGCTAGCCGACCCGCCGCCAGAGTCTGCCGTGTTGCCCGTGAGCGTGCAGTTGTTCAGCGTGCCGCCATACGACCCGCCGCCGACGGTTGCCGCCGTGTTGCCCGAGAGCGTGCAGTTGTTCAGCGTGCCGTTATGCGCCCCGCCGCCATATCTTGCCGAGTTGCCCGTCAGCGTGCAGTTGTTCAGTGTACCTAAATACGATCCGCCGCCGTAGGTCCCCCCCGCCATGTTCCCCGCCAGCGTGCAGTTGTTCAGCGTGCCGTTACACGACCCGCCGCCGCTGTTTGCCGTGTTGCCCGTGAGCGTGCAGTTGTTCAGCGTGCCGAAATACGCCCCGCCGCCGTTGTAGGTTGCCGTGTTGCCCGAGAGCGTGCAGTTGTTCAGCGTGCCGTTATATGGCCCGCCGCCATTGTTTGCCGTGTTCCCCGTCAATATGCAATCGCGCAATGTGCCGTAACGAGCCCCGCCACCGTCGCTTGCCTGTCCGTTTATCAGCGTGAACCCGATAAGGACGGTGTTGGTGTGGGTGGTTGCCGTCCCCAGCGTTGCGCACGTAGTTGTATCGCCGCCGTCGATGACAGTTGTTTCTGCACCGTTGACGCTTTGGATGGTTATAGCCTTGTCGTCCGTGGAGATGGGCGCATACGTGCCGTTGGTCACGACAACCGTGTTTCCGGCGATGGCAAGGTCAACCGCCGCCTGGATGCTTTTCTTGGCGGTCGCCCAACTCAACCCATCACCGTTGTCATCGGGACGCGAGGCGTTCACATACCATGTCGCATTGGAGTCGTGCCAGTGTGCGTAAAGCGTATGCGCGGCAGTCTTTGTCACCGTCGTGGCTGTTGTGACCTGCGTTCCGTCAACTACCGCCGTGAACCAGCCCATGAATGTGTAACCCGCCCGTTCCGGGCTGGCAGAGGGCAGGGCATATTTGCTGTTATATGTCTGCGTCACGGTTTGACTGGGTGGCGTTCCGCCATTCCCGTCGAAAATCACGGCATAGGTTGCGGAAAGGGAACCATGCTCATACGCGCCCATATCCACCGTGCCATTCCAGATACGTATATTACCGTCCAAGTCCATGTCCCCAACCACATACGCATTGTTCCCCTTGTCAATGCATGGCGAGTTCGCTTGTAATCGGTAATCCCCGTTCACCGCATCCACAAACATCGGATATTGCGCGATATTCCCTGTTCCGCTAGGCAACGGTGCCGCACAGGAATAGCTGAATGTTCCAGCACTATAATTCGTAGTTGTACCGCTACCAGATAAATTGTTTCCCCAGACGATGCAGTTTCTCAGCGTGCCAGAATACGACCCGCCACCAGAGTTTGCCGTGTTTCCCGCCAGAGTACAGTTGTTCAGCATGCCGGAATTGTAAGACGACGAATACGCCCCGCCGCCGTAGGTCGTCGCCGTGTTGCCCGAAAGCGTGCAGTTGTTCAGCGTGCAGTCATACACCCCGCCGCCGATACCGTAAGAGCCAGTTGCCGAGTTGCCCGTGAGCGTGCAGTTGTTCAGCGTGCCGTCAGCCGACCCACCGCCTCTGTATTCCGCCGTATTGCCCGTCAGCGTGCAGTTGTTCAGCGTGCCGTTACACGACCCGCCGCCGGAGCTTGCCGTGTTGCCCGACAGCGTGCAGTTGTTCAGCATACTGTAATACGCCCCGCCGCCGCTGCTTGCCGTATTGCCCGTCAGCGTGCAGTGGTTCAGCGTGCCGCCATACGACCCGCCGCCGTAACTTTTTGACACGCTGACATTCACATGAGAGGCGTTACCATTACACAATGTGAATCCGATAAGAACGGTGTTCGTGTGCGAAGTTGCCGTCCCTAGCGTCGCGCAACGGTTGATGCCTCCGCCGTCGATGATGGTGTCTCCCGCACCATTGACACTTTGGATGGTGATAGCCTTGTTGGCGGTCGAGATGGGTGCATGCACGCCATTCCACACAATAATCGATTCACCCGCAATCGCCGCGTTCACTGCCGCTTGGATGGTTTTCTTTGCGGTCGTCCAACTTTTGCCATCGCCGTTATCGTCTGGGCGGTTAATGTCCACATAATAATCACCCGTTAGTGTGATTGACTCGGGGTTAACCCATTGCGCATACAACGTATGGTCGGGGGTTTGTGTAACCGTCGTGCAGGATGTGACCAGCGTGCCGCCGCTTGCGGCAGTGAACCAGCCCGCAAACATATATACTGAATATATTGGGGGATTTGAAGGGAGGATATATGTGTTCCCGCTTCTTTGTGCAACTGTCTGGCTTATCGGAATTCCGCCATTGCCGCTGAATGTCACGGTTAACGTCGGAGCGTGCTCATACGCGCCCATGTCCACTGTGCCGTTGTATATACGCGAATTCCCATCAAGGTCAACCGTCCCGACCGAATATGTATTATTCCCCTTATCAATGCAGGGCGATCCTGCCTGTAGGCGGAAATTACCGCTTGCCGCATCAACAAACATCGGATCTTGTGAGATGTTCCCGGTTCCGCTAGGCAATGGCGCTGTGCAAGAGTAGGTGAACGTTCCACCAGAGTAATTGGTCGTCGCGCCGCTTCCAGACAAACTGTTGTCCCAAACGACACAGTTGTTTAGCGTACCGTTATATGACCCGCCGCCAGAGGTCCCCGCCGTGTTTCCTGTCAGCGTGCAGTTGTTCAGCGTGCCATAATACGCCCCGCCGCCGCTGACGTTTGCCGTGTTTCCCGCCAGCGTGCAGTTGTCCAACGTGCCGTTATACACCCCACCGCCCTCGATCCCCGCCGTGTTCCCCGCCAGCAAGCAGTTGTTCAATGTGCCGTTATACGTTCCGCCACCGTTACTGGTAGCCTTGTTCCAACCTAATACACAGTTGCTCAGCGTGCCATAATACGACCCGCCGCCGGAGGTGCTTGCCGTGTTTCCCGTCAGCGTGCAGTTGTCCAATGTGCTGTAATACGCCCCGCCGCCAGAAGTTGCCGAGTTGTTTAAGAATATACAGTTGTTTAGCGTGCCGTAGTATGCACCGCCACCGTAGGTTGTGGCTTTATTCCAACCCAATACGCAGTTGTTCATCGTACCATAATACGAGCCTCCGCCGGAAGATGTTGCCGTATTCTCCATCAATATGCAATCGCGCAATGTGCCGTAACGAGACCCGCCACCATCGCTTGCCCGTCCGTTTGTCAGCGTGAACCCGATAAGGACAGTGTTGGTATGGGTGGTTGCCGTCCCCAGCGTCGCGCATGTAGTTGTATCGCCGCCATCAATGATGGTAGATGCCGCGCCGTTAACGCTTTCGATGATGATGGCTCTGTTGGCAGTCGAGATGGGCGCATAGATTCCGTTCATGACGACAATCGTATCGCCTACAACTGTAATGTTGACCGCTGCCTGAATGGTTTTCTTTGCAGTCGCCCAACTCAATCCATCCCCATCGTCATTGGGGCGCGTTTCATCGACATACAACATAAGATTCGGCATGACCACAGACCCCCATTCATACGCACCCATGTCCACTGCATTGCCCCAGATACGCCGATTTCCGTCGAGATCGATACCCCATGTGACATACTCGTTGCTTCCTGCGTCAATGCATGGCGACCCTTCTTGTAGACGGAAATTGCTGTTTGCTGTATCTACAAACATCGGGTCTTGCGCGATATTCCCTGTCCCGTTCGGCAATGGCGCGGTGCAGGAGTAGGTGAACGTTCCGCCAGAGTAATTGGTCGTCGTGCCGCTTCCAGACAAACTGTTGTCCCAGACGATGCAGTTGTTCAGCGTGCAGTTGTTCAGCGTGTTACCATACACCCCGCCGCCGGAGTTGCTTGCCGTGTTGCCCGTGAGCGTGCAGTTGTTCAGCGTGCCGCCAGACGACCCGCCGCCAGAGCTCCCCGCCGTGTTGCCCGTCAGCGTGCAGTTCCGCAGCGTGCCGCCATACGACCCGCCGCCGTAGGCTGCCGTGTTTCCAGTCAGCAAGCAGTTGTTCAGTGTGCCGGAATACGACCCGCCGCCGTAGGTCGTCGCCGAGTTGCCCGTCAGCGTGCAGTGGTTCAGCGTGCCGCCATACGACCCGCCGCCGTAATTTTTTGACACGCTGACATTCACATGAGAGGCGTTGCCATTACACAATGTGAATCCGATAAGAACGGTGTTCGTGTGCGAACTTGCCGTCCCTAGCGTCGCGCAACGGTTGATGCCACCGCCGTCGATGATGGTGTCTCCCGCACCGTTGACGCTCTGGATGGTGATGGATTTGTTGGCGGTGGTGATGGGGGCATACGTGCCGTCGGCGACATAGATTGTGTGTCCTGTCCCCGCCGCGTTCACTGCCGCCTGTATGGATTTCTTGGCAGTCGCCCAACTTTTGCCGTCGCCGCTGTCATCGGGCTGGCTGATGTCCACGTAAAAATCTGCCTCCACGGGAACAGTCTCCGCAGGGATAGCCGTCCACCCCGCCCACAGCGTGTGGGCGAGGGCGGTGGTGACGGTGGTGGCGGGGGTGATTTGCGTCCCGCCGCTTGCGGCGGTGAACCATCCGGCGAAGGTGTAGCCTTCCCGTGACGGGGCGTGGGCGGGCAGGAGATAGGGGGTGCCATACGTCTGCTCGATCGCCTCGTTGGCGGGGGTTCCGCCGTTGGCGTTGAAGGTGACGACATAGCGGTTGGGAATCCAGTACGCGTAGAGCGTGTGGGCGGAGGCGGTAGTGACGGTCGTGAGCGCCGTCACTTCCGTCCCCCCGCCGCCGGGTTGCGGATACCAGCCGCCGAAGGTATATCCCGCCCTCGCGGGTACCGTCGCCAGTACGCCATAGGGTTGTCCCAGCGCCACGGTTTTCCTGACGGGCGATGCCCCTTGAGCGTCAAAGGTCACGGTGCATAACACATCGGAAGGAGGCGGGGTGAGCGTAAAATCATATTGGACGGGTTCCGACCATTCCCCCGTGAGCGACACATCGCTCCCGCGCGCGCTGAGCATGACGGAGGCGATCTGCTGCCCGTTGAAATCGGTTGCGCAATCCCATTCCACGGCATAGACGATGCCTGTGGGGGCGGATGCAAATGTCATGTCAGGATACGCGAGCGTGAGTTCGTGCCATTCCGACTCATTCGGCAGACGCCAGCACAATTCCGGCAGCACGGTATTCCATTCCGAATCCAGGACGCGGATCTGCACGAACGCATTGTCCCAGCCTGATGTTTGCCCAGACAACACCGTCACCACGGGCGGGGTGTTGAAAACATATCCCGATTCATTTCCCCCTGTCCCGGGCGTGGAAACATGGTTGGTCGGGGCGATGCCCGCCAGCCATTTCTGGTAGTCCGTCCAGTCGTCATGATCGAAACTGTTGCCGGGTGGCGCATGGTTCACATCAATGCCGCGCAGGAACTCCCACAAGTCGGGGATGGCGTTGGTGTTGGCATCGTTTTTCAGATACGCCTGACGTGTCAGGTTGCCGTTGCCGTCGTAAGCGTAGCCGATGGCGAAACCGTCAACACCGCCACGCGAATATTCCGCGCTGACCAGACGGTTCAGTTTGTCGTAGGTGTAGCGGGTGTTTGCCATGCCATTCGCCGGCATCTGCCCTTCCTGTTGTTTTGCCAACAGCCGCTGGTGATAGCCTTCGGGCGCGAAGCGTGCGACGAATTCCAGCGGCATGGTGACCTGCACCGACACGGACGGGGTTTGCGCTTGCGCGGGCGGCACGCCGCTCACCCACTCCACGAACTCATAACCTGTGGACGGCGTGGCGGTCGCCGTCACATACGTGTTCGGCATTGCCCACCCGCCCCCCGAAACCGCCACCGTCCCCCCGCCGGATTGGAATACGGTCACGGGAATAGGGGTTTGCGCGAAGGCGGTCATCGTCATCGCCGCAAGTGCGGTGATGGCGGATAAGGTGGCACAGGCATTCCTGCCTGTATTTTTTCTTTCATCTAACACAGACAGGAATGTCTGTGCCACCTTGATAACGTGTAAGAAATTGATTGTGTTTTTCATGGTGTTGCCTCCTTATTTCACCCAATACTGGAGCGTGTTGTCTGGGAACGGGGTTGTGCTGATTTTTTGCGAGGTTACCGCCTCTTGGGTTTTGTAAACCTCGGTCACGTTCTGCCCGTAAACATACGATTCTGTGACAGTCGGTGGTCGGTTGATTTGCGTGTCTGGGGCATTCATTACGTTAAGGGATATACTGGCGGTGGTACTCGAAGAGGATTTTTTACGTGCATCATATGTTAAATCCCATGACAACGACATGCTGTCAAACAAACAACTCGTGATTTCAGAATACATCTTTATGTCTTTCGCAAATCCCGGCGCAGATTTGGCTGCAACACCTAGGACACCACCTGCCAATCCGCCTGCCACTGATAATGCTATTCCTACCCCCGCATTCCCCCAATCACCGCTTTGACACCCTTCTACTATGCCTCCTGCGACACCTATGGCGACATCTGCCACTGCTACTCCAATCGACAATCCCGTTAATAATGCACTACCTCCTGTTCCCGCAGTGAAACAATCCACAACTAGTCCGGCAGCTCCAAGCCCAATGTCTGCCCAGCCCCATTTGTTTCCTGTGCAAACTTTTACAATTCCCGTTATGATTTTCCAAATTGACCCCCAGAACTCCCCCTCTGGATCCATGTAACTTAATGGATTGCCGTTCGCATAGCCGTACTGGTTCGCCATCCACGTGGGACCGATGAGTTTGATGGGGTCGGTGGAGAGGAAGCATCCCGCATCGGCGGAGTAGTACCTTGCCCGCATGAAGTGGAGCCCCGGCAGTTCCTCCATCACGCCCTGCGAACCGGCGAAGCGGAAGGGGTTCGCCGCAGCAGCCGCGCCGCTCATTCCAAGCAACCTGCCATACGGCGTGTAGGCGTATTGTCCGGTCATCGCGCCGGAACCGTCGGTCAATGCCACGATGTTTCCGGAGCCGTCGGCGTGATAACACAGCACCGAGCCGTCCGCGCCCATCTTCGCCGCGAGGTCGTGGGCGTGGATGTAATATGCCTTGATGTTTCCGTCGCCGTCGGTGTCGCAGAGAACCCGTTCCATCCCGCGCACGATGTCCTGCACGAAGCGTGTCTCCACGCCGTCCATCGTGCGGCTCACGCGCCGACCGAGGGCGTCGTAGCGGTTTCGGATGCTCTTCGAGGTTAGACCGCAATCCCAGTCAATGGACAGGATGCGGTTGTCCTCGTCGTACACAAGCGCGTACGATTGTTCCTCAATACCCCCTGCCCCGACGACGACGGCGTTGGTCATGTTGCCGGAGTCGCTGTAGCGGTATTGCCACGCCGTCCCGTCGCTGTCGGTCTTGTCAATGAGGCGGTTGGCGGGTGTGAAGCGCGAGGTCTCGACAATGGGCGCGGGGGGCGTCCATGCGAGCGTGTTGGTCTCTGCCGAGGAGATGGTGTTGCCGTTGCTGTCGTGCTCGTAAAACCACGCCATCGGCGACCACGTCATTCCGGGTTTGTCGTAGGCGAGGCTTGCGAGCCGTCCGGCGTTGTCGAAGGTGTTGGTCTGGACGATGCCGTTGGGGTAGGCACGGCTTGCCAAGCGTCCGGCTTGGTCGTAAGTAAAATTAAAATCGCACCCCATCCAGTCCGTTTGCCGGGTAAGGCGCCCGAGCGCATCGTAATTGTGCGCGAGCGTCGGGGTGATGATGCTGGCGGGATACGTCAGGTTGGTCATGGAGCCGCGGACATCATACGCATACGAGACGACTTTGCCGAATGTGTCGGTCACGCTGGTGGGGCGGTTGGCAGTGTCGTACTGTATTGCCGTTGTTGTGGACTGTCCGCCCGAGGTGCGCGCGAGAAGCGTCAGGTTGTCGTTGGCATCGTATTGGTAGGTGTCGGCGCGTCCCGTTCCGAACACGACCGCGTTGGGTCTCCCGCCCGCATCGTAGGAGATTGAGCGTGTGAGACCGTCGGGGTCTGTGCGTTTCGAGGGGCGCCCGAGTTTGTCGTATTCGTAACTCCACAGGAAACCATCCTGATTACATTCACCGAGGCGCTCGTTGCGCTTGCCGTAACTCATCGTGTAATGCCCGCCGAGCGCGTCGGTGATGTTGGTGATGTTGGAGTTGCCGTCGTAGGCATAATGCCATTCGGCATTTTCCGCGTCAACCCAGCGAATGAGGCGCCCGCGATCGTCGTAGGTGTTGCGCGTGACGGCGCCGCTCGGCAGGGTGACGGCGGAGACGCGCCCCGCGTCGTCGTAGGCGGTGATGCGGGCGTTGCCGAGATGGTCCTGCTCGGCGACGACGCGCCCGAGCGCATCGTATTCCTTGCTGAGGTGGCGGCTCGTCTGGTCGGTGGTATTGGTGAGGTTGCCCGCCGCATCGTAGGCGTGGGTTGCCACGCCGCCGAGGGCATCGGTCACAGACACGAGGCGGTTTGCGGCATCGTATGATCTGCGTGTGCTATAATTGAGCGCGTCTGTCGTGTTGGTGACATTGCCGCGCTTGTCGTAGGCTTGTTTCCAAATCCCGCCAGCCTTGTCGGTGGATTGCGTCAGGCGGTTCGCCACGTCGTAGATGTTGCTTGTGGTGACGCCTTTGGCATCGGTGCGCTGCGTCTCGTTGCCGTTGGGGTCGAAAACGGCGGTCGTGACGCGACCGAGCGGATCCGTGGTTTTCACGACCTTGCCGTTCGCATCATACTCGAAGTGCGTGACTTCACCGAGCGGGTTGACGACGGTGACGGGACGCCCCATTGCGTTGAACGTCGCAACGGCGGTGAAGCCCGCCGCATCCGTCACGATGTTGCGGAAACCGTCCGCATTGTAGCCGAAGGTCGTGGTGTTGCCGTTCGCGTCCGTCGCGGTGACGGGGAGACCTTTCGCGTTGTAGGTGTAACGGGCAATAGACCCGATCTCGTCCCATTGGTTGGTCATGTTGCCGTTTGCATCATATTCGTAATAGACTGTCCAGCCGTTCGGGTCGGTCTCCGTGAGCGGTTTGTTGAAATACGAGTGATACGTCCAAGCACGTATTTGACCAAGGGCGTTTATATTGGTAATCACATTGGCGCGGTCATCGTAGCAATATTGCGTGACATTGCCGAGTTGGTTGGTGGACGCGATGAGGTTTCCGGCGTCATTGTACACGGAATACGTTTTCTCTCCGAACGGGTCTTGGCTTTTGACGAGCCTTCCCTTGCGGTCATATTCCTCAATCCATTCGTGATTTTCCTCGTCGGTGCGCGTGATGTTGCGTTTGTCTGGGACACCATACGCGGTCTTGCGGGAATAACCGAGCGCGTTTTTCTCTTCCGTGACCCGCCCGTATTTGTCGTAAGTGACCGTCACGGCGATGTTGTTGCGCGGGTCAGTGATTCTGTCAAGCCGCCCGGTGGGTGAGTTGGCATTGTATGCGAATTTCCACTCCGTGTTGATTTGCGCATAACCCGCAGGCGCCACGAGTTTTTCCGAGGAGAGGCGGTTTTGCGCGTCGTAACCGAAAATAGCCGACCACCCCATGTAGGTGATGCTGGTGATTCGCCCGGCGGCATTGTAATTGAACAGGCACTCGCCCCCAGCCGTGTCAACCGCTTTCGTGAGCCTGTAATCGTTATATTCATCATAATGGAACTGGGTTGTATTTCCGTTTGCATCGGTGATACTTAACAGCCTACCCCCTCCTGTGGCATCTGGCCCTAAACCGCGAGGATCGCTAAAGTGATAGACTAACCGATCCTGCGTGACCCATCGGATTGTATGATCAGCAAGTTTGCCAAACTCCCCTCTGTACTCGCCTTGGCGTATTTTGTAGGGCTGATAGGCTTGTCCGTCGACAACAATAGCATCTCCGTCTTCATCCCACGTTTCGATGCCACCATTCCATAACATCAATCCAAGAATCCTATTGTCATTGGCATCGGAAAAATATGTACTTGGGACTACACGCATTTCAAACGAATGACGCCAACCTTCGCCTACCGCACCTCTGTCTCCACCTATGCCGACGTATGCCATCCGTAAATCGAACGCAATGCCCGGCGCGGGTCTTGCAAACAACGGCGTGTTCCACTGGAACGCACCAGAGAGTGGCGCAACCGAACCTTGTCCACCGTTTTTTCGCGCATCAAATGCTGATTGTTCTCCCGCTTGGTTTGTTTCCTCAAAGAGGATGGTACCGCCAGCTACAGAAATCACAACATTTCCATGCAAATTATTCGCGGCGGAATTTTCGCATCCGGTCGCGGGATTTAATTTGTAATATCCTTTTAAAGATGTATCCAAAGGCTTATCTACAAACATCCCGTTGAAAATGAGCGTTTGGGAGAGTGCCGCTTGATGAATCGAAACTTCCTGAATGTCTCCGTAAAAACGCTGGTTACTATTACCCCATCCGCCGATGGAAACACCATTGTTATGCTTAGAATTTCCGATGACTTTTGTAGCAGGCCATTCCGATCCTGATGGCACCAACTTACCATCCACATATCCTATGAAACTATTATCGTTTTTACGTACAACCGCCACATGATACCAACGTTCCGTATATGGACGTTCTATCAACGTTCCTTTGTATTTGTCTGCTCCTGTACCAGTCCCACGTGCTAAAAATTCAACTTTCCCGTTATCTACGTTAAAACGGATCAAGTAGGCGTAGGCATTATTTGCATCTTCACTGCCATCCTTACGATTCACAAGGATGGTCATGTGTTGCCCGCTGTAAATAGCGCCGCTCGGAATCGAGATTTTAAACCAACACTGAACGGTCATTCCTGCCTCATCAGCGCTAGTATATGACAATACTGGCGTGGAAGAATCGTTGATTTCGATTCGCGCCTTGCCGTCGAATGTCGCGGCATGAGATGGCGCGACAATGCACAGAAAGGCGCAAAGGGAGAAAAAGGTACAAAAGAGGGATTTGGTTTTCATTTCGTTTCCTTTCAAAGGGGTTCATCCGTCAGACGACGGACATTGTTAAGCCTGATAGTTTTGTGAATTCCGTTTGTGGCGACAGCCGCCTCCGCGACAAATCCATTTCGTTCCAGTTTAAACGCGACACAAGCCGCCGGGTCAACCCCGGCAATGGCAGCCCAACGTACCCCTTCATCGGGGAAAATCTCCGTGAGCGAGCCGAACGTCCCCGCCTTTGCCAAAATTCGCAATCCCTCCCCCGACACCTCGCCATCCAATGCGGCGGTGATAAAACGATACTGCTCATCGGCACCCCTGCCACGCAAAGACACGGGAACCGCAACCCCGTCCAGCAACGCATCTTTATCCCCCGCCGCCAGCGCAACCGCCACTCGCGACAATGCGCCGACAGCCTCTGCCTTCACGTTTCCTCGCCCCTGTCGCACCCAGAGAAAAGCCACCCACGCGAGAGCAATTACAACACAACCCGCAACGACCGCCACTGTCAGTTTACTTTTCATCTTTTCTCTCCATAAAACTTTTCCCCGAACCTCCCCATACAGGGCAAGACGCAGAGGGCGCTAACTATCGGAAGAAAGCATGGCTTTAGGGAAAAGGAAAACGTCAGGGCGTTTTGTACCCTGTATTGCCTGACACATGTGGACGCGCCGTTTGTGTTATTCGTCGTTGTATGCAACATCATCCTAATCCAGTTAGAATTTTGAGCATGAAAGATAGCACATTTCAGGGGGATATGTCAATTACGGTTTCCTATAGTATTTGGCAAACATAAACGCACTTTCTTTTTCACACCGAGCCGCAGAGGCACGGAGTTTCACAGAAAATTTCTAAAAAACACTGCACCTCTGTGACTTTGTATTTGAGAATAAAAACGGACGAATAATCTCACACAAAGGCACAAAGGTCACAAAGTGTTTGGGACAGAATTTGAAACCAAATTTTAAAATTCAAAAATCCCCTCCGTGTCCTTTGTACCTTTGTGTAAGGATAAAAAACGGACGTTTGTTTTTGGCAGGATGAACAGGATTTCACAGGATTATTTTTCAATCTCAAATCTGAATTCAAAAATCCCCTTTGTGCCCTTCGTGCCTTTGTGTGAGACAAAAAGAAAGGGTGAGGTAATAGGTGATAGGTAATACAAGTGATAGCGATTTCTGTTTACCAGTAACCTATTACTTATTACCTATTACGTATTACTTCCTTTTAATCCTGTCAAAAACAAACGTCCGCTTTTATTACACAGAGTTTCACAGAGGCATCACAGCGTCACACGGAGTTTTCCTAATAACAGTTGCAATGTTTGATCATCCGGCTGACCGTTGAAGAATTTGCCGAGCACGTCTTTGAAGACTGGCGGTGCGTTCACGACGTGCGCAAACAGCGTCATCGAGGAACGCAACTTCTTATCATCTGGGTTCCCGAAAATCGCGTAGGCGTCATCCCCGTTCACGTCGAGCAATGCCCGGGATATTTCAATCAAACGCTTCCCCAGTATTTCATGGCGCAAGTAGAGTGTTGCCTCTTTCAAATCCTTAATCGCATAGAATCGAGATGTTTGGCTCAACCCTAACCCTGCGATCTGCGGAAAGACATACCACATCCAATGGCTGCGTTTATACCCTTCCTTGACCTCCGCCAAAGCGGTCGCATAAGCGTTTTTTTGCGCGTCAACAAACCTTTGCAAGTTATAGGCATCGTTCGCGGACAAAGAGTCATCTGAATGTTCCATAAACCCTCCTCTGCTTTAAGGTGGTGCGGGCATTTCTGCCCGCAGGATGAATCACAGGCAGGAAGCCCCCAAAAGGGGCGCATACCACCCGCGCCACCTTGACAAAACCATGTTGAGAGTATAGCCCTGCTGGGAAAATCACGTAACGTTTTTTGTATGACCTGCCCGCGCTTCACACAGATTCACAGCGTATCCGTACAGGTGAATCCCTTGGTTTTGTACCCGAATATGGGAAAAGAGCCACTCAAAAAACTTTCCTGGCGTTTTTTTCACCTTGCCGGTCTTTCATCTTTTGATGAATATTTCTTGTTCCAACCCCTTCTTATATTTGCAGATTAATGAAATGACCATTTTGAGGTTTTTCTCTGTTGCTTTATCGCTTTCAAAATTTGGTTTTTGATTGTCATATAACGCTTTGTTGCCATATTTCTCAAACATCCTCTCGATGTTTTCAGGAACAAAAAATGTTGCTTTCCCACCAAGATATTTCTTGTATTCATTCAGATAGATGCCAATCCCAGCGAAATCGAAATCGCCGAAATGAAGGTATTTACCTGATGCCGATTGCAGCCATTTGAGTAAGTCTTTACTTTGATTTTGCGGATAACGGCTCACAAACAAGGGCGTTATGTTTTTAAACAGATACGCCTGTTTCGTAACCTGCCTGAAGTTCTCGGGGTTTTCAATGCCAACAACCGTAATATCCGCCGGAATCTCAAATGTGTCGAAATCGTAAACAAATTGAAACGTGCCTTCCGGCGGATTGATAACGGTCTCATTCCCATTAATCTTCACAAGAATCGGGTTATAGCAATTCACCAGAAAGCCTTTAAAGGTGCGTACCTTTTTTAGTTTTGAGTTTCCTGAAATCTCTGTCAATTCGTTTCTTGATAAGTTTCCCTGCTTTAGGGTTTCGATATACAACTGTAAATCATTTATACCGAATTTGTTTTGCAGATACGCGGTCAACACGGCATTGTTGGGAACCGTAAGTTTTTTTTGTATTCGTCCCCTTCGCTGTATAATATTTTCGCCGACAAGTTCCTCAATGATCGCGTTTTTCGCCGAACTTGCCGCAAGCGTTCCGCCTTGCTGCAAGAGCAATAACTTTTCTGCAATATGTGGCGGGATGTTTGTCATTTTTTGCTGACTATTCGGTTTACGCTTGTTATGTTTTTGTGGTCTTTTCGTAAAATGTAAGTATATCTGTAATCTGCGGCGTTATACGAAGTTGGCGAGCTGTTGATCAGAAAGATATTGCGGTCGTTCGCAAATTTCAAAATGCCTTTCACATTGCTGGGGTGCAGTTTCCCAATCTCGTCCATCATGCAATGTAATTTGAAGTCGCCTTTGTTTTTGCGGGTTGCCCGTTCTTTGAAAACATTGAGCAACATAATGTTAATCATTGCCTTAACCAATGTGTCCGTCCCCTCGGAGCCAACATTCGATAGTTTCTCAACCCAGCCGGTGTCATTGTCATTCTCAACAATTTTAAAAAGTAATTCAAAAGAATCCGAAAGCGTGATTTCTCGTTCTTTGGTTTCAGACATTACCTTAATGAGTTGTTTCAGAAACGCAATCGCCTTTTCGTTTTTGTGGGCAATATCACTTGAAGTGAACAAGGTAACTTCCCCTAGATCGTCCTGATTTTCATCATTAAACAATTTAATCTCAACAAGCAGGCGAAAAATCATATTTGCGCTTTCATTTGTTTTGAGTTCCATGCTTTTTATTGCGCCGACAAAATTTCGGATCGCGAAATCCTTGTTTATTTCACTGACTACTTGACTAATTTCGCCTTCTTTTTCAATAAGCCGTTGCGTCTCTCTACCGATTTGCTTGATAATTCCGGCAAAACGCTCTTCAAAACGCCGCTTGTACTCATCAATCTTATGCTCTTCAATAAACTCTTGCATATTGTCGGAAAAAGCAAAATAATCTTCACGGGTCACACACTTAACCTTGAAAGTGAACAAATTATTTTCAGAAAAATTGCCCGCCAATTTATTGATTGTTTCCTGCAACTCACCGTAGCGCTCTGTGTTCGCGTTGACATTGCTGTTCAGTTCATTAATGAGTTTCACGCAGGACAAATCGGTTTTATCTGTTTCTTCAAAATCATCAATAATGTGCTCAACGGACATATACGTTTTTGTCTTTGAAAACGATTCGAACGCTTCTAAATCCTTTTCAAAATCGGTCAATTTATTTTTGAGCGATTGGATTTCTGCTTTTATAACGCCAATTTCAGCAGTCCATTTTGATTTCTGCTGTTCATGCCTCTGTTTTTCAGCATCTAATTGTTTCTCGCACATTGCCTTCTGATTTTTAAATTCCGCCTCATGGTCAAAAAGCTCGCGCTTATCTTTGTTGTATTCGGCTACTTTATCACGGTTGGCTTCAATAAAGTCAAGCTCACGATCTATATCGGCAGTCCGCAACTCAATTTCAGCAATTCGCTTTGTGTCTGCACCCTTTGAGGTCAACTCACCTTGCTGCTGCTTTTTTAATTCCGCCTGTTTTTTACCAAACTCTTCTTTTTTACCGCATATTTCAGAGTCAAATTCATCAATACACTTTTTCAAAATTTGCTCTTCCGTTTCAATTTTAACGCTTTTTTCCTTTTGCTTCTCTTTTAGCTGTTTGTCTATTTTTTGCCTTAGTTTTTCAAACTTTTCTTCGTTTTTCAATTTTTCTTCCGCCAAACGATGGATTTCGTTTTCAATATCCTGCAATGCTTTTTGCTTTTCTACGCTTGCTTTCCTTGTCAAGTCAATCAGCTCTACGTTTTGCTCATCTAGGTTTTTACTGCTGAGCGCTCTGACGTATTCGTGTTCATGTATTTCCCCGATTTGTTCTTTGATTTTCAGATGGAATTTTCTTGCCGAATTTTCCAAATCTTTTTCCATCTGAGCATTCAAATCGCAAATCGTTTTTTGGATTTCGCCGATTTTTGTTTGAATTCCCGATTTATCGTTTTCGTAATCGGCAATCGTTTTTACTTCCTTGCCAATTTCCTGCAAATCAATGCTAATCCCGTAAAAACTTGGCGTGTCGCCGGATATTTTGCGTGGGTTTAAATCCTGTTTGAACAATACGCCGTCATCAATCACCTGCCCGATTGTATTTTGCCAATCCGGCATTTGCTCGTTCAGCCAACCGTAAAGCGAATCCTTGCTACTTTCTATTTTCAGGGTAATATCCGTGATTTGAGATTTCAGCGCATTTTGTTTATCCGTCTGTTTTTCAATCTCGCGATAGTTTTCTGCCTTAATCCCTTTCTCTTCGAGCTGCCATTCCCTTTTTAAATTTTTCTGCTTTGTTTTCGCCTGATTCATGCTCATTTCAGCATTTGAAATCTTTGCCCTTAATGCTGAAACTTCATTTTTGCAATTTTCAATTTCACTTTCGTAAAACCGTCTGCTCTTCGTTTCAGCTTGTTTAATCTTTTGGATTGTGATTGCATTTTCCTTCTCTCTTACAAGTGATTGGGCCATTTCAAGTTCTGTTTTATTCTGTATCCTGATAGTTTCCAAAATGGTCTCGTATTGTTTTGCAAGCCCATCCTTGAAATCAATAAATTTGGCTTGTGCCGTATTTTTTTCTCTTTGCTTATCGTTTTCAAATTCTCGCAATTGACTCACTATCTGCGCGAGCAAAGCATTGTAACGATTTTCAATATCGGCAAAGGCGGTTGTCAAAACCCCCTTTTCATCTGCAAGATTCCTTTTCTCAACTTCCAATGCATGTTTTTTCGCAACACGCTCAATGACGGCACTGATATTCAGTATTTCATATTCTTTTCTTTTCCTTGAAATTTCTTTTAACTTGCCTGAGACTTCTCCAATCTGTTTTTGGACATCGCCTTGTTTTTGGGCAAAAACGTCCTCTAGTTCTTTGATCTTGCCCTCTGCCCTTTCTTTTTTACGCTCTTCTGCTGTATGCAATTCTTGTGTAAGAGGCAGGCGCTTTTTCACATTGTTCAATGCCCAGCCAAGTTTCAATGCCCATGCTTCTTTTTCACGTTCCAAGAATTTCAGGACGGAGTAAAGCGCGGAAACCTTATCCGCTTGTTTCTCCAAACTATTTTCACCGTTCTGATTTTTGTCCGTCCATTTTTTAATGTCATTCAAATGGGCTTCAAAATCCCGCAAATGCAACGAGTAGGTTATCAGGTCAATTTTTATCTCCTCTTCGTTTAACGATTTGATGATGGTTTCTTTCACAAACTCTGCATCCAGTTTCGCGTTTAGAAAAACGTTGCTGATTGTGCGCGGGATGTTTTGATATTGTTTGCTTTCGATTACCGCATATTTACGGAATTCTTTTGGCAACGCCTTGTTATTGCCGAAAACGATGTTGCGGTACTCTTCGTAACTGCTGATGATGCGCGTGTAACTGATGTCTTTACCGAGACTGTCGCGGATCTTGTCCCATGTTTCAAATGCCCGGCCTTCGCTGTCAATAAAATTCTCTTTACGATATGCCGAGTCAAAAAAACGAAATGCAACTCTGCCCTGCGATTTGAACGTTAAAACGCAAAAGGCATCTGCTTCACCTCTAACTTCATAAATGATAAAAGAATTTTGATAGGGGAAATAATAGTCATCATAATTTTTTTGCCCCGGTTTTATACCGAGCTTCTGTTTGTCCGCATTGTAGAAAAACAGAATCGTCCGCAGCAACGTGCTTTTGCCAACACCCTGCGTGCCGATAAAATGGACATTCCCGTCAAGGTTCACCTCCGCATACGGAAGCGACCTGTCGGCAGAATTGATGAAGACTATTTTATTCAGGTATTTCATCTTGCGCCGCCTCTGAAATGTTGATGGTAAGAATCAACTGCTCAATATACTTGAAGGCTGACAACACTTTATATTGTCCTGTCCGCTCATTTTCAAGTTCAATGAAACCGTCTTTTGACAACCCATCTAAAATGTCGCTCAAAACATCTGCTCTCGCTTTTTTATCTTTATTGATGCTCTCAAGTTTTGTTTCTAATTCTGCGTCTAACTTTATCTTGTTTATAATATCTGGGATGTCGAAGCGGAAACCTGAGCCAAAAGAATTGTTGAACGTTTTAAGGAAATCCATAATATCAATCCATTTATATGCGCGTTCAATTTTATTTTCAAGGTCGGCTTTGGTTTCCGCACGACTGAAATGAAAATACTCATCGCCGTGCTCCAAAATGAAACCGATCTGCCTGAAATACTCGCGCAAGTTTTCATAATTCCCCTCGCTGTCAATGATATTATACAAATCGCAGATATTTTTGTTTGAACTATTGGAACTAATAAACTGTCCCCGGCTCAACACCTTAAAGATGTCGGCTGTTTGTTCAGGCACTTTCATGGACTTCCCTCATTTAGGATAAACGATTGCAAATTCAACATCGTTCTTTTCTTGGAAATCACCCGTTATTTCAAACACATTTTCGTATTGCGAAATCAGTTGGCAATAAATGGTGATTTTTTCCTCAAACGATATTTCCTTGGCAAAGTTGTAATTCAAAACAAAATCAAAGAGTGCGTATCCCGAAGCCATAAAACCGTTTTTCACTTCGTCAAGGTTGATTTGGATTTCTTCTTCTGTCAACGTTTCAAGATATTCACCCGAAATTTTTTCTGCAACGGGCTGGCGCAACTTTAACCCCGCTTTCAGGTGTTGGGCAATTTTTTTAATACTCTCAAAGGCATCTTCGTTTGCCTGCAGATGACCGAGTGAAAGTTTAAGCGGATATTGAGGGTTCGGCTCAAAAACCATCGAATTGCTGTCTGATAAAATCCTTCTTACATCTGTCAACGTCTCGAGCGTGTGCTGATCTTTCAGGTATTTTATTTTTCTCAGCTTCTCAATGACGGCGTTTAGATATTGAATTTGATTCAAGAAATCCATTATTTGCCGTTCTATCTCGATTAAATTGTGCGTGCATTTTTCAAGTTTCAACTTCAATTGCACAATGATCCCGTTTAATTCCTCGTCTGTCGCAGTTACAAAAAATGTAACCTCACGTTCAGACACCAAATTTCCAGTCTGTTCAATCAGTTTGGCAATGTCTTTCCGCTTTTGGTCAAGGTTAATTAACTTTTCCTTTTTGTTTTTATAGTTAGGCTCGTTTTTGTAAGTGTTATCCACATTTCGTTTCAAATCAACGATATTACGCAACGTGATATTTCCAATATTTCGCAGTGTGGTTTTGATTTTCCGCAGATATCCATATTTTCGGCCCTCATTCGTTTCATTAAGGAAATATTGGATATTCCGGCTCGTTCTCGCAAGACTCTCGTTAATATACGAACTGTTGATTTCTTCGTTCGCATCAAGAACCTGCTCAAAGAATTGTAAAAATAAATCGTCAATTTCAAGGCAACCCCCGTTTTGCCGAACGACCTCTCTGTCTAACAGATATTTGATGCGAGAATCGTTGCCCTCGACCAACCCAAGCGCATATTCATATTTGAAGTTCACCGATTTTCGCTTTTTGAACATCTCCGATAATAACGTCTCCTCCTTTTTAAGCGCGGAAAACAACTCTTTTATGCTGGAAAATGTGTTCATATACGGTCAACTCGCATCAGCAGATGACCACCCCGCCTATTATGCTGCTTGAATGCTGCGGCATCTCAAAACTATGCGGGAACAAAACCATGATGAGAATATACTCCTGTGGCGGAGATTACGCAATGTTTTTTATATGGCCTGCCCGTTTTTTCATACAGAGGCTCACGAACCACTCAGTGCTAACACGTTTCACACAGAGCCACAGATCAAAAACCAATCTGCGTCATCTGTGGTTATCATGAACCGTCCGTTTTTTTCCCTCACACAAAGGCACGAAGGAAATTTTTTGAGTTTTAAAATTTGGTTTCAAACCCTGTCCAAAAAACTTTGTGACCTTCGTGCCTTCGTGTGAGATTATTCGTCCGTTTTTTTAACCGCAGATGACGCAGATTTCACAGATTAAAAAACATCTGCGTAATCTGGGCTAACGCCACAACCTGAAATGAACCGCGAAAGGCACGAAAGCCGCGAAAACTCATGAACTCTTTTTTGTCGCATTGGAGCAGGGTTCCGCCTTGTGTTCACGATGCCGGGAGCGCAAGGCTTCCGCCTTGCCGATGATGAATGCAGGGCGGAAGCCCTGCGCCCCCGGAATGTGCCGTGCGTCTCACCGCCTTGTTCGTCATTCGCATAGCGCCGCCGACACCGTAAAAACTTCCCCCTAATCCCGATGATTATTCCTGAGCGCATCGTTATTATAGTTCCCCTGATATGGACGGCGGCGGAGCATTCGTCTTTGACAATTCATTTTTCAGGAGGCTCATGCCGGTCTCGGATATGCAGATGTCCACTTCCGCGCCCACATAATACTCCCATAAAATATAGTTTTTACGGAACTCCTTGCTGCGCAGCGGGTTTCCCGGTTCAGCGGGAGTGTGGAGTATTGGGCTTTTCAAAACTCGGGTACTGATAATCTTTTGCTTTTGAAGCGCCTGCTCAAAAGACGACTCCTCTTCCACGATGAGCGACGCCTGGTTGAGTTCCGACATGATGCTTGAAAACACCAGCCCATACTGTTCATCGGTGACCCTGGCCATCTGGCTCAGCTGGACTGTTTTGCCCTGATAGGTTCCGGTATAGATAAAGTTGAATGATAACCCCCTCGGGCAATACCCGGGGGCAAGGACAATGCAACTCAACACGCCCTGCCTGTTTGTCTCCAGATGGGCCATCATCTGGCGCAAAGACCCCTTCCCCGGCTCGACCACGAAGGGGTCTGCGATGGCAACCCGGCGGCGTTTCCCTTCCCATGAATAGTTCAGCACGACCGGGAGCAACACCACGCGGCGGGCACTCGGCACGAAGTCATATGTGTGTTCAAAATCAAATTTCCCCGCCTCTTCGTCAAACACCACGAATGAGGCACTTTCCGGCCACGGGTTTTCATTTGAATAAAGCATGTTACAGCCGGAACAAGCAACGATTGCCGAGGCAACCGCTAAAAATAAAGATATGACAAATGCAGGATGAAACTTCGTGTCGGGAAAAACATTCATAATAAAACTTCTTCTTGAAAAAACTATAGCATTTAAAGTTGATATTGGCGCATCCCTCTTTACCCCGAAGGGGTTAAGTCAATTAGCGTAGGGCAACGCCCTACGTTACGGGGTGCCCAACAACTCAA
>Ga0082212_10000547_pt1 | contig 54093 bp, 48 predicted proteins | sample TergutNt197P3_FD_71548 | JGI IMG/M metagenome (GOLD analysis project Ga0082212, IMG submission 71548) | Neocapritermes taracua P3 segment gut microbial communities from Petit-Saut dam, French Guiana - Nt197 P3 | ecosystem: Host-associated > Arthropoda: Insects > Digestive system > Gut ...
CTGACGGGGTGGGCAGGACGCCGCAAATCACAAGCCCAAGTTCCGTTTTTGACAGATTTAAGACGAAATTTTAGTTAGGGGTCATTTAATAGGTGAAGTGAAATGCTTATCTAAATGACATTGGGTCAGGGGGTAGCCGGAATTGTGCTATTGCGCAGCGTGAGCGGAAGCTGAGGTCGGCAGGAGCACATCCCGGGGTAGGGATAGAACATTTTTTTGACTTGAAGCCGACCAAGCGACTTGCTCATGCAAGAAAGAGTACAATTCCGGCTACCCCCTGGCCAGTAACGATTGTACTCGGCTCACGGTAAACCAGCCTGGAGCTGTGCTTGTAAATTTCGAAAAAATGAATATAATAGGTAACAGGTGGTGCTGATATGGATTATCTTACAATAAAAGAAACAAGCGAAAAATGGGGAATTACCGGACGGATGGTGACGTATTACTGCGCCGCCGGGCGTATAAAGGACGTTATCAGAAAAGGTAATTTGTGGTTAATACCAAAAGACGCGGGTAAACCCACCGACGGTAGGACGAAAACAGGGAAAGCTGATGTAGCAAATTATGAACGAACAAAAAAATAATTTCCGTCAAAACATTCTGCGGTGCGCGCTTATCACGGCGGCAGTGTTTTTCGCAGCTTCCGGGGTTGGATATGTATTCCGCTATATTGGCTTTCCGGATACGAATATCGTGGTTGTTTACCTTTTGGCCGTCCTTATGACCGCGTGGCTTGCCCGGAGCTTTATTTTTGGATTTATTGCGTCGTTATTGGCGACCTTCTTGTTCAACTACTTTTTCGCGGAGCCTATTTTTACATTCTCCGTCAATGACCCGAATTATATAGTTACTTTTGTTATAATGACCGTTACCGCCCTGATCACAAGCACCCTGACTTCTCATGTTCAGCGAAGCGCGACGGACGCCAAAGAAAAGGAAGCGGAAACCAAAGCGATATATAACCTTACCAACCATCTGACCGACGCGAAGGGAATAAACGACATAGCCAGTATTGCCGTTTTTGCCATCAGCGAGTGTTTTTCATGTAATGCCGCTTGTTTATGTTTTGATGATAAAAATATGCCCGAAAATACATTTCTTCAACAACTGACAGGCGGCGAACAGGTGCGGCGTGAATTTGCGGACATTGACGAAATGAAGCACCGTATAGAGAGTTTGCGCACAGGCTTTGACATTGGCGCGGAGTTTACCGACTGGCCTATCTATGGCCGGGAAAGCATACTTGGCGTTATCCGTATTCCCAACGACAAGGAAAAAAACATGAACGAGGCGCAAAAGAGATTGTTACGCTCAATGATAGAAAGCGCCGCACTTGCGATGGACAGGTTCCGCTCGGCTGAACAGCGCATAAAGTCAAAGGACGAAACCGAAAAAGAACGCTATCGCGCTAATCTTCTCCGCGCTATTTCCCACGATATACGCACTCCGCTGTCCGGAATGATAGGGACAACGGAAATGCTAATGGGCATGACCGCAGCGGACGACCCGCGTTATGAGCTTATTGAGGGCATACAAAAAAGCGCGGACTGGCTTCATTCATTAGTGGAAAATATCCTGAATCTCACCCGTTTGCAGGACGGCATATTATCCGTCAACAAACAGCGGGAAGCCGTGGAGGAAGTTATCGGCGGCGCAGTCAGCCATATAGCGGCCCGTGCGCCCGAACATGAAATCTCGGTAAATGTGCCGGATGAACTGCTCTTTGTGCCAATGGACGCAAAACTAATCGAGCAGGCAATAATCAACTTGTTGGATAATGCTGTCAGGCACACTTCGCCAAAACAGGAAATAGGTGTTGCAGTAGAGCTGTGTGAAAATGAGGGTATGGTGAAATTTACGGTAAGAGATAGGGGCACAGGTATTCGAAAAGAAGATTTGCCTAATATTTTTATAATGTTCTACACTTCTCATATAAAACACGCGGACGCAAAGAAAGGTATGGGGCTTGGTCTTGCGATTTGTGAAACCATTATCAAAGCGCATGGAGGGAGCATAGAAGCCCATAACCGCAAAGACGGGGTGGGCGCGGAGTTTGTTTTCAAACTACCAATGAAAGTTGGAACTGATGAAAAGGCATAGTGAAATTATCCTTGTGGTCGAAGATGACGCGCAAATACAGAGCTTTATTTGTTACGCGCTCAAAAACGAAGGTTTTGCCTATATCACGGCGAACAATGCTCAAAATGCTTTGATCAAGTTGGTTTCAGAGCGAATCGACATAATGCTTCTTGACCTCGGACTTCCCGATTTTGACGGCGTTGAGGTTATAAAAAAAGTGCGTGAATGGTCGGAATTGCCTATAATTGTCGTTTCTGCGCGCGACCAGGACAAAGAAAAAGCCCTGGCTCTTGACAGCGGCGCGGATGACTATTTAACGAAGCCGTTTTCAGCGATCGAACTAATGGCGCGTATCAGGGTTTCCCTGCGACATCTTAATAAGCAGGGGAATCATGGAACGCAAGTTATTCTTGCCGTAGGCGGTTTGCATATTGATTTTGACAAACGCCTTGTAAAACTCAACGGCGCGGAAGTGCATTTATCGCCAATGGAATACAGCCTATTGTCGCTCCTTTTCAAGAATATGGGGAAAGTATTGACGACGGGCATTATCATCCGTGAAATATGGGGCGTGGGTTACGGTACAGACACGCAGGCGTTAAGGGCGCTTATGGCAGGGCTGCGAAGAAAAATCGAAGAAAATCCCGCAAAACCGCGCTATATTATGACCGAAATCGGCGTGGGGTACAGACTTGTAGATGAATGACAGAAATGCTCTGTTGTTTGCCGCTCTGGAACTTTCCAAAGCGGCTTTTTGTATTCTCACAGTTTTCTCACACGAAACGGCTAACTCTCACACAATTCTCACAGCGTTGTGTGTATTATTTTATGTAAGAATTTGCGCTTTTGATGAAAGCGATTGCCCAATAGAAGAAAAAATAGTTACAGGATTGAATATGACAGCTGCAGTATCGGTCGTGGCATTAAAGCAGGGGGGATAAGGATGAAATACTTATTTAGCAAGAATAATGAAGACTATACCGTTATTGTGGGTTGTGGGCGGTTAGGCGCAAACCTTGCCAACACACTCTCCGACAGCGGCGGCAGTATTATCGTCATTGACAAAAACCCGGACGCTTTCCGCAAGCTCTCGCCGTCATACGGCGGGATTGCAATGACTGGCGACGCGACGGAAATGAATGTGCTCAACAACGCGGAAATAGAAAAAGCTACAACGGTCATCTCGGTTACAAACAAAGACAACACCAATATCATGGTAGCCCAGCTCGCCAAAGAAATGTTCAGTACCAGGCAGGTGATTGCACGCCTTTACGACCCGGAATGCGAATGTGTATACCGTGAATTTGACATTGATACCATTTGCCCCGCTGTGCTTTCCGCGAAAGAGATTGACAAATTGCTTGGAGCGTCGGAAACGGAGGACGAAGCGATATGAAAAAGCGTGTGTTGCTGATAGGCGGCTTTAGCAGAACAAAGTCCCTTGCTGTTTCATTGATTAAAAAAGGGTATCGCGTAACTGCTATAAACAAAGACATAGGCGATTGTAAATCACTGGCAGAAATAGATAAACTCACCGTTTTCAATGGCGACGGGTCCAAACCATTTATTTTGGAGGACGCAAACGCCTATAATGCCGACGTTGCAATCGCGCTTACCGAACAGGACGACGATAATCTTGTAATATGCGAATTATGCAAAAAAAAGTACAATGTCAAAAAAACTGTCGCGCTTATTTCCGATCAGCATAAAACAGATTTTTTTTATCGAATGGGCATAGATTCCGTTGTGTGCGCCATAACCGCTATCGCCGGGATTATAGAACAACAAGCGTTTTTGGATGAAATGGCAACGTTAGTGCCTGTAGGCAACGGGCGTATTAAAATTGCACAGGTTCCAATTTCTCAATCCGCGCCTGCAGTGGGTAAAAAACTGTGGGAATTAAGCTTGCCGAAAGACGTCATTATCGGTTGTATGATGCGCGGCGACAAGAGCATGGTTCCGCGCGGAGATACGCGGATACTTTCAGGGGATGTGCTGGTGCTCATTTCAACAGATGAACACGAAACGGCGGCGGTCAGGGAATTGACGGGACGGTGATAACTTGAAAAAACTCTTTTCCGAGAGCAGTAATTACGGAAAACTCATACTGCTCATCGGTCTGCTTATTGCTGTGCCGCTTATTGTCGTTCCTTTTTACCCGGAAGAAGCGCGATACATACCCGGTTTTCTTGTGCCGTCGGCAATATCTATAGCATTGGGAGTTTTCGTTTGTTTATGTTCACCGCGAAAAGAAAAACCAGTAACGGAATGGCGATCACCTCTGCAAAGGGGGAGTTTGCCAGTCATGCTTGCATGGTGTTTTGCTTTTATCGCAGGGGCGATTCCTTTTATGATAGGCGGCCAACTTAATTTTCACCTTGCCATATTTGAATCCGTCAGCGGGTGGACGACTACCGGCCTAACCGTGGTTGACGTAACAGTCATGCCGCGCATTTTCCTTTTTCACCGTGCATTTATGCAGTATTGCGGCGGTCTTGGCTTTATCATAATGATTGCAATGTTGGTACAAGGCAAGCAGAATATGAATCTGTACAGTGCGGAAGGCCACCCGGACAGGATCATGCCAAGTTTAAAAAAGACGTCGCGGATTATCTTTAGTTTATATAGCTGTTTTCTTGCGGCGGGATCGCTAATATACTATATATTCGGAATGGGACTGTTTGACTCGATATGCCATGCCATGTCGGCGTTGTCCACGGCCGGGTTTACCACACAAGCGGATAGCATCGGGCACTACAACAGTCTGCCGATTGAAATTATCACGGTCGTACTTATGCTTACCGGCTCTACAAACTTTGCTATCCTTTTGCTATTGATAAAAAGGAAATTCCGCAAAATTTCCCGGGTAAGCGAAGTACGCTTTATGGCGGGCTTATTGATTGTATGCTTGCCGCTTGTTGCATTTTCGCTTATGCATAATATGGGGTTGGGTTTTGGCAAAAGCCTTATGAACTCTTTATTCGGCATTGTAACCACTTTTACGACGACCGGGTATTCTACGATGAACTATGCTTATTGGCCGCCTTTCGCTTTAGGTTTGCTGATGGTCTTGATGATTGTAGGCGGGAGCGCAGGTTCGACGGCGGGCGGTATCAAACTATTCCGCGCCTATCTGCTTATCCGGGTCACAAAAGAAAACGTCAGACACAGGATTTCCCCGGCGCGGCGTATAACAACGCCTGTCTATTACCGGGCGCAAGGGAAAATGCCTATTGACGATGCCTTGATAAAAGACACCGTTGGATTCGTCGCTTGCTATATGGGAGTTTTTATTGCAGGAACGCTTTTGCTCACATTTAATACCGGGTGCCCGTTGTTCGACGCTATGTTTGAATTTGCGTCCGCGTTTGGTACAGTGGGGATTTCCAATGGACTAACAAACGCGGGCGCGTCGGTAGGCTCGCTGTTTATCTTGATGGCCGGCATGATACTTGGCAGGCTTGAAGTGTTCATCGTATTTATTGGGATTTTTTCTGGAGCGCATTTACTAAAGCGACAAGTACAAAAGAGGGCATAAACATTGCATTAGGGCGGCGGGATTTGAATCCAACGTGTTCAAATCCCGCCACCCTAATGCAATGTTTGCGGATTGCTATCTAAATGTGGAATTTGCAAGCAGGGCGTTTATCTGAGCGTCAGTCACCTCGCAATGGTAGAACAACCTGTAGAATTCACGCATCTCCGACGCCATATCGTAATTGAAAATTTCGGGATATAAAAGATTGGAGAGCCATTTGATGCCGAGCATTCGGTTTACTGACGGCGGGCGGCCCATCCAATTGTACGGCCCTTCCGGTATTTCATAGAACCTTCCGTTCCTAACCGCGCTTATGCCGCCCCAATCCGGGTTTGTCCCTATGGAACCATAGATGCTGGCCGGAGTCAGCAGCACAACCTCAGGATCCCACAGCATTAGTTGCTCCATTGAGATAGTAGCCGCGCCGCCGCGAAGGGTTTGTTCCAATACAACGACATTATACCCGCCGGCAAAATCGATGACGTCAGTGTGAACAGTGCCGCTTACCATTCCCGTCAGGCCGTCGTCCGTCCCGTAATAGACCCGTAGACGATCGGATGCGGGGATGGTATTGACTTTTTCCTCAGTATCGCTCAGGGTTTGCGAAATATAATCGATCAACCTTCGCGCCTGCTCCGTTTCGCCTGTGAGTTCCCCAAGCGTCTGGTAAGCGTCGCATATCGTACCCATTTCCATTTGTATGAAGATCGTGGGTACACCGGTCCGTTCTTGGATGCTGTCCAAGTCGTCGGTGTTATTGGGTTTTGACTCCCCGATATCAATTACGACTTGAGGTGCAGCCAATATAACTGATTCCAGACTCAATGTGTCGGCGTAGAAATTCCCCAAAACCGGAAGCGACGAGTATTTACTGTCTATGTACTCAAACTGCTGGTCGCTGATGCCGCTGCTCAAACCGGCCAGTTTGTCAGGGCAAAGCGTAATAAGCACGACCTGTGCAAGCGGACCGGACGGGGCTATGCGTTCTATGTTGCGCGGCAATTCTACTTCGCGCCCTGCGGAATCGGTAAAAATATATGTCGCGCTTTCGTTATCGGAGGACGGAACGCTTGAGGCTCCGCCGCTTCCCGTTGTGCCGCCTGTAGCATTGTTGGGTGCAGAACCCTGCGCCGCATCATCATGGCTTGCGCCGCTGTCGCAGGCGACTAGGCCTAGCGCCATGAGTAGTACAAGCAAGATTACGGCCGGCCTCTTCATTATGGTTGTTGCTTTCTTCATTTCTGTTCTCCTTATCGGTTTTCGTGGCGATGAGTTTTCTATAAATTGAACGCTTCGCATTGCGAAATACTTGTTACGAATAGTAAATGAAAACTATACGATACATTAATTATAACGCTGATAACCAATCGTGTCAATAGTTATTTTCAGTGTAGCATCCGTGGGCCGAACCCATATCGCCTTTCGAAAACATCCCGCTTTTCGGCGGAGCTTAGATAATGACGTTTATTTGTTACACTTCACAGAGGGGTAGCCGGAATTGCGCTATTGCGCAGCGTGAGCGGAAGCTGAGGTCGGCAGGAGCATATCCCGGGGTAGGGATGGGACATTTTTTAGACTTCAAGCCGACCAAGCGACTTTCTCACGCAAGTAAGAGCGTAACTCCGGCTACCCCTGAAGTGTAACGTTTATTTTAGCCTTTCAACAGCAAGGCGTCCTTGGGACTTGACTGCGGGAACGACTTGATATATGCTGTTTACATAGAAATAAGGATCGAAGCTTATGACAGACCAATTCGGGCGTGAAATCACATATTTGCGGCTATCGGTGACAGACTTGTGCAATCTGCGCTGTGTTTATTGCATGCCCGAAGAGGGCGTGACAAAACTGCGCCACGAGGATATACTCTCTATCGAAGAGATTGGGGAAATCGCCCGCGCGGCCGCCGGACTCGGCGTCAAGAAAATCAGAGTCACGGGCGGCGAACCACTTGTCCGCAGAGGAATAGTCGATATTTGCCGGCTTGTATCGGCAGTGCCGGGAATATCAGAAGTCTGCCTGACGACAAACGGCGCGCTGCTGCCACGATTCGCGGACAAACTGCGCGAAGCCGGTGTGAAGCGCGTTAATTTCAGCCTCGATTCGCTGGATTCCGATAAGTATCGTGAAATAACACGAGGAGGAGAACTTTCCGACGCACTGCGAGGAATAGACTCGGCGCGGGAGGCGGGGTTTGAAAAGATAAAAATAAACGCTGTGCTCATGGGCGGCGTCAACGACGGCGATATTCGCGCTCTGGCGGAATTATCGCGTACGAAAGATACGCATGTCAGGTTTATTGAGCTGATGCCTATCGGCCGCAACGCTGATTCATTAAAAGAGAGGTATCTTGCCGCCGACGCGGTCCTGGCCGCCGTCCCGGAGCTGGAAGAACGCGGAGCCGATGGCGTGGCGCGGTTGTACAAGCTGCCGGGAGGAGCCGGCACGGTGGGGTTGATAAGCGCTGTCAGCATGCGTTTTTGCCAATCATGCGACAGGATACGAATTACCAGCGACGGCAAATTGAAACCGTGCCTGCACTCGCCTGAGGAAGTTCCGCTGCGCGGTCTTCGCGGCGCAAAGCTGACGGAAGTTATGCGCGAGGCAATAAGGGGCAAGCCGCTTCGCCACGAGCTGGACGGCGATTCGTGCAGTTCAAGCGCGCGCGATATGAATGCGATAGGGGGATAGATCATGCCTGAATTTACCCATTTTAACGAATCGGGATTTGCGCGGATGGTTGACGTCGGCGAAAAAACCAGAACACAGCGGGAGGCGTCTGCCCGCGCTATAGTCCGTTTCAACAGCGATACTTATGAAAAAGTGCGCGCCGGAAAGATGAAAAAAGGCGACGTGCTCGCCGTGGCGCAAGTCGCCGGCATTATGGCCGCGAAACGCACGCCGGATTTGATACCAATGTGCCATCCGATCGCCATAACCGCAGCCGATATCGAGTTTGACTGCGACGACGCGGCTTTCACGATTGCTGTGGCAGCCACAGTCCGATGCACAGGCGAAACAGGCGTCGAGATGGAAGCCCTTACGGCGGTTTCCGCTGCTGCGCTTACGATTTATGACATGTGCAAAGCCGTACAGCGCGATATTGTGATAGAAAGCATACGCCTGCTGCGCAAAAGCGGCGGCAAATCAGGCGAATACATTTGGGAGGATAATTGACTATGGCGACGGTGAGAGCGGTGTGTATAAGTGAAAAAAAAGGCACGGTAAAAACGCCCGTGCCGGAAATAGCGTTGAGAACGTCTTTTGGCATAGAGGGAGACGCCCATGCCGGGGACTGGCACAGACAGGTGTCGTTGTTGGGCGTGGAGAGCGTCGACAAACTGCGCTCAGTACTGCCCGATTTGGATCCCGGAGTATTCGCGGAGAATATCCTGACCGAAGGGCTGACGCTCTATGAACTGCCCATAGGCACGCGGCTGCGCGTCGGCGGCGCGCTGCTGGAGATAACGCAGATCGGCAAAGAGTGCCACGCCATGTGCGAGATTGGCAAAAAGACAGGCGACTGCGTGATGCCGCGCGAAGGAGTATTCGCGATAGTGCTTGAGGAAGCCGCTGTCAAAGCAGGGGACATAGTAGAAATCGCAAACTGAATGCGGCTATGCGGCTACCCACCCTTTGAAATGAACCCATGCAGCCCGAAGTAACTCGCTTTTTCAATGAATTGAGCGATTTCCTGAGGGCTTTTTTTCATGCCTTCCATTATCCATTTTTGGATAACCGCAACGCCACCGTTCGCAGAATGGCAGTACAGCATTTCAGCTTGCTCGCTATCGCTCCGCATACCGGCGCCTTTCCATTCGGCAATAGTCCGTTCATAGGCAAGGTCAATTATTAGCCGAAGAAAATCCTTGTCGCCGTATTCAGAAAAGAGAACGGCGCAAAGATCGCGATGGTCGTAAATAGCCTGGCATATCTCCGTCAACAATGCGGAAATGCTTCCGCTTATCAGGGAACGCTCGATCGAATGCCGGACCTGCTCATACAGCTCGTCCTCTATGCCTTTTAGAAGGGCTTCGGGGCTGTTGTAGTGAGCATAAAACGTATTTCGATTCATGTTGGCGTGGCGGCAGATTTCCGACGGCGTAATTTTTGCGATTGGTTTTTCCTTCATCAAAGCCAGCAATGACTCTTTCAAGAACATCTTGGTGTATAGTACCCTGCGGTCGGTTTTCTTCTCGCTTGCTTCCAAAATTAAGTCCACTCCTTCCGAATTTCTAAAGTCGCAAATAGCCCATAAAGAGAATGGACCTTTATGAATCAACTCGCGATTCTCCCCCCAAAAATCCTTGGATGTGCTAAATAGCGAACACTTGCCCACGATTTTGTCAGATGACAGGCGTAATATATCGAACATGCTGTTGATTATATTACATACTGTAAGTATAATGCAAGCATGTATTACGATTTTGACATGAATGATATCATATTTATTGTAACAGGAGCGGCCGGCCACCTCGGCAGCTGTATTGCGAGGGAGTTGCTATCGCAGGGGCGCAAGGTACGCACGCTTGTGCTGCCAAATGAATCATGCCCGGATTATGTTGATATTAACAGGCATTTGCTCGCAGAATATACAGGCGACGTTTGCGATCCTGAATCTCTGACGCGAATATTCGACGGAGCGCCACCGGAAAAGATAATTGTTATACATTGCGCCGGAATAATCTCAATAACGAAAAAAGAAGACCGGCGGGTTTACGACGTCAATGTAGGAGGTACCGCAAATATCATTGAAGCGTGTAAAGAGCGCCGCGTCCGTAGATTGGTGTACATCAGTTCGGTTCATGCCATCCCTCAATTGCCTCATGGACAGGAAATGCGCGAAGTGCGGTCTTTTGACCCGGACGCGGTTGACGGATATTACGATAAAACTAAAGCAATAGCTACGCAACTTGTCCTGGATGCCTCAAAAACCGGGCTTGACGCGGTTGTGGTGCACCCCTCGGGGATTATCGGGCCGCATGGCTTTCCGACGGGGAACATGGCGCGTTTATTGACGCTGTTTGTGCGCGGAAAGCTTCCGGCCGCGATTCACGGCGGATTTGATTTTGTGGATGTGAGAGACGTAGCCGTTGGCGTCGTCTCAGCGGCTACTGAAGGCAAATGCGGCGAGTGTTACATACTGTCCAACCGCTTTGTCGCCCTGCGGGAGATGTTTGATATGCTGTCTGAGGTGAGCGCTCTGAAAAAACTCAGGCTTTACTTGCCGTTATGGGTAGCAAAAGCTTTTGCGCCCTTCGCCGAAATTTATTACCGGCTCGCGCGCAAAACCCCGTTATTCACGCTGTATTCGCTGAAGACTCTGTCCGGAAACGCGAGATATTTCCACGGCAAGGCTAGCAGAGAATTCAATTACTCTACGAGACCGCTGAAAGAAACGCTTGCCGATACTGCCATGTGGATCAAAAACGGAGGTTTTCAAAAACCATATAGAGGCAAAACGCCTTTGTAATGTTCCTACATGAAATGTTTAAAATGCCTTTCGAAAGCCTTGTTGATAAAATCGCCGCATTCGGATGCAAAGGCGTCGTAGCGGCTCATCAGGTCCAAGCCTTTTTTAGTGACAATGGAGCTCCCGCCGCCGCTCCCGCCTTGCCTGCTTTCCAATATCCGGAAACCAAGCTGTTTCTCGACAACGGCGACCATTTTCAGAGCTTTGCTGTATGACACACCCATCTGCTGCGCAGCCTGCTTCAGCGAACCCGTTTCGCGCGTCAGGTTCAGCAGCAGCAATGTGCCGGGGCCGAAAAAGCCCTTTTCGGCGGAAAGCTGGATTTTCGCGTCTGGCTTGACTTTGCGCAAACCCTGTTTTTCAATCAGACCGCTGACATTTGCCCTTTTGCGCATGTCTACAAGAATCCCCTGATCCGATACTTCAATATTCCGGCAGTCGGCGCTTACGCTGGATAAGAAACCTTGCAAGCCCCCCTGCCCGTCATATCCGAAAAATTTATAAAACATGTTGTCGGAAATCAAAACAGGATAACCCGGCTCATTATTATATATAGGGATAACAATGGGGCTATTGGTTGACTCCATGCTTTCCAGAGTCGAAGCTGAGAATAGCGGGATATGTGCCGGAGATATAAAAGTCCCGGAACACTTTCCTTTTAGATAATCAAGGCCCGTCTTTACGCTGCGCAGAGTGTCTTCCTCTTCGTATATTTCGTTGCGAAGAAAAACGACGCCCATATGAGCGCAGTGTTTTTCCAGATTTTCGGCGTCATGCCCCGTTACGACAGCAATTTTCTTAATCCCTGCGCGCTGAAAAACCAATATCAGGCGTTTGATCGCCGAAGCCCCGTCCAAATCGCCGACCGGGGTACGTCCGCTTTTCGCTGATTCCGCGCTGTCCGCCAATATCAATGCAGCTGTCATAATTAGCTCATCCCTTCATCTGGCGTCCCGCAGAGTTATCGTATACCTGCAATTTTCTCTACGAAACACTAACCCGGACTACCGCCGCCTTTTCACCGGACGCCTCTTTTTTCCCTGACGTCCCAAAGTATCCAGCCATACAAGCGCTCAGAATGCCGCATGATCATACCATCTTTATCCGATATTGAGTATAGATATTCGCTGATTTTTGATTTTATTGTCACATCGTTTTCATTTTTATCTTTTGAAAACGTCCTTGTGAGATATCTTACAAGCTCATCGTCGACCGGCACATTCTCGTCTGCGGATCGTTTGTGATAATTAGTTTCGGGACAGTACCCTTCAAGCCAAAGGATATTGAACAGAGCGTAAAACCATCGCCCGTTCCACATCGGTTTGGACTTGTACCCCCTTGAAAAAACTTCTTCGGAAACGCGGGCTTCGAGATCGTCGACGTAATTGACAAAACAAGAGTTGAAGCAATATGCCCTGCTCATGTCCATAGCCTTTTTGAGACTGCCTATGTTGTTGACAGCGGGCGTTATTGACGTAAATACAAGATCGAAATTACCTCGCCAGCCCATTTCATCTATATTAACATTTTTGAAATCGCACGCATGCCAGGATGTATTCAACAGACCTATATCCCTTGCGTGATTTTCTCCGTTCTCAACCATTTTGTCCGACAGATCGATACCCAGGACATGCCCAGCCGTCTTTGCGAATTCAGCCACGAACCTTCCGGGGCCGCATCCGATATCGACAACATTGCTTTCATTGCCTAAAAGACCTTTGCCGCGAAGGTATCCGGCGACTTTTGCAATACGTTCGCCGTGGCTTTTCCGAAACGATGTATCGTTCCCAAGCAAGCCTTCCCAGTCAGAGGCGCGGGAGTTCCACACATCGGCTGAGTTGCTTTTCCACCCGGAATCAAAGCTTTCCCATATACCTTTGAAGTACTCGAAGTCGGTTTTATTTTCCATACGAAATTATTGATCCCGCTGTTTTTAATAATTGATAATGCGCAATTCAAAATACGCCTGAGGATGTGCGCAAACAGGGCACTCTTGCGGCGCTTCCAAGCTATGCTCTATATGGCCGCAGTTGCGGCAGAACCATACGGCGCCCCCTTCGCGTCTGAAAATTTCGCCGTTCTCAATGTTTTCGTAGAGTTTGAGATAACGCTCCTCGTGGGACTGCTCGATTTTTGCGATGCCAGCAAAGGTATCCGCCAGAGCGTGAAAGCCTTCCTCGCGGGCTTCGGCCGACATACGCTTATACATCTCTGTCCATTCTCCGTGCTCGCCCTCGGCGGCTGCCAGCAAATTCTCGCGCGTTGTGCCGATGCCTCCGAGCTCCTTGAACCATAATTTGGCGTGTTCCCTTTCATTTCCGGCAGTTTCCTTAAATATTGCCGCTATCTGCTCGTATCCTTCTTTTCTTGCTATGGAAGCAAAGTAGGAATACTTATTGCGCGCCTGACTTTCGCCCGCGAATGCCTCCAATAGGTTCTTTTCTGTTTTTGTTCCTTTCAATTCCGGCATTTTCATTTCCTCCGTTATCATAAATTCGTTTAATCTTTACCGAAGCGGCAGGCAGACGGTAATTGACGGTCGCCCGCTGCTGGGCGGACAGCTTCGAACAAACTGACTGCGAACAGTATAACACCGCCCTCGCGCTAGGGCAACCCTTCTCTTCAATGTGATGTTCTCTTCAATGTGTCTCTTCTCTTCAATGTGAAACATCAATACGAATACGAATTGAAATCTTTGAAAATCGATGATATACTTAGCCACAACGGCGCGCAAAGAAAAATCGGCGATAATATCGCCCCGCCGCAGGAGGAAGTATAGCAATGAGAGCAAAAAAAATATATGCCTATTGCATATTCGCCGCTTTTCTATTATGCGCTATGATCTACGCTACCCAGGGCGCCATGCTTACGAGCTGGATCGAGCACTACGATCTGGAATCGGCGGCCCAGGGTGCGGTAGGTTCAATGCAGAGCGCCGGAATGACCATCGCGCTTTTCATTCTTATATGGCAAGCGGGCAGGGTTTCAAAGAATACGATCGTTACATTCTCGCTTACCATGATCACCGCGCTTCTCTTTGCGGTGAGCTTTATGCCGCCATTCGCGCTTCTTGTCGTGCTTTTCTGTTTCGTCGGCATATGCTACGGATCGATCAGTTCTTTATCGTCCTCAATCATGGCTGATATATATGACGGAGAAGACAGCTCGAAAAATATGTCAAAGCTGCACGGGGTATTCGGTATCGGCGGACTTATTGTGCCGTTTATTTACAGAGGGCTGTTGAACGCAGGAGTATACTGGAACATAGCCATCAGGCTCATGGTAGTTTTTTTGGCTGTGATTACAGTTGTCTTTATAATTTTATCGAGATACTCGCTTAAGTCTATCGTTTTGCCGAAGCACAGCAAGCAAAGGATAACGCGGGAAGACCTGCGGATATTCTTTAGGCGCGGCCCGAACATACTGCTGATATTGAGCATGCTTTTTTACGGCACTCACCAATCTGTAATTATGGTGTGGATTATCAGATACGTGGAGGTTTTATTGGAAAGCCCGGCGCTTTCATCACTGGCTTTGTCGCTTTACTGGGCGGGCGTAACGCTGACCAGGCTTCTGATATATAAGATTTTGTCGGCTCCGCCGATGAAGATAGTAGTTTTCGGAAACATTGTTGCCGCCGTGGCAATAGCTTCGGGCGTCTTATCCGGTTCCGCGATAGCCGTTGCGGTATCGATGTTTGTAATGGGGTTTGCCAACGGTACGACCGTACCCGTAATGATCTCTGCATGCTGCGCCGATAACGATTGCAATACAATACTGCCGGCCAATGTAATGAACATCTCGCTATACACAGCGTTCTTCCTGTGCCCGTTGGCCGTCGGCGCTCTTGAATCCATTGCTTCATTACATGAAGGTATGTATATGAGTGCGTTTTTCGCCTTTTTATGCGGCTTGATGGCGCTGCTGTACATGCGTAGTTCGCGCACTGCCTGATGCCCGCCGTCCTGCGGAAGAACGACAATGACTGCGGAAGAATGGCAATTGCTCAAATTGTTGACGAAACGCGGCAAATAAGATAAAGTGAAGAAAGCAGTCGGGAAGTTAGGTTGTATAAATGATTCGTGTTTAGAAAGAGGTGGCAAAATGGATTATCCGATCAACAACAAGATTTTTCAGGAAGAAGCAGTTTCCACTGAACACGCGAAAAGAATGGTAGTCATGGGCAACAGGATCATAGTCAACGAAGGGGTTTTCGACGCCTTCGGACACATCAGTATCCGCAACCCGGAAAACCCCGATACATTCATAATATCCCGCGCGCTGGCGCCGGTGTCGGTGACGCTGGACGATCTGATCGAAATGGATTTCAACGCAAAAATAGTAGGAGGAAACCCGAATTTTACACCATTTTCAGAATCAGCCATCCACGCATCCATCTACAAAGCCAGACCGGACGTCAATTGCGTATGCCATCCGCACCCATACGAAATAATCCCGTTCACATGCACCGACGTCCCGCTCAGAGGCATGTTCCATCTGTACACATTTTACGATGGGATCCCGGTGTTCTCGGATCTGCCGCCTGAATGCGGGCTGCTGATCAACACTCTTGAATTGGGTGATAAACTGGCGGCGACGCTTGGCGATAAGCGCGGCGTTCTGATCCGGAACCATGGAGTCGTCGTAGTGGGAGAAACCCTGCCCCGCACGGTTTTATCAACAATAACGCTCAGAGACAATGCAAAAATGCTGCAGGCTACGATGGCTATGGGAGTACCGATAACATCATATGCCGGCGCCGATGAGATAAAAAAGAGCACATATGCACACTTCTGCGGGCAGCCCGCCAAACGCGCGTGGGATTATTGGTGCGTGAGAGCGAGGAGCAGTTTTCCGGATATTCCCGGCGTAGAGCCGTAATAAGCCCAATAGCAATAGTCAGTAAGTGCAAAAGACCCGCGACGACGGCTCTCGCCAGACTCGCGGGTCTGCTATTGCATACATGGGGGGATTCTGCCTGATCCGATCCGCTCTTTAGAGCCGGATTAAATGTTGAACTCGTCGAAGCACTCCTTGGCAATTAGTTCCTCAATCGTCATTAAGCGCTCTGAAAGGCCTTGCTCATACGAGTACTGGCAAATCGCTTCAAGAGCCACTCTGTTTTTCGCAACGCCATAAGGCCAGTAGTCGTCGCCCATGAATTTACGCGTATCCTCGGCGGTCTGCACTTGCCACGGCAAGGTTGTATACAATGCCGAAGTGTTCTTATAATTTGCCATGACAATGTCTTTTGACTTTTGGAACGCTTTGAACAGTGATTGCGCTACCCAGCGATGAGCCTCATAAAACTCTCTGCGGAATCCGATGCAGTGCATGATCGGGAAGATACCGGTCTTCTGATAATAGTCTTTTTCGACTTCCACGTAGTTTTCAAACAAGCGTTTTACGTTCGGCGAACCTTTCAGAAGCGGGGAGGGAGTTCGGGGGGCGAACATGGCGTCGATTTCCCCGTCGTCCAGCATCTGGCTTAGTGTCTTATCGTTTGGTATGGGCAGCAATTCCACGTCTGCCGGTACTTTGATTGGGATTTTTTCTTCTCTGACAGGAGTTTCCATGCCGCCAAAACGCCATTTCATCTCGTTGGGCGCAACGCCGTAGAAGTGCTGGAATATCCCGCGGAGCCACAGCGCGGCGGTCAGTTGGTATTCCGGGACGCCGATGAGCCTGCCTCGCAAGTCCTGCGGCGTTTCAATCCCCTTATTTGCGTTTATATAGACGCAAGAATGGCGGAAGAAACGCGATGTAAAGACAGGTATGGCTATAAAACGGTCGTCGTTCCTGGCGCGGGACAATGTGTAAGAAGAAAACGACAATTCCGAAGCGTCGAATTCGCCGTAGCGCAGTTGGCGCCAGAAAGTCTCTTCGACGTCCATCGGGATGAAATTCAAGTCGATCCCTTCCGCCTGGACTCGTCCGTCCATCAACGGGGCAACGCGGTCATACGGAGTGCATGCGATAGTAACGCTTAGTTTTGACATATCGATCCTACCTTTCATGATCTGTATCCATATTGGTTTACGTCGCTTCCGGATCGCAACACTCGCGTATTACGACCGTTTACAAGTTATCATAAAGCGCTTTGCATGTCAAACATAATAAGCGATCAAGCGCTGTGAAATAATGGGTTCATTGTCGATGCCGACGCCTACAAAATGTCCAAATATGTATAAATTATTAACATTGACAATCGTTGGTATACTAATATATAATGAGCCGGTCAGGAAGAAAATCGAGTATTGGGAAATCGCTCGTTGTTAATAGAAGGTGGTGCATGAGATAAGGAATGAACGCGTATGTCTGAACACGGTCAAGTAAGCAACAACGAGAATATATATAAAGAGGAGGATTAGAATGTCGCAAAAAGAAAAAATCGCCAGAGAGAAAATCGAATCGCCACTGAAATATATCTTGCGAATTCTCTCAGGCCCGATCATTTTCATAATAATCCAGCTCATCCCGATCGCAGATCTGGAAGCAAAAGGCCATCTGGCCCTTAGCGTCTTCGGGTGGATCCTCACATGGTGGATAACCCAGCCGATCCCATGGGCGATAACCGCATTCCTACCGCTTGTTCTTTTTCCGTTGCTTGACGTCATGGCCATTAGAGGCACGGTCGCGCTCTATGGACAGAGGATTCTCCCGTTCCTGATGGGGGTAATGATCTTCGGGCATGCGTTTTATAAGCATGGCCTGGCAAAAAGGTTTGCGCTTGCCCTGCTGGGTATCAAGGGGCTGGCCTCGTCGGGTAATCGAATTATTCTGCTTGTAATTATTGCAACAGCAATAGTCTCGGCTGTCGTTGACGACGCGGCAAGCGTGGCGATATTCATCCCAATTGCGATGTCGCTTGCCAGGGCAGTCACGGACATCTACTCCAAAACCGCAGGAGGAGGTAAGGGCGCGCCCAAATTCCTTGCAGCCTGCGCATTAGGCGTCCTCTACGGAGCGGGCGCGGGTGGCTTGATGACTCCCGCCGGAGTGCCGTTCAATCCACTTGCTATTTCGCTGCTCGAGTCGCTCACCTCTTACAGAGTCAGCTTCGCGCAGTGGACGGCTACCGGTCTGGTACTCGGCACGGTTTTGATCATTCTTTACTATTTTGTACTGAAATTTATGTCACCATCGGAAATTGGAAAAATCGGGCCAGAGACGACCGCATACATTGCGGAAGAAAAGAAAAAACTCGGCAAGATTTCCGCCGGGGAAAGAAATGTCCTCATTGTTTTCGTGATAATGGTCATTTTATGGTTTGTGCCCGGATTCTTTACGCTTCCAGCATTTTTCAAATTCCTTGATATTTGGTATGTGCCAATGGTAGGCGTGATAATACTCTATTTGCTGCCCATCAATGTTAAAAAAAGGGAGATGACCCTGGATTCAAAGGATTTCCAGACAGGCGTCAACTGGAATGTACTTTTCCTAGTGGTCGGTGGCACGGCGATAGCGGACGGCCTGGTCGCCGTCGGTATTACAGACTGGCTGACAGATATGATCTCTGACAGCATGTCCACCGGGATACTTCCATGGATATCGGCGGTGGTAGGAGCGCTTCTGGGTAACTTGACCAGCGGTACGGCGACGACTAATATCGTATCGACGATCATGTTCCCGATAGGAGAGTCCCTCGGGTACAACTCAGCAATTCTCGCAAGGATCATAGCCGCCGCGGCGTTTTCAATAACACTGCCATGGGCGGGCGCCGCTCCCGGGGCAGCTTTTGCTTCCGGAGAGATAAAAATGAGCAACATGATCAGATGCGGGCTTGTAGGCACAATTATCGCGTTAGTGTTATATACGTTGCTAAGCATGCTGCTTGTCCCGCTCTTTGGCGCTTTTACTTTCGTAGGTTGACAAGCGGAAAAGGAATTTGTTGATTCACTAATGGAAAGACCCTGCTTGCGCCTTATGGAGGGCAGGGTCTTTCAGCGTGTTTCAGAGCGCGCTGCCTGACACCTCCCGGTTGCGGTTAGCGTTCAGCCGGAAACAGGGCATCCCGCTTTTCTGCAGGGTAAAAGCAACCCCTAGCGCCCTGCGGAAGAATATCTCAGGTAAGGAGAGATCCCAATAAGTAAAGTGTACCGACAGCATGTGTGGGAGCTTGTGTTCCGCACTGCGTTGCTTGCCGCAGCGACGATTCTATATATTGCGGATAGAGAGAAGCTGGATTTCAGCGTCATGCAGAGGCTGAACGTAGGCGGGGCGCTCCTTTGTCTAGTGTGGGCAGCGCTGGTAGTCGGCATGCTGCACAGACTGATACCGAACAAGCGAATCGCAATGGGAGCCCGAAAGCATTATGCCGGCTCAAGCAGCGATGTTATATTTGCGAGCAGCGTTCCCGTGAATACGCGGACAGCGCGCAAACGGCTGCATAAAGGCGCGCTTTCAAGCGCAGTCGCTTGGATAGCGCTTAACGCCGCAGTGTTTCTTATTCTTTCCTTGCTTGATATGCTGACTCCGGCTGCGGCGTTTGTCATTATGCTTGTGTACGCTGTTTGCGATCTGTTGTGCATTCTTTTTTTCTGCCCTTTCCGGGCGCTTTTTATGCGCAACCGCTGTTGTACAGTGTGCCGTATCTATAATTGGGATTATTTGATGATGTGTACGCCGATGGTTCTTTTCCCGTCCGTTTATTCAATAAGCCTATTGCTGGTTTCCGCAGCCGTTCTCATTCGATGGGAAATAGCCGTGCGAAAAACGCCGCAATTCTTCATCGAGGACTCCAATGAAAATCTTTGCTGCATAAATTGCAAAGATATGGTATGTCGACTGCGGAGGCAGGGGACGCAGAAATAGCGCCAAACAACTGCCACGAACTCTCAACGCTACAATTCACAACATAACCGCACGCAACGCACAACACGCAACATTTGATCCGTCGCAGCAGGCAGCTAAACTTTTATAGTCGTCCATTTTCCTTTCCTGTAACGGAGCATTATCACCAGGCATTCGATTATGAAATCTGTAGATAGCGCGATCCAAATACCGGTAAGGCCCATGCCCAGAACGTTGGAGAGAAGAAGCGCGGTCAACGGGCGTATTATCAACATCCCTATGAAGGAGACGAATGCCGGGGTCTTTGAGTCGCCGGCCCCGCGCAGGGCGCTGACGTATACAGCCCGGGCATTTACTATAGGATTCGCTATTGCGATGATTTTTAGCATATCAGCAGAAAGCAGAATTATAGCTGCTTCTTTGCTGTACCATCCTGCTATGAATTTCCCGAAGATGGCCATTAAAGCTGCAATTACAACCGAGACTATGATACCTAAAACCTGTGTCATGCGAACATACGTTTTGGCCAGATCGATACGTTTCCGCCCTATGCTCTGCCCTACTAGCGTCGTTGCAGCGGTGCCAAAAGCCATTCCTGTCGTAAAAGAAAACATCTGAATATTCAGCGCTACCATATGGGCTGCGTATGCGGCATCGCCAAGAGCCGTCACCATAGTTGTGAACCATAATATCCCCGCCCGCATTATGACTTGTTCAATCAAAGATGGGATTCCGATTTTCAATATGCGCTTGATCATTGAAAAATCGATTTTCCAGAGTTTCCTAAGGTTGAGCCTGATATAATGCTTGCCTCTTGTAACGACATAGACCGCCATTGCAAACCCAACGCACTGTCCGATAACGGTGGCGAGTGAAGCGCCCATAACCTCCATTCTCGGAAAACCAAAACGCCCGTTAATAAGGCAGTAATTAAAAATCACATTCACAATGTTCGCGATCGTATTGTTGAAGAATGTCGCCCTCGTGTTGCCCGCCCCGCGTAAAGCGGCATTTATGGTAAACGTGAGCGCGACAGTTGGAAAACCGTAGATTTGAATTTTATAATATGTTATAGCCTCTAAGATGCTTCTCTCAGCTATTTTACTACCGGCTATCATGCGAATCAGCGGTTCTGCAGAAATCAGCATGGTTGTGCAAATCACCGTAACCATGGCAATCGAGAGAATTACTGACTGGTTTAGCGCGTTGTTTGCCCCGTCCGGTTTGCGGGCGCCTTTAAACTGCGCGACAAGCGCGGTTGTTCCGACGTTCATGGCCATAAATGCAGCCAGCATGATGAATTTGGGCTGCATGATGAGTCCTACGGCAGCCAAAGCGTAGGCTCCAAGACCGCCGACCATGATCATGTCGATCATGCTCATGACTGAAGACAGGATATTCTCCGCGAGCGCGGGCCAAGCAAGAGCAATGATCAGTTTTCTTCTCTGCCCGTCGCCCTCGACTTCTATGTCGATTTGCTTGTCGCGCGTTACAGGAGCTACGTCGCTATGATCCGGCTCACTTGGCTGGGAAGCTCTTGTATTTGATTCTTCCGATTTACTCATAGTACGAGTATATCAATTTTGAGCAAGAAATCAAGCTTATCAGAGCAATGCCAAATGCATGGTGCCTTTTTCCGCCCATTTCATGCGTTTTCAGCCGCTTGTGATATAAACCACTTTATTAAAACTTTGCATTAAAAAACTCTTCGCAAGTTGTCTGTTATATTGCTTTGTGATATACTTTCTTAAGAAAGCAATAGTGAAAAACCGGGGGGATTAGCGTGGCAAAACTGTATTTCCGGTATGGGGCTATGAACAGCGGTAAGACCGCAAACCTTCTTATGGTCGCCCATAATTACCTGGCTCAGGATAAAGATGTAATAATAATCAAGCCCGCGAAAGACACCCGGTGGGGGGAGGACAGCGAGGTCAAATCCCGAGCCATTACGGGTGTATTTTCCGCGATTCTTGCGGACGACTCAGCAGATATGGTATCCATAGTAAAGCAGCAAAAGCAGAAGATCCATGCGATCCTCGTCGAAGAAGCTCAATTCCTGTCAAAAGAACAGGTCCGGCAACTGGCAATTATCGCGGACGACTACGATATTCCTGTACTGTGCTATGGGTTGAGGTGTTCTTTCATGGATGGCGAATTGTTTGAGGGCAGCGCGGCCTTGCTTTATTGGGCGGATAGCATAGAAGAGGTCAAAACAGTATGCGAATACTGCCGAGGCAAGGCGACTAAAAACTTGCTCCGGATAAACGGAATCCCGCAATATAGGGGAGATACAGATGTTGTAATGGGCGATGTGGATGGGAAAGACCTCGTATTCACGCCTGTGTGCCGGAAACACTATCTGAACCCTCCCGAAACAGGCGCAAGGTGACCGCTAAGTCAAAACCACGTTGGGTTCGAATCCCGACACCCTATGAGAAAGGAACCGGAAAAACATGTATACAGCGGCTGTCATAACAATAAGCGACAAAGGCGCTGCCGATGAACGCGAGGACCTTGGCGGCCCTCTTGTGCGGGGAATGCTGGAGGATGAGGGATATAAAGTTGTTCACACGGCGATCGTCCCGGATGAACAGGATCTTATCGAGAAGGCGCTAGTCGCTTGCGCGGACGAACTTGATATAGCGCTCGTTGTGACGACTGGGGGTACGGGTTTTTCCCCGCGCGACGTTACTCCCGAGGCAACCGTTGCCGTGTGTACGCGTTTGGCTCCTGGGATACCGGAAGCGATGCGCGCGGAAAGCCTGAAAATAACGAAGCGCGCCATCCTGACGCGCCAGCAGGCGGGGATACGCGGGAATACGCTTATAATCAACCTGCCGGGCAGCCCGAAAGCGGCGCGCGAGAACTTCTCAGCTATTCTCCCGGCGCTTGAGCACGGGCTCGAAATGCTACGCGGAGAGAAACGCGATTGCGCAACGGAGTAGCGAATTGTTATGCCCGAATGATACTGTGCTTTTTTATTTGTAGCGTATGAACCTTGTTGCGCTGATACTTTTGTGGGTATCGGATTCGACTACCGTTGCCCTGCCGGGAGATAGGATAGATTGGAACAGTATAAAGTACCGCTTCGGGAGATAACAGCAGAGTTCATAGAAAAAAGGAGCAGGTTTATCAGCAGTATTAAACCGGTGTCCAAAGAGGAAGAAGCACTCTCTTTCTTGCAATCCATCCGCGCGAAGCATCGCGAGGCAACCCATAACGTATATGCCTATAGGATAAAAGACAACAATATATGCCGGTACAGCGACGACGGAGAGCCTTCGGGGACGGCGGCCATGCCGCTCCTTGAGGCTTTTGCCAAACAGGACGTTTATGACTTCTGCTGCGTCGCCACGCGCTACTTCGGGGGCGTCCTGCTGGGCGCGGGTGGTCTCGTTCGAGCTTATGCGCGCTGCGGCGCACTCGCGCTTGAAACTTCCGGCACAGGGCTGCTGCGCGAGATGGCGCTTTGCGCAGCGGCATTGCCGTATGCTCATTATGAAAACATAAAGAGGCTGCTGATAAGCAGTGGCGCCGAAGTAACGTCCGAAGCTTTCGAAACAGATGTAGGAATAAAGTTCTCGCTGCCGTCCGAGCTGTTGCCATCTCTGAAAGAAAAGGTCATGGAGTTGACATCGGGCTCAGTTGAGCTATATAAGGAAAGCGTGAAAATGGGCTGATTCCAACTGCCGTTCAATCCAATAACGAGTCAATCCAATAACGAGAGCTGAAGCGTGCTATATTTATCAACATTCTGAATTCTCTATGAATTATCAGTCCTCGTCCTGCTGTTCCATCCATTTTGCCAGCTGGCTGGCGAGCGCGGAGTCGCCCTGATTTTTGTTTTGCTTGTCCTGATTGCGCAGGAAGTTTTCCGTATCGCGTTTGGATGCGCCAGATTCTGTGCGCCGCTTTTCAAAATCCGACAGCCTCTCCCTGTAGCCGCAGATACAGACGAACATGCGCTTATCTCCCTCGCCGCGCATTTCCAGCTTCTTATGACAATTTGGGCACCGCGCATTTGTCTGCATTGCGAGGTTTTTTCTATATCCGCACTCGCGATCCGGGCATACAAGCATTTTTCCTTTTTTTCCGCTGACTTCGAGCAGGAATTTTCCGCAGTCCGGGCATTTGTCCCGTGTTACATTATCGTGCCTATAACTGACATCGCTTGCAACGACAGCGGATACAAGGCTGGACGCATAGTCGCGCATCTGCGCGATAAATGCGCTTTTTTGCGCCTGACCTTTGCTGATAAGCGCGAGTTCCTGCTCCCACTTTGCTGTCAGTTCCGCGGAACGGAGGTCTTCCGGAATCAGCCCGACTAGCTGGATGCCCTTTGATGTTGGCACGATCTCTTTGCCGCGGCGCTCCATGCAGAATGACGAAAATAGCTTTTCGATGATATCGGCGCGGGTTGCGGGCGTACCCAGCCCGCTTGTAGTCTTTAATATTGCGCGAATATCGGCGCTCATTTCCTTGCCGCCAGGATTCTCCATAGCCGTCAGAAGCGTCGCTTCATTATACCTTGCCGGAGGTCGTGTCTTCCCCGTCGCAATATCGCAGGATTTGACATCAAGTCTGTCGCCCTGCTGAATCTGCGGCAGGGTCTGATCCTTAACGTCAGCATCATCGTCTTCTTCCTCATCCGCCTGATCCTTGCCGTATGCCGCCTTCCATCCGGAAGAGCGGATAATCTTGCCTTTTGCCGAAAAGCGGTCTTTGCCTATCGTCACTGTCAGCTTTGTTTCCTCATATTCAAATGCCGGCATTAGAACCGCGAGGAACCGGCGAACTACCAAATCATATATATTGCGCTCCTCGGGGCGCAGGTACGACAAATCGGCGGGCTCTTCCGTGGGAATTATGGCATGGTGGTCGCTTACCTTGCTATTGTCCGCGATATGCCGCGTCGAAAGCGGACGCGACTTGAACAAAGACATTGCAAGTTCTTTGTATGGGCCGACCGCAACGCTGCGCAGGCGATCCGGCAGCGTAGGGACGATATCGTCCGTGATATAGCGCGAATCCGTCCTCGGGTATGTGAGCAGTTTATGGCGCTCGTACAGAGACTGCATCAACGAGAGGGTTTCCTTTGCGGAGTACGCGAATTTACGGTTTGCGTCCCGCTGAAGCTCCGTCAGGTCATAGGCTGCGGGCGGAGCCTTATGCTTGTATTGCTTTTGAATATCCGAAACGACGCCGTGTTTGCCGGATACTCTCTGCAACACTACCTCTGCGTCAGCGCGGTCGGATAAACGCGACTGGCCTTTGTCGGATATCCATGTCGCTTCAATTCCGGGGAATTGCGCTTTTATCGTGTAATAATCCTTCGCGACGAAGGTCTTGATCTCCTGCTCTCTTGCTACTACCATAGCAAGAGTCGGTGTCTGGACGCGGCCGGCCGATAGGCTCGCGTTATGCTTGCAGGTAAGGGCACGGGTTACGTTCAATCCTACAAGCCAGTCGGCTTCGGAACGTGCTTCGGCTGATAGGAACAGGTTGTAGTAGTCGTCCGCGGGTTTCAGGTTTTGGAAACCATCGCGGACGGCTTTGTCTGTCTGCGATGATATCCATAGCCGCTTCGCGGGCTTTTTGCAGCCGGACTTTATCAGGATCCAGCGGGCGACAAGCTCGCCCTCCCGCCCCGCGTCTGTCGCTATTATCACGTCGGTGACGTCAGATTGCCTGAGCAGCCCCTGCACAATATTGAACTGCTTCGATGTCTCCTTGATGACTACAAGCTGCATTTTCGACGGCAGCATGGGCAGGGATTCGAGGCTCCATGTCTTATATTCCTTGCTATATATGTCCGGGTCGGCGAGCGTGACAAGATGGCCAAGCGCCCATGTGACTATGTATCGGTCGCCGATCAGGCACCCTTCGCCGCTTCGCCGGCAACCGAGTACCCTTGCGATCTCCTTGCCTACCGACGGTTTTTCAGCCAGAACCAATGATTTTCCCACAACGATTACCTCACTACCCAACAAGTTTTCTGACTCAATATAATTAAGCTGCAGTTGAACAGCAAATCCCTATGCCTAAATAACGAAGCTGCTATAGTCACGGCAACTTATGATTTTACCAGCAGCCTTTTTGTTTTCCATTTGCCGGAAATATAATACGCGAAACCGACTAGAAACGGCACATATCCTGCCAGGGCGCTCCCATACCAAAAACCCCTGACGCCCATGCCAATAACGATGCCGAGGAACAAGGCCAGCCCTATTCGGCATATGACTCCGTCCAGTATGCCGACCCACAGATTCAGCTTCGATTGGCCTGTGCCGTATATCAGAGCAAAGAAAGGCGCTCGCAAAGCAAAAGCAAAATAACAGTGGACAGCGCAGGCAACATAAGTCAGCGACATCTCAAGGACTTTCGAATCGGATGTGAACAGGCCAAATACTTTTAGCGGTAGAAAAACGGTTATTGCCGAGAGCAGCAGTGCGAAAGTAATGTTTGCGAGCAGGGAGAACCGGATGATCTTGGGTATGCGCTCCATTTTCCCTGCGCCGAGGCATTGCCCGATCATTGCTGCCCCCGAAGTGGAGAGAGAAGAAGCGATTACCGCCGGTACGAGGGCTAATTTATCGCCTATGCCGGTTACTGCGGAAGCGACGACGCCATACGCGTTGATAAATGAGCTTACGAATATCATTGAGAAACCAATGGCAGTATTCTGTATGCACACCGGAATGCCAAGTTTCAGAAGCCTGCGCAGAATATCGCGATCCGGTTTGAAACTCCGGGGTTTAAAGTCAAAACCAAATGCCTTTCTCTTTTTGTAAAGATACGCAATGGACGTTATGAAACTCACGGCTTGCCCGGCTACCGTTGCAAGCGCCGCGCCAAAAACGTCCATGTGGAACACAGCGATGAATAGCAGATCCAGAATAAGGTTGGTAACGGCGGCGATGGCGATAAATACCAGCGGGCGGCGAGAATCACCCATACCCCGGAGGATCGCGCTTACAAGGTTATACCCGAATATAAAAAACAGGCCGACAGAACATACCAAGACGTACTGCCTTGCGTTAAAATACGCCTCGGCGGGCGTATTTAGAAGATGCAAGACAATGTCAATGATTGCAAGGACGACTGCAGTAATAAAAAACGAGCACAAAAGCACGAAAGTAAGCGAAGTGCCAATAGCGCGGGAGACGGATTTTCTATCGCCGGCGCCGACGAATTGCGAAACAATCACCTGGCTTGCGGTGCTGAAACCCATGGCCAGGTATGTCAGCATATGCAATATCGCGGCTCCGATGGACACTGCGGAAAGACCAACGCTGCCGAGAAACTGTCCGACCACGACCATGTCAACCATATTGTAAGCGGTTTGCAGTAGATTCGCAAATACCATCGGCATTGCGAATACAGCCAGCGTTTTTGGCACAGATCCTACGGTAAGGTCTTTGATTAGAGTGGCTTGTTTTCCGTCGTTTGACATTATTGCTGCGACCTCGCGTATCACTATAAATAAAGAGCGTTGTTATCATTATATATAGTTTGCCCGAAAAAACAAAGAGGTAATTTTCTGTTCTCATCCTTTTATGCAAACTAAAACAGCGCCCATTTGGCGAAGCCAATTGGACGCTGCATGGCGTTCAATACGAATTTATATCACAACCAAAACCGGATCACGAAAAATACGATTCCGACAATTGTTATTGCGCCGATAATAATTATGGATTTTCTGTACTTATCTGTTTTCCTCCGCATTCTAAGCATATTGAAGACAAATGCTACTATACAGGTGCAAAGCGACACGACAAGCAACGCAAACGCGAGCGGCAAAAGTGAAGTGTCCCAATAACTTCTGACAGTGGAGCCGAAGAATTGCGTAAAGAAAGTCGTTTTTTCGGGCGATGCGCTATCAAGCACGATCCACACTCCAAATGCCACGAGCCAGGCGATGAAACTCAGGACAGTTGCCATTTTCACTACCCAATCGGCTTTTTTTCTGCGCTCGTTAAAATCAGAAACCCCTTGTGATCGCGCCCGCTCGTTGCTTCCTGCAGCCACTTGCGGTTGTGGCCTTTCGTCGTTTCCTGAAACTGCTTGTGGCTTCTGCCTTTCGTCGTTTCTTGAAACTGCTTGTGGTTTCTGCCTTTCGCTGCTTTTTGAAACTGAATGCGTTATCTGCCTTTCGCCGCCTCTCGAAACCGCTTTAGGCTTATTCTCCTCGTCGTCTCCCAAGACTACTTCTGGCGTCTGTCTCTCGTTGTTATCCACAGTTAAACCCTCCTGCCCAAACGGGAAGTCTGTAACTCCGACCTTAAGTAATATTATATGCAAAAAAAAGAATGAAAGTCAATATTTTCTACATCTCTATATACATTTTTTGTGACATTTATGTCACATGTAACATATATCATTGTCAGAATTCTATTGAAGCCAAGTTAAAAAATGAATTGCCGATATTCAAGCATTGAGCGATGGCACTACTGTCGAGAGGGGTAATCGGATAGCAAATGACAAATCAGACTGTCGCCGGTATATATTCTATACTTATTGCAGTTACTTTACTAACGGTTATATTTGCTTATGTAAAAGACAGGAATAAACCTGCTGTTAAGTACCTTATCAGCCTGTGCGCGATATCGATTTGCTGGCAGATGATCGAGATTATGTATTATCTTGTCGCCGATGAAGCGCTGGCTCTATGGCTGAGCGATTTGAAGCTTATATTCGTAGCCTTTGCCCCTATGCAACTGCTTGTGCTGAGCGTCAAGTTCTACAAAACAAAAATCTCCCGCAAAACAAAGCTGGTATTCGGGTTATTATGCATAGTCCCGGCGGTGACGGCCGTGCTGGCTGCCACTGCGCCCTATCACAATTTCCTGCGGACGGAACTGTATTTTGTGCAGTTCACGCCCCTTCGCGAAACATTCAATGTGCGCGGCGTATGGTTCTGGGTGCACTCAGTGTATTCCTATATCATTATGATTGCGTCGATTACAGTTGTTCTCTACCAGCATACAAAACTCCCGGCGGGGTTCCGCACGCCCTCGATGCTTGTCATAATCGGCAGCACGATCGCTCTGGTAAGCAACATCCTTGTGATCCTTACGCCATACAGCAGCACGATTGATTTGACTCTGATTGGACTGTGTGCGGCGCTGCTATTTATATATGTGGGCATATCTCTATCGGATGCGAGCAGTCTGGTCATGCTGGCGTTTGATAATATATTCAGCTATATCAAGGACAGTATTTTTATACTTGACGACAAACAGACGATTATTGAAATGAATCCTACAGGCCGGAGCTGGCTGAAAAAACTGAATATTGACGAAGACATCAGCAGCTTTAGCAACTTGTTGGTCAAACTGGCTTCGAACAATAAAGAGGCTGTACGGGTGAATGACGCGGGCGAGCGTGATTTCTACCTGATGATCGACCAGCAGATTTTTATCTACAATCTCAACGAGTTCCCGATAACCGACCAATCCGGCAAGCAAATAGGCACTTTTGCCGTATTTGTCGATATCACGCGTTATCTCCTTATTATCCAGAACCTTGAGGAATCTGCCGGAATCGACCCGCTTACAGCGTTGGGCAATCGCCGCAACTATGAAGAGGCGATCATTAGTATGGATGTTCCGTCTTCATATCCGCTTTCGGTGATATTGGGCGATGTAAATGGCCTTAAGTATGTCAATGACAACAAAGGTCATGGAGCAGGTGATACGCTGCTGCGACAGGTAGCGCAGGTGCTTAGCGACGTTTGCCGCGAAGGCGGGCGCGCTTATCGCATAGGCGGGGATGAATTCGTGATGCTCATGCCCCGCACATCAAAGGAAACTACAGAGGGCATAGTAGCTGAGATTCGCGAAGCCCTCGCGGATATAAGCAAAAACTCGCCGTATATCGTGTCGATCGCGATAGGGTTCACCACAAAGGAAACCGAAGAACAAAGCCTCAGCGAGTGCATCGCGAAAGCTGACAGTCTAATGTATTTGAATAAACAGAACGATCGGCGCGCCAGGCGCGACTAGCGCTGCGCAGAGCGTCAGCGCGCGCCTTGATCCCTGGCGCCGGGACTTTTTAAATACACCATCAACGCGGCGGCGTCGGCGGGGGAAACGCCGGATATGCGCGTTGCCTGACCAAGGCTGCGGGGCCTTACGTCGCTGAGCTTTTGCCGCGCCTCGATCCGCAGCCCTTGCAGTGAGCTATAGTCGATATCATCAGGGATTATATGGTTTTCCATTCTCACGAGTTCCTCGAGCTGGCGCTGCTGGCGCTTTATATAGCCGTCATATTTTATTGTAATTTCAACCTGTTCGCGCACAGCGTCAGTGAGTATGGGAGCGCCGCCGTCGAGCGGCGCTATGTCGTCGTAGGAAAACCCGGGCCGGCGCAATAGCGACGCCAGGCTTATGCCTGTCGTCAAAGCAGCCATGCCTCGGGATTCAAGCAGCTTTGCCAGGGCGTCCGACGGAGGTATGAAGGTCTTCTCCAGCCGCGTGATTTCCTTTTCCGCATCTCCATGTTTTTTCAGCGCCCGCCGGAGGCGGTCATCGGATATAAGCCCGATACGGTTGCCTATATGCGCCATTCGTATGTCGGCGTTGTCCTGCCGGTGCAGGAGCCTGTATTCCGTGCGCGACGTCATCATGCGATAAGGTTCGCTGGCGCCTTTTGTCACAAGGTCGTCGATCAGAGTGCCTATATAGCCGTCGCTCCGGCGGATGATGAAAGGCTCGTCGCCTTTGATTTTGAGCGCGGCGTTGACGCCAGCCACGAAACCCTGTACAGCCGCCTCTTCATATCCGCTTGAACCGCAGAATTGCCCGGCGCCGTATAAGCCGGATATTTTTTTTGATTCAAGAGTCGGCAGCAGCTCCAGAGGGTCGATGCAGTCGTATTCGATCGCATATGCGGGGCGCATGATTTCAGCGCGTTCCAGGCCCGGAATGGTGCGGATCATCTCTACCTGCACTTCCTCGGGCATAGATGACGAAAAGCCTTGCAAATACAATTCTTCCGTGTCAAGGCCCATTGGCTCGACGAATAGCTGATGACGCTTTTTATCGGCAAAACGCACGACTTTATCCTCAAATGAAGGACAGTACCGCGCGCCTATGCCATCGATGACGCCCGAATACATTGGGCTCCTGTGAAGGTTTTTTCGGACGATTTCATGCGTATCATCATTCGAATACGTCAGCCAGCAGACGGCGCGGTTGACGAGCGGCGTTTCCGTCTCAAACGAAAAAGGCGGAGGCGGTTCGTCGCCCGGCTGGATCTCCATTTTTGAAAAATCGACGCTTCGCGCGTTGATGCGGGGCGGCGTGCCGGTTTTAAAGCGCTGGAGCCTTAGTCCCATCTCGCGTAGCCGGGCGCCAAGGACTGTCGCTGCAAACATTCCGTCAGGTCCGCCATCGCGCACCGCTTCGCCGACAATAGTCCGGCCCGCAAGATAGGTGCCTGTGCAGACGATAACGGCGCGGCAGAGGAAAATCGCGCCTGTTTGTGTTTTGACAGACGACGCCGCCCCGCCTTCGATTCCAATATCGATTATCTCAGCCTGCCTGAGAGTCAGGTTCTCCTGGCTTTCAAGCGCATGTTTCATGATCTTTTGGTACTCGCGCCTGTCGGCTTGCCCCCGCAACGAATGCACAGCGGGGCCTTTGCCGCGGTTGAGCATGCGGAACTGTATGCACGCGCGGTCGGCGCAGCGCGCCATTTCCCCGCCAAGCGCGTCCAACTCACGGACCAGGTGGCCTTTGCCGGTTCCGCCGATAGACGGATTGCATGGCATATTGCCGACAGTATCCAGATTTATGGTGAAGCAGATGGTTCTCATGCCGAGACGCGCGGATGCAAGCGCCGCTTCTATCCCGGCATGCCCCGCGCCAATAACTGCTATATCAAACTGCCCTGCTTCAAAATCCATATTACTTATAGCCTATTGCTTATCAAGCGCCTGCCTCAAGAATTGCCCCGTATAACTCCGCTCGCAGAGCGCCGCCTCTTCGGGCGCGCCGTCGAACAGCACCTCGCCCCCGGCGTCGCCGCCCTCAGGGCCAAGGTCGATTATATGGTCGGCAGTCTTTATTACGTCGAGGTTATGTTCAATGATGACGACGGTATTGCCGGCGTCGGTGAGACGGTCGAGAACTTCGATCAATTTGTGGACGTCAGCCATATGCAATCCGGTAGTCGGCTCGTCGAGCACATAGAATGTGTTCCCTGTCGAGCGTTTGCTGAGCTCTGTCGCCAGTTTCACCCGCTGCGCTTCTCCGCCCGACAGCGTAGTAGACGGCTGCCCGAGCTTTATGTATCCGAGCCCAACGTCCTTGAGAGTGATTAGCCTCTGCCTGATTTTTGGCAGATTTTCAAAGAAATCATAAGCTTCGTCAACAGTCATGTCGAGCACTTCATGTATATTCTTGCCTTTGTATCGTACCTCGAGCGTTTCGCGGTTGTACCTTTTGCCTTTGCATACATCGCATGGGACATAGATATCGGGCAGGAAATGCATCTCAATTTTCAATAATCCGTCGCCGGAGCACGATTCGCAGCGGCCTCCCCGAACATTGAACGAAAAGCGGCCCGGTTTGTATCCGCGCATCCGCGAGTCTTGCGTCGACGCGAAAAGATCTCTGATATCGCTGAAAACGCCGGTATATGTGGCCGGGTTTGAGCGTGGGGTCCGCCCGATAGGCGACTGGTCGATATCGATCACTTTATCGAGATATTCCATGCCTGAAATAGAATCGTGCTTGCCGGGTCTGGTTTTGGCGCCGTTCAACCCGGCAGCCAGCGTTTTGTACACTACTTCGTTTATCAGCGACGATTTGCCGCTGCCCGAAACCCCGGTAACGCATGTCATGACGCCGAGCGGTATTGTGATTGTCAGATTCTTAAGATTATTCTCGCAAGCGCCGCTGATGGTGAGAAACCTTCCGTTGCCCCGCCTTCTTGAATAAGGGACAGGGATTTTCCTTTTCCTGCTCAAGTATTGGCCGGTGACAGAATCCTCGCACTCCATAATATCGTCGGCCGTGCCGGCACATACGATACAGCCGCCGTGGACGCCCGCGCCCGGCCCGACGTCGACGACATAATCGGCTGCGCGTATTGTCTCCTCGTCGTGCTCCACGACTAGCAGGGTGTTGCCCAGATCGCGCAAGCGTTTGAGCATATTCAGAAGTTTTGCGTTGTCACGCTGGTGCAAGCCTATAGAAGGCTCGTCAAGGATATATAAAACCCCCATCAGCGAAGAGCCGATCTGCGTGGCGAGCCTGATCCGCTGGCTCTCGCCGCCTGACAAGCTTCCGGCTTTGCGGCTGAGCGTGAGATATTCAAGCCCGACGCTCATGAGAAAACCTAACCTCTCGCGAATTTCCTTGAGTATGCGGCGAGCGATCATTTCATGCTTTTCCGACAACTTGAGCTCGTCTATGAAGCTCAGCGCGCGGATGATAGACATCTCTGTCAGCTCGGCGATATTTATGCCACCGACGGTAACTGCCAGAACCTCTTTTTTCAGCCGCTTCCCGCCGCAATCAGGACAATGGCGCTCGGCCATGTAATTCTCCAGCTCCCACCGCATTGACATGCTCTGAGTCTCTCTGTAGCGCCGTTCGATATTGTTCACGATACCCTCGAACGGTTGCGTCAGGACGCCCTTGCCGCGCGGCTGGTCGTAATATAGCTGAAGTTTCTCGCCCTTTGTGCCGTATAATATGACGTCTATGACCTCTTCGGGCAGATCCTGTATCGGTGTGGACAGTCTGAATTTGAACCGTTTGGCCAGAGCTTCAAAATACATCTTCGAAATGCCGTCGTTTTTTACATTGCCCCAGCCGGAAGCTGAAATCCCGCCGTCTTCTATAGATATGGAGGGATTCGGAATGATCAGGTCCGGGTCCACGCGAAGCTGCGTGCCGAGTCCTGTGCATGTAGGGCAGGCTCCGTATGGGTTGTTGAACGAGAAAAGGCGCGGAGTCAGTTCTTCGATCGAAACGCCGCATCCCTCGCATGCGTAGTTCTGTGAAAAAAGAAGCTCCCGGTCTTCCCCAACAATATCGACGATAAGCAGACCGCCTGAGAGGGTTAGGGCCGTTTCAACAGAATCAGTCAAACGCCTTGCTATATCTTCCTTGATGATAAGGCGATCGACTACTATTTCTATGTTGTGTTTCTTATTTTTGTCAAGTTTTATTTCTTCGGTCAGATCGAACATGCTCCCGTCAGCTCGTACCCGCACGTATCCGCTTTTGCGCGCATCGTCAAAAACCTTTTGGTATTCCCCTTTCCGCGCCCGGATGACCGGAGCCATGATCTGTATTCTTGTCGCCTCCGGCAGGGTCATCACGCTGTCGATGATTTGGTCGACCGACTGCTGTGCTATCTCTTTGCCGCACTCGGGGCAGTGAGGCACGCCGATACGCGCCCATAAAAGGCGCAGATAGTCATATATTTCCGTAACCGTGCCGACAGTCGAGCGTGGGTTTCGGCTTGCGGTTTTCTGGTCAATCGAAATAGATGGCGACAAACCTTCTATATAATCTACGTCGGGTTTTTCCATTTGGCCCAGAAATTGGCGCGCATAGGCTGAGAGCGATTCGACGTAGCGCCTTTGGCCTTCGGCGTATATTGTATCGAACGCCAGCGACGATTTGCCGCTGCCTGATATTCCGGTCATCACTACAAGTTTTTCGCGTGGGATCTCCAGATCGATATTCTTGAGATTGTTTTCTCTGGCGCCCTTGATATATATGTTATTCCGCATTCAGTTATCGCTTCCATTCCCGGCTTGCAGTTTACAGAGCGGAAGGTGCGCTGCGCGTCTGCTGGCGCGCTTTTTAAAACGCTCGTATCTCCGCGCTATGGGATCAGTAACCCGTAAGGTGTGGCAAGCACGATTGTCTCCGCCCTGAAATAGTAGTCAAAAATCATTCTCGCGATATCCATGACCGAGGATCCGGAGCCGCCTTTTTCAACAACTATGGAAATTGCGATCTCAGGATTGGCATACGGCGCGTAACAAACGAAAATAGCATCGTTCAGGTCGCGCCCTTCGACCTGCACAGTTCCTGTTTTTGCGGCGACCCGCACCGGATAGTCGCTGAAAGCGGATCTTGCCGTTCCGCTGCGCCCCCGGGCAACAGCCAGCATGCCTTCCTGGAGGATTTCGATATAGTCAGTCTCTTCTATGACATTAAGCACTTCCGGCATATGCGTATAGAGGAGTTCGGAAAAATCAGCGCTCTTTATGCGGCGCAATATCGTCAGTCTGTTCAATATCCCGCCGTTTGCAATCGTAGCCGCATAGTTGGCAAGCTGCACCGGAGTGAACAGGTTATGGCCCTGGCCGAATCCGGTCATCAGAGTATCGGCGCTGTACCATGAGTCGTTCAACGCTTCTCTTTTCCATTCCGGCGTAGCCAGCCTCCCCGGATTTTCAGGTATCTCGAGACCGGTGCTTTGCCCTAGGCCGAATTCCCGGGCTGTCGCCGCGAGGATTTCCGCGCCTGCCCTCGTGCCGCCGGCGAATCTGTCGGACAACGTGATAAAAAAGTAGTTGCACGAACGCTCTAGCGCCTGTATTACATTAAGCGTGCCGTGCGTCACGCCGCTGCTGTTATAGATCCAGCAGGCCGGCGCATATCCTGCGTCTTCGTATCTGGTATATCTTCCGGCGTCATATATCTCTGAAAACCGGGTGATCAAGCCGTGGCGCAGCGCCGCGAATGCCGTGACCATCTTGAATGTTGAACCGGGGTTGTATCTGCCCTGCGTCGCGCGGTTCATCATTGGATTAGTCGAATCAGTGCTCAACAACGCGAAATCCTGAGACAAAGTCATCGGATTATATGTCGGGTACGTTGCGGAAGCCAGGATTTCTCCCGTCCTGACGTCAGTCACGACGACGGCGCCGCCGGTTATTAGGTCGGTTACCTCGCCCTCGAACGACTCGTTCCGTTCTGCTTCGCGCGTCTGGTTTATCAAATCGATTTGCGCCCGCAGCGCGTGTTCCGACGCTATCTGGAGCCCTAAATCGAGCGACAGGTATACGTGATTTCCGGGTTCGGGTTCGCTGATTACGTCTATATCTATGACAGAGCCTGTATCGCTAGTCCTTATGGTTTGTTCGCCTGCGACGCCCCTCAGTTCTTCCTCAAACGCCAGTTCGGCGCCGGTTTTCCCGACAATCGCATCCATAGGATACCCTAACAAGCGATACCTTTCATATTCCTCGGGTGACATAAGCCCGATATAACCCAGAATATGCGCCGCATAAGCGGTATGGTACTCGCGCACATAACCTGTTTCTATATGTACGCCGGTCAGGCTGCGCTCCTCGACTATTGCTATAAAGTCGGTATCCACATCGTTTGCGAAAACATACTGGGGAAGAGTTCCAATGATTGCCCTGACCTCAAGCTCGTACCGGACGCCGATAATGAGGCGCGCGTCGACAATTCCGGTGGCATAGTCGATTTCGTAGTGCTCACGCATCAAAGAAAGCAGTTCGGAAGCGGAGACGTCGGGTTCATAGCCGAAATAGTTAAGGTAAATATCGAGTCTGCGCTCCTGCTCGCTCGACATTTCCATGAGATATACGAATGGCGCGCCAAGTGTGATAGGAAATGTATCATTATACGAAACGCCCTCGTCCATGGCGGCATAAATAAGCTCCATGATGACTTCGTTTCTGTTATCGTCGCGCAATAGAGCAGTCCTGTCGACCGTAATATTGTAAGAAGGTCTGCCGGAAGCGAGCAAAACGCCGTTGCGGTCATATATATTGCCGCGCGCAGCGGGGAGCGTGACAGTCCTGGTTATGGTCCTCTGCGGGGGTAGATCGCCCTCGGGCACATACGTTTCATATATCTGGAATCTGTACAAGGCTGACACATAGACAGTGAGGAACACAGCCAGTATAACGAATATTAGGCCCAGTCTTGCGGGTTTATATAGCTTTTGCATGGATACTCTCCAATCTTGGCGCCTTGTATCGGTGGAGGCGGGATTTATTCAGCGCTTTGCGGAGCGCTAGCGCGTCCCTGAAGGCAGTATGCGTTGCGCCCGCACACCCAGCGTGCGTACGGCGAACCACAGCGGGAATGCGAAAACAAGCGAATAAACAGTTTGCCAAATCGCGGTCGAAATCAGCGGTTGAGGCGAAACATTGACAAAAAACAGCAGCGGAAATATTTGCATGAATGCGGAAATAATGAGAACAGCGACGCAACTGACAATATAAGTCGGAATCCCCCTCATCAGAACTGTATCTGCAAGCGCCCCGACAAGAATCCCTGTGACCGTGAGCAGGACTGTGAACACCCCTACCGGCTCATTGAGGGCGACGTCGCATAATACCCCGGCGAATATTCCGAAAATGCCGCCTGCGTCACGGCCTTCGTATACGGCAACGCCTGTGCTGACGATCGGCAGGAGCAACGGCGTAAACCCGTAAAGGGGAATAAACGGAAATATCATTCCCTGAAAAACGTATACAACTATAAGCAGCAGCGCATGGAAAATAATAGTAAGCGCGAACACATGTCTTTTCATATGGCTACTCCTATGGTGTCGGATTCAAATCCCGACACCCTATTCCGCTGTTTCAAAACCCGTGATTACGAATACATGCTCTATAGTCATTACGTCACGCATAGGCCTGACTATAGCGTATCGGCCGATGCCGGTGTCATGCCTGAGCACCTCCACGACTTCGCCGACGAAAAGCCCTGAAGGCAAAACCCCTCCGATGCCCGAAGTCACGACAGAATCGCCAGGCCGCACAATGAGATCGGCGTCAAAAAAATCCAGCATCAACAGACCATTGCGCATAAGCGTAAAATCGCCTTTGGCCGTTGCCCGCCCGCTGCTGTCGCCAATGAAAACACCGGCGGAAAACGATGTGTCGAGAATGGTTATGACAGTCGAATTCGTCGCCCCGACTTCTGAAATTTGGCCTATGAGCATACCAAACTCAGACACGACGGCGTTTCCGCGCGATATGTTTGAATTTACGCGCCCCAAATCTATGCTGAATGATGACGACCAGTTTGAACCGCTTCTGGTATCGGCAAAAGCGTCGACATGTTCATACCCGCCGTGGCGCTCGGCAAAACCAAGAAGCTCGCGCAACCTCGTGTTTTCATCCGATATTGCGATATAATCCCTGTATGCCTGTTCCAGTTCGGTCATGCGCAGCAATGCTCTTTCGTAATCGACCATAAGATCGTCGTATTTATATATAGAGTCGTATATATTCTCAAATGTGCCTGTAATAACGGAAGCCAGCGCTCTAAGAGGCCTTGAGATGGTGTTGACGGCGCTGGTGACGGGGCCGACAGTGCCCCAGACGTTTATGGATACAATTGTGCTTATGGCAATCAACACGGCAATTGAAGCAATGATTACAGTCTTTCTGTTCAGGAGCGTTTTCATTTAACTAACCTTTCAAATCTCTAGTATACCAAAATCTCTTAGCATGACAGACAATTTGCACAGCGGCAAGCCCATGACATTGAAAAACTCGCCCTCTATCCTCTCCATAAAGACAGCGCCGCGTCCCTGAGCGGCATACGCGCCTGCCTTATCCATCGGTTCGCCTGTTTTCACATATGAGGAGATCTCGCTGTCAGAGAGTTCCCGGAAATACACGCGAGTCGACTCCGCTCCGGTTGCCCGGACGTCGCCTCTGACAAGCGCCAGACCTGTGAATACAGTATGCTGCCGACCGGACAGCGATCTGAGCATAGACTCCGCGTCACCAGGGCTTTTTGGCTTTCCGAGAGGCGCCCCGTCGAGATAGACAAGCGTGTCCGCCGCGATGATTATGTCATCGCTGCCGCATGAACGCAAGACGTTTTCGGCTTTTTGCATCGCGATGCCGCACACGGTCTGCTCCGGATCCAGGCCGGGCATTATTACTTCCTCTCCGGCGCATGCGATTACCCTGAACCCGTCTATCCCTATCATATTCAACAGTTCCGACCTGCGCGGCGACGCCGAAGCTAAAACGATACCCATTATGCTACCTTTTGCTTTTTATTTCTTGTTTTGCGCCGCTATAGTACAGGCCGCGCATATAACCTGTCGGCTCGTAATCCCCAAGACCCATATATCTCTTCATAACTGCCGCGCATTCCAGCGCGTTTTCTGTTGTGAAACTCAGCCTTTTTGCCCACAAGCCCAGTGACGCCAGAGTTCGGCGCTTATCCGCCAAAAACAGTTTTCTGGAGCTCAACAGGACGTTCCGGCATCCAAATTCCGGTACTATAGGATAAACTGCGCTCTGATTGTCCACAAGACCTGTGAAGTTTTCGCAAGTGCATGCGCCGGTGGTATTCTTCACAATGCAGTTTTCTGTGATCATAAGCGGCAGGCGGCCATAAACTATGAGCTCCGTTTCTATCGGTTTCGACATTTCCCGTATCTCCGGAAAACGTAATTCAAAAGACAGCGTAGCGGATTTCAGCCCCAGGTTTCGAAGAGCGTTGAGGGATTCTGAATTGAATACGTTCAATCCATAATCGCCCCTTACGACCATCCCGTGGTTTCGCGCAAACTGTATATGCCCAATATTGCCTACAAGCGCCTCAGTTATGCCAAGTTCCAGAGCACGGTCCAGCTTTTCCGATACTTTTTTTCTCTCGCTATCGTGTATTATCCTAGGGAGCGCGACAGAGACGCTGATTGCCTCGTTTTCCAAAAAGCCGCGCAGTATTGTCGACTCATGTTCCAGTTCCATGACCGGTATATACACGATAGCGGGACACAGATTCTCCATTTCTTTCGAGAGCTGGTCGATACTTAAAACAGACGCCGTCAGAATGGGCGGGCTGTCATTCCCTCCGACATGCTCGCCAGGCACGTATTCGCCCTCCGCCAGCGCCGTGGCGGGCTTGCGGCATTCGAGTATTTCGGCCAGCAGTTTTCGCTGCATGGGGTTGAAAACTGAAGGAGGCAATGCCAGCCCCGGGTCGACTGTCGCTTTGACGCCCGCGCAGTAAAACGGCGTCCCGCCTGTTTTATGGAGCTGCGTCTGCAAAGACGCGACAGTAAGCTCCGTATGGAACGCGGGCGACGGTACAGGCCCATAGACGACCGCTGTGTTTTCTCTGTCGTCCAATGCGCTTAGCTTAATGCGTTTGCCGTCGCGCACTTTGCCTGAAAACCGCACAGGCACGCGCTGCAACTCTCCGTTGAGGTAGTTCTTGCGGGCGGTTGAGAATATGACAGAGTCGGCTTTGTCTTCCACATCTGGCGCGCCGGTCATATCCTGGCTCAACCTGTTAGTATAGAAACCGTCGGTTAATCCATGACGCGCAAACGTTTTCTGAAGCGTCCTCAGATCATCCGTGGTTATGGTTTTGCCGTCATGCGCTGCTTTTGAGTAAATGCCCGTAACGATTGCCGAGTATTCAGGGCGTTTGGCAAGACCTTCAATAACGATGCTTTTTACGCCAATCGATTCAAGATCCGCGATATAGCGCGCGAGACAGTTGCTTTTCATGCTCAGAGGATATCCCGCCGAGTGGCCGCCGGCGCCATAGCTTAAGTGGCAGGGTTGCGCACAAGCGCAGCGACTGTCGCTATGCCGGCTGACAACCGCGCTCATATAGCATTGGCCGCTGTAACACATGCACAACGCGCCGTGTACGAAAACCGCGATTTCTATTGGCGCGTTCCTGCAGATGTACGACAGCTTCCTGCGTGACAGCTCGCGAGCTGCAAAAACGCGTTTGAAACCCATTGCCGCCGCCATTTTTGCGCCTTCAAGATTATGTATGCTCATTTTGGCGCTGGCGTGGAGAGGTATTCCCGCAACAGCCTGGCGTATGGCCATCATGACTCCAAAATCCTGGACGATTATTGCGTCGATACCGAGGCGGCATACATCGATTGCGCGTTTCGCGATTTGCGGCAGCTCATGGTCGTACGCTAGCGCGTTCATCATAAGGTAAGTTTTTACTCCGCGTATGCGGCAGTATTCAAGCGCCCGTTCGAATTCGTTATTTGTAAAACCCTTCGCGGCTTCAGGCGCGCCGAAATCATTGAACCCAAGGTAAACTGCGTCCGCTCCGTTTTGCACGGCAGCAATCACCCCCTCGGGTGAACATGCGGGCGACTGTACTTCAAGCATATGTCTGACCATTCCTTTTTATAGCAACACCCCATTATATCACAGCTTTTGCAGCAATTTCCATACTTTTTTAAATAGTTTGTTTTTTTCCTGCCGTTGTGATATGTTCGGAGCATAGAGAGAGAGGAAAAAGAGTGGAATAGTTAATGGCTGAGATGATAAAAACCGATAAGGGAGACTTTTCCAAAGGCAGTATACCGAGGGCGATCCTACGCCTTTCGCTGCCATTGACGCTGGCGCAGTTGGTCAATATTACATATAGTATTGTCGACAGGATCTATCTTGGGAGAATACCGGGCGCGGAGCATCTGGCGCTTTCAGGCGTAGGACTTACGTTCCCGGTCATACATATTGTTATGAGCATTGCGGCGCTGTGCGGAACAGGCGGGGGGCCGCTTTTTTCGATAGAGAGGGGAAAAGGAAACGACAGGGAAGCGGAACGCATAATGGGCAATGCGTTTTCCATGCTGCTGTTTTTTGGAGTTATCGTCACAACGGCGATCGTCGTATTCAGAAAACCTATACTATACCTTTTCGGCGCGAGCAACGACACATATCCGTATGCCGGCGACTACATGGCATTCTATTCGATCGGTTCGATTTTTGTCATGATAGCATTGGGGATGAACCCTTTTATAAATGCGCAAGGTTTTGGCCGTACCGGAATGATGACAATCATGCTAGGCGCCGTTATAAATATCATTCTCGACCCGATATTCATTTTCGTACTTGGTCTAGGGGTGCGGGGAGTCGCGCTTGCTACGGTTATAGCCCAATTTTTCTCAGCGCTGTGGGTCATGCGGTTTCTCACGGGGAAAAAAGCTATGCTGCGCCTAAAGCTGTCATGCATGAAAATCCAGGGAGAAAGAGTAAGGAGAATACTTATACTCGGGATTTCCGGGTTTTGCATGAACATAACTACAAGTCTGACGCAAATCGTGAGCAATGTTATGCTGCAGCGATTCGGCGGAGACTTGTATATTGGAGTTATGGCGATTTTAGGCTCTATTCGCGAGGTCATTTTCATGCCAGTAAACGGCATACACAACGGCTTGATTCCGGTAATAGGCTATAACTACGGCGCGGGTAAAAATGACAGGGTGCGCCAAGCGATAAAATTCTCCACCACTGCGACTGTGTCATACTCTCTGGTTGTTTGGTCAATAATTATGCTTATCCCCGGTACATTGATAAGCATTTTCAGCAGCGAGCCGGCGCTTGTCAAGGTGGGCGTCCCCGCGATGAGGATATACTACGCGCTATTCGTGTTCATGTCGCTGCATATGTCTACGCAGGGCGTGTTTTTAGGGCTCGGCAAAGCAAAATACGCGATTTTCTTCTCGCTTTTGCGAAAAGCGCTAATCGCGGCGCCGCTGACGATTATGCTCCCGCTAATGTTTGGATTAGGTACAAACGGCGTCTTCATAGCGGAGGCGATATCACACTTGATCAGCGGTCTGGCATGCATCACCACGATGTACATAGTTGTATACAGGAAGCTAATGCGATCGTAACAAAAATCGACCGGAACATAGAACCCCGGCCACCCCGGACAAGTATAGCGTTTTTTCCGGGAGTTTGCAGCCAAACTCGCGCGCGTCGTAGCCGCAGCGCTCGTTTGTTCAGCTTGCGCTCTACCTGACGCTGAACAGCAGGTCGCCGTAGGTCGGGAACGGCCAGCGCTTGCGGGCGACTAGCAGTTCAAGCTCGTCGGCAAGTTCGCGCAATTCCTCCATCTTTGTAAGGACGGCGTCCTTAAAGAAATGCGCCCTTTCGAGTATGTCCTGTTTTTCCTCCGCTTCACAAAGCGCGCCGTATAGCTCCGTAACTTTTTTGTGGAGGCCTGCGGATATTTCATATAGCCGCCGCACTGTGTCGCGCTCGTATGAGCAGTCGGCTTCGGGCATGAACGCCAACTTGGCCGACGCGGCTTCGCTCAATTCCCCTGCATACGAAACCGCAACGTACAGGATGTTCTTTTTTACGAGCTTGTACATAGTCACAGCCTCGATATTGCACAGTTTGCAGTAGTTTTCCAGGCTGATCTCATACCGGGAACGCAGTTCCGCAGCCGAAAAGACATTATGCCGCCCATATAGGGCGACGTTTTTTTCTGCCAGCAAAAACGGCAGCGCATCCGGGGTGGTTTTCAGGTTCAGCAGCCCGCGCTCCCGCGCTTCGCGCACCCATTCGCCGTCGTATCCATTGCCGTTGAATATGATCCTCTTATGTTTGGCGATAGTATTCTTTATCAAAGAATGCAGACCTGCGTGAAAATCAGGAGCGCCCTCGAGTTCGTCCGCGAATATCCGGAGCGATTCTGCAACCGCGGTATTAATGACAGTATTCGCCTGCGCGATCGACATTGACGAGCCGACCATGCGGAATTCAAATTTGTTGCCGGTAAAGGCAAACGGCGAGGTCCTGTTCCGGTCGGTCGTATCTTTCGGGAAATTCGGCAGAACATTGACGCCGATTTTCATTGTCGGATCTTTTCCGTCAGCATTGTATAGCGAGTCATGTTCGATCGCGCCGAGTATCGCGCTCAGTTCGTCGCCGAGATAAATAGATATTATGGCCGGCGGGGCTTCGTTTCCGCCGAGCCTGCGGTCGTTGTCCGCAGTTGCCGCAGATATCCGCAGCAGATCCTGATAATCGTCCGCAGCTTTGATCACGGCTAACAAAAACAGCAGAAATTGCGCGTTTTCGTGCGGAGTAGCTCCCGGATCCAGCAGGTTCGCGCCCGAACCCGCGGCCAGCGACCAATTTGTGTGCTTGCCGCTTCCGTTTATGCCCTCGAACGGCTTTTCGTGCAATACGCAAATCATCCCATGTTCCTTGGCAATGCTCTGCATGATTTCCATGATGAGTTGATTGTGGTCTGTAGCTATGTTTGTCGTTGTGTATACCGACGCGAGTTCGTGCTGTGCCGGGGCCGATTCATTGTGCTTTGTCTTGGCGGGCACGCCAAGTTTCCATAACTCTTCGTCAAGAGCCTTCATATACGCCGATACGCGCGGCTTTATAGCGCCGTAATACTGGTCGTCGAGTTCCTGGCCTTTGGGCGATTTTGCGCCGAACAGCGTGCGCCCCGTATATATCAGGTCTTTTCGCATCTCGAACATAGCTTTGTCGATCAGGAAATACTCCTGTTCCGCGCCGACCATCGGTTTGACTACCATTTCGTCATTGTTGCCGAACAGCCGCAAAACACGCAAAGCCTGTTTGCTTATCGCCTGCATGGAACGCAGCAGCGGGGTTTTCTCATCGAGCGCTTCGCCTCCATAAGAGCAAAAGGCCGTAGGAATATACAATGTGCCACCGCGCACGAAAGCATACGATGTGGGATCCCATGCGGTATACCCGCGCGCCTCGAACGTCGCCCGCAACCCGCCTGAAGGGAAACTAGAGGCGTCTGTTTCGCCCTGCACGAGCGCCCCGCCGGAGAATTCCATTATTGCCCTGCCGTCGCCGGTAGGAGAAATGAAGCTCTCGTGCTTCTCCGCTGTGCTTTCGGTCATGGGGAGGAACCAGTGGGTATAGTGAGTGGCGCCAAGCTCGACCGCCCAGTCTTTCATCGCGCCGGCGACTGCGGAAGCTATCTTGAGATCGATCCGGCTGCCGTCCTGAATAGTCTTTTCAAGCGCATTGTATATTTCGGCGGGCAGACGCTGTTTCATTATATGGTCGTTGAATACCATCATTCCGTATGTTTCGGCAATATTCGTCATATTAGCTTACCCCCGGAGTTTTATAATAATGGCTTTTCACTATAAAGCTTCATCAATGAACCCTTCTTTGGTCAGGCGCTTCATGCTGCCAAACCCACAGGTTTTCAGAAGCTCCTTCATTTCCCCAAACATATGGCATAATGATCCAGCGTCATGGCTATCGCTTGTCAGGGTCACTTCGCCGCCGCGTTTTCTCAGTTCTTTCAGCAAAAATACGGACGGATAAGGTTCGGTTTTGCCTATGCGGTACATCGCGCCTGTGTTGACCTCAAAAAGCTTGCGGCGTTTCAATATCTCTTCCATCGCCCCAAGCGCCGCGCCAACATATCTGGGATGCGACTCATCAAATAAGCGGCCGTCGGAATTGTACTTTGCGATAAGGTCAAAATGCCCGACGATATCCGCGTTTGTCTTCTCTATGATTTTTGCGAATACTGAGAAGTAATCTTCGGCAAACGCGTAATAATCGCCGCCGAACAAACGCTCGACGACCTGATTTTGGTGTTTCGCGCCGGCGTCAATATCAAAAAACTGACCTTCGCTACGAACGTAATGCAGCGTGCCGATGGTGTAGTCCAGCCCATCAGGTATGAAATCGGTATAGTAATCCTGCTCAAGCCCGAGAAAAACCTCTATTTTGCCTTCATACTTTTTCTTGAGCGCCAATACCTCGCCGACATATTCATTCGTAGCTTCAAGATCCATCGAATAATTCAAGTCAAAAGGGACATGCGCGTGCTCTGAAAAGCCGATCGACCCGCAACCTTTTTCAAGCGCGCCTTTGATCATTTCTTCCGGCGGCAGTGTCCCGTCGCAATAAGTTGTATGCGTATGGAGATTTTGCATCTATGTCATTTTCTCCTGCTTAACTTTTTTATCAATTACATGGCGGGACGCAAGTTCCATGTTGACGTCGTCTGTCGTTATTCCCATTTCCGCCATAAGTACCATTGTATGATACGCAAGATCGGCAATTTCATATATCGTTTCCGCTTTATCGCCGGATTTGCCTGCAATTATTACTTCTGTTGACTCCTCGCCCAGTTTTTTGAGTATTTTGTCGATGCCTTTTTCGAAAAGGTATGTCGTGTAAGAGCCGGGTTTTGCGTTTACTTTTCTATCCTCGATAATGCTATACAGCTCCCTGAGAGAAAACGAGCCGGCAGCGTCGCCGTAAATATCCTCAAAAAAGCAAGAGTCCGCTCCCGTATGGCATGCAGGGCCATCTTTGTCCACTGCCACAACAAGGGCGTCCGCGTCGCAGTCGGTTTTTATGCTTACTATGCGCTGAACATTGCCGGATGTTTCGCCTTTTCTCCAAAGCTCCCCGCGCGAGCGCGACCAAAAGCAGGTCCTGCCCTCATCGATGCTTATTTTCAGGCTCTCAGCGTTCATATACGCCAGCATGAGCGTCGCTCCGGTATCCGCGTCCGTCACGATTGCGGGGATCAGGCCGTCCTTATCGTATTTAAGCTTGCTAATATCAAACATTGTCTCTTACCGCCGCCCTGCCATACTTCATTTTTTATGCTTACCTTATCATATATGCCTTGATTATAGTCCCTGCCGGAAGCGGCGGGGATCCCATTGGTATCTCGCCCAAAAGATCGCATCCGGTGAACGATGAAATCGCTTCGCTGCCCTGGCTGCTGCTTTCGGTGAAGTACGCGCGCGAATCGATGATCTCAAGCCTGCCGCGCAGTATCCGCAGCTTCGGGCTGTCTTTTTTGTACGCTTCTTTCAGCATCACGTTTATTTCCGGGAAAAAACAGTCGGTCATGCCGCAGAGTTTCTTGATATACGGCATAGCGATACGGAACAGCCCGGTGACTGCCGCCCCGGGGTTGCCGGAAAGCCCGAGTATGACCTTGCCGTTTTTTACCGCTGTCACTATGGCGCCGCCGGGCCGGAGATTGGTTTTCCAGAACAGTATTTTCGCTTCGAGCTGCTCCATCGATTCAACAGCCCAGTCATAATCGCCCACCGACGCGCCGCCGGTAGTAATCACCATATCGGAAACCTTGAGCGCCCGGTCTATCCGCGCTGCGATGACTAACGGATCGTCGGGAGCTATGCCGCCGTTCACAACTTCGGCGCCCACGCCTGACAGGTATGCTGTCAATGTGTGTACATTACTGTTGTAAATAGCCGCCGGACGCAGCTCTTCCCCGGCTTCGCAAAGCTCGGACCCGGTACTGATAACAGTTATTACCGGCTGTTTGAATACCTGCACATTGGTAAATCCCTGATTTGCCAGCGACGATATGACAGGCGCTGTCAAAACAGCCCCTTGAGGCGCGATTTCATCGCCCGGCTTGACGTCCGATCCGGCGTGGACAATATCCGTATTTGGCGTGACAGGCGTTATTATCTTGACGTCGCTGTTGGAATACTCCGTGAGCTCATACTTAATTGTTGAGTCCGCACCTGCGGGGATCGGAGCGCCGGTGAGGATTTTCGCGGCATAACCCGATGTTATTTCAAATTGAGGGAACGTGCCGGCAGGAATATCCTCGGTGATTTTCAGCACCACCGGCTCCGCGCGCGTTGCGCCTAGAGTATCTTCGCCGCGAAAGGCATACCCGTCGTAGGGGCTTCTGTCAAACGGAGGTACCGGCATTTTTGCCAGCACTTTCTCCGACACGACTCGGAAGAGAGCTTTATTTATCGCAACGGTTTCTGTTTTGCGCGTGACCGGTATGTCATAAAGCGTCTTGCACGCATCGTCGGCGCTGATATTCCTTAACATCTGATCCTCCTGCCCTTTTGTTGCCCACTGATTACTACTAAGCATAATAATAGCGGCAATCCATGCGTAGACTTTTTGTACCCGGCAAACAAAGCCTTAAATTTTATGCCATTTCACGCCCTGCGGGGTATCTTCGAGGACGATTCCCATTTCACCTAGCTTGTCCCGTATCCTATCCGCTTCGGCCCAGTTTTTTTCTTTCCTTGCGGCCTGCCGCGCATCTATCAGGGTTTCTACCTCTCCATCAAGCCCGCTGTCGACTGTGTCAGTGTACAACAGACCCAGTACGCCTGTCAAATCGTCAAAAAGCTCCAGCGCGGCTATGGCAAACGCCTTTGACGGATTATCGCCGGCCGCCGCGGCATTGCTGTCGCGCACAAATTCGAATATGACAGATATAGCGTCGGCTGTGTTGAAATCATCGTCCAAAGCCTCGATAAACCGTTCGCGGTAGAGAGGCAACGACGCCATGAACTCCTTCTCATCATCCTTGAGCAAATCAGAGCCGTTTTCAGACAAGAATACAAGATTTCTTCTCGCCGATTTGAGACGGTTTAGCGCGTTTTTTGATTGTACAAGTATATCGCCTGAGTAATTGAGCGGGCTTCTGTAATGGCTCATAAGCATGAACATACGGATATTCTCATATCCGTATGCTTCCGCCGCCTCGCGAACCGTAAAGAAATTGCCTAGCGACTTAGACATCTTCTTGTTATCTATGCTGATAAAGCCATTGTGAAGCCAGTAAAGCGCGAATTGGCGCCCGTTGCAACCTTCCGACTGCGCGATTTCATTCTCATGGTGGGGGAAAATCAGATCCTGGCCGCCGCAGTGTATATCGATCGTCTCCCCCAGATACCTGTTCACCATAGCGGAGCATTCTATATGCCAGCCGGGGCGGCCCTGCCCCCACGGGGAATCCCAAAACGGCTCGCCGGGTTTCGCGCCTTTCCACAATGCGAAATCAATAGGCGATTCCTTGACCTCTGTGACGTCGACCCTTGCCCCCGCCAGCAGGTCATTGATTGGCTGGTGCGAAAGCTTGCCGTAATCCGGGAAACTAGCTGTCCGGAAATAAACGTCGCCGCCGCTTTGATAAGCAAGCCCCTTGTCAATGAGCGCTTTGATGATATCGATTATCCCGCCGATATTCTCGGTCGCTTTCGGGTGGAACGTCGCTTCGCGCACTCCAAGCCCGCGCGCGTCAATCAAATACTCGGCGGTGTACTTTTCTGCAACCTCCGCGCTTGTCAGCCCTTCTTCATTGGCGCGGTTTATGATCTTGTCATCAATATCGGTATAGTTCTGAACGAATGTGACCTCATAGCCGCAGTGCTCAAAATAACGGCGCAGAGCGTCAAATATGATGAGCGGACGCGCGTTGCCTATGTGAATAAAGTTATATACAGTAGGGCCGCAAGCATACATCTTCACCTTGCCGGGCGTAAGCGGCACAAATTCTTCTTTGCCCATAGTCATCGTGTTGTATAATTTCATCCTGAGCGCTCCTCATCTGCTTTTCCGCAGGATATATGGCAGTATTATACAGGAATCCGGAGCGCATATCAATGGCCGTTTTCGCAGTTCCGCTTACTGCAGATTCAGCTTGTTTTTCAGCATATGCCGCGTAATAAAATAATATATGGCGCAGAGGATGATCTCTGTCAGAACGACAACCGCTATCACGATCTGGCTTATGCCAAAAGCGCTCATACTGTTAAAAAGCCTATTAAGCCCGCCCGGCATAGTGATCGCGGCGCCTATTGCGACAAACACGGAGCCTATTATCTGCAGCGCTGTGGTGATAACGATGAACGCGCCGAACGAGAACAGCCCGCGGTGCCTGTTTACGAGCATGCTCAGCGATATGCACGCATATAGCAGAAGGATGCTGGAGAAGATTGAGATGATGATAAGGATCAGGGCTTCGATAACATAGACGACGAATTGCGACGCTTCCAGCGCGACCGCCGCGAAAAAATCTCTTAAGATTCTTGCCAAATCCGAGAAGTCGTAGCCGGTCATGGCCATTACCATGATTGCAATTACAACAATGACAAAGCTCGCCGCAGCCCAAACCGCCGATACGAACAGCTTGCTTAGTATAAGGCTATCAGTCCTTAAAGGCAGGGTCATCATCAGGTACCCTTCTTCTGACAGAAGGTTCTGCCGGAATCTCTGGATCGTAAAAATAAATGTGAGGACAAAAATGCCGACAATCAGTATCACAGCGATAATTATTCCGATCGCCATCGGCGTCCCCAGTTGGAAACTCGAAAGTATCCTATTGACAACCGAGATTATCAGCAGCGCCGCAAATAACGGCAGGAACACCCGTCCGGTTGCCATGAATTCATATTTCATCAATTTGCCTAACATCTGAATACCTCCCTGAAATACGCGTCAACCGACGCCCCTTGGTTACCGCGCAGATCATCTACCGACGAGGTGAGCACGATCTCGCCGTTTTTGAGGAAAACCACATCGTCTAGCGTCTGCTCGATATCGGAAATGAGGTGAGTGGAAATAACAACGGCCGCTTCCGGGTTATAGTTCCTGATTATCGTGTTTAGAATGTAATCCCTGGCCGCAGGGTCTACGCCGCCTATCGGCTCGTCGAGGAGATACAGCCTTGCTTCCCTCGCCATGACGAGTATGAGCTGAACCTTTTCCTTTGTGCCTTTGGACAGGGACCTAAGAGGTTCTCTCCCGTCAATGCCGAGGCTTTTCAGCATGTCAAGAGCTTTTTCATAATTGAAGTCGGCGTAGAAATCGTTGAAAAAAGCAATAATCCGGGATACATTCATCCAATTGTTCAAATAAGTGATTTCCGGCAGGTATGATACAATCGTTTTCGTATAGGGCCCCGGTTTCTGCCCGCCAATCAACGCCTGGCCGGACGTCGGCGTAAGCAAACCGGCGCAGATTTTGATAAGCGTTGTTTTGCCGCTGCCGTTCGGCCCGAGCAGCCCGACTATACGACCGGGCCCGATGCTGAGATTGACGCCCCTCAGCGCGGCCTTTCCGCCGTAATTCTTTGTTAAACCCATGCATTCAAGAATTGCCATATGTATTTACCTCCCCTGATTTCCCCTCTATCAGCGCGACTGTTTCGCCTGCGCTGTAACCTATCGCCGCCATTTTCTCAAGAAACGCGCTAACCAGCCCCATCGCCAGCTCACTCTTGGTTTTCTCAATCACCGTCGTATCCTCCGTCACAAATCTTCCGCTCGTCCTTTGGGCATATACCAGCCCTTCCCGCTCCAGCTCAGTCAGCGCCCTTTGCACCGTGTTCGGGTTGACCGCCGCGTCTATCGCGAGATCGCGTACGGCCGGCAGCTTGGAGCCGGGCGGATTATGCCCCGATACGATCGATAGTTTCAGAGCCTCTTGGAGCTGCAGATATATCGGCCTGTCGGGAGTAAAACTCCACGTCATTGTATCGCCTCCTGTCATGTATTATTGTATTAATTTAATAGTACAGTAGTACAATAATACAAATGCTTGGGTTTGTCAAGAGTTTTTTTCTTGCCAGATCGATATTTCTCGAAGGTTGTTTTGCCATGTTTGGTTTGTTAGGTTATAATGTTTATAAACTGATTTCAAAAAGCCCGCAACACTGGCTCTCGCGCATATGGCGCGCTGAAAAAAGAAGGCACAGTCCGGCAATTGATCTTAGTGAGAATAGTTTTATTTTGGAGGTAAACTGAATGGACAGCACTGAAATCAAAGGAATAATTCAGACATATTTTGCCGCGAGTTTTGAATCAAGCGGAGAAAAGATGGCGCAGGTTTTTCATGACGCGGCGCATATATATGGGCATGGCGAGAACGGCGCCCTCATCGACATGGATAAAGAATTTTTCGTGAACCTTGTCGGGACGCCGAGACCTGACAGCCCTGAATCAGTGTACCCGCGTCAGGATGAAATACTGTCAATAGACTTCACCGGGGAGAACACCGCGGTCGCCCGAGTTAAGCTGCGAGTCAGGAATATTCTTTTCACCGATATGCTGTGCTTTATGCGCCTGAATGGCAAGTGGGGCGTCATATCCAAGGTCTTCTCAGGCGTTCCTGTTGAATAGCTGGAAAGGTGCAAGGTGAAAGAATGAGAAAAGTTGGGATTGTCGGCGGCATCGGGCCTGCGTCAACGCTCGACTATTACAGCGGTATCATTGATGGATGCAGGGCGAGTGTAAATGACGAGAGCTACCCCGAAATATTTATAGACAGCGTTGATATGATCGAAATGCTATCCTATCTCGAAAGAGGAGATTGGAATTCCCTTACCGAAATGCTCGTCAAGGCTATCAATAGGCTGAAAGCCGCCGGAGCGCAGTTTGCAGCCATTGCTTCAAATACACCGCATATTGTTTTCGACATGATTGAAAAACGCTCTCCATTGCCGCTGATCAGCATTGTTGACGAAACAATCGCTTACGCGCAAGCAAAGGGGGTCAATAAGGCTGTCGTTATCGGCACACGATTCACAATGGGCAGCGGTCTGTATGCGAAAGCCTTTTCAAAGCTCGGCATCGCTGCTGTTACCCCTTCGGAAAATGAGCAAGAGGAAATCCACGGAATCATTTTCCCGAAACTTGAGAACGGCATTATTGACTTGAAAGACAAGGATAGACTGCTGACTCTTGCAAATCGGCTCATTACAGAGCATAACGCCGACGCGCTGGTCCTTGGGTGTACGGAATTGCCACTGATGATTAGGGAGAACGACATAGATACCTTGATTATCAATACAACTCAGATACATATTGATGCGATAATACGTGCCGTAATCAAATGATTGCGGCACATTGATGGAGTACGGCGAGGGCCAGGTAATCTTAGGTACAAGCAATACGATGCAATTTGACGGGAATGCCGAAAACTTGCAAATCAAATATACTCAAATCCTAATACGCTCTATATAGCAGCAAACGAAAACAATGGAACAGCATTACAGTCAGTGTTACCATCTCCCTAATCCGCTCTCCGGATTCGCAACAGTGAAGTCGGGAATTAGAATCTTAGTATGCTTGGTTTTCATATATATTAGTTACATGGTCGAAATACTGTAGTACAACTAGTGTTTCACCGTGGTGTTCAAAATACATGATTGTTTGGGGGGCTAAATGGTTACTCACTGGCAATTAGATAGTCGGATAGACAAAACAGTTCTTTATCTTCAAGAATACAAAGCAAATGAAGAAGGTTTAAATATAGTTTATTTTGACGAGACTTCTAGAATTAAGGTTCAAATATTATTTCATGTACGCGTTGAGTTTTTTCAGTATAGATATATCGAACAATCTATGTTTAGTGATGACGATATATTTAAGTTGATGAGTTTAGCTAATTGTATTGGTCCAATAAATCCTTTTTTCTACCAAACGCTGATAGGGGACGTACTTAATTCTTTTTGTCTCTACATTGATAATGATAATAGAGAATTGATAAGGTATGATATGATTGACCACGACACATGGATAACCGTTATAAGCTCGGTATCACCAAAAGTAACCATTACAGACTTGTAGAAAGGGTGAATATTATTAAGGGTATATTGGGCTCTAAGTCGGATTCAGGTTTTCATATAAGCAGAACATGTTTGTGGAGGATGACAGTATGTGGAAGTGTCCTGAATGCGGCAGAGAGTTCAAGAATACCAGCCAAAACCACTCCTGCGGCGATGAAAAACGACGGAGCGTAAGCTCATGATATATTTCAATTGACTGCTCTGTACTACAGAACTACCGACAGGTTTCAAGCGTATCTGGATGTAGTAAGATCAAACCCGGCGGTATACTTGGAATACTCAGTAAGGTAGATGAAATAGCGAGCTTGCTACGCTTGGGGACTTAGTAGTATGAAAAATGTGAGTTTGCTTGCGAAATGGATCGAGACCGGATTCTTTGGCCGTTTTCGTGAAGCTGTAGAAAACAACAGTTGTGCGCACCCCGGCGATGGGAGTTTAAAACAAGAAATTCTTTCGATTCTGCAGTCGAGAACATAGTCGAAAGAACTTTGATTTCGGAGGTGTGGGTACACAATATGCCAGATCTTTAAAAACTCACTTAAAAAAAACCTTCCCAAGCCCCAAGCGTTCTGAAATGAAATCATATATTCGTTTTGCGCTGTTAATCCCTCGTGTTGCGTGAGACGCATCAATGGATACGGTGAAGTCCGGGTATTTGACATTCCAGAAGATATCGAGATATGCGCAATGGTCTTTCACTCAATTTTCGGCATATAATAAAACCCCGTTCTCCTTGATCGATTTTTGGAATGAAGAGTTATTTGTTGCTTCTTCAAATGCGGATTTTCGATTAACCACGATGTCTAGGGCTAAATCGGTTTCAGTCAGACCTCTTCTGATTTTGTAAGCTGTTTTGAACGGATCTAGATTATTATCAATAATGACCATAAGATCTATGTCGCTGGTTTCTCGCGGTTCACCCTTGGCATGAGAACCAAATAGGTATATCTGTAACACACCCGCCAGAGAAGAAATGAATTCAACATATCTCTCCAGCTCAACCTTGACTGCTTCACTCATAGCCTAAGTGCTCCTTTTGATTCGATAATAGGATTATACTGCCAGAACTAAGATAT
>Ga0082212_10000548_pt1 | contig 54044 bp, 45 predicted proteins | sample TergutNt197P3_FD_71548 | JGI IMG/M metagenome (GOLD analysis project Ga0082212, IMG submission 71548) | Neocapritermes taracua P3 segment gut microbial communities from Petit-Saut dam, French Guiana - Nt197 P3 | ecosystem: Host-associated > Arthropoda: Insects > Digestive system > Gut ...
TAAAAGAGCGCCTTTTTGGATACAAACGAACCGAAAAAAATGGCCCCGCCTCTATGGTATGAACGAAGAATGGCATACGGCGGAATAGAGCTTGACGATTGATACCGGCGGAGTTGTGGTATCTGCGCTATTTATCATTGTGTCCCAGATAATTAATTGGTCAGCTTTTATTGCTCTTGGCAGAAGTATGGCGATTATATAGTCAGTAATCCCCGCGAAGTATAAAAAGACTTTGCGGGGTTTTTTTCATTATATTTAAATTACAACATTATATCCGATTTTTTATAAAAAATTGTTGCAAAAAATAATAGATTATGATATTATCTATAGTAAGATTATGATTATAAATTATTATAAATTTATATGGGAAAGGAATAAAATAATAATGAAAACCAAAAAGATATTATGTTTGTTGACCGTTATTGCGTTGTTATTCTTATTTTCTTGTAAAGGTTCGGACAAAAGCGGAATTTCCGCTCCAAGCAATTCTGATACCTCAGATAATTCGGACATTTTAAACAATTCAGACGACTCTTTCGTCTCCGAAAAGGATGAACCGGTTGAAAATCCTTTATATATAGATGATTTGCCCGAAGAAAATTATAACGGTAATAAGTTCAATATGCTGACCTGCGAATATCTTTATACGAATGCAAAGTTAGTTGTCGAAGAACAAACCGGCGACGTTATATACGACTCGATATATCTGGCAAACAGAACGGTTGAGGATAGATTTAACATAGAATTTGAGGAACTGTACACGCCCGATATAAGAGAAATGTCGGCGTATGTGAAAAAAACCGTTGATTCTGGGGATAACGCGTACGATTTTGTCTTTATATTAGACAGGGACGCTATATCTTTAGCTATGAAAGATAAATATTTTTATTCTATGGACGAATTGCCGTATGTCAATCTTGATAAACTGTACTGGGATCAGGAATTGAAAAAATCTCTGACAATCGACAATACTCTCTATTTCACATACGGGGCAAATATGCTTTCTATATATGATAATATAAACTTTTTAGTTTACAACAAACAGATAGCAGCAGAACTGGCACTTGAAAATATATATGATGTGGTGCGGAACGGCAAATGGACGATTGACAAAATGTACGAAATGGCTGCCGCCGCCACAAAAGACCTCGACGGCGACGGCGTAATGACGAAAGGGGACCGCTGGGGTGTTTCGCATTTTTTCGGGTCGTATTATCCGAGTTTCTGGGAAGCGGAAAAAATCCCTCTGGTTGCCAAAGATGAAAATGACCTGCCGTATTTCAACGTGCCGGGAAATGAAAAGTTGTTTACCCTTTTTGAAAAATTGTACGCATACTCCTCAACCGGCGGATATGAATACAATGAAATGAGCGACTGCAAAGAAGTGTTTGAAAACGGCAGGGCTCTTTTCTATAGTTCAACAATGCACGGGGTTCAAAGCCTCAGAGCAATGGAAACGGATTACGGGATAGTGCCGTATCCCTCGATGGCAGAAAAGAGTCCGGGAGACCCGTATGTCGGACGCATATCCGTCGGATTTCCGTTAATCGTGCCGGTTACGGCGGATGCCGAGCGCGCTTCCGTCATAATGGAAGCTCTTGCCTGCCAATATCAAAAACTGGTCATCCCGGTTTATTATGAGAACGCCGTCCAAATAAAATCGACGCGGGACGAAGAATCAATCGAAATACTCGATATGCTTACGAAAAACCGATTTTTGGACTTTGGAGACACATATTGGACGAACGACGTACGCGATAAATATACGGACATTTTTATGCTTCAAACGAACAATTTTCAATCGGCGACGGAAAAGATGGAAAAGAACGTGGCAAAAATTCTTGACAAGGCAATCGCGGCTTTTCAGAATGTCAAAGGCGGTGAATAAATAATATGAGCAGTTACGGCAGAGAGGATAAAAACGCGAAAGGTTTTCACACATGGCAGGCAAATAAAGCGAGGACAGGCTTTTGCGATGTAAAAGGCGCGATTTCAAATCCGTCGGTTTCTTTTGAAATGGACATATCAAGCAAAAGGCATATATTTAGCTATGCGCACGGCATTGGAAACGGGTCGATAATGCCCGGAAATGTCAAAGCGAACGGGGAATTCATAATGGACATAACCGCTGCCGGAGAGGGAAGTGTGGATTCGGTTCACGAAAGAACGGGATATTTTCTGCCCGGCGTAAAAGAACCGCAAAAAATATCTTGCGACACATCTTTCAAAAGCCTTGACCCGGATAACCTGAAAGTCCGCTTTTATATATTTAATAATGATAAAGACGGCTGGGAACTTAAATGGGAATCCGGGCATATAAATATGCTGTTTTTTGCGCTGCCTATAGTAGCCGACATAGATAACGACGGCAGGGTGGAACTTGCCGTGTTCCCATGGTACGACGTAGTGGTTTTCGACCTCGAAACTGGAACGCAAAAATACAGGTCGCGGTTTATCAACGAAAAAGTGGTGCACGGGCGGGCTTATGGCTTAGTAGGCGCATACGACGCCTTTAACGACGGCAGAAAAGAAATATTTATTATTCCGAACACATGCCATATGGCGATGATGGGCTGGGAAGGGAACGAACTAAAATTAAAATGGACGCTTTTTTTCGAGGAAGACTGTTCCGTGATGAAAACCGCGTACAGTATACCGGAACACGCGGTAATGGACATAGACGGCGACGGAAACTTAGAAGTGCTGACTTCTGTTTATAACTGGCACGGCGACGGAAAATGGCATATATATATTTTGGACGCGGTGACCGGCGGCGTTATACTTGATATACCGGACAGATATTTATACGATAACATAGATACTGATAAAAACGGAAACTGGCTGACTGCGTCTATGAAAACGTCGGGCAGGCGCATAAATAAATACGGCGACCTCAATTTTATGAAATTTTACCGTGAAAACGGAAAACTTATATTCAATGATATATGGGAACAGAAAAAATCCGAATTTTCATCGAGGGTAAAAGTCGTGAGAGACGACAACATGAATAATATAATGTTCACCGCTACAGACCCGATAAGGCTCGCGAAAGTCGGTGAAAACAAATACGCGTTTGCCACGACGCTGTATCATGACGCGTCAAAAACAGATACAACGCTGACTTTGTGGGGTATCCAAAACGGCAAAATCGAAAAAATGTCGGAAATACGGGGCAAAAGACTGAAAATGCTCGGCAACGTCAACACGCCGCCGTATATCGCGTCCGATGCCGCTTTCAACGAATTGCGCGGGCTGACTTATGATAACTGCGTATTGGATTATTTATGCACGGCGCATATAAAACCAACGCTCGGCGGGGCATCTGCGGGTCAGTTTGCTCCGGGTAAGCCGCTCTCGGTGTTCGTCGAAGACGCCGTGGACAACATGGTCGCGTTCACATTGGGGGAAAACGATGGCGAAACGGAGGTAGGACTGGTAACTCCGGGCAGGGCAATGTTTTACGGCGCGACGGGCTCGACGCATCAGGGCGGATATATGATTACAGGCGTTGGATATGAGCTGAGCGATATAGACGGCGACGGATATGTGGAAGCAATCAGCGCGTGGGGGTCGGAGAGCGGAAACGCGGAGCTGAGGATAACCAAATACGACGGCAGCGTTATATTAAAGCACGAACTTGACGATGTGCCATCTGAGCGTCCCCATTGGAACACCGGAGGGTTGTGCATGTGGACGGCAGGCAATTTTCTCGGAAGCGACAGAACGGATATATTTATAACGATGAGGTTCGGGAACGCGCCGTCCGGACGGCTGATAAATTTAAAAACGAACAGGGACGAATGGGTCAGGTCGCATAACGATATAGGCAATATATTCGGCGGAACTATGGTGTCGGTAACGGATTTCGACGGCGACGGGCTGGACGATATTGTGTTTGCGTATACTCAGTCAGTTTATTCTGTAGACGGCGCGACCGGGGAAACTATAATGAACCAGCCGCGCGACCCCGCCCATTTTCCGGCGTTGGGCAATATGAATATGTCGCTCGATGTTGACGGCGACGGAAAAAGCGAAATAATTTACGCCGGCGACCCGCACCTTCTGGGGCTGGTTGGGCACGACGGCAAATTCATATGGGCAAAAACACCGGTCAAATCTGAAAATAACGCCGCTACCGGCGGAGTCATGCCTGCGGTTTTCGACTGCGACGGAGACGGCGAATTGGAAATGATACTTCCGTTTGTTCCGGTAAAAGAAGATTTTTATATCAAATGTTATAATATAAAAACAGGCGATGAAAAATGGGCGTTAAAAATGGATACGCCGATTCATCAGAGCGTAGGCGGCGTACTGACCGCCGATATCGATGGCGACGGAAAATCAGAATTGATATTCACAAACGGCGAGATATTGACATGCTATGGTTTCGACAGCGATAACGCGTTCGGGAAAAAATGGGAATATAGCCTGCCGGACGTATGCGGTTATCCCATTATCGTCGATTTCGGCGAAAACGGCGGCGTGCAGATAATAGTTACCTGCGCCGACGGAAAAGTATACGGGATAAAATAATATTGTATTTTTAAACTACATAAAAGATTTCGCCGCGTTAATCATAGCGATAATATTTTCCCCGTTAATATCCGGCGGCCATGCACAGCCCGCGTTTAGTACGTCAACGCCCGACTTTATACACTTGCGGGACATTTCAAATACCTGCTCCGGCGTTCCGTCGCGTAATATTTCCAATACGGGAACATACCCCACAATCGCCGTATTGCCATTTAACACAGAGACAGCTTGCGTAATATCAGTTTTAATATCTATGCTTATGCCGGACATTCCCGTATCTTTTATATATTTCAAATGTGACGTGATATTCCCGCAGATATGTACTACTGTGGGAATTTTTATTTCTCCGCATAATTTTTTATGGCACGGGGTTATATACCTGCCGTAATCGTCGCCTGATATTAAATCGCCCGAACATGCCGCTTCGCCGATTTGAATGACGTCGCTCCCCGCGTTTTCCTGTTCTCTCGCATATATAATACATAAATCGGTCGTCAGGGTAAGCGCATGTCTGACCGTTTCAGGTTCTTCAATCAGCCATATCATCATGTTTTCGATTCCGAATAACATTGTGCTTAAAGTAAATGGTCCGACAATAGAACTTACAACGGGAATAACTCCGTCATATCGCTTTTTGGCGATGCCGACGGCTTTTAATATCAACGGAATCCGTCCCCTATCCAAAAGTTCCCGCCCGAAAATAAAATTATCGGGATTGTTAAAAAGATATGCTTTCATCTGCGGCAACTGGGTTTTTGTACCGAAGTCGATTTTCCCGCCCAACGCTTCCGATTCGACAGTCATGTCAAACGGCAGTTTCATAGATTCAAGACCGTAATATTCAAAAGCGGCTGCCGCCAGTTTTACCGTTTTTTCAGAATCGGAATGAGCTTCGGGGTAATAAACGCCGCATAAATCCATTAGCTGAACCGTAACGGCAGTCATCAATCCAGTAACCGGACATCTGTCATTCTTTTTATGCCTTAACGCGTTTACGAGCCTTTGCGTATTATTTATCATAACTTTACGACCTCTCAAAAAGTAAATTTCATACTTGAATTGTATCAGAAAAGAATTGAAATGTCAAGGATTTACTGACGCATTTTAGTTCATTCAATTTTTATCAACATCTTTACAAAAAATTTAAAGAAAGAAATATAAGATTATATATATGCTAAAATTAATTATGATACAATCTTAATTATATATCATACAAGTAAGCTTAAACACAAAAATTAAAATTAATATAAATAATGGAGGAAACAGTATGGATGAAACAGGACGAAAGGCAAAAATAACCAGCATCGGATTCACTCAACGACCGCTTGATGAATTTATAAGCGTTATAGACGATGAAGCGCAAAGAAGCTGCGACTTGATTCTTTTGCCGGAAGCATGTACGGGAAACGATATAATCGAACCGCTTGATGGCTGCTCTGTTAAACGCGTATCGGAAATTGCCGCAAGCCGCGGGGTATATATCGTTTTCCCTATCTACAGAAACAGCAAAACGGAAGAACGTATTAATTCTTCTATACTTATAGGGCGCAAAGGCGAAATATGCGGCGTGTATGATAAAGTATATCCTTTTTGGAGCGAATTTGACCTTGACCCTGTCTGCGATGCAGGGCGGCAGGCTCCGGTATTTGAAACTGATTTCGGAAAAGTGGGGATGGCGATTTGTTTTGACGCGAATTTCCCCGAAGTATTCAAAAGGCTTTCGCTCGGCGGGGCGGAAATTGTATTATGGTCAAGCGCGTACAGCGCGGGAATGAGTTTGCAGGCGCACGCGATAAATTATAATTATACTATTATAACATCTACTCTTGTCCCGGACTGTCTTGTCTATGACATAACAGGACAGGAGATATATTATCAGTATATGCCCGGCGGAATAAATATAAGCCGCGTAACAGTGGATTTGGACCGGTGCGCATTTCATCAGAATTATAACATGGAGAAAAGAGACAAACTGCTGAATGATTACGCCGGGAAAATAGAGTCTGACTTATGGCTTGAACGCGAGCAGTGGTTTACGCTCAGGGCTGTAGTTCCCGGCATAAGCGCAAAAAAACTTGCGGCTGAATACGGTATGGAAGAACTTACGGCTTATAAAAACCGCAGCCTTATTGAAATAGATAAAATGAGAGGCTTTAAGTTCTCGAATTAACAGAGGAGAAGTAAATATGTAAAATTATGGAGCGGGTGAAAAAATATGATTGCTGATAAAATAAAAGTATTATACGATTTGATTGATATTTTCGTAAAAAATAAAAATATTGAAAACCAAGAGGAAAATAAATAAGCTTAAAAAATTAATATTTGAGGTATAAACTATATGCTTAAAGAAAAATTATATAATATTCTAAACTTAAAAAATCAGGAACTAATTGAAATACGCCGGTATTTACACCAACATCCCGAGGTATCTTTCAAAGAATTTAAAACGGCTGAATATATTCGCCGGTTTTATTCGGGAAAAGATATCGAATGGCTGCGTTATCCTGTAGGGCTGAATGGTATAGCGGTGAAAATCAAAGGCGGCAAATCAAACCGGACGCTTGCCGTACGGGGAGATTTTGACGCGCTTGCCATAACGGAAGAAACAGATATTACGTATAAATCTATAAATCCCGGAGTGATGCACGCCTGCGGTCATGACGCGCACACGGCTGTTTTGCTTATGACCGCCGACGCGTTGATTCAGGTTCGGGAAGAACTCCCCGGCGATGTTGTTATTATACATCAATACGCGGAAGAAGTCCCTCCGGGCGGAGCGAAAGATATGATTGACGACGGCGTTCTTGAAAATATCGACGCTATTATAGGCGGGCATGTATGGGCTTCTTATGAAGCCGGAACGATTGCCGTGCAACCGGGAATGGCTATGGCCGGACGCGCTTATTTTAAAGCTATAATTACGGGCAAGGGCGGACATGGCTCACAGCCGCATAAATGCGTTGACCCAATCGTTACGGCGAGTAATTTTATTGTGACCGCGCAGTCAATAATTGCGAGAAATTTAAATCCGGTTGATTCAGGGGTTATAACATTCGGGCGTTTTGAGGGACTCGGCACTTTTAACGCTATTCCGAACAGCGCTACTTTAGAGGGCGATGTGCGAAGCTGTTCCGAAGAAGCCGGACGACTTATAGAAAAACGATTTAAAGAAATATTATCAGGGATTACAGCGGCTTACGGCTGTTCGTTTGAACTTGTTTATACGCATGATTATCCGCCCGTGATAAATGACGAAAAACTGGCGGAGTCTGCGAAAAAATTTATTGAAACTGATTTTTCCGAAATGAAAATAATTACGGGCGAATTAACGATGGGCTCTGAAGATTTTGCGTATTATCAGCAAAAAATACCGGGGTTATATGTTTTTTTCGGGGCGAAACCCGAAGGGGAATTTTTCCCGCATCATCATCCGAAATTTAATATTGACGAAAACTGCATGATAAACTGCGCTAAATTTTACGCGGGTTTTACCGTTGATTTTTTAGGAGGGAAATATGTGGAGTGAAAACAAACTTGACGAATTGCTGACAACGCCGTCGGAACGGTTAATCGGCGACATGAAAAAAATCACAGGCGATATTATTGTTCTCGGGGCAGGCGGGAAAATGGGTCCTACTCTATGCCTGTTAATAAAAAATGCCGTACAACAAGCCGGCATAAATTCAAGAGTTATTGCGGTTTCGCGATTTACCGACCTTTTTGTAATAAATCAACTGAAAGAAAACGGCGTTGATATAATAAGCGGCGATTTGCTTGAAAAAAACACACTCGAAAAATTACCCGAAGTTCCCAACGTGATTTATATGGCGGGACGTAAATTTGGAACAGGCGGACAGGAATATCTGACTTGGGCTATGAATGCGTGGCTGCCGTCGCGTGTTGCGGAACGGTATAAAAATTCGCGTATTGTCGTTTTTTCATCGGGTAATATTTATCCGCAAATGTCTGTAATATCCGGAGGAGCTACCGAAGAAACACCCCCGAATCCCGTCGGCGAATATGCGATGAGCTGTTTGGGGCGCGAGCGTATGTTTGAATATGCCGCGCGTACTTATAAAACTAAAATTGCTGTGTACCGCTTGAATTATGCTGTAGATTTAAGATACGGCGTATTGTTTGACATTGCGGAAAAAATTCTCGCGGGAATCCCAATATCGCTCAAGATGCCCGCGTTTAACTGTATATGGCAGGGTGACGCAAACGAAATCGCCGTGCGAAGTCTGCTTCATACAAATTCAGACGTATTTTATTTGAACGTTACGGGGACCGAAACCATTCCGGTATCTTTGACCGCGAAAAAATTAGGGAAACTACTGGATAAAGAAGTTTTTTTCTGCGACGAACCGTCGGACACAGCGTTACTAAGCAACAGCAGCAAAATGACGGAAATATTCGGTTATCTGTCGGTTTCGCTTGAAACGATGATAAAATGGCAGGCTGAATGGATTATGTCAGGGGGACGTTCGCTTGGTAAACCCACTCATTTTGAAGAAAAAAAAGGAGATTATTAGATTTATGAAATTTATGAGAAACGAAGCGAAAGATATTTTAAATAAAGGCGCGGTAATCCCCGCGATTCCGTTGGCTCTTGATGAAACCGGAAAGTTCGACGAAAAAATACAGCGAACGCTTGTAAGATATTATCTTCATGCGGGAGTCGGCGGAATAGCCGTCGCCGTACATACAACCCAATTTGAAATCAGGCTTCCTGAAGTAAATTTATTTCATACCGTCGTAAAAACCGTTTTAGATGAAATCGAATCGTTCGAAAAGAAAAACAGTAAAACAATCGTAAAAATAGTAGGTGTATGCGGTAAAACAGAACAGGCTGTTTCGGAAGCCCGTTTTGCCTGCGAATCCAATGCCGACGCGGTTCTTTTAAGCCCCGGAGGGCTCGTGGATTTAAACGAAAACGAAATGATTGAACGTACAAAAATAATTGCCGGAATCATGCCCGTCATCGGTTTTTATTTGCAGCCGGCAGTGGGCGGACGGATTTTCCCGGCGGATTATTGGAAACAATTATCGGATATTGACGGAGTCGCCGCTATAAAGTGCGCGCCGTTTAACCGTTATCAGACAATAGAACTCATACGGGGCATTGCAATGTCGGAAAGATGCAATGAAATCGCGCTCTATACGGGTAACGACGATAATATTTTAATTGATTTGCTCACAAAATACGAAATAAACGTCAAAGGCAAAAAGGCAGAAAAGTATTTTGCCGGAGGATTATTGGGTCACTGGGCGGTATGGACGAAAACCGCCGTTGATTTATTTGAAAAGATACAGAAATACAAATATAGCGATAAAATCCCTTCGGAATTGCTTACGTTAGCCGTAAAAATAACGGACGCGAACGCCGCTTTTTTTGACGCGGCTAACGGGTACGCGGGCTGTATTCCCGGAATACACGAAGTATTGCGCCGGCAGGGCATTTTTAAAAATATCCGGTGTATAAACCCAAACGAAACGCTTTCTCCGGGACAGTCGGCGGAAATTGACAGGGTTTATATTGATTATCCCGAATTGAACGACGATGATTTTATTAAACGGCACTTGCATGAATGGCAGAAAGAATCATAAAGTTAGTAGCAGTATTAAAGTCAAAATGCAAAAAAATCCTTGCAACAAATAAAAAATTGTGATATAATATAGCTGCTGATGTCAATAACAATTAAGCGAAAGGAGCGTATTTATGAAAAAAACGGTACTTATTTTTATTATGATTTTATATATGGCATTTTTATTTTCCTGCGGAGCAGATAAAACAGGTGCAGCAAACGAAACGCCGTCCGCCGATGCAGCGGCAAACGACGTAAACGGCGAAAAAGAAGAAATTCAGGAGGAGGAGACCCCGTCGGCAAATTTTAATGACGATTTAGGCGAATTTGATTTCGGCGGTTATGAATTTAACTTTTATTCCCGCGATATAACATGGGCAAATACCATCATGGACCACGCCGAAATTACCGGTTCAGCCCTTGAGGATTCGCTCTATGAACGTAACCGCCGCATTGAGGAACGGTTTAATATCACGTTTGTCAATATAGCCGAACCCGATTCAAACAAGGCGAAAAAATCCATGCAGGCAGGGACGAACGATTACGACGTAATCATGATACGCAACGCCGACGCAATCGTGTTTGCCGGGGACGGGCTTATAAGCCCTTTCAACGCGTTTACGCATATCGACCTCACGAAACCGTATTGGGACGATAATGTCAATTCCTGCCTTACAATATCCAATAAGCGTTATTTCGCGGCAGGCTCGTTTAACCTGACTTCATATGATTTTGTCCATGTGCTTATCTTCAACAAAGCCCTGATAGCCAATTTCGGGCTTGACAGTCCGTATAATTATGTCAAAGACGGAAGTTGGACTTACGATGTATTTACGGAAATGGGAAAAAGCGCGGTGTTTGATTTGAACGGCGACGGTAAAATGGACAAAAGCGATTCTTTCGGATTCCTGTCGTCGCCCAAACAGGTACTGCCCTGTTTCTGGATCGCGGCAGGGTTGAAGTCTATCAGTAAAGACGATAACGATATTCCGTTTTTGGATATGGGATCGGAAAAATTCATGACCGTTTTCAACCATATATTTGAAATGACATGGGACACCGATATGTGGTACAGGAGCAAATCCGGCGAAAATATAGACCCCGACGGAACAATTATGTTTCATAACGATCAGGCTTTGTTTATGGACTGCACGTTCTTTTACCTGAAAGATTTCCGCGGGATGGAATCGGATTTCGGCATACTGCCCTTCCCCAAATATACCGAACAGCAGGATAAATATTATTCAAGAATGGAAGGCTGCGATTTGTTTTTCGCGCCCGCAAGCAGTACTGCCGAAAGTTTGGAACGCTCAAGCGTAATTCTGGAAGCTCTCGCGTCTGATTCGGCAAAAAATGTCATTCCGGTTTATTATGATATTGCTTTAAAGACAAAATTCACCCGCGACGAAGAATCCGCCGAAATACTCGATTTGCTGTTTGAGAACAGGATATATGACTTAGGCGATACGATATGGGGCGATAAGCTCCGCGACCCCATCGTTGCCCCGATGATGCAAAACAACAAACGCGAACTTGCGTCAAAACTTGAATCTATCGGCAAAACAATGGCAAAACAAATAGACATTATCGTTGAAGCGTTTGATAAATTAGATTGACTTTTGCTTCTCCGCTGTCATGATATTTGTTATTTAACTTCGGTTCCGGTCGCAATCCCCTGATATTCGTCCAGAAACCATTCCGCCGCTTTGTTCATGAACAAAGTTAAATTAGTGCCGTTATTTTCAAAATGGGCGTTTATTTTTAACGTCCCCACATAATCGTCTATAATATACAGATATATTATCAAAGTCTCGTCGTCGAACCATGCGCCCGAGGCTTTGTATTTATATCCTTTGCCTTTCGGCACGCCGATTCTTCTGCCGAAATAATGGGTTTCGGGGAATTCCCTTACTTCGTTTTCGTAGCCGCAGATACCGAATCTTATTTCATGAGTGCCAGACGCGTTCGTATATTTCATGACTCCCGTTTCTTTTTCTCCGCCGTCAAAAATAAACTGTATGTCCGAAATATTCATGCGGTTCTTATCGAGAATATATTTTTTCCCGCCGTATTCCCGGCGGGATTTTTCCGACGTGCGTCTGCCGTCAACAGGCAGAAATTCAAGATTGTTAAGTTTATCTTGCAATTTGTCATATCCGGATTTATTTTCGGGTAGTTTTTCGTTTCTGTCGGTTATATACGGATAAACGTCAGTCCAGAAAATATCCATGACAATATCGGAACCCTGCGACATTATCTGAGTGTCGGCAGTCGTAACGAACACAAGGTCTTTATCGGGCAGGCATACGCATATCTGCGTTCCCATTCCGAGAGTGGCAAACCCGTTATTTCTTGTGCGCCATATCTGATAGCCGTATCCGAACTGCGATTCTGAGCCGTCCGTCGTCAGCCTGTTGTCTATCAAAGCCGAAGTTGCCTGAGTCATATAATCTTCGGATATAAGCTGCTCGCCATTCCAGTTTCCTTTGTTGAGCAGAAATAACGCGAATCTGGCTATGTCATGAGTAGAGCATACAACGCCCGAACCGCCCCACGCGCCGCCCTCAGGACGTTCGATACAATACGCGTCCTTTGAAAATCCCAGTTTATCCAGTAGTTTAGGGCGCATATAATCGAGCAGGTTTTTGCCCGACAATTTTTCGACTATGCCGTTGAGCATGACGGTCCCCGACGTATCATACATAAAAACCGTTCCGCTTTTATGGGAAGGCTCACGGTTTAAAAATGTCCAAACCCAGTTTTTATCGTTTACCCCGTAAGTCGTCCAGTCATAAGGCGTTGACATAATCAGCAAATCGCGGACAGTAACCCCCGCGACAAACGGGTGCATATTCTCAGGCTGGTGTTCGGGGAAGAAATCCGCGGCTTTATCCGTTAATTTAAGCTTTCCCTCGTCAATCAGCATTCCAATCGCCATTGATACAAACGTTTTGCTTTGCGAATACATGCGGTGCGGCGTATCGGATTTAAACGGCGGGTAATAGCCCTCTGCGGCGATTTGTCCGTGACGCAATATCATAAAACTGTGCAGGCATAATTTCCGCCGCTCGATATGTTCTATGCACTTTACTATCGCTTCTGACGGAATGCCGAGGTTCTCCGGGGTATTTGTTTGAAATTTGAATTTATTGTTATCAGCCATATTATATCCTCCGTTTATTTCGTTTATTTATTATTTTATTAATTGATTTTTTTTACGTCAATCATTGACGCGCTTTCGTTGTCTATATATAAACTCCAGTCAGGGTGCGTTTTTAATATAGTCGCGGGAATCATGTTTGTTATTTCACCGGCTGTCAATGTATCGCGAATCGCTTTTGCCTTGACTTTATACGGCACTGCGGATATTATATGCGAGCATTTGAGTATTTGTTTCGGAGTCATGGATACAGCCTGTTTCGGCACGTCGTCGAAAGTCGCGAACCACCCCTCGCCGAGCTGCTGTTTTCTGCACGCCTCGTCAAGCGTCACGATTTTATACGCGTCTTCGCAGTCAAAATCAGCCGGAGGGTCGTTAAACGCGATATGCCCGTTTTCGCCGATTCCGATAACTCCCACGTCAATTATATCACGGTTGATTTCTTCCGTAAGTTTTGCAATGATATTTTCAACGCCATCGGTTGTGTCAACAAAGTTGACTTTCTTTAAATTTACTTTAAGTTTGTTTATGAAGCGTTCTTTTAAATATCTGATAAAACTTGCGGGGTGAGTTTCGCTCATGCCGATATATTCGTCAAGGTGAAACAATTCCACTTTTGACCAGTTTATATTTGAAGCAATAAGATTTTCAAATGTCGTGAACTGCGACGCTCCCGTTGAAACTAATATACGCGCCCCGCCTTTTTTTTCAATCGTCCGGTTTATTAATAACTCAATATGCGCCGCCGCTTTTTTTCCTAATTCTTTATCGTCCCCGCACAATACTATTTTCATTTTTTATATTTCTCCTTTTAATCATATAATCATATTTTTTTTCTTAACCTCTAAGCAGTTCATCTATATCCGCGACTATTCCATGTTTTATGGAAACATTAGCCGCCGCGCCTATCATCAGGGAATTTACTCCCGCCGAAATATCAGCCGCCCGTCCGAGCGGGTCGGGTTTGTCTGTATTTTTACCGAATATTTCGTCGCGCATTAAATCGTCCGAGCCTCCGTGGTCTCCGCTAAGTTCGGAAACCCTGTATTCGGTCAGGTTATTTTCGAAGTCGAACACTTTTATATTGCTTCCGCCCACGGACTGAAATCCCGTAAACGGGCAAAAAGCTTCAAGCCTGCCTTTTGAACCGTTTATCGCCAAACGCCACCCTTCGTATGCCGCCGCCGCGTTAAGCGAATACGTCATCGTCTGCCCCCTGTCATAGAGCACATTCAGCGACATTGTGTCATATATATCTATTTCTTCCGAAAAAACGCAGCCGTCTTTATAATATCCGTCGTATTTTTCCTGTTCGGCGTAAAACTGCATTTCAAATTCGCTGAGTTTGTAATAAAACGGACATTCTTCAGTATGATTGCAACTCCGGCAGTTTTCGCCCCTGTAAACGCCGTTTTTGCCGTAAACGTTCAGTTTGCCGAACGCCGAGACTTTTTTTGGAACAGCGTTTATGACCCAGTTTATAAAATCAAAATGGTGCGTGCATTTATGCAGCAGCAAACCGCCGCTTTTTGCCATGCGGGAGTTCCATCTTCTGAAATAACTCGCGCCGTGTGCGCCGAAATTCATCACCCTGTCGAGCAGCCATTCAAAATGCGCGTTGTAAACGTCGCCGACCGCTCCGCTTGAAATAAGCTCTTTTAATTTTGATACGAACGGCATATAGCGCATATTGAAAATGACCGTGACTTTTTTGCCGTATTTCTTTTCGGCTTCAAGTATAGCCCTGCATTTGTCCGCGTCAATAGTCAACGGTTTTTCCACGATTACTTCGCATCCGAATTCCAGAGAACGCACGGCGTAATCGCTATGGTATGCGTCAACAGTCGTGACAATCACCGAGTCGGGTTTTGACTTTTCAAGCATTTCATCAAAATCAAAGTACACGGGTATATCCCCGCAATTTTTGCTAATCATTTCGGAACGCCCGGGATTTATGTCGTAAATGCCGACAATCTTGGCGGTATCCGAATATTTTTTCGTTATGGGTTTGGCATATGAGTAATAAGCGCGTGAGCTTGCTCCGGCAAGCGCGTATTTCTTTTTCATTTTTTCTTTTTCCTCCACTTTTTATCTATTAATTTAACACGATTATATCACAATTTATTATTTTTTGCAATATAAATTGACAATCAAACGAATTTATGCAAATAAAAAAGCACAGCGCGCCTTCTCAATCCAGCTTCTGTGCTTTTTATATCAAATAATTTAAAATTTTATTTTAACCTGCTGTCTGTCCTGCTCAGTCACTGTATAAAAACTTTTCGGCTTGAATCCGAACATTCCGGCGATAATTCCTGACGGGAACATTTCTAATTTTCTGTTATACAGCATTGCCGTGTCATTGTAAAACTGCCTGAAATCCGCGATTCGTTTTTCTATCGTTTCAAGTTGTTTCTGCAGTTCCATAAAATTCGCGTTTGCCTTTAATTCGGGGTAATTTTCCGCGATTGCGAATAAACTTTTAAGAGAGCTTTTCAATTGATTGTCCGCCGCGATTTCTTCGTCGAACGAAGCCGCGCCCATGATTTTTTCACGGCTCTGCGTAACGCTGTTTATAAGTTCTTTTTCGTGTCCCGCGTAAGCCGAAACGGTTTCAACTATGTTCGGTATCAAATCAGACCGCATTTTTAGCTGTACGTCAATCTGGCTGTATTGCGTCTCGACTTTAAGCCGTAAGCTGACCAGCCCGTTGTAACTTGAAATAACCCAGATTAATATAATTGCCAAGACTGCGCCTGATACTATTCCTATATATAATCCCATATTTATAACCCTCTTTTTGTTTTGTATAATTTCTGTAATTTTATATATTTTAATCGAAACCGCTTCCGCTTGAACCACTGCCCGAACTTCCGCCGGACGACGAGAATCCCCCGCCTCCGCCCGAATCGTCGGACGACGGCGGCGATGCGGAATACGCCTTGCTTTGTATATCGTCTATTGTATCAAGCAGAGTGCCCGCTATAAGTAACTCCGTGAATATTCCGTGATTTGTATATTCGTTGTCTATATCGCCAGTATCTATATTTTCGGCGGGATATTGCAGCGCGAGTTCCTGAATCAGCTTTTTGCTTTTCCCCAGTGCCGTGGCGTAAACCAGATATTTTTCCCAGAGTTTGAATTCGGGGAATTCTTTTTCCCTGAAACTTGTAAAATCGTCGAGAAATCTGCCGAAAGCATACCATAAAGCCGATTTATTTGTCCCAAATTGTGAAATTGCCGCCCCTTTTTTCGAAATTGTCAGACATAAAAATCCAGCCATACTGGTAAAAATAAGCGCGATACCGTAACCAATAACCGTAAAAATCTCCATAGACTGCGAAGCGATATACAACGAAAAGTATGTGCCGAATAATCCCGTAATGCCCAGTAAAATCAAATATGCCCAGCCAAGCCCCGATTTATCTCGCCTGTATTCTTCAATATACGGCGATTCGGTCGCTTCGGCGTTTACTTCTTTTTCGAATTGTCTCTTTTTGTCGTAAACGTCGGTTTGATTTGCGTTTATATATCTTTGAATTTCATTTAACGTAACATATATGCCGCCTCCCGCCGCGTCGGTTATCAGCGAAATCAGCGTTTGCTCATAATTATGTCCGGGTATTTTTTCGCTGTTTACGATAATTTCTATATCGCCGTACATAGTTTTACGCATTTCCAGATACCCCTCAGCGAACAAATCAAGCATGGTCGCGGAAAACGCGCTCCCTCTTGATTTTGATATTGACGTTAATTTGAATTGGGGGAATTTAAACTGCGTAAACAAATTATTCAAAACGGCAGGAGGAATATCGTCCGGGAGAATCCTGTAATATTCCGGGTTTTGTTCCGGTATATACTTCGGCATGGATTTTTTATCGAGCATTTTTCTGGCTCTGCCCGGAAAAAACATCATCAGGGCAAACCCCGCGATTACAAAGAAAATAAAAAGTAACGTGGCTAAATCGCTGTATCTGAACCAACTCATCACCGGATGGTTTTCTTCCCATTCGTCGAGTTCCCGCCAATATCTGTCCGCTTCTTCCCTTTTCGCGTTCGCGTCGTCGGCGAGACCTTTTTCGTAAACCAAAATTTTATCTAATCCGTCACCGCCTACATAATAGCCGTTATCAAAAAGATACGGCGGGAGGCTTACCCGTATATCTACGATTTGGGAACTATATACGTTGTCTATATGCAGAGAGGCTTTCGTTTCGCTGTCTTTGATAAAAGTCCCGCGTTCCGGACCGTGCGCCCATATCCTGAAGTCGTCCAATTCCGCGCCCTGCGGCACATTGACCGTTGCCGTAAGCGCCCCGATTGTCGAAGCTTCGCTTTCCCCTGTCAAATCCCAGACAAAATCGGCTATGTCGTCATAAATTTTCACGGCGTTTTCGACTGTATATGATATAGTAAAAACGCGCTGTATGTCATAGGAATTGTTGTATAAATGAATTATATATTCGTTGCCCGTTGTTTCGACAGCGAAAGAATAATCCGGTCTTGAATTGTCAACTGCGGGCAGTTTGTTCATTTTTTTACCGTCGAGGGTCGCCGACCAGTCTGTGATATTATAATAATTTTTAATATAACTTCTGTAATATCTCGTGTAAGTTTGCTCCGTGTCAAACCGCACGACCCATGTTTCGGTTATTTCGGCGTTCCCGTTTTCGAGTATGTCAATATCATAATGACCCGATTCGATTCGCGGAGACGCGTTTACCTGTATAACCGCCATTGCTGTTATAAACAATACGGCGAGCGCAAATATAACAATACGTTTCATATTCATAAATTAATAATATACCCCTGTTTTATATTTTATCCCTTAGGCAAAGGCTCATATTCGCCCGTGTCATTATCCATTATATATATATCCCCGTCGCCCGTTACGGCGTAATAATCCCAAGGTATGAATTCTTCCTGCGAATTGTCGCCGTAAGAGAATAAATAACATTTTTGTCCGTCCGCTACGCCTTCTCCTGTGTAAATAATAGTGGTATCGTGTCCCATGCTTTCCCAAATAGCGTCGATAAGCAAATCCATGGCTTCGTCTTTGCTGATATTCATGACGCCGTCAATAATGCCGTTCCCTCCGCCCGGTTCCTGATATACGGTGGTGAAATTATTGCCGTGGCTGTCCTGTAAATTATCTTTGTCAACAATCGTGAAAAAACCGATTTCCCCGTCGCCGTCAAAAACAATGTCGATTTTCTTGTCTTTGATAATATAATCGCCCGTATAAACGCCGTCGGATTTATCCAACGAAAATTTTCCGTTGTCCTCAAACACTAACATCATAGGGTCATACGCGTCGTTGTAATAATAATTCTGCCCCAATAATATCGGCTTGCCGCACCCTGTCAATAAAACGCATAAGATTAAAACAATTAAAATTATCGAAGTTATTTTTTTCATAAATAATTTGCTCCTTTTTTTATTATTAATATATTTATACTAATCGGCTGTAAGTTCATAATAATCAGCTACCGGATAATCAAAACACATGATTGCAATGCCCATGCCGTTAAGCTCCGAAACGCTGCCGTCCCTGTATTCGATTTGGTCAAGAACATCTGTAAACGTTAAAGTGATTCTATGTTTCCCTTCCGTAATGTCTACGACCCTGTCGTCGGGAAAGTTTTCTACTATGTCCGAACTTGACGGATTGAGCATCCAAAAACTGCGCTCATCCGTAAGCCCCACGCAAATCATTGTGGTGATATATGACGCTAAATTATATTCAATTTCAACGGTAAATTCGGTTTCCTCCCCGAATTTAAAAACGCTTGGAGTCACCGATATTATTTTCACATAATCTTCATTATTTTCAATATCGCCGGATTCTTGTTTTTCATTAATGTAATTAGAGCGGTACTCAGGCTCAATAGCACCCTCGCCGCTGAAAAGAAAACCCCCGATTCCAAATACGAGCATGAATCCCACGCTATACAATATGCAGACCAGCGTCATAACAAACGCCAAAATCCCGGAAACCATAAAAATTTTATTTTTATTTTTCCCGTAAACCACAAAAAATACAACGCCGCCTATCAATCCGGCAGCCGCCAGAATTGCGGGAATCATTAAAAAAGTTATAAAAAAATCCATATATTAATTATCCTTTTTAATTTATTTACTTTAATCAATTTAATCACTTTAATTATTTAATCCTCATGTATTGCCCGCGCAAATGCGACCAGTCCGTACTTTCCCCCGCGAAAATATCTATGGCGTCTAAATCCTCATACAGAGAAAATCCGTAACTGTCAAACATGGCAAAGTAAGCGTTGTCGCTTTCAATCTGCGCCCAGCCGTAACAGAAAACGTAATAACCGCTATTTTCGGTTTCGGCTATTTCGCTCAGACTGTTCAAGCCGTATATTTTATCCATATCCCTCAAGTCCATCATCTGGACTATATCAAACCAAAACTCATTTGCGCTGACCTGTGAAATTTCAACGGCGACTCCTTTTTCGTTGCTTATATATATGCTGCCCGCCTGCCATTTAATCTCGCCCGTATCGACCGGACTGACAGGATTGACAGGGTCGAGCGCGAACGGTTCAAGGGTATAAATTTCCCCATGCATTTCCTGTAAATTTTTCATATCAATGACTGTGAAATAACCGTCAAATTCATAGTCGGGTTCGTCGCTGCCTTCAATGTAAAATCTTATATAGATTGTTTCGCCGTCCGCAATAAAATCTCCGGCGGTAGAGCCGTATTCGTCCTCGTAAGTAAACGTTGCGTTCTGGTTAAACGTAATTGACCTTGATAAATCGTCTCTGCAATAATATTTTTCGCCGAGCATTCCGGGGAAGTTATCGACGCTTATGCCGTCGGGTATTTCATCTGCCGGAGGGTCTGTTATTTGTTCCTGCGGAGCCGGTTCAGGTTCGTCCTGCGGTTTTTCCTGTTCTTGTTCCGGGTTCTTAAATTCTGTTTCTTTCGGCGTTTCGCCGCCCCCGGATGCAGGTTCGCCGATTTTTACTTCGCAGGCGAAAAATACAAGCGTAAATAAAATAATCATGCCGATTGCTATTATTTTTTTCATTTTGTTTTTCATATAAATTGATACTCCTTTTATATTTATATTTTATTAATCATAATCTAATCATCGTAACCGGTAAACCCGGTCAGGTCGTAATAGGCAAATAAATAGTCGATTTGCCCGTTTTCATTAAAAGAAAATTCAAACGGTTCTTCTCCGGACTCGATTTTTTTAAACTGAATCCACCACGAATTAAAACTGTTCGGGCTGTGATAGTCGCCTCTGGAAGTCAATCCGTCCGCGCCCGGTTCCCAGCATAAAGCATAAAAATCTTCGTCATTTGAAAGCGCGAAAATATATATTTCCTCGCCGATTTCCTCAACGCCGTTTTTTGCTTCGATTGCTCTTCCTGCTTTAACAGATATATAATACTGTTTTTGCGATTTATCATACTTCATGTCAGTAAGCATGATAAGATTTGCTTCTGCAGGCAGGTTTTCCTCTTTGTTGTAATTTATTGGTGCACCGGCGTTTTTGTCGCACGAAACCGCAAAAAACATCAATAACAAAATCAATAAAACAAAAATAATTCCAAATCTTTTTTTCATAAAAATTTTCTCCTCATTGCGGTTTAATTAACCACAGATTAATAAATAGAGATGTTCTGTTCTGTCATTTTGGCAAACGCTTCCATCGGGATATATACCTCTCCGCCTACAATTTTCGGGGGCTGGGATATTGTTATTATATCGTATTCATTCATTATGTAGTCGTATGTATAAAGGCGCGCGGATTTTGAATCGACATAAAGCGAGTACACGGGGCTGTCCGTAGCCCATGACATTATTAATATCTCACCTTTTTCCAAATCCAAGTTGCTCCCGAAAAATTCGGCGTCCGGTCCGTAATAATAATTATAATAGCGCGTTCCTTCATATGCGTCGGAGGAACTGAACGATTCGATAAAAGATTTTCCCTCAGCGTAAAGTACGCCGTTAATTTCAACAATATCCAGCATATCCGACACGTCAATCCCGTTGAGTATAACAGTATATTCATCTTCTTCGTCCTCGTCGGCTTCGTCGTTATAGGGGTTCACCGAATCAAGCCAATCCTGCCAATCATCGTCGTCCCAATCTTCAATTTCGTCTTCGCCTCCCATCGCTTTAAACCATGCTTTCCAGTCGTCTATGTCCCAATCATCCCAATCCTCATCGTCGTCCCAATCCATAATAATTTCGTAATCCGAGCCGTTTGCCTCGTCGGGGTCGTATTCCGGATAGGTCGGAAATTCATACTCAGATTCTGTCGCAGGTTTTGTTTCGGGTTCTGTTTTAGGCTGCGGCTCGGTTTTAGGCTCGGTCATGGTGATTGCCGTTGTGATTTCTTCTTCTGTTTCTTTTTCGTCTTCATAAGACACGTTATGCCCCGGGTCGTTCATCCAGATATGCATGTGTTTTCCACCGAACGCGCCGGGCAGCCTATTTGACATATAATCGCGCCTGTGAGCTAAAACAGATTGTTTTTGCCCCAACTCGTTGATTATATTCTCGTCGAAAACAAACCAGTTATATGTATATTTTTCTTTGATTTCATTGCCTGCCGCGTCGCGTCTTGAACTGGGATAATCCATCCACGCAATATCTGTGTAATAATAATCGCCGTCTAATTTCATCAGATTCCATTGATGAAAAGAACTGTTGAGGATTGTTGCTTCGATACCGAATAAATTCGCCAGATACTGGAACGACTTGGCATATCCCGTACATACGGCTTCTTTCATTACAAGCCCGCTGTATATGCTCTGGCTGTACATGCACGTTTCGGGAAAACTCGAATAACTGATTTCGTCGCAGAGATATTCCGCTATATATTGCGCTTTATCCGCCGGATTTTTTAATCCCGACGCTTTTTGTATAACCGTGGCAGTATTCGCCCGGATAGCCGACAATACGTTGTCTATGCCTATTTTCATAATATCGGCGTCAGGCAAAAACTGCATGACCGTAACGGTATCGTCAGCCCAATAAGCATAGCCGAATATATAGAAAAATTCGGGATGGTCGGCTTTTACTGCGTATAGCACCTGGTCAGCCTCGTCTACGTTTATACCGAAATTGCAGTCTACTTTTAAATTTCCAAGCTGAAGCTCGGTCATCAGAATATCATACGCAAGCTGTTGTTTTTTTGATAGAATTTCACGGTAAAACTGCCTTGACGGCGAATAATAATTTATATTCCAGTTAACGGCAAGGGCAATATCGCCTATATCCGGTTTTGCCGGTATGACAGCCGGCGGACGGTCGCCGAGGCTGGCGTTCAAATCAGCCGTCACAGGGTCGCCGAACAGTTCATACCATTTTTGATAATCGTAAATAAAATCGTCCGAACTACCGTAAAGCATTAAATTGGGCGGGGCGGGATAAGAGCCGTCGTCGCTTGCCTGCGTTTCAAGCCACACGCCGTAATACCATTTTAAATAGTCTTTGATAAAATCGTCCCAGTCGTTATATTTGCTCCAGTCGGGGGGCGGCGATGGCCACGGAATCCGCAATGTGTCGCCCGGGTCGCTTCGTTCGTAGTCGATATAATAATCGGAAAAATCGTTAGAATCGTTATAGTTACGGTAATAATAACCCTCGAAAGGCTCGCGTTTCGAGCTGTCGTCGAACAGCCCGTCAACCCAGACAAATATATCGCCGTCGCTGTCTACCGTAAAAACCATATCGGAATAATAGGCAATATTCCCGTCAACCACAGCCACTCCGTTAAAAGCCAAGCCGCTCATCACAGCAAAGCTGAACCGGAAAGATTTCCCGTTAAAATTGGTTATCACGAGAGACGCTGTTTCAGTTTCGTTTAAATACGAGCCCCACCATGACACATACTCGCCGTCGGCTTTAACATAAACGGGTTCCGGATTTTTCGGTTTTTTTTGGGCTTGGATTTGGTTTGGCGTAACAGACACATAATTGCCGTCAACTATAATATAAACGGGTTCGGGGTCGTCCTGTTTGGCGTGGGTGTGCGTTTGGACTGACGGAACAGTTCCGGCTTTTCCGTCGCCTTTGTAATAACCTGCGGGCTTTGGAGTATCCGGCTTTTTCGGCTCTTCGCGTTTTTCAACCGCGGGAGCGTCTTCTTTTCCGTCATAAACCGCTGTATCTCCGTTTATCACGCCGGGACGTTCAGCCACTCCGTCGGGCACGGCTATCTGGTCGGCCATTTCGTAAATTTTTTCAAGTTCCCGTTTGACCGCTTCGGGCGAGTAATCCTCGTTCGGCACGGGTATGTACTCAACTTCCTCCATCGGGATTCCCCCGATATAACCGTCTGCGAAATGCGCGCGGATTTCAGCAAACTCCGCGTATTGTTCAACCTGTTCGTTGGATATTATATAATTATAATCATCGTTTGAAAGCCAGTTAAAAAGCATAAATCCGATAAAAACAATTCCCGCCAGAAAAATCAGCGAACCAACTACAATTACAAGTATAATAATTAACTTTGTATTCTTTTTCATTTTACAACTCCCGTTTAAAATTTAAAATTTTAAAGCCGTTTTGAACCGAATTAATTATATCATATCCCGTAATAAAAAATAATAAAAAAGGCGAAAGTATCATAATTGATACTTTCGCCGACAAATTTTTCCTGTTATTTTATCCCCTTTTAAAAACATACCCTTCGCCGCGCACCGCCGAAATAGTATATCCCGAATCGAAAATCTTGTTTCTGAGCCTTGAAATCGCGTTTTTCAATGCGTTTGTATTATCATTGAACATTGTTTTCCATATTTTTTTATATAAATATTCCGCGCTTATGGTCTTGTTTTCGTTCTGAACGAAAAGCAGAAGCAATGAAAATTCTTTTTGCGCCAGAAGTAAATCCCCGCCGTTTATAAAAGCCAGCCCCGCAAGCACGTCCAATTTCAGCGAGCCTTTTTCTATTATTTCGGGAATATTTGAAACGCGGCGCAAAAGCGTTTCCACTCTTGTCAGCAATATATCGAAATCATAGGGCTTTGTCAGATAATCGTCGCCGCCCGATTTCAGCCCGCGCAGGACGTCTTCTTTTGTGGTCAGCCCTGTCAGGAGCAGAATGGGAACTCCGGAATTTTCGCCTTCCCGCAGTTCGCGCATAAAGTCCAGACCGTTTCCGTCCGGCATCATAATATCAAGGACAATTATATCCGGTCTCCGCCCGTCTATTAAACCGCGGGCTTCGGCAAGCGTAAGCGCGCAGGCAACTTCATAGCCCTCCAGCTCGAACAAACGCTTATTGCCGTGCATAATCTCTTTGTTATCTTCCACCATTAAAACCCGTTTGTTTATCATGACCTGTCACCTCCAAACTGCCCTTCATAATATGGCACGGTAAAACTGACCGCCGTGCCCCTGCCCGGTTCGCTTTCGACCCATATCGTGCCGCCGTGGGATTCAACCACGGTTTTGCAAAAATCAAGCCCCAGCCCTTTGCCGCCTCCGTCCGATACGCCGCGCTCAAATACATAGGGCAGCATTTCCGGCGATATGCCTGAGCCATTATCGCCGACCGTGACTTTGACTGCCCCGCCGTCAAGGGCTGCGGTTAATAAAACACAGCCGTTTTCCGTATGCTGGCGGGCGTTTTGTATCAGGTTGACGATAACCTGCGATATTAAATCCGCGTCGGCAAATACGACAAGCCCGCCGTCTATTTTCGTTTCAAGAATATTGCCCCGTTCCTGCAAGTGAATACGCAGCATATCAGCCGCGCTTTGCAGGAGCGAAGAAATATCTGTTTTGCGTTTGTCCGCCCCGTCGCTGATAGAAGTAAGCGTCAGCATACCGTCAACCATACGCGAAAGGCGCATGATTTCGTTCTGAGCGTTTTTCAAAAGCGTTTCGGTTTCCGGTTCTTTAACCGAATCGTCCATGCGTTTCAATAACCGCAGAACGACTTGTACATTCACGGAAATAACCGTGAGAGGAGTCCGCATTTCATGTGAAGCGTTGGCGAGAAATTGCGTCTTGGCGCGGTTGGCTTGGGAAAGAACGGCGTTCTGCGCGTCGAGCCGTTGCTGTTGAGCCCGGTACAGGCTGACCTGCGCGTACATAGTCGCACCGAGCGCAACGCTGATTACAGTAAACGCGATAATAATATTTATCAGCATCGCCTGTTCCGTTTCAAAAGAGTTCACTATTTCCGGGTATTGATACGCGATAATACATACCGCTATGTAAAACGCGAGTTCCGTTGCGGAGAAAATAATAGCTTTTTTGCCCTCAAGCATAAACATCGTAAACACTACGGCAAACACAAAAAACGAAGCCATGCCGCCGTGATAGCCGCCGCTGCTAAAAAACAGCGCGGGGAAAAAGCATATAAAAATACCAATTATGGAAACCATATAGCATATTTGATAGCGTCCTGATTTGCGCGAATAAGTGAGCAGGGAAAAAGACATAGCCGCCACAATGAAATTTACGATTACATTGAAAACGCCGCCATTATTCACCACGCCGAGAACCGCCATTAAAAGGCTGACAACCGTGCCGCCGATAGCCAGCACATTAAACAGCCGGACGCGCAATCCGAGGCTATGCCCGAAATATCTGCCCAGAAATTTCTTTGCGACGTTATTCATGCGTTGGGAACCTCCTTAGAAAGCCCGGTTATTAACTATCCCATGATAATTTCGACGTTATGTTCTTTGCCGTCGCCGATTGGAACGATAATATTTCCCGCGGTTTCTTTTCCGTCAACTGTCATTGACTTTATGCCTTTATAAACATGCGCCGGATTTTTAATTGTGATATTATAAATATCGCCGCGATACGCCCTTTTAGCCGTAAACCCGTCCCATTCTTTCGGTATGCACGGCTCAACTTTAAGCCCGTCCCATTCGGGGACGATTCCGATAATATACTGCGATACCGCGACAAAATTCCAAGCGGCTGTACCAGTCAGCCAACTGTTTTTTGCCTCGCCCTGACGTTTCGCGTCCCTGCCGCCTATCATCTGGGCGTAAACATACGGCTCGGTGCGGTGTATATCGGATATATCTTCAAGATATGACGGCGCGATTTTTGAGTAATACTCATACGCTTTATCTCCTCGCCCGATAAACGCCTCCGCACAGATTATCCACGCGTTATTGTGGCAGAATACGCTCGCGTTTTCTTTATACCCCGCCGGATATGTCGAGATTTCGCCGTATTCTATATAATATTTTGTGAAAGCCGGGGAATTTAATATAAGCCCGTATTTTGTGTTTAAATGCTTGTCAACGCTGTCAAGAGTTTTTATGTCAAGTCCCTGTTCTTTGCCTAAGCCCGACATTACGCAGAACCCCTGCGATTCGATAAATATTTTGCCCTCGTCGCATTCTTTTGAGCCGACTTTGCGTCCGTAATCGTCGTATGCGCGCAAGAACCATTCGCCGTCATATCCGTGGTCTAAAATAGCTTTCGCCATTTGAGCAGCCGCTGTTTTAGCGTAATTTGCCTCATCGTCAAGTCCCCGAAGTTCGCAGAGTTTGATATAATCCGGTGCGATAAACGTGAGCATTCCCGCGACAAATACGCTCTCGGCGACTTTGCCGTCTTTTGACGTTGTGGTTTGGAAACTGTCGCCGGGGTCGTTTGAGAAACAGTTAAGATTAAGGCAGTCGTTCCAGTCGGCGCGTCCGATTAACGGCAATCCGTGCGGTCCTAAATTCGTGACGACTTTAGAGAAACTTTGCTTTAAATGGTGCATCATGCTTTGGGCTTTGCTATCGTCGTTGTCATACGGGACGCTTTCGTCGAGTATAGAAAAATCGCCTGTTTCTTTTATATATGATATAGTAGCCATAATCATCCATAACGGGTCGTCGGAAAAGTTTCCCCCGACTTCGTCGTTGCCTTTTTTTGTCAACGGCTGATACTGATGATAACAGCCGCCGTCCTCAAACTGCGTGGCGGCAAGGTCGAGAAGCCGTTCTCTTGCGCGTTCCGGGATTTGATGCACAAATCCGAGTATATCTTGGTTAGAATCCCTGAAACCCATGCCCCTGCCGATGCCGCTTTCAAAATACGACGCAGACCGCGACATATTAAACGTCACCATGCATTGATACTGGTTCCAGATATTTACCATTCTGTTCATGTCATTGTCCGGAGTATTGACTGTATATTTAGAGAGCAAATCATTCCAGTATTTTTTGAGTTCGGCAAGTGCCTTGTCGGCTTTTTCTGTCGTTCCGAGTTCTTCGATTATTTTATAAGCGTTGGTTTTATTTATAGTTTTATCGCCGTTAAATTTTTTATCCTGTTCGTTTTCGGCATAACCGAGCAGAAATATCAAATCTTTGCTTTCATTTGGTTTAAGCGTGATTTCAAGATAATGCGACGCTATAGGCGACCAGCCGTCGGCGACTGAATTATTTGCTTTGCCGTTTAATACAGCCTGCGGGTTTTCGAATCCGTTGTATAATCCGATAAAACTTTCGCGGTCGGAATCAAATCCGTTTATTTTTTCGTTGACGTAATAAAACGCGAAATGATTGCGGCGTTCTTTGTATTCGGTTTTGTGATATATCGCGCTGTTTTCGATTTCGACTTCCCCGGTGCTGAAATTTCTCTGGAAATTCGTCGAGTCGTCCTGAGCGTTCCATAAGCAAAACTCGATAAAAGAAAAAAGTTTTATAGTTTTATTTTCGCCGCCGTTATTTTTAAGGGTTACTTTTTGGACTTCGCAGTCGTAATTCTGAGGCACGAAAAAAGTGATGTTGGCGCAGATATTATTTTTGCAGCCTGTGATAGAAGTATAACCCATACCGTGGCGGCATTCGTATTTGTCAAGCTCTGTCTTGACAGGCGACCAGCCGGGAGACCAGATTGTCCCGCCGTCGTTGATATAAAAATATCGTCCGCCCATATCAATAGGCACATTATTATAACGGTAACGCGTTATTCTTCTCAGCCTTGCGTCTTTATAAAAGTGATAGCCTCCGGCTGTGTTTGAAATCAGCGAAAAAAAGTTTTGCGTTCCTAAGTAATTTATCCACGGGTACGGGGTTTTTGGCGATGTTATGACATATTCTTTGTCAGCGTCGTTAAAATAACCGAATTTCATAAATTAATCAACTCCTCTTTTCTTTTATTATTTTTTATGTATGTTAATATATCGTAGGGGCGCGCATTGCGCGTCCGAAAAACCAACGTAAATTTAATATTTTACACGGACGGCCAATGGCCGCCCCTACGAAAAACATGATTTTCACATCATTTTTTAAATTTTATTTTGTTATTTCCCTGTTCCATAACTCTTTAAAATAGCCGTTCCGGTGTAATAAATCATTAAAACTGCCCTGCTCTGTTATACAGCCGTTTTTCATGACAAAAATATTGTTTAGTTTTTTTATGCTGCTCAACCTGTGCGCGATAACTATCAAAGTCCTGTCGCGAAAAGCTTCGGTTATATTGCCCATGACCGTTTCTTCGGTTATATTGTCGATTGCGGAAGTGGCTTCGTCTAAGATTATAATTTTCGATTTCTGAAAAAATATCCTCGCAAGGGCAAGCCGCTGTCTTTCCCCGCCGGAAAGCAATACGCCTTTTTCGCCGACTTCCGTCATAAGCCCTTTTTCAAGTCCCTGATAAAATTCATACAAACTTACGAGTTTTAAAACCCGAAGAATTTCATCTTCGGAAACTTTTTTGTCAAACACTATATTTTCATATAATGTCCCGTTGAATACAGGGGAATCCTGAGAAGTGTATGATATGTAATCATAGAAATAATTCAAATCCATTTCTGATAAATCATGACCGTCGATAAATATATTTCCATCGCATGGCTTTATCAATCCTGTAAGCTGTTTAATAATCGTGGATTTTCCCGCGCCGCTCTCGCCGACAAACGCAACGGAAGTATTCGGCTGAATATCAAACGAAAGATTCTGCATTATTATTTTGTCGTCATAAGAAAACCCTACGTTTTTAAACTCGATTTTCCCGTGTTCTATGTCAACTTTTTCTCCTTGATTCAACGCTTTGTCGTCGGGCAGACTTAATATATCTTTATATCTGCCGAACGCGACTTTGTCTAATTTATACTGCACATAGCAAACGTTAAAAACGGCGACCGGCTGATATGCCCTGTCCAGAAAAGTCATCAGAGCCACAATCTCGCCGATTGACAACGCTTTTGACAACAACCCGTAAATAATCACGGCGATTCTTAACGCGATAACCATTAAATAAAAGAAAGTAAAAAAGAACTCGTGCGTCAGCACCATTTTTGTTTTACCGGAAACAATCGTATTCACGGCTTCTTCTGTTTTTTTGATTTCTTTAGCGTATCTTTTATTCGTTCTGAAAACGACAAGCTCCATTATGCCCCGCACAAGATAATGATTCATAAATTCTTCGTTTACCAATATCTTATTTTTGACTTTATACAGGCGTTTCAAAACGATATTCGTGATAATAAAAATCACGATATAACCGATAAAAATAAACCATACGAGATTTATATTTATCAGCGCGATAAATATTATGCTTATGATTATATTCGGCAAAAGTTCACGAATCAGACGGATATAAAACCCTAACAGTATCTCTCTGCCGGCTGACGCCCCGTTTTCAATCTGCTGAATCAGTTTGCCTATTCCAATGCCCTGATAGTCCGTGTAATTTATGACGCTCATTTTCTTTAACGCCATTAATTTCAAGTCAAGATATATTCCGTTATATAATTTTGTCTCAGGGATAATATTTACATACCAGAGAACAGCTACAACCGTTATAACCGCTCCGTATAATATAACAGTCGAAAGCGTAAGCGTTTGTTTTGTAAACATATCTATCAGTTTCTGAAAAACATTAACGCCCAGCATTTCTAAAAAAATAGTGGTAATCCCTAAGATAATATAGAATATAACGGTCTTTTTTTGTTTATTTATTAATTCTTTAAATATCATTACCAGCAAATCCAAAAACAACTCCCCCCGTCACTTCGTGACACCCCTCTCAAACCGCGACTACGTCGCCGAGAGAGGCTCTTTGGCTCCCTCTCCGAGGGGGCTGTCGGCGTAAGCCGACTGGGGGAGTTGTTATTTATTATTTTTTTTATTTTACCGCCAGTCTTTTTCTGAATACGGTTATGCCCGCAGCAGTCATCAATAATAATCCCATGATTGCAAGCAAATCAACATTATTGCCCGTTTTTGGATTTTCTTTTGAATCCTCCGGATTTTCAGGATTTTCAGCAGGCAGCGTTTCTTCCGGAGACCCAATATTTGCATGAGGTATCAGATTCGATTTTATATATTGTATATCCAGCGTATTTATATCTTCGCCGTCTGCCAGTTTTAAAGTTCCCTGTACGGCTCCGAGTTCGTTGAATATTTCCCAGTAACCGTTGCCCAGCTCAACCGCGAACCACCCGTCAGCGAGCGGGATTGCGCCGTCCGGAATAATCACAGTATCAGGGATTTCATCGGGGTTTTCCGTATCAACGGGAGGTTTTGTCGTTTCAGGATTTTCAGTTGTGCTTATTGTGGGTTCTGTGGGAGATTCCGTCGTCGTGGATTCTGTCGTATCTTCTGTCGATTCTTCTGTCCCGGATTCTGTGGAATCTTCCGTTAACGGTTCTTCTGTTGTTTCTTTTTCATCTATCGCAGGGTCTGTCGTATCTTCTGTAGTTTTAGTTTCTGTTTCTGTTGTGAGTTGGGTTGTCTCTGCCGTTTCTGATTCTGTTTCCGTTTCCGTTGTAACGGCAGGCGGTTTGGGTTTAGGTCCGGGGTTATCCGGGTCAGGGTCGCCGTCATCGCCGTCACCTTCGCCATCACCTTCGCCGTCTCCCTCGCCGTTGTCATAAGTGTTCGTAAAGACTACGGTTTTTTTGACGGGAACAGAAGAAAACGTACCTGATGCGTTAGCGGGAATATCGGGAGTATATCCTTCCTCGCTGTAATCTTCCTCGGTGATTAAGTATTCCGCACCTTCCGGTATATTCAAAAACTGCGCCGTTTGACCATCTTTAAGATATACTTTATCGCCGCTGTCAAAGAGTTCAGAACCGTCGTCTGTTTTCAATATAATACTACCGGAGCCTGCTGAAAAAGTTACCGTAAACTCAAATTCCTGTTCGGGGTCTGCTCCCTCATCGCCGTCTACGATTTTTTGTAATTCAAGAGTTCCCGTTAACAAGACTAAATCTTCATATTTGTAATTGTAAAAATCTATGGTTATATCTTTGTCATATATAGTTCCATTCGCCCATCTGTCTGTATTATTCAAATTGTAGCTATTACCGCTGATAATAGTTATATAACCGTAACCGTCGTCATCTTCGGCAAAAGAATACCATACCCCTTCAGGTACGTTAATAAAAGTTATTTTTTGACCATTTTCCAATTTTGGCGTATAGGGAACAAAAGATGAGCTATTATACTCAAATTCCACATTAAATCCAAATTCATCGGTTATTCCGAACGGAGTTGTTTTAGATAAAACTATCGTATAAAAATCAGCTTCTTCATCTATGATTATTCCGTCAAGTTCCATTTCCTCTTCAATATTTATTATAGTATTTGTAACACTGGCCGCTCTAACCGTAGGAACGTTAAATATCATCACCGGCAGAATAAGCGCAAAAGCCAGAATCAATACAGTCAGTCTTGATTTTGCCGTGCGTCTTTTTTTTCTTATATTTTTTCGCATAATATATACTCCCTTTTATTTTATATATATTTTATACATTTTACTGTTTTTTATCAGCAATATTTTTATTATAGCAAATAACGTTGATTTTGTCAATGTTTTTTATTCGCTCAACAATGCCTGAGCCAGAATTATCTCGGCGGTTTTCATGGTTTTTACAGCGTCGTCAAAACATGACGACGGCTGCCCGCCGTTTTTACAGCAGTCAACAAAATCTTTTGCGGCGTTTAATACCCCCGTGTAAACGTGAAACTTATCGCTCCCCGCGCATTCCTGAGCGTCGTATTCGACCCCGTTTAAATTGCCGCCGGAATAAATATATCCTTTTGTTTCATGCTCGACTTCGGCGAATATCCCCTGAGAGTGCATTTCCACGGCGAAAATACGCTTGCCGCTCGTCCAGCTATTAATCAAATGCCCGACTGCGCCGTTATCAAAATGCAAAACAGCCGAAATAAAATTAATATCGACCGTGCCGATTCTTTTCGCCGTGCTTTCGACTTTTATTATTTCCGAATCAACGCCGCAAATCCAGCGCAAGGTATCTATCGAGTGAACGCAGTCGTCCATCATGTGGTCTCTCGCGCCGATAAAATCTTTGCCGACTTCGCACTTGTAAAATTTACAGAATGCGTGGGTTATCGGGCTTTTTTTGAGGCATTCGTCGCGCATTTGCATGACCATAGGAGTATAGCGTCTCTGTAAGCTGACCTGCGTGACGCAGTTATTGCGTTTCGCGACCGCCTGCAACGCTCTTGCTTGATGAATAGACAACGCAAGCGGTTTTTCGATATATAAATGCAAGCCCTGTTCAAGACACCGCATCCATATATCGTACATGATATGCGGCTGTCCGATGACAACGGCGGCGTCGGGTTTAAGTTCGCTGAGCATGTTCTGATAGTCCAAAACTCCGTTTGAGCCGTATCTTTTTTCGATATTATATTTATCCGCAGTTGAATTTAATTTGTTTAAGTCAGTATCACATATGCCCGCGATTTCAATTTCGCCGGAGTCGCGCAAGTCCGCAAACGCCGGATATATGACTTGATTTGCGCGCCCACCCGCGCCTATCATGACTATTTTTGGTTTTTTCATGTAAATAATCCTTTCGATTATAGAAATTATATATGCAAAAATTCGCGAACACAACTGACACAGCCAATTATTATCAACACACCAATTATTACATATACAACTCCCCATATTATACAACCCATACCCCTATCAGTATTAGGATTTTTTCTTTTTTCTTTTATGTTTTTTTCTTCACAAAATTCATCTGCTTTGATTTTAGCGTCAGTTACGTTTTCTTTATAAAAATTTTCGATATTTTTTCGTTCTTCTGCGGGAGTATAAAGTAAAGCATTATTAAGTGCGGTTTTTAATTCGTTTTCATTTTCGAAAGGTATCCTTCCACTAACAATTATGTACCATTCGCCGCTACCATAACTACCACGACTATAATATTGAACCACTTTATAAATCCCAAATTCCGCTAATATTGTTCCGTCAGTAAATGGATTACCTTCTCTTTTAGCAATATCAATATGTGCTTTTACAATTCCATACCATGCTTCCCAATTTTTGTAATTTATCTCCAATACCTGTTTATATTTACGTATGGCTTCATAGGGATTATCTATAATTATAAGTTTGGCAGAATCTATTAATGATTTTTCATTAACGTCTACTCGAACATTCACAACATCTGCTTTAATCTGCGCGTTTTCAATATTGTAATTATTTATCGCCTTTTCGATGATAAACGCCGCGCCGCAAAAACTGCATACAGCAGCGTCTTTTCCAGAATCAACCGGTAAATTCGCACCGCAATTTGTACATTTCGCCTGAACTAACGGCATAATTTTAACCTCCATATTTTAAATTACTTATTTTACAACTCCCCCAGTCGGCTTTGCCAACAGCCCCCTCTGAGAGGGAGCCTTTAAATTCGTTCCAAAGCCTCCCTCAGCGACGTAGTCGCGGTTTGAGGGGGGTGTCACGCAGTGACGGGGGGAGTTTCTAAAAATTTCTATCCAAACAAACCTTTTATATACGCCAAATCTTCTCTCGTGTAGTTCTCCACGTTCGGCTCGTCGCTGTATTCCGCAGGCATACAGACAATCCCTGTATATCCGCGCTTTTTTAAATGATTTACAGCGTCTTTCCAGTTTCCGCAGGCATGTTGAGCCGTTGTCCAGTACGCGTCCCATTTCGCCTCGCAGTTTTCCGGTCCTGTACGTAATTTCCAATACGCCGCTTTAAAATTCACCATGCACAGCATATCCCATACCGTATCAAGCGCGAAACACGGTTCAGTCCCCGTTAACCCGTTATGTCCCGAATCCCAAACTGCCGCGATATGCTTTGGATTATAGTCTTTTAATAAAATATACGTCTCGGCTGACGATGAAATATTTGCGTCGCAATGCATTTGTACACCCAAAGTGACGTTATATTTTTCACAGTACGGCACAACTGCGTCATATGTTCTCTTGATTTGCTCTAAATTCTCGAAAAACCCAAGATTTCTGTCGAGTCCCTGACAAATTCTGATGATTTTTACCCCGGCTTCGCCGCACCCCGCGAATAATTCTTCGTTTATCCCCGCGACTTTATTGTCGCTTGTGAACTTTACGTCGATTCCTCCGGCTATGCTCCCGACTGTCAAATCAAATTTACCTAAAACATCGACAAGACGTTTTATACCTTTGATTCCGTCAGACGGCTGAACCTGATAACCGTCCCTTAACGGATATTCAACCCCGTCAAACCCCAAATTTTTGACTAATTCCCCAAGTTCTTCCAATGTGATATTTTTCCACGGTTTTGTGAATACTGTAAATTTATTTTTCATTTATAATATTGCCCCTTTCGTTTATTATCATGATTATATTATACTTTTTTATAAATGTAAAGGGGGTTAACTAAAAATTCAAAACAACTAAAGGAAAATTTAACATATATGCGTATATAATTATTATAATATATTAAAAATGCGAATAGAAAGGGTTTAATTTATGTTAAAACATATACCAAAATCATTTACGCCGGACTTGTTAAAACTGCTTATGGAAATGGGACACGGAGAGGATATTTTAATCGCCGACGGTAATTTCCCGCAGAAAGCCGTGAGTTCAAGAAATATCAAATGCGAAATTATTTATATGCCCATATGCGATATATCCGAGTTGCTCAGAGATATTCTGCACTTTTTCCCGTTGGACCAAGCCGTCGAATATGCCGCGTCTGCTATGGAAGTCATACAGGAGTGCGACAGATACGAAGAATATAAAAATATAACAGAAGATAACGGGTCAAAACTTGCGCTTGTCAAAAGATTTGAGTTTTATGAGCTTGCGGAAAAATCAGCCGTGATAATTGTCACGGCTGACACGACAAAAGGCGGAAATATCCTGATAAAAAAAGGCGTTGTGTAATTTATATAATCAAACCGGGCGGGAAATTTCCCGCCCATAATTTATTTATTCTTCTGTATTTGTATCTATATCTTCTTCGTCTAATCCAAAATCAAACTCAACCAAACGCTTAAACATAATAAGATTTCTTTCGTAGCGTTCCAGAACTTTTTTATTGTCTTCTTCGGACAACTGCAACTCCCTCACAACTACAATCGTACTTGCCGGTAAATCATGCAGTCCACCGTAATAGTCCCAGCATGGCAGCGAACCTAATTTTACAGAATATAAATCGTATGAATCTTCGGGAGTATAACCCAAAGCGTCCTCAAGCGTCATAAACCTGCCGGGTATATTCAATTCTTTATATACATCGGGATTTATAAACCAGATTACGATATTCCCCGCCGTTAATTCTAAATTTATTTGTGTCTGGACAGTATCAAGCGACTGATAATTCACAGGTTTCCCCATGGCTTTCGCGTTTTCTGCCTGAACCCCTGTCATATATGAAAACTGCGTAAACTCGACGTGTATTTTTTCGTCGCCGTTTAAATCCTCGCCGAGTATTTCATCTAACGCCAGCTGAAGTTCCTCGTAAGTTTCCGTATCTATCTCCATTGCGCCTATATACCCGATATTCGCGTCGCCCTGTATTCTCGACGAACATTGGGCTATGCAGAAAATCACAAATATTAATATTATAATCCCGATAATAAGCGCGAATTTATAGTGATACCAGAAATTATCGAATCTGCGTTTCCATGAAAACAAATAATCGCCGGCTCCTTTTTTTTCGCCTTCATCATTTTGTTTGTTTTCTTCGTTTAATTCGCGGATTTCTTCGTCCATATGTTTAACCCCTCCTGTTATTTATGCCTATTTTTCAGGTCTCATCAACGGGAACAGAACGCATTCGCGCATTGGCTTATCCATCATGAAAGAAAACAGCCTTTCCGATACGCCGAAACCAAACGCGGGAGGCATACCGTATTGCAGAGCCTCGATAAAATCCTGGTCATGATTATGCGCCTCTGTATCCCCCGCTTCCCCCATCGCCCTCTGTTCTTTAAATCTCTTTTCCAAATCCAGCGGGTCGTTCAGTTCCGAATAACCGTTGCCCATTTCGGACCCGGCAATTATTATCTGTATCTGGTCGGCTTTTCTCGGGTCTTCTTCAAGCCTTTTCGGCAAAGGATTTAACTGTACGGGCTGACCGGTTAAAAATCCCGGACCGGATAAATCTTTTCTTACGACTTTCCATAAAACATCGACAAGCCGCCAGTAATTCAGTTTCGGGTCGTACGCGACATGAAGTTCGTCAAGTTTGCTTTTGAGTTGTTCTATTGTCGCGCCGTAAATACCGATACCGAGTTTGCTTTTGATTATATCCTCAAAATCATATATTGCCCAGTCTTTGTCCATGTCGATTTCAAAGCCGTGAGAAACAAACGTCGAACCGCCTGTCACCGCCTTTGTGATTTTTTGATATAATTCTTTGACTAACTCCATGCCGTCCCGGCAATTTGCATATGCCCAGTAAAATTCCATCTGGGTATAATCCTGCAAATGCTCGTTGCTCATGCCCTCGTTTCTGAACTGCCTGCCGATTTCAAAAGTCTTGTCAAATCCCGCTACAAGTAATTTTTTCTGCCATAACTCGCCCATTGATATTCTTAAAAATACGTCAATATCCAAAGCGTTATGATGCGTTTTAAACGGCGTTGCCGCCGCTCCGCCGGAATTGACTTCAAGCACGGGGGTTTCGACTTCAAGAAAGCCTTTTTCGAGCATGAAATTTCTGACGGTGCTCCAGAATATTTGCTTTTTGACGAACATATCTTTAACTTCCCTGTTCATGATTAAATCAAGATAACGCTGCCTGAATTTTATCTCTTGGTCTTTCAGTCCGTGAAATTTTTCGGGCAGGGGCAGTAAAGATTTTGACAATAAGTCAATGCCGTAAGCGTGTATAGAAACTTCGCCTGTTTTTGTCTTGAACACTTTGCCGTTTATGCCGATAATATCGCCTATATCCCATTTTTTAAACTGCGCGTATTTTTCACCGCCGACGTCGTCAAGCCTCACATATGCCTGTATATTCCCGTGAAAATCGGCTATATTTATAAAATTAGCCTTGCCCATATTGCGTCTTGACATAAGCCGCCCCGCGACTTTAACGTCCTTGCCCTCTAAGTCCTCAAAGTTTTCAATAATCTGTTTTGTATTTGAATCAGTTTCGTATTTTGTTATAAGATACGGATTATTCCCGTTTTCGATAAGTTCCGAGAGTTTTTCACGGCGTATTGCCGCCTGTTCGCTGTAATCGTTTTCGTTCTCGTTTTCGTTTGTTAAATTATTTATGTTTTCGTCTGACAATTTTATTCACTCCTTGATTCTTCTGACTATTTTGATATTTCTAAAATTTCGAGTTTGAACGCGCCTTTAGGCGTTTCGTATTCTACTATGTCGCCTTTTTTCGCCCCGACCAGAACCTTGCCTATCGGCGACTCGTCCGATATTTTATTGTTGAACGGGTCGGCTTCGGTCGAACCTACGAGGCTGTAATTAATCTCCTGATTTCTGTTTAAGTTCAGAACCCTCACTTTGTTGCCTATGTTTACCTCGTCTGTTTTTATTTCGTTTTCGTCTACAACTTTGACATATTTAAGCTGTTCCTCAAGTTCCATTATTCTCGCTTCGACTTTTGCCTGTTCGTTTTTTGCCTCGTCGTATTCGCTGTTTTCCGATAAATCGCCGAAAGCCCTCGCGACGCCTATGATGTCTATTATTTCCTTCCGTTTCACGGTTTTTAGATATTCGAATTCTTCTTTCATTTTTTTTAGCCCGTCTTCCGTAACCAATAGCTGTTTCGCTGTTTTCTGCATTTTCATATTCTCCTTGCTTTAATTCTTTTTTAGTTTTTAATTTATATAACAAATAAAATTCCAATATCTTTAAAACAACAATAATTGCCGTTATTTTAAAAAATATTGAAACATATTTTATTTTTCGCGTTTTGACTAATCGGATAAATTAATCTGCCGCTTCAAGCGCGTTTATGGCGGCTTGCAGCTGCGTATCTTCCTCGTCGGTGATTTTCTCAAAACTTTTTTCTTTCAGAAGCTCGTCGGGGAGTTTGACTTCTATGTGGGGGAAAACTCCTATGCCGTCGTAGCAGTCGCTGAAAGGCGGGGAATATTTCGCGTTTGAGAACTTAAACGCAGTTATTTTGTCGCTTAACGGATATATCCCCTGCATCGTCCCCTTGCCGTATGTTTTTGTCCCGATTAAAATCGCCTTCGCGTAATCGTCCAATGCGGCGCAAAATAATTCCGCCGCGCTTGCCGTGCTTTCGTTCATAAGAACAGCCATCGGGGCGACCAGCTCGTTTGTCGCGTCGGACGTTTCCTCTTCGTCTTTGCCGTTTTTATAAGTATATCTTATAATAGGTCCTTCGGGGAGCAGATAGTTCAAAGTCTGCGAAACGCCTTTTAAATCGCCGCCGGGATTATACCTTACGTCGAATATATACCTGTCCGCGCCCATAGATTCAAGTTCGTTTAACGCGTTTATAAATTCGTTCGGGGTTTCCTGATTAAATTCTTTTATTTTTATATATCCTATATCCCCGTTTATTAATCTTGATTTTACGCTTTCGGTTTTTACTTCGTCCCTTTCAAGGGTAAAGATTATTTCTTTTGAATGCTCTGACCCGCGCAGAACAGTAACTGTCACGCTTGTGCCTTTTTCTCCTCTTATTTTGTTTATGGATTCGTAATAGCCCAAAACAGAAACAAATTCGTCCCCGATTTTATATATATAATCCCCTTCAAGCATCTCAGCCCTCTGAGCGGGCGAATCGGGCATGACGTAAGTTATTTCTATAACGCCGCCCTTGTCTTCCGACGGCAGCACCTCGACTCCTATACCAACCAGTTTTCCCTGATTGCCTCTTTGATATTCGGCGTATCTTTCGGCGTTCATGTATTCGGCGTACCTGTCGCCGAGACCTTTTACGTAACCCTCGGCAATGCCGTCCATGATTTTCTGCTCGTCTATTTCGCCTATATATAACCGTCTCGCCATTTCGTCCAGTTCCGAAAGTTTCAGGGTCACTCTGTCGCTTAATTCGGTAGCGATGAGTTTTTTGTTGTATTGATTATTCGTATTCACCAGAGTTATCATGAAAGTGAGCAGGACCGCAAAACACATTAAGACAACAGCGGAACCGAGGGAAATTTTTTTATTCATTTAACAGCACTATCCTTGTAATTTGTATAATTTATGATTATTTTTCAGTATGTATTTATTATTTACGGTTTGACAAGCCCGCTTTTGAGAGGGTCCTTGAAAACCCCGTCCTCGGCGTATCCGAAATGCAGATGATTTCCGGTTGACCAGCCCGTTGAGCCTACTTTTGCCACCACATCGCCTTTTGCCACTTTGTCCCCTACTTTTTTGGTTAAAGAACTTGCGTGAGCATATAACGTAGTCTTTCCCCCGCCGTGGTCAATAACTATGTAGTTCCCGTAGCCCGCGCTGTATGTGGCTATTATAACTATGCCGTCGTTGACAGACCATATCGGCGCGCCGTAGGCAGCCGGTATATCAATGCCGTTATGATGTTCCCAACGTCCGGTTATCGGGCTGTATCTTCCCCCAAAGCCCGACGATACGGCATATGAATATTTTGGGGTCACAGGCCATAAAAGAGTTCCCCCGACATATACCCTCTTGCTTTCCTGCAATGCCTGAAGCTCTTTTGAAGCCCTGTTGATTTCAGCCTGAATATTGGCGTCGTCTATTTTCATCTGGGCTTCCATTGCTATGCTTGCGTCGAGGTCGTTTTTTAATTGCTCTATATTAGCTTCGGCTTTTTTTCTCCAGCCCTCGACTTCATCGGATTTTTCCGAGAGTTCATTTATATATTCATCGAGCTGGTCTATCATTTCCTGATGATTGGATTTTTTTTCTTCCCAGTTTTTTTTGGTTTCCTGTAAATCGACTATCGCATTTTTATTATATTCAACTATATTTGATATTATATCTATGCGGGATAAAAAATTCGTGAAATTTTCGGAATCCAGAAGCAGGTTCAAATAATTCACGTCGCCTTCTTCATAAGCGAATTTTATCATTTTAAGAAATACGGCGTAACTTTTCTCGTAATCCGACTGCGCCTGTTCTATCTCCGTTTCTTCCTGTATGAGCAGCAGCCCGTAATCTTCTATGAGTTCTTCACGGAGCGTTATTTCGCTTTCCCACGTCTCAATTAAAGCATCGTAGTGTCTCTTTTCATTTTCCGCTCCGGTTTTGTCGGTTTTCAGCGACGCGATTTTATTTTCGAGTTCTTTTCTTTTGTTCGCGCTCGATGTCAGAGACGCTTTCTTGTCGCTTATCTGTTTTTGCAGGTCGCTTTCCGAAGCTCCCGCGGCTTGCGGTTTTATACCGGATATTGATATATTAATTAAAATAAACGTACAAGCAAATAAAAACAATAATATTTTTTTTGTTTTAGCAATCATATAATAAACCTCCCCATGTTTTGTGCAGGCGGACGAACACAGTTCGTCCCTACAATTTATCTCTTGATTTATACTATTCTATACTTTCAAATATCTTCTCGACGATAAGCCGCTGCCGAATATCCCGCATAACGCCCCGGTGAATATACACCCTAAAAATAATATCAGCCATGCGTCGGAAAATTCCATGAATTCAATCCCCGCGCTGATATCATTGACCGCTGATATTGCCGCGCCGTATATATAATATTGCGACACGAACGCGATAAGCCCGGATATTACGCCTATTATTATCCCCTCAAGCAAAAACGGGAACACGATAAAAAAATTCGTCGCGCCGATATAACGCATTATTTCTATCTCGTTTCTTCTCGAATGCACCGACAGTTTTACAGTATTTAATATTATAAATACCGCCACGACAAACAAGACAAGAGAAAACCCTATCAAAACAAGCATGACTATATTTTTCAGATTGTCTATAAATTCCGTCACGTTGACCTGATGTTTTATTTTTGACATTCCCTCTATTAAATTAAGCTGATATTCAAGAGTCCCGACGTCGTTTGTGTTTTTATATTCTATTTCTATTTTGTTATCCAGCGGATTGTCTCTTATTACGTTATCCAGCAATCCTTCTTCTTCTTCGAAAACCTGCGCAAATTCCTTGAAATTTTCCCTGAAACTTTCGAAACCGTCTTCTTTTGATATGAATTTTATGCTGACGACGTTGGGAAGTTCGCTTATCTGGTTTTTTATTCTCTCTATTTCCTCTTCGGATTCGTATTCTTTATCTATAAAAAAAACTATTTTGTTGAGCGAATCGAGATGCTGCAAATTAATATTCGTATTGACCGAAAGCAACGCGAAACAACCTGTAAGTATCAGACAAGCCGTTAAAATAAATATAGACGTAATGCTCATGATACTGTTCATGAACAATCCGTTAAAGCTTTGTTTTATAAAAAATATAACGCTGTATTTTTTCATTTTCAATCATTTCTTTTCTTTTATTTCTGTTATTTTCCCGGATTCAGACTGCTTTTTTCTTTTTCCTGTTCTGCCTGAAGCTTACGCTGGATTTCGAACAGATGCTGTTCCCCGGATTTTTTGAAACTGTACGCGCCGCCAATCTGGTCGTTTATTACGCGTCCGTTTTTTATCGTTATGACGCGCTTTTTGAACCTATCGACAAGAGCCTTTTCGTGAGTTACGACAATAACGGTTTTGCCCATGTTGTTGATTCTTTCAAGGCTTTCCATTATTTCGAGGCTCATTTTAGGGTCGAGATTCCCCGTAGGCTCGTCGGCTATTATAGTGTCGGGACGGTTCACTACGGCTCTGGCGAGAACCACCCTCTGCTGCTCGCCGCCGGATAATTCTTTGGGATATGATTTCAATTTGCCTTTCAGCCCGATAGTTTCAAGTATGGCGGGGACCATTTTTTTTATTTTAGACCCCGGCTCGCCAACCACGCGCATGGCAAACGCTATGTTTTCATACACGGTCATATTGGGGAACAGCCTGAAATCCTGAAATACATATCCGAGGCTTCGCCTGTAATACGGCACTTTCCTGTCGGGCATTTTCGTCAAATCGTTATTATCGACGATTATCCTGCCTTTTGTCACTTCTTCTTCTTTTAATAAAAGTTTTGTGACGGTAGTCTTGCCCGCGCCCGACGCGCCTATTATAAAAACAAATTCACCGTCGGCTATCTTGAAATTTATGTTTCTCAAAGCGACAAACCCGTTGGGGTATTCTTTGGTTACGTTTTTAAATTCTATCATTTTTTTGGTTCAACTTCCCTTTTAATTCTTGTGATTTAATTTTTATTCTTTTGATTTAATTTTGCGGGCGACCGGGGACGATCGCCCCTACACAATATTTACTAATATTTCACAGGTTTTGACGACAGGTATTTTTTAACCATAAGCGCGACTTTGAATATTATCGCGTGTTCAAATTCGCGCAGGTCAAGCCCCGTTAGTTTCTTTATCTTCTCCAGCCTATATACAAGCGTGTTTCTGTGCACGAATAATTTTCTTGATGTTTCCGAGACGTTTAAATTATTCTCGAAAAAGCTCTGTATCGTCATAAGAGACTCCCTGTCGAGCGATTCCAGCGCGCCAGTCTTGAAAACTTCCTGCAAAAATACTTCGCACAAAGTCGTCGGGAGCTGATAAATAATCCTGCCTATGCCGAGATTTTTATAGTTTATGATTTCTTTTTCGTTGTCGAACACTTTCCCGACTTCAAGGGCTATCTGCGCCTCTTTGAAAGAGCGCGGCAAATCTTTTATTTCTGTCGCGGGGCTTCCTATCCCGACTATCACTTTCGTGAAAAATTCCGAGCTTGCGGTAGAAACTATTTCTTTCGCGACTTTTTCTATATCCTCGATTTTGTTGTGCAGTATATTTTCGGGTTTTATTTCCCGTATAAGCGCAATATCCCTTTCGTCAAGGCTTATAATAAAATCCTTGTTTTTGTCGGGAAACATGCTCTGCATTATATCAGACGGGCTTATGTCGTGCTGAATCGACTGAGCCGGGAATTTCACAAGATAAACTATCCTCCCCGCCGCCTCGCTGAAATTCAGTTCTTTGGCTTTGAGAAAAATATCCCCCGGAAGAATATTGTCCAGAATCACGTTTTTCATAAAAGACAATCTGTTAAATTCTTCGTCGTGCAGATTTTCAAAACTCCCGAATGAAACCGCGAGCAGCGAAATCATTTTCGACGCTTCATAATCTTCCCCGTAGACAAATAAAATATATTCGGATATTGAATCCGCGGCGCGTTCTATATATTTGTAAGTATAGCCGTCTTTAAGATATTCGTCTTTAGCTTTGTCCCTGTAAAATTTCATTTCGTGGCATATATTTTCTCTGGGTTTGCCTATTTTCCCGCTGTCCGTGCACGCGATTATACTGCCGTTTTCGTCTATTACCCCTATTTCCCTGCCGATTATGTTCTTGTATTTCCCCAGCATATTCTGAAAAGCTTTGTTTGACATCGTTTTAATAAGCCTCCTCCCGTTTTTTTGATTAATTTAAATTATTTTATTATTTTAACCGTAAAGTATATCCCCACGATTATAAAATATCCGATAAGCGAATAAAGCATATAAAAAAAGTTTATGTCTACAGAAAAAAAGCTGACTGCCGCAAATCCCGCGATAAATAACGCAAGTATAAGATAGCTTACGAAAAAGCCGATATATTTCAGATTTTTTTCGAGTATTCTTATGTTAAACTTAAAAAACCTGCTTTTGAGCTTGCCTTTGTTTTTCATGAGAATTAAAGCAAACGCGAATATAAAAACCGCGCACGCCGCCAGCAAGACTTTGAATCCCGTCTTGAAAAAATTTGATAAATACGGCGACCCGGCAAGATATAAAATAAAACAGCCGAGCGCGGCAAACAGCGAGAAATAAAAAAATTCTTTCTGATACAGATAATAAATATAGGCAAGCGCCGTAAGCGTTATCACAAGCGCGGTCATAAACGGAATCCATTTCTGATAAGTGAAATAAATCGCCACTTCGGATAAAAACAAAATAATTGCCCCGACGAAAACGCTTTTGCTCTGTATAATCCTGTCGCTCTCGTCAATCGACTCCCTGACTCTGTAAATTACAAATACAACAGAAAATATAAACAATATCCCTGTGATTATAAGCCCGGCAAACGATATTTTCTGGAGTTTATAAGCGTCGTTTTTGGCTATATTCATCGCGTAAATAAAAAAGCCGACCACGCAGACCGCAATGGCAAAAAGTATCATCAGCCTGTATGTAATTATCTCGTTTTTTCTTTGGGCAAATTTTTTGCTTGCTTCAACGTCTTTGTTTTTATACATTTTATTTGCCCTGTCTGTTCTTTTCGTTCTGTTTGTTCTTCCCAAAAGCTAAATCACTCCGTAATTCTTAATATTATATAATCAAACCCGGAAAATTACATATGATTATATCACAGTATTTTGTTTTTGTCAAATTTATTTTTAAATATATCATAAATATATCATAAATATATCAATAAAAACAAAATAAATGTTGATTATTTTTTGAATTTGTGTTATTATTTTAATATGTAGAATTATCTTAAATCAAAATTGTAAATTTTCAGGAGGAAAAGTATGAAATTAAAACCGATTTTAAAAATTCTTATACCGTTTATTCTTATTATTTTTGTTTTAATGACTTTTGCCGGATGTAAAAAAGACGAACTGGCCGGTTTATTTGACGAAGGCGAACTGGGTGATTTCTGGGATTTGAAAAATGACGACGCCGAAATCGTCGCCCCGCCGAACGAAGCCGACGACGGGGACGGGGACGTTGTAATCGACGACGAGTTTGACACTTTAAATATGGATTCCGTCAGAAAACTTACGCACTTTCAAATATCCCCGTTTGAATTCATGGAAAAATACCCCGGAATAATTACGGGAGAAGACCCTGCCGATTATCTGCTGCCCATGCCAAACGATTATTACGTTCATATAGAATATTCGGGAACTACTATAAATTTTGCGCGTCTGGAAGACTGGCAGCTTAGTATGTCAACTGATTTATTAGACGGTCAGGGAATAGATATGTTCCTGCTTGAAAGAAGTCATGACGATTAAAGCACGGTAAATATAAATAATAAAAATGCAGGGGCGGGGTTTTTCCCGCCCTTGATTTTTAAATAAATAAAAAAATTTATAAAATCAAGTGAACCATATTATTATTCCCGCAACTTTATATACGAAAGCTTTCAAAAATTAAAAAACAAATTTAAAATCGAGGATACCGGTATGCAAATACAAATCGAAAATCTTGAAAATCAAACAAATTTTCTTTTGTCTGCGGCTCTGTATAAATGCGGGAATCTTGAGGAAGCGCAGGACTTAACGCAGGACACGCTTCTTGCGGCGTTGAATTATATCTCGAAAGGCAATATAATAAACGATATTCGCGGCTGGCTTTCGACTGTTTTAAACCGTAAATTTTATCAGAAACTCCGGAAAAAATATCAGATACCGACTGTTACAATCGGCGAAGATTTTGATATAACCGACGATTCCGACTGCTTTGAGAATATCGGTCAGACCGACGAAGCCGAACAAGTGCGAAAATCCGTCGCGTATTTGTCAAAGTTGCACCGCGAGGTTATAGTCCGATATTACATGAACGGCGAGAGCGTGCAAAAAATCGCGCAGGCTCTTGACATTCCGCAAGGAACCGTAAAAAGCAGGCTGTCCGCAGGCAGGGAACAAATCAAAAAGGAGCTTAATAATATGGAAAACTACGAAAAACAAAGCTATGAGCCTGTGCAAATGTGGGTCTCAAACAGCGGGAGTTCAAGCGTATGCGGCGAACCCCAATCGCTCGTACAAAACGATAAAATCGCGCAAAATCTTTTATGGCTTGCGTATGAAAAACCTGTCACAGAAATTGAATTGGCAAAGGCAATCGGCATACCTATGGCTTATATTGAGCCGATTGTGAATAAATTAGTTGACGGCGAACTGATGAAACGCGTTGGCAATAAAGTTTATACAGACTTTATGATTTCAACGTATAACGATAAAGAAAAGCATATACCCGCCCAGAAAAAATTTATTGTAGAAAATCAGGAATTATTTTTAAACGCTTTTAAAAATGGACTCGAAAAAATCAGAGATACCGAATACTACAAACGGTTTACGGAACATCAAAGAAACGCGTTGGAATTATACGTTATGACAGACTGCGGCGTAGCTCCCGGAGCTTTTAATGAAATTCACAACGAAACCCGTACTTATACTTACAACCGTCCGAACGGCGGAACATGGACTGCTTTCGGTCATGTATGGAGACAAGGCGAGGGCAATGGCGAAACTTACAAATACGGCGTAGCGGGTAGACGCTGGACGCAGCTTGAAAATTATTTTGATTCAAAAAAAATCGTATTTTATGTTTACGATTTGGAAGGATTCCCCATAAGAAGATATTTTACAGGCGGCGGCGAAAGTAATATCGAGGACGACGATTTATTAAAATTGCTTTATATGGTCGAAAGCGGAACTAATCCCGAACGCACAGGTTTTAACACAGAATTATTGAAAAAAATACCGTGGCTTGTTCAATGCGGGATTTTAAAATACGAAACCGACGGGAAACCTGCGATTGATATTCCGGTAATGTCTTCGGACGAATGGGATTCTTTCCAAAAAATAACGTCAAATATAAAAGATAATTTGAAAAAAATTATGAAAGAACCGTTAGCCGAATTTTTAAAAGATAAGAAACAGGAAATACCCGAACATTTACCAAGCGTGCCGTTATATTACCAATATTTATGGGCGTGCAATGCGTTCACTATGGCGGCAATCCGCATTGCTTTAAAGAAAGGCATAATAAACGGCTGGGATTATGACGACGACACCGGAATCAACGGCACGTTCCCGTATTCGATGATTTTTGTGAAAGATTAATAAAACGATAAAATTTAATAAAAAATGTAGGGGCGGGGTTAACCCGCCCTTGAACTATACGCCGATATTTTGCGCGGGCGGGTTAACCCCGCCCCTACTCTAATAATCGTTGACTACTTCCATCGCTATTTCAATCCACTTTATCATGTGTTCGGGTTTTCCCGCGACTGTCGATATATCTTTTAACACTATATCGCACGAGCAGCCGTTTCTTTTTACCGCGTCAACTATGGACTTTAGCTCTTTTCGTATTACGTTTTCGTCAAAACCCGTGCTTACGTTTGCTGGATTAGGCTTTGCCGCGATGACGTAATCTTTTCCGATTGCCTCAGCCGCAATATTTATGTCAGCCCACGGCGTTATAGATATTTTACGCAGGTTTTTTATTTTTCGTAAAATATCTATTTTTTTGTCCAACGGTTCGCAGCAGCCGTAATACACCATGCCGAACTGTTTCATTGATTCTATCGCGTAAGTTATGTCAAATTCGTCGTGCATCGCTTTTGACACAGACCCGAAAATCTGCGCGACTGCGCGTCCCCAGAGATTGTTTAGCTTAATATCGTCAAAATCTGAGGGGCGATCCAAATCGTCTGTCAGGGCAGGTGTGCAATGTATGTATGTCTGGTCAACTCCGAGAAGTTTCTGTTCTTCGATTTGGCGTATTTTATCGAGAAATATATCCGTGAGTTTTCTCGCGGTTTTGTGCATGAAATCCGGTCTCTCGGCTAAGTCAGCCAAGAGATTTTCAACGCCTCTTAAAAACGACGCCGTGTCCCATATCCCGTGCCCCAGACCGTAATCGGACGACAATCCCGTTATTTTTACGGGCATAATATCCCCGATTATGTCGGCGGCAAACTCAAACTGTTTTTTTGTCCCGGCTTCATCGTAAGTGACTGTCTGGTTATGAAGTTTTTCCAAATCTTCTTCGGTTTTGAGCTTGTCAAAATACTGGTGCGCGACAATATAATTCCTGTCGTTGGTTCTTATGATTTTTTCCTCGGCTTCTACGCCTATCCCCGACATATGCACGATTTTCGTGACTGTAAAAACAGGGTTAAAATATAAATCCCCGCCGAAATATTTACGCCTCGCAAGCCAGTATCTGAAATGCGATTCAAGCCCTCTCAGTCCGGGGTCTTCGCACACGCAGTCAAGACAGCCGTCGATATTCAGCTCAAACCACGGGAGTTCGTCGGCAAGCACGACGGGACGGAGCATTTTTCTGTCGTTGACTGCCCTAAATAATCTCGCTTTTTCTATATTTTCGCCGCTCATCGCGATATTATAATATTGCGCGGCAAGTTCCCTGACGATTTTTCTGTCTTTATTATTCATAAATTATATCAACCTCGCTAAAAATTATTTATCTTATTTATCTTCGTAAGTATTTATTGTTTTTTCAATAGCTTTTTTTATTTTATTTTCGGCTTTATCCATTGACGAAACAAAATTGCGGTTGTTTTGCGCGAGCAGTCCCTGTATTGTGTCGGTTATGCCCCAGTCGTAAAGCTGAGGCGCACTATACGTCCTGTTCGCGAAAATCAAATCGAGCATTTCAGCCGATTCGTCGTCCCTTGTGAGTTTATGTTTTAACTGAATCTCGTAATATGCCGGAGTAAGCGTATACATTGATTCCGCGCTCAATGCCTCGGCTATTATCGCACTGCGGTCTAATTCTTCGCCGTTTAAATCAGCCGGCATACCAATCCCGCTTGCCAGCCAGACCGACACCGTATTGACGTAATCTTTCTGGTCTTCGGTATATTTCGGCGTTGGGAGTATGCCGAAATCGGTTTCATAACCCCTGTGCCATGTAACGCGTGACAGGCTTGTAAAGAAAAATAAAATCCTGTCTGTCGCAAATATAGGGTTTATCAATTCAAACCATACGTTGGTATATTTTGAAGTGTAATTTTCGGCGAGCATAGTTTTGTTCTTATCGCCGAGATATTCGGCGCATTTATCGAAAATATCTATGTCCCTCGAAGTATATCCGGCGTAATACGGCAAATCGTTTTCGTCTTTCTGCACAAGCCTCGTGCCCGCGCCGTTCATTAGAGCATATACGTCAAACGATTCGCCCAATATCCCCCATTGGTCGTCCTCGTCCATTTTGCTGTCGCTGTTTAAATCTTTGTTAGCAGCCGACGCAAACTCGAAAAACTTGTCCATCGTCCATTTGCCGGTTTTGACAAGCTCGTACGGGTCGCTAAGCCCAAGTTCCTGCAATAGCTTTTTGTTGAACAAAACCGCCCATGTGCCGTCTTTGCTTGATATTTGCAGTTCGCCGATAGCGAAAAACATTTTATTGGCGATTGATAAATCCGAAGCGGCTTTCTGGTCGTACCACGGCTTTGACAGGTCAATATAATTCACTTTGTTTATATCGAGTAAATTCCCCGCAAGAGAGCATATGCCAAGCTGTTTAAGATTCCCGCATATCAAATCATACGAGCCGTCGGCTGCCATGACCGCTTTTTTTACGGGCACGTTCATATTATCCCTGTCGTATAGTATTTCTTTTATGTTTACGCCGTACTGCTCCTCGATTTTTCTGTTTCTCTCGAATATCGCGTCGTTGATAGGGTCGCCGATTGTTTCCTCCGCGCCTATTTCCTGCGGCATATTTGTATCTAAAAGATAATCGCTGGTTATGATTTTAAATTCATACCCGCCGAAGTTTTTTTCGGGCAGTTCGGGAAGAATTTTAATTTCGGGTTCTTCCGTCGTCTCGATTTGTTCAACATCGTCCGCGTTTTGATTTTGGTCCTGATTCTGATTTATATTATCGTTCCCGGTTTGTTCGGCGGGGTTATTCGAACACGCCGAAAGCAACGCGAATATAACCGCGAATACGATAAACAAACATATAATTTTCAGTATTTTTTCAGAGCTTTTCATATTCATATATAAAATCCCCTTTTAATTTAATAAATGCCTCCTGAATTTTTATGTAGGGCACGGCGACCCCGACGTGCCGCAAACCAGAACCCAGCGTAAAATCAGATTCGCGGCTTGCCCCCAGGGCGCCGGCCTCACACCAAAACTAAATAAAGAAAAAAAAAAAACACCCCGCCGTAGGGCGGGGGCCAATAAAGAGGTATGTAAGCGGCGCAGTCTTTGGACTGCGCCGCTTGCGGTTACACGGTTACGCCGTTTAATCGGATTTTTGATGTTACTTTCTTATTGGTATCCGGCATAATACGGTTGTTTTTTCATCCGCCGAGCCGCACCATCTCGTCGATGGGCCTCCGCGCCTTGGCCGCCAGCTCCGCCGGGATCGTGATCTCCTCGCCGCCGTCGCCCAGGATGGTGTGATATAAATCCATCAGCGTCGTCACCTTCATATTGGAGCAGACGAGCTTGAGGCTCAGACCGTAAAACCGTTTGCCGGGCAACTCATATTGCAGGTTTTCCGCTATGCTGATCTCCGTTCCGATGATGAACTCTCGCTCCGGCGACTCCCGGGCGTATCTCATGATAGCGGCCGTCGAGCCCACGAAGTCGGCCTCCCCGACGACCGCCGGTATGCACTCCGGATGCACCAGCAGCAGAGCGCCGGGATGCGCCTGCCTCGCTTTTTTCACGTCACTGAGAGTGACGCTGACGTGCGTGGGGCATCCGCCCTGCAAAAGTTTTATGTTCTTTTCGGGAACCTGCTTCGCGACGTAGTTCCCCAGATTGCAGTCGGGGATAAACAGGATGTTGGGATTCCCGATCTTCCTCACGATATCCACGGCCGACGAGGAGGTGACGCATACGTCGCTGACGGCCTTCAGTTCCGCCGTCGTATTGACGTAGGCCACGACGGCATAACCGGGATATTGCCGCTTTGCCGCCTCGATGAGCTCGGCGTCCATCTGTTCGGCCATCGGGCAGCCAGCGACGGGGTTGGCGAGATACACCGTCTTTTCCGGGGACAGCAGCTTCGCCGTCTCCGCCATGAAGCGCACGCCGCAGAGGATGATGTTTTTCTGCGGCGTTTTCGCGCCTTCCACAGCCAATCCGTACGAATCTCCGGAGAAATCGGCAGTCTCGATGATCTCGCGTCCCTGATAGCTGTGCGCCAGTACGCAGATGTCCTTTTCCTTCTTCAGCCTATTAATCTCATTTTGAATCTCGTCGATCGTCGCCATGAAGATTACTTCCTATCCTCCAACGCGCGCATCGCCAGTATCGTACGCCCGATCAGGTCGTCAAGCTCCCAGCCGAGCATTTCGGCGCCGCGGTTTATAACGTCACGTGAGCAGCCGGCGGCGAAGCTAGGTGTCTTGAACTTCTTCTTTACAGAGGGGACTTCCAGATCCATTACGCTTTTGGACGGACGCATCAGCGCGACGGCGCCGATAAGGCCCGTGAGCTCGTCCGTCGCGTACAGCACTTTCTCCATCTCATGCCGCGGCTCGACGTCCGCCACCACCCCGTAGCCGTGACTGGCGACCGCGTGAACGAGGCGTTCGTCAAAATTCCGCCCGCGTAAAATCTCCTGCGCCTTTACGCAGTGCTCCGACGGGTACATCTCAAAATCCAGATCGTGCAGCAGGCCCGCGACCGCCCAGAAATCCGCCTCATCGCCGTACCCTAGTTCGTTTGCGAAGTACCGCATTACGCCCTCAATGATCTCGGCGTGCCGCAGATGAAAGTCCTCTTTGTTATACTCGGTCAGCAGCGACCAGGCTTCGTCCCTTGTCAGATTCTTCGTCATATCTATATCCCCTAAAGTTAAATATAAAATTCGCCATTGGCTTAAACTTGCTGGTGGTTGTCGAGGATCATCTGTAGAGTTATACCGTCGAGATATTCGTTGATGACCCGATCCAGGCCCTTCCATATCGGCAGGGTCTGACAGAATTCGTGACGCGCGCAGTGATTTATCTCGTCCTCAAGGCACGAGACGGAATAGAGGCTTCCCTCGGTTAGCCGAAGGATCTGCCCGAGCGTACATTTATCCGGGGACTTCGCCAGCATATACCCGCCCTTGTAGCCGCGGTTCGTATGCAGTATGCCGGAGTTGTTGAATAGGGTCACAATCTGTTCTAAGTATTTCTTTGAAATGCCCTGACGCTCCGCGACGTCTTTCAGCGCGGTATATCCGTCGCCCCTGTGCTCGGCCAGATCCAGGAGCATCCGCAGGGAATAGCGGCCTTTTGTCGAGATTTTCATTCTGCTCACCCATTTACAGTAAAGTAGTAAGCCTAGCATACAATAGGTTTTCTATGTTTTCAAGTACCTATTTGCATAAAAGATGGTATTGACAGCGGACTTATTGCGTGGTAGTATACAAAAGATATGATATCAGGGAGTTTGCCAATGGACGACAGGATGTTCACTTATTTTGCCTATTATTACTTTTACTTTATTGAGGAAGTAAAAGCGATTTGTGCTGCAAGTAGGCAATGTGTATGATGTAGGGTCACAACACATAGATTGCAAGGGGCTGTGCGGACAAATCGCTGCACAGCCTCATTTTATGTTTTAGCAAATATTAATACTAATTGGAGGAAAATATGATGGTAGCCGTGTTAAAGCAAGGAGTGACGGATCACCAGATCGCGAACCTCGTCGCGTGGTTTCATGGCAAGGGGCTGAAGGTCGATGTATCAAAGGGGGATTTCTGCACGATCCTGGGGCTGATCGGGGACACCGGCCAGATCGACGTCGAGCTGCTCGAGGGACTTGAGATGGTGGACTCGGTCAAGAGGATAACGGAGCCTTTCAAAAGCGCCAACCGAAAGTTCCATCCGGACGCCACCGCAATCGACGTCGGCGGCGGGATCAAAATCGGCGGCGGCGGCTTTCAGATGATCGCCGGGCCGTGTTCGGTCGAGTCGGAGGAGCAGATCATCAATATCGCGAAGAGCGCTCACGCATCGGGCGCGTCGATCTTACGCGGCGGCGCGTTCAAGCCGCGCACGTCGCCGTATGACTTCCAGGGACTCAAGGCGGACGGTTTGCGGCTTTTGATCGAGGCCAAGAAAGCGACGGGTATGCCGATCGTGTCGGAGATCATGAACGCCGACCACATCCCGCTTTTTGAGGAAGTTGATATCATCCAGGTCGGCGCGCGCAACATGCAGAACTTTGAGCTGCTGAAAGAGATCGGTATGCTGCAAAAGCCCGTCCTGCTAAAGCGCGGGCTGGCAAACACGCTCACGGAGCTCCTGATGAGCGCGGAGTACATCATAGCGGGCGGAAACAAAAACGTGATTTTGTGCGAGCGCGGGATCCGGACATTCGAGACATATACGCGCAATACTCTCGACCTCTCCGCCGTGCCGATGCTTCGGGAACTGACACATCTGCCTATCGTAGTCGACCCCAGCCATGCCACAGGGATAGCGCGCCTCGTCCGACCGATGGCGATGGCGGCCGTCGCCGCCGGGGCCGACGCCGTCATGGTGGAGGTACACAACGACCCCATGAACGCGCTGTCCGACGGGGCGCAGTCGATAACGCCGGAGCAGTTTGCCGACCTTGCAGGGAAAGTGCTGAAGATACGCGAGGTGATGGCGCAATGACGGTCGGGATTGTGGGGCTCGGGTTGATAGGCGGGTCGCTGGCGAAAGCCTATAAGCGCTCCGAGGGGATCACCGTATACGGGTTCAACAGGGACAGATCTGTTTTGGGTTTCGCGGAACTGGCCGGGGCTGTCGATGGCGAGCTC
>Ga0082212_10000549_pt1 | contig 54039 bp, 44 predicted proteins | sample TergutNt197P3_FD_71548 | JGI IMG/M metagenome (GOLD analysis project Ga0082212, IMG submission 71548) | Neocapritermes taracua P3 segment gut microbial communities from Petit-Saut dam, French Guiana - Nt197 P3 | ecosystem: Host-associated > Arthropoda: Insects > Digestive system > Gut ...
GTGCGCCCGTTCATGCTCACGGGCGTCGTGCCGCGGCCGGGGTCGATCTCCTGCAGCTTCATGTTGACGTACATCTCCGGTTCGTTCATTTTCATGATGATTTCGACGTCGTCGCCGGGAACCGGTACTACAGCGTCGGCTGCGGCAGGGATGAGGGCAAGCGCCAGCATAAGCGCCAGGGTCAGTGTAAGTGTTTTCTTTGTCATTTGTTTCCGCCTTTCTTTTTGTGTTCTAACCGCTTTTACGAGCGGCATAATGCAAGCCACCTACTAACTTACTACAACGCAGTCCCGCAGCCCGCGCAAAACTTTGCGCCGGCTTCGTTTTGCTTGCCGCAGCCCGCGCATACCGCCGCCTGGGCGACGGTGGCTTCGGGAAGAGCCGCGCCGCATTTGGCGCAGAATTTCCCCATCGAATCATCATCCTTTACCTATATTCTAAAATCCGGATTGCATAACCATAGTCTATATGATAATATGGAAACAGAAAAGGAGCTGCCCGCTTTTTGGTGGCGGTCAGTTCCGCTATAGGGTTAGACTGAACCGCCTATTGCGTAGGCGGTTCAGGTATTACTTACGCCTTTTCAGGCAAGTATCTACGACGACTACGATCAACATCAAAAGAGCCAATAACTCAATCCATGAGACCATAGGTCCTCACCTCCTTTTGGAGATGAACTGAATCCGCCAAGCGGGGCAACTCCTTGGTATATTTTACCATGCCCCAACGAAATTGGCAACCATTATTTTACATTCAATACAACCTCCGTCAGGTCGCCCCTCGCGCGATATATTTCCTAAAAGCTGATTATACCCATATGTTCAAGCAGTATCTTGAATCCGATCAGCACCAGTATGACCCCGCCCGCCAACTCCGCTTTTGATTTAAATCTCAACCCGAACACGTTTCCTATCTTCACGCCGGCTATGGAAAGCAGAAGCGTTGTCACGCCAATAAAGGAAACAGCGGGAATGATACGTGCTTTGAGAAAAGCGAAGGACACGCCCACAGCCAGCGCGTCGATACTTGTCGCAAGCGCGAGGGGCAGCATATGGGCAAGGCTTACAGAGGCCTCCGCTTTGCCAGGCTTCGCCCCGCCGGGGCACATTCTGTCGCCGCAAACAGCGTCAGGGCACTCCCTGTCAGGGCAGCCCTTAGATTTCAAGCTCCCGGCAGCCATTTTACCGCCGAGGAATAAGAGCAGCGCAAACGCGATCCAATGGTCGTAAGCGATGATGTAATCCGCGAAAAATGTCGCAGCCATATATCCGATCAGCGGCATGACCGCCTGGAAGACGCCGAAATACAGCCCGACGATTACCGCTTTTATCAGGACGGCTCTCGGCATGGCTAACCCTATACAAACAGCCACGGCGAAAGCGTCCATGGATAACCCAACGGCGAGCAAAAAAAGTTCGATGATACGCATTACATCTGCTCTTTCATCTGTGTGTTTTTCATGGCGCGGGCGATTTTGCTGTTAAAATCAGGCTTCCTCTCTGTTCCACTGCTTAGAATAGTTGCAACCTTATTGTATACTGAACAATTCCGGCAGCGCAACACAATCTTGTATAATGGACTGGCCGACGGAACAGAAACTTGCGTTATTAATTGTATCGCAGTAGGGCGATATGGCGTATTGCGATGACTTTGCCGAACCGATATCAACAGCTATTGTTGGAATCGGGGAATCCGGTATCAGTTATTGAATATTTCAGCCAAGTCAGCCTCAGGCGTCGTGATTGGCTTGATCGCGCCGGACTTGACAGCGCCGATGACCGTATGTTCAATGCAAATCGCATACAAAAACCGCTTGGAAACGAAGCCCCAAGCGGTTAATTTTTATGGAGCTGATGGGGAGATTCGAACTCCCGACCTGCGCATTACGAGTGCGCTGCTCTACCACTGAGCCACATCAGCACAGCCCTCATTTTACCATAGGGCGCGAAAGCGGTCAAGCGCCCCAGACGGTGATCGGTAGACCATCGAAGGTCTCGCCCCGCACCCAGATTTTATCGTCCCAAGCCCGCCCCGAGCCCCGGTCGAAGATGATCAGGTGCGCCTCGTCCGCGCCCACGCGCCGGGTATAGTCGGCGGTCTGCTCCAAGCCTTTCGCCAAAACTGTATCCAAGGCGCCACGAAGCAGCTTCAGCTCGATCACCACGCGCTGCAGGGGGCCGTGCATGCCCTGCTCCTCGTCCAGGGGCCACTCGATGAGCAGATCCGTCCGCTTGCGCCCCAGGCCGTACTCCCGGTTGATGTGCCCGCCTCCGTTGACGATACGCTGCAGGAATGCCTGGAGCAGAAGCTGCGGCCCCGCCTCTTTGTAGTCGAAGCCCTCGACCCAGGCATCTGAGTGCTCGCGGAAAAACTGCTGGAACGCCCCCAGCAGCTTCGCCATGTCCAGTCTGTGCTCCGGGGTGACATACCACGCCGACTCCTGGTTGGGGATGCGCGTCTGCGCTACCCAAGTGAGCTCCCGGGGGATGACTTCCTGATAAATGCGGTTGCTGATGGACACCGTCGGCTTGGTTCTGATCAGGCCCAGGTCTTCGACGTACTGCTGGTCGTCGATGCGGATACCTTCGAGGCTGACTGACTCGCCTGATAGCATAGCTTCGACGACGCGGCGGATCCTGGGCTCCTGCAGCTTGTCGGTGAGCTGATCCAGATGCGTGGCCCGGGACTGGATCAAGGCCTCTCTCGCCTCTCTGTAGTCCGGCAGCGTTATCCTTCGGCTCCGGTCGCGGTTGGCGCGGAGCTCCCATATGATTTCCTGCCCCAGAGCATTGACAAGCCATGGCTGGCCGTAGCTGTCTTCCCAAAGCTCGGGGAAGATGGCTTCGTCGAATTCCTGGCCGGTTTCTTCGGTGTGCTGCAGCCACAGCGCTTCGGTCTCCTCCCGGGAGAAGTTCCCCATCCGCAATGACTTCGTTTTGATATTGAAGGCGCTGCCCCCCGTGATGATTTCGCCGTTGCCTTGATGGATGCGGTAGTCGCGTATGTCCCGCACGCCGCAGAGGATGACGCTCTGAGGGAAGTATGCCGGGCGTTCGTTATACCCCGCGCGAAGCTGGCGCAGGACGGAGATAAGCGTGTCGCCCACCAGGGCGTCGATCTCATCGATAAAGAGCACTGTCGGCTTCTCCGACGTGACCGTCCAGTGGCTCAGCAGTTTGGAAAATTGATCCTGCGGCGGAAAGCGGCGTCCCTCTTGCAGGAACCAATCTTCCAAATCCGGACGCTCCAGATGCCTTGCCAAGGACCGCGAAACGGTACTGCATACGGCGGGGATACCATACATCTCATCGCGGGCGGTCTGTGCCGCTTCGATATTCGCGTAGGCGCAGACGTAGCGGCCTTCGGCATTCAGCGCATGCATCATTGCATACAAGGCGCTGGTTTTGCCCGTCTGACGCGGCGCGTGCATGACGAAGTAGCGCATATCACTGATCAGCCGCTGTATCTCGTCCCAGTCGATGCGGGTCAACGGATCGATGCAGTAGTTCATTTCCGGTTTCATCGGCCCTGCCGTATTGAAAAAGCGTGCCATCGCTCTGTCCCCCATTCCGCTGTCCACTTTGGCTGTGACCCCGGGTAGTGCCCGATACCCCGGGTGGTGCCTGATACCCCGGGGCATTCGCCGCCTTCTCTACTGCTTGACGACGCCGATGTAAGGCAGCTCCCTGCCTTTTTCGTTGAAATCCAGCCCGTATCCCACCACGAAGTAGTCTTCGATCTCGATCCCGCAGTAATCCGGGTGCAGCTCTACCTGCCTGCGGGAAGGCTTATCCAGGAAAGTACATATCTTCAGCGACGCCGGCTTGCGAACCATCAGGTTCTCCCTGAGGTAGCTCAGTGTCAAGCCTGTGTCGACGATGTCTTCCACCACCAGGATATGCTTGCCCGCAATCTCCCGGTCCAGGTCGCGGAGCATCCGGACAACGCCGGAAGTCTTTGTGGAAGCGCCATAACTGGACAGGGACATAAAGTCGATTTCCAGCGGCAGCTTGATCTGCCGGATCAGATCCGCCATAAAAATCGAGGCGCCTTTTAAAATGCAGATAATGAACAGGTCCTTATCCCTATAATCCTCCGTGATCTGGGCCCCCAGTTCCGCCACGCGCTTTCTGATTTCATCCTCAGTGATGATGATTTGGCTGATCTCCATATGAAACGCGCCCCTTCCGTTGATTTCTCCACGCTCGCACTCACTTACGTGAAGCTCGCCGATAGATGAATTATACCATAGTAAAGGCTTTTCCATCAATACGCCGTGCGCCTTATGTGCCACGCCACGCCGCTTGATATACCACCTTACCGGCTCGCCTGCAACAGCTCTTCCGCTTCCACTATCCGCAGCGGGTAGTTGCCCAGATGAGGCCGGGCCTGCCTATAGTCCGCAAGAGCTACCCGGGACCTGCCGCTGTAAAGCAGCCCGAAACCGTAAGGCCGCCTTGTGCCCAAGGCCGGGGCGGCGGGCGCGTTTTTGTAGCCCCGTTCCAGAGCTCTTTCTACCTTCGCGCTCAGCGGATCCTTTCTTTGCAGGCAGAGGGGCAGCACCCCTACATGATTCGTTTGCAGCCAGTCGATGACCAGACTGTCCCTCAGCGTTTCATGATCCGCGCCGAGTCGGCTCTCACCAAAACGCATGACTTCGCTTATATATGACTCCAGGGGCATGCCGGCGGAGCTGCCGATAAAGCTGCCGACAGCGGTAAAAAAAGCGCAGGGGGAAGCGTCCCCCGTGTCCTTTGGCCGACTGCCAAGGGAGAGGTTTTCCAGCGCAAGCAGATAACCGAGAGTAGTGGGGAATCTGCCGCTATTATACAAGCGGCTCAACGCGTCTTCGCAAAGGGCCAGGGTGGCAAGCCCCTCCTCGCCTATGCTGCTGGTCCGTCGGACGCGGTAGGGCGGCCGGGTATCATATACTATGCCGTACCCTTCGCTCTGCTCCCGTAAGCGGCTGCCATGAAGCAGCTTCAGGAAACCAAGTTGCAGCATATGGGGGGCAAGACCGAAAGCCTGGTCAAAGGAATCCCGGAATGTGGCTTCATCCTCGCCGGGCAGCCCCGCGATGAGATCCAGATGGAGATGGATATTGTTCATTTCCCGAAGAAGGAGGAAGTTTTCCCTGAACCGGTCAAAGTCCGTGCTGCGCCCCACGGCTTCCAGCGTCCGCGCCTGAAAGCTTTGCAGACCTATCTCCAGCTGAAATAAGCCTGCCGGGGCTCCCCTGAGCAGATCGACGGTGGCGCGGTCAAACAAGTCTGCGGCTACCTCAAAGTGGAAGCATACAGAGGGCGGCACTGCCCCGGAAGCCCGGCTTTCCAGGAGAAAGCGGATGATCTCCCCGGCGCGCCCCGGATGGCAGTTAAATGTGCGGTCTACCAGCTTCACGGTCTTCGACCCGGTGTTCGCCAGCTTGACCAGGTCGCGCTTCGCCCGCTCCATATCGAAAAAGCGTATGGTTTCCGACCGCCCCGAGAGGCAAAAGCCGCAGGAAAATGGGCAGCCCCTGGATGTTTCCAGATAAGCAATCCTGCCAGCCAGGCCCGCCATGTATTCCGGCAGGTAGGGATCCGGCGGCTCTGTCGGCGCAGATGGTGGTGTCGGCGGCGCTGTCGGCTCAGGTGGCATCGTTGGCGGCGCAGGTGGCGTCGGCGCGTCGGTAACCGGGTTCAACACTACCTTCCCCTCTAGCCTCCAGGCTAAGCCCGGTATAGCAGCCAGGCAACTGTGCAGGCGGCGGCTCTCGCGTTGGCGTACCGTCGCCTCATGGGCGCCGCCCCCCTCCGGGCCGGCGTATGCCGCCGGTGGAGCGCCTCCTTCGCGGCATAGATCAGCCAAAAGTCGCACGAAGGGCCCTTCCCCCTCGCCGCAGACGACATAGTCGGCCATCGGCAGCGATTCCAGCCTTTCGGCGGCGTTATAGGAGACTTCCGGGCCGCCCAGGATGACCACGCAATCCGGCAAGCGGCGGGAGACGCCATCGAGGAGCCGCCCGACCAGGCTTATGTTCCATATATAGCAACTGACCGCCAGTATGTCCGGCCCCACCGAGACGATACCATCCAGTATCTCTTCGTAGGGGCGGTTGATATTGGTCTCCAGTATCTCCGGCTCCGGTATCGCGGAGGCTGGCCCCGCGGTGGAGACGCAAAAGCTGCCGGCAAGCCCGCCAAAGCCGCCGCTGTCGCTAGAACCGCAACCGCCGGAGCCGTCGCTGTCGCTAGAACCATGGCCGCCTTCACCAGAACCGTCCGGCGCTTTGTTATATGCCCGTACAGCCGCTTTCAGGTACCATGGCGCCAGAGCGGAGTGGATATACTTGGCGTTTATCGCGAGAATCAGCGTCTTCACCACGTGGTCACAGCGCCTCCCTTTCATTGTCTATCATATAGTACCTGCACTAGTCGTTGCGGAATACCTGTTTCCATCGCTATACAAAAGCCAGCCCCCCTTGGGCGTATGTACCCGTCGCTTAGGGAGGCCGGCCAAATCCTGACTATAAACTGTCTAATCCGCTTATCGTCTTACTGTCGGGCTTACATCATGCCCATGCCGTCCATACCGGGGTTCATGGCGGGAGCCGGATTCTTCTCCGGCTTCTCCACCACCAGGCACTCGGTGGTGAGCAGCATGGCCGCGATGGAGGCGGCGTTCTGCAGAGCGGAACGGGTGACCTTAGCCGGGTCGACGATACCGGCTTTGATCATATCCTCATACTTGCCGCTAAGGGCATTGTACCCCACTCCGGCCTTGGAGGCTTTCACCTTCTCCACCACCACGGAGCCTTCCGCGCCGGCGTTGAAAGCGATTTGCTTCAAGGGCTCCTCCAGGGACTTGCGGATGATGGAGATGCCGGTGTTTTCGTCCGGGTCCTTGCTGCTTAAGCCCTCAAGGGACTTCTGGGCGTTGAGCAAGGCGGCGCCGCCACCGGCGACTATGCCTTCCTCTACCGCGGCTCTGGTAGCGGCCAGGGCGTCTTCTATGCGGTGCTTCTTCTCCTTGAGCTCGGTCTCTGTGGCCGCGCCCACCTGGATCACGGCTACGCCGCCGGCCAGCTTGGCAAGGCGCTCCTGGAGCTTCTCCCTGTCGAAATCAGAAGTGGTCTCTTCGATCTGGTTTTTGATCTGTACGATCCTGGCGTCGATGAGGGCTTTGTCCCCCTTGCCTTCGATGATCGTCGTGTTGTCCTTGTTGATCCGTACCTTGGAAGCCTGGCCCAGCATGTCGACGCTGGCGTTTTCCAGCTTAAGGCCCAGCTCTTCGCTGATCACAGCGCCGCCGGTAAGAATGGCGATATCTTCCAGCATAGCTTTGCGGCGGTCGCCGAAGCCGGGGGCTTTGACAGCCACACAGTTGAACGTGCCGCGTAGTTTGTTGAGGATCAGGGTCGCCAGCGCTTCGCCCTCCACGTCTTCCGCCACCAGCAGAAGGGGCTTGCCGATCTTGACGACTTGCTCCAACACGGGCAGTATCTCCTGGATGTTGGCGATTTTCTTGTCCGTGATGAGAATCTGGACGTCGCTCATATTCGCTTCCATCTTCTCCGTGTCGTTCGCCATATAGGCGGAGACATAACCCCGGTCAAACTGCATGCCTTCCACTTCTTCAAGCTGGGTATGCATGGTCTGGGATTCCTCCACGGTGATGACGCCGTCGTTCCCCACCTTCTCCATGGCGTCAGCGATGAGGTCGCCGATGACCTTGTCCCCCGCGGACACGGTAGCTACCTGGCTGATGGCTTCCTTGGACTCGATGGGCTTGGAAATCTTAGCTATCTCCTTCACCGCCGCTTCCACGGCGATCTCGATGCCCTTCTTCAGGATCATGGGATTGGCGCCCGCGGCTACATTCTTCAAGCCTTCCCGGATGATGGCCTGGGCCAGCAGAGTAGCGGTGGTCGTGCCGTCGCCGGCGATGTCGTTGGTCTTCGTGGCGACTTCCTTCACCAGCTGTGCGCCAAGGTTCTCAAATGGGTCTTCCAGCTCGATGTCTTTCGCGATGGTGACGCCGTCGTTGGTGATGGTGGGCGATCCGTACCGCACGCCAAGCACGACATTGCGGCCTTTCGGGCCCATGGTGATCTTGACCGCTTCAGCAAGCTGGTTTACGCCTTTCTCCAGAGCTTTGCGGGCGTCTTCCGAATAAAGTATATCTTTGGCCATAGTTAATCAATCCTTTCCTTTTACAAAATGGCGTGGACGTCGCGTTCGTTGAGAATCAGAAGGTCTTCGTCGTTGATCTTGATATCGGTGCCGCCAAACTTGCTGTAGAGCACCTTGTCGCCGACTTTGACTTCCATGGGGACTCTGGTACCGTTTTCCAGAACGCGCCCGCTGCCCACGGCTAACACTTCGCCGTGCATAGGCTTCTCCGACGCCGTATCAGGCAGGACTATACCGCTGGCCAGCTTCATCTCGCCGCTGACCGGCCTGATGACGATCCTGTCTCCCAGGGGCTTGATCTTCAGTTCCATTACATATACCTCCTCTTATTATTGCTAAAACATTGTTTTTCCTCTACTGCGAATTATTAGCACTCGACCCGTACGAGTGCTAACCGCAGTTCCTATCATAAGCTCTCGCCACATACTTGTCAAGAATAAAACGAAATAAATTTTCCGGCGCCTTATTTGATTTTCACGATCATTTCCAGCTCGCAGGGTACGTTCAGCGGCAGCTCGCTTACCCCCACCGCGCTGCGGGCGTGAGCGCCTTTTTCCTCGAATATCTTCGCCAGGAGCTCGGAAGCGCCGTTGACCACGCCGGGCTGCCCGTTGAATCCCGGGGCGCTGCTGACGAAGCCGGTCACTTTGACGACTTGCTCCACATTGTCCAGGTCGCCGGCCAGATCCTTCACGATAGCAAGGGCGTTGAGGGCGCAGATCTTAGCCGCCTCATATGCGTCCTCCGGCGAGCACTCTGCGCCGACGTGCCCGGTATAAGCCGGTTTTCCGTCTACCGAGGGGAGCTGCCCCGACGTGTATATGGTCTTACCGTCCATTACACCCGGGACGTACGCGGCTAACGGCTTCGCTACGCCGGGGAGCTTCAGCCCCATTTCCTCCATTTTTTTCTCGATCTTTGGCATAAAATCAATCCTCCTTTTTCTTGCTGTATCACTTTATACTTCACGAAACGCCGGCGTATCGAAACCCAGCGACGGCTCGGCATTCATGCTCCAATCGTCCCGGTAGCCCGCCCGCAAGCGATGGTATCCGGCACAGGCGATCATCGCGGCGTTGTCGGTGCAGAATTCCGCTTCGGGCAGGTAGAGCCTCAGCCCTTCCCTGGCGCAAGCCGACGCCATCTTCCGCCGCAGGCCGCTATTGGCCGCTACCCCGCCCGCCAGCAGCACGCTTCCCACGCCATGGGCCTTGGCTGCCGCGACGGCTTTCTCCGTAAGCAAGGCCGTTACGTTTTCCTGGAATGAAGCGGCCAGATCCGCTTTGTTGATCTGCTTGTGGCTCATTTCCCATTGATTCAGTACATTCAGCACGGCTGTCTTCAGCCCGCTGAAGCTGAAACCCCAGGGGTCGTCCTTCAGCCGGGCCGTCGGCAGCGTGAAAGCGGCGGGATCCCCCTGAGGCGCAAGCCTGTCCAGGACCGGGCCCCCCGGATACCCCAGCCCCATAGCCCTCGCTACCTTATCGTAAGCCTCCCCGGCGGCGTCGTCCCTGGTCTGGCCCAGCAGCCGGTACCGCCCGTGCCCCTCCAGAATCATCAGGGCAGTGTGCCCCCCCGACACGATGAGCCCAAGCAAAGGGAACCGTATATCCTGCCCGTGAAGCCAGTTGGCGTATATGTGACCTTCCATATGGTTGACGCCGACGTAGGGGACGTCCAGGCTGTAAGCCAGGGCTTTCGCCGTGGAGACGCCCACCAGCAGCGCCCCCACCAGCCCGGGTCCCTTAGACACCGCTATCCCGTCCAGGTCGGCAAGGCTTATGCCCGCAGCCTCCGCGGCACGGTCGATCAGGCTGTTGACCGTCTCCATATGCCGCCTGGAAGCCAGCTCCGGCACCACGCCGCCATAGGCTTGATGCAGATCCGTCTGGGAAGCTACCAGATTCGACGCCAGGTCCTTTCCATCCCTAAGGACGGCTGCGGCTGTTTCGTCGCAGCTGCTCTCTATCCCCAGTACCCATTGAAACCTCTCAGCCATCGGCGCTGCCCTCCGCCGCCGCTAAGCTTGACGCGGATTTGCGGTGGAGCCACATGACCATGGCGTCGGTGCGGCCGTCGTCATAGTACCCCGGCCGGACGCCCGCGTCGATGAACCCTGTTTTCTTATACAGGTTGATCGCCACATGGTTGTCGGTACGAACCTCAAGGGTCATATGGCTGAGCCCGTTTCCCCACGCCCATTGTATCATCGCGTGGAGAAGCATTTTGCCCAGCTTCTTCCCCTGGGCCTTCGGGATCACGGCGATATTGGTAATGTGCCCTTCGTCAAATATCTTCCAGATACCGCCGTAAGCCAGCACTTCATCGGGCAACGCCTCGTCGGCCAGGACAAGATACATCGCCATGGCGTTGTCGTGGAGCTCGCTGCGGAAGGCTGTCTCCGACCAGGGCGCGGGGAAGACCATTTTCTCAATACGCGCGATCTGGGGAATGTCATTCTCCGTCATGCTTCGGATTTCATATGTCGTCATCGGATGCCGGAACCTCATTTCGGTCGTGTTTTGCTGCGCCTGTCGCTCACGGCGGCGCGGGCGCTTTATATCCCTCTTAGATAAATGGGTTTCAAGGGATAGAAATCCTCCGCGGGCTCTTCGCCGCTGCGCGCCAGCTTGCCGAGGGCGGCCAGCGCGATGAAGCTTCCTCGGCACAGCCCAAGGAAAGGCGGCAGGATGACAGCTCTCTCACCCAGGCTCCGCGCCCAGATCTCCCTGTACATGGCGGCGCCGTCCCCAAGCAGGTATACGCTGCTTTTCTGCCGCGCCAGCCTTTCCGCCCAGGCCTCCGGCCCGGCGGCTTCCGGCGGGATCAGGCAGACCGGCGCCCACGGGCTAAGGTCCGCGCCCGCGGGCAGCCTGTCCTTTTTGCCCCGCTGCCGGCTCGCGAAGACCGCGGACAGATCGCCGCTGCCGTTGCTGCCGCTGCTGTTGCTACCGCTGCTGCTGCTGCCGCTGCTGCCGTTGCCGCCGTTATTGCTGCTGTTGCTGCCGCTGCTGCCCTCTGTCCACTGATACAGCGCAGTATATATCTGCCCCCGCCTGGCGTTCAGCATAGGCGACACGTACGCCGGCTGCCCTGCCAGCTGCCATGCCATAGCCTCCAGCGTGGGTATCGCCAGCAGCCTCACCCCTTCGCCGGGCGCAGAGCCGCCGGACGTAACGGACGTGCCGGGCGCAACGCCGCCAGGCGCGGCGGCTGCATCACTGAAAGCGTCAGACGTGCCGGGCGCAGCGCCGCCGGATGCGGCAACCGCCACACCGCCGCCGGAAACGGCTTCGGCGGCAGACGCTACGCCGGACGCCGCCGATAGGCCCTGGGCAAGGGCTTTGGCCGTAGCCATCCCTATCCTCAGCCCGGTGAATGACCCCGGCCCCGCCGATACGCCTATCACCGTGACTTCGCTTATCCTCCGGCGGCATTGGCGGAGCAGGTCGTCGATCATAGGCAAGAGCTGCTCCGAATGGGTCAGCCCCACATTGAGCAGGACTTCGCCCAGAAGCCCGTTCTCGTCGGCTAAGGCGGCTGAAGCCACCGGCGTGGCGCTGTCTATGCCAAGTATCAGCATCCCGCCACCTCAAGCAGGCGTTTTCGCCAAGCCTCGTCGCCGCCATGCAGCGTCATTGTGATACGGCGCAAGCCGCCGGAAAAGCCCTCCTGCGCTTCCCGGGTGCCCGCGGGGGCTTCGCCGCCCCGCGCTTTCTCCAGGACAAGCTCTATCCTTTGCTCCGGCAGGTAACCCGCCGCCAGGTCGCTCCACTCCACGACGCATACGCCGCCGCCATAGAAGTACTCCTCATAACCGAGGCCTTCCAGCTCCTCCGGCGCCTCCAGGCGGTAGACGTCGAAGTGGTATAGAGGCAGCCGCCCCCCCTCGTACAGGTGGAGCAGCGTAAATGTCGGGCTGGTCACCGCGCCGCCGTACCCCAGCCCCGCCGCCAACCCCTGGACAAAGCAGGTCTTCCCTGCCCCCAGCTCCCCGCTCAGAGCGATGAAGTCCCCTTCCCCCAGGAGTCCGCCCAGGGAGAGACCGAAAGCCCGGGTCTCATCCGGCCCACGGGTCTCGATGCTTCTCCGGCCGCCCGGAAGCTGCCGCCGCTCCCGTCCCGGGGTCACTGCGCTTCCCATACCCGGCGCCCGTCTACATAAGAGGCCACACAGCGGCTCCTGTAGTGGAAGGGGTCGCCGTCGTATATGGCGAAATCCGCGTCTTTGCCGACCACCAGCGAGCCCAGGCGATGATCCAGGCCCAGGATCCTGGCAGGGTTGATGGTCACGGTCTCCAGAGCCTGATCCCAGGTCAGGCCGTATCGCACCGTCATGGCGGCGCAGAGGCTCAGGTACTGGACAGGGGTCACGCTGTGATCCGTGGTCAGGGCGACGAGTATGCCGGCGTCCACCAGGGGCTTCACCGACCGCCAGCCGATCTGCTCCAGCTCCACCTTGGCACGGTTGGCAAAGCTCGGCCCGATCACCACGGGGATGTGTTCCCGCTGAAGTAAAGGGATGAGCTTCTCCGCTTCCGTAGCGTGTTCGATGACGATTCTCAAATCAAACTCCCCGGCTATACGGATCGCCGTGGAGATATCGTCTGCCCGGTGGGCGTGGGCCCTGAGGGGTATCTCCCTGCGGAGGAGCCTGCCCAGCAGCTCCAGCCCCAGGCTGCGCTCCTGCACGTCCCCTTCCTCAGCCGCTTTACTCTTCTTCTGCTCATAATCCCCGGCGTCTACCAAGGCCTGGCGTAATAGTGAAGCTATCCCCATCCTGGTCGTGGGGAGCTTTTTCTGCTCGATGTACACCCGCTTGGGGTTCTCCCCGAAAGCCGCTTTGACGCCGGCTTCAGGATCGACGAGCATCTCTTCCAGATCCGGCCCCGCCGTCTTCACGACGCAGACGGAACCGCCGATGACGTTAGCGCTGCCGGGGGCGACCATCACCGTTGTCACGCCGCCGGACAACGCGTCCGCGAACCCCGGGTCATAGGGGTTGATCCCGTCGATGGCCCTCATCTCGGGCGTCACGGCGGTATCCCCCGTCTCGTTGACGTCGTCCCCCTCGAACTCATGTATCTCTTCCAGTATGCCGATATGCGTATGGGCGTCGATGAGGCCCGGCGTCACCACAAGGCCCGCGCCGTCTATGACTTCCGCCCCCTTCGGTATCTCCGTCCTGCCCACACCCCCAAGGGCGGTGATTTTCCCGCCCTGCCAGACCAGCACGCCTTTCTTCAGCGCCTTCCCTTCCACGGGATGGATCTCCGCCCCTGCCAGGGCATATATCTGATTATCGCTCATCGCTTTTCTCCGCATAATTCCCGCAATGCCCGGGGCAGGTATTCGGCGATATCCCCCGCCAGGCCGCCCCTGCCGCCCCAGGCTTCCTTCATCAAGTCCCCCGCCCTGCCATGGAGGTATACGGCCAGTACAGCGGCGTCGCAGGGAGGCAAGCCCCTGGCGACCCACGCCGCCAGCGCCCCGGCCAGTACATCCCCGCTGCCGGCGGTAGCCAGGGCCGGGCAGCCGGTGGTATTGATATACAGGCTGCCCCCCGGGTCGGCGATGAGGGACGAAGCGCCTTTGAGCACTACTACCGCCCCATACTCCTCCGCCGCCTTGCGGGCTGCCGCGCAGCGGTCGGCCTGCACCTGGGCGGCGCCGGTATCCAGCAGCAGCGCCAGCTCCCCGGGATGGGGGGTCAGTACCAGCGGGCTCGCCGCGCTTACGGCGATATCCTTATTCTGCGCCAGGGCCCAGAGGCCGCCGGCGTCCAGCACGGCAGGCTTCTTCCAGGCGGACAGTACCTCCTCCAGGATCAGCGGCGCGGCTTCGTCCCGGGCCAGGCCGGGACCGATGAGCAGCACATCCTTGCCTTCCCCCGCCGCGAGTATCTCCCGGGCGGCGCTCAGGGAAAGGCTTCCGGGCTTGTCTTCCGGTAAAGCTATCGTCATCCCTTCCGGGAAAGCCAGGTCGAAGCCGTCCGCCAGGGAGTCGGGCAGAGCGGAAGTCACCATCCCGGCGCTGCCCCGGAGCGCCCCCCGGGCGGCAAGGAGCGCCGCCCCGGTCATGCCCCTGGAACCGGCCACAGCCAGCACATGGCCGAAGCTGCCCTTATGGCTGTCCACAGGCGTGTCCGGCAGCAAAGCCCCCGCATAAGCGGCGTCCACCAGCTCCGTAGCCCGCTCCAGCAGCTCCAGGGCTTCATGGGGCAGCGATATATCCTCCACGCCGACCTTACCCGCGTGCTGGCGCCCCGGGTAGATATAGAGCCCCTGCTTGCCGTAGGCGAAGGTGACCGTCTCCATGGCTGTCACCGCTTCCCCATCCGCCTCGCCGGTATCCGCGTTGACGCCGGAAGGGATATCCACCGCCAGTATCTCCGCCCGGCCTTTGTTGAGCGTCTCCGCCGCCAGCAGATAGTTGTTCTCCAAAGCGCCCCGGAAGCCCACCCCCAGCATGGCGTCTACCGCCACGGCAGCCGTTTCGAGGCAAAGCTTCAGGGGGTAAAAACTGTTTTTGTCCGTCAGCACATACCAGCGTATGTCCGAGCTCTCGATGAAGCCCCAGTTTTCCCGGGCCACGCCCTGATACTCGTCGGGGTTGCACAGCAGGAAAAGGCGTACGTCCGCCCCCCACTGATGGAGGTGCCGGGCCGCCACTAAGCCGTCTCCGCCGTTGTTGCCTTTGCCGGCGACGATCACGACCTGGTTCCCCTCCCCGCCCAGCCGCCTCCATGCCGCCGCCGCTACCGCGCGCCCGGCGTTTTCCATGAGCAGCAGCTGCGGGATGTGCCGTTCCTCTATGGCCCAGCGGTCCATTTTCCCCATGTCCGATCCGCTTACTATCCTCATCTGTCCCTCCTGCGTCCCTCGTACTCCTGCGACAACTCAGGTCATGCTACTCCCCCTGCTGCTCCCGGATCACCGCCGCCAGCGCCTCCGCGAGGGCCTGCAGGCTGCCTTCGTCAGGGCCTTCCGCCATGACGCGGATCTTCGCCTCCGTGCCCGAAGGTCGCACCAGGAGCCGCCCGCTGCCTGCCAGGGCCTCTTCCGCTCGTTTTATCTCAGCCAGGATGGCGGGGTTTTCGTCCCAGCCTTCCTTCGTCTTTACCGCCACATTGACCAGAACTTGGGGGAAGCGCTCCATCTGCCCGGCAAGCTCCTCCAGGCTGGAGCCGGTCTCCTTCATCACCGCCAGAAGCTTCAAGGCGCTTAGTATGCCGTCCCCTGTGGTGGAATCCCGCAGGAAAATGATATGCCCCGACTGCTCCCCGCCCAGGCAGGCGCCTTTGTCCAGCATCTCCTGAAGGACGTACCGGTCCCCCACCTGGGTCTCAAGCACCTCGATACCGGCCCTGGCGCAAGCCTGCTTCATCCCGATGTTGCTCATCACCGTGGTGACGATCCCGCCCTTCAGCTCGCCCTTCTCCTGCATATGGACGCCGAATATCACCATCATCTGGTCGCCGTCTACCTCTCTGCCAAGATGATCCGCCGCCATCAGCCGGTCGGCGTCCCCGTCGAAGGCCAGGCCCGCCTGAGCCTCCCACTTCAGCACCGCTTCCCGCAGGCTTTCCAGGTGGGTGGAACCGCAGTCCCGGTTGATATTCCATCCGTCGGGCTGGTCATGGATGCTGATCACCTGGGCCCCCGCCTGCCGCAATGCCATAGGGCCAAGCTCGCTTGCGGCGCCGTTGGCGCAGTCGGCTACGACCCTAAGCCCATCCAGGCGGCAGCCGATGGAGCCTACCAGGTAGTCCACATAACGCTTCTCCCCGCCGGGGAAAGGCTTCACCCAGCCAAGCCCCTGCCCGGAAGCCCGGTCCGCCGGCGCCGGAGGCTCGTCTATCAGGGCTTCGACCTCTTCCAGGACGTCGTCGTTGAGCTTATACCCCTCATGGCCGATGAACTTTATGCCGTTATCCCCAGCCGGGTTGTGGGAAGCGGATACCACGGCGCCCACGCAGCCCTCCGTGACCATGCTCAGGTAAGCCACAGCCGGGGTAGTCAGTACGCCGCCGTCATAGACATGTACCCCCGCCGAGCAGAAGCCCGCGGTAAGTGCCCCCTGTAGCATCTGGCCGGAGAGCCTGGTATCCCTGCCGATGAGCACGGTGTCCGCCAGCCCCCTCCGGCGCAGGACTGTCCCCGCCGCCAGGCCAACCTGGAAGGCCAGCTCCGGCGTCAAGTCCAGGTTCGCCACGCCTCTTACCCCATCCGTCCCGAAATAACGCATATCATTCCTCCAGTATAGATTTTTTGATGCGACCAACTTTACTCGTCGGTATCGTCGCCGGGCTGGGCGCCCCCCAGCCGCGCCGTCTCCGGGATGACTTGTATCACAAGGAAATCCTCGGGGACTTCCACGAAAATCGTATACTCCGCGCCTTCCTGCCCGTCTCCCTGCCTATCCCCTTGCCCGTCTCCCTGCTCCTCTTCCTGCCCTTCATCTCCCCCGGCCAAGTCGATGTAAGCCCTGACGTCGTCGGCAAAACCACTGCCGTCCTCAGCGGGCTCAAATAGATCCGGATAAGCCGCCAGCGTAACGCTCACCGCCGCCGGGTAAACCTGTAGGTCCATATCCTCCGGGGCATTGAGGACCTCCAGAGGCACGCCCTCTACGGTACGCCGAACCAAGTTCTTCTCGACCCGGATCGTGATTTCTACCGTATCCCCTTCCAGCACAGTCACGCCGGGGGGTACTAAAAGCGGGATGAAGCCGTGGAAGGTCTCCGTCAGGGACGACAGGTCGATGGCTTCCGTGTTTACGTACTCGATCGCGCTGACCGTGGCGTAGGAGCCGGTGATCTTCACCGTAGCCGGCTGCACATCCATGCCCGTCATGATATACCGGTTATCCATGTTCCCCGACATAGGCGTGCGGACGGAGACGCTCTTTGAGGAAAGGTTCTCGGATATGCCCACATAGACGGATACCTCCTCGTCCGAAAGGTCTACCCGGCGGTCTTCAAACACCTGGTTGGCCTTGTCCACCAGGACTACGGGGAGCTCCCCGCTGAAATCCCTGGTCCTGCCCGACAGGTCGAGGCTCACCCGGGCGCCGGCGATCTGATCCAAAGCCTTGCGGGGGCCGGACACGGTGATCACGGAAGGCTTGATCTCAGGCTCCCGGCTGCTGAAGCCCTGCTGGACGTCGTTGACGGTCTCGGCTACCACCGGCAGCTCCCTGGCCTCAAAGACGTCGATGGTGAGCTCCACATAATCGGGTTGGACATACGCCAGAGATAATCCACTGGGTATGGTACAGTTGACAGGGTAGATAGCCGTGCCCGGCTGGGCGCTGCTCAGATCCACATAAGCCTTTACATCCCTGGCAAAGGTCAGGTTGACATTGGAGCGGTAGCCGCTGACTCTGATCTCCACCGGGCGCGGGTTCGCCTCAAGGAGATACCCCTCCGCAAGCCCGTTGACCGTCACGTTCACATTGGAGAAAGTCTTATCGGTGACGGGGTTCTCCGAGCTCGCTACATAGAGCAGCAGGAAAACAGCCATGCCCACTGCCACGATGCCGTAAAATAAATTGCTCTCAAAGAATCTTTTCATCCCGACGCCAGCCTTACTTTTCTCACTCGCACCCTGCAACGCTTAAACCTCGCAAATCTTGACAAGATTTCAGGCGCTGCAGGATATTAGTCTTGTTTCTTCGCTTTCCCCTTGCGCAGCCATGAAAAAATGGATAAGGAGCCGCCCGTATCCGCATGCCGGAATCGCTCAGTCAGCATATCCCGCAGCGTATCGTCGTTGAGGTAGCGGGTCATACGCCCTTCCTCTACCACGCTGATCACGCCGGTCTCCTCCGACACGACGATGATGAAGGCGTCGGATACTTCCGAAAGTCCGAGAGCGGCGCGGTGCCGCGTGCCCAGGCTCTTGCTGATGCCGGGATTCTCCGACAGGGGCAAGAAGCAGCCCGCAGCGTAGACCTTACTCCCCCGTATGATCGTCGCCCCGTCGTGGAGCGCAGCTTTTGGAAAAAACAGGTTCTCCAGGAGCTCGCAGGATACATCCGCGTTGACCAGGACGCCGGTGTCCGCGTAATCGCTAAGCCCGGTATCCCGCTCCAGCACCAGCAGCACGCCGATCTGGTTCTTCGACAGAACCCGCATCGCCCGGACGATCTCCTCCACCATGAGTTCAAAGGACTGCTGATCCATGGCCTGACGGCCAAATATACCGCCCTGCCCCAGCCTCTCCAGGGCTTTGCGCAGCTCCGGCTGAAATATGATGGGGAGAGCCACGATGAGCATGGTGGATAACTGGGCAAGGAGCCAGCTCAGGGTCTGGAGCTGAAGCAGGTTGCTGATAAACGCCACCACAAGCAGAACCAGCACGCCCTTCAGCAGCTGAATGGCCCTGGTCTGCCGGACGATGGTCAACATTTTGTAGAAAAGATACGAAACGATGACGATATCCACAACGTTTCTGACTGTGACGAAATCCCATACCCTGTTTAACATTTCGCTTCCCCGCCCCGGATGGCTCTTTCTGAAAATCATTCTATCATATTTTCCCGCCGATTGAATCGAAATTTTCATATTTGTGATATACTAAATTTTATGAAGACAAAAACCGTCGCCGTCATCATCATCACCATAGCCTGCTTCATGATCGGGCTGCTCTTCACCTTGCATCAGAGCCTTACCGGCAGCACGGGGGATAGCAGGAATTCCGCCCTGAGCGAGCGGATGGACAACCTGGTCTCCACCATCACCGACCTGGAGCAGGAGATCGCCGCTTACGAGGGCCTGATCGAGCAGTACCGCAACGAACTGGCTACCCTTGACCTCGTCCATCAGACGGCGGCCATACAGGCGTACCAGGAGGAGCTGAAGACGGCGCAGCTGCGGGCGGGCCTGACCCAGGTGACCGGCCAGGGCATAGAGATCACCCTGGACGACAACTATGTAGGCATGCGGGAGAATCCCGGCGGCGACCCCAACCACTACATCATCCATTACGACGACATCTTGTCTGTGGTGACCGACTTGAAGTCCGCCGGGGCGGAAGCCATCGCCATCAACGACCAGCGTATGGTGGGCACTACCGAGCTACGCTGCGTGGGTAATGTGATTTTGGTCAACACGACGCGCCTGGCGCCGCCTTTCGTGATCCAGGCCATCGGCAATGTGTCCATCCTGTGGGACACGGTGGCTTACGGCCGCTTCAGCTATCTGCAGCAGAATAATTTCCCGGTGGCGATGACCTCCGGGGAAGACCTCGTGCTGCCGGCTTACAAAGGGGAAATGCAATTCATCCACGCCCAGCTAAACTGAGCCGCGCCGCGTACGCGAATCCCGACGGGGCTTGGGGCAGAGCCCCATGTTGAATCCAGCTAAGGCTGCGCCGCTCCGGGTTATAAGCGCAGCAATACTGAGAAATGAGGAAAGCCTTATATGTGGTGGCTTATACCGGCCGTCGGCCTGATTCTAGGCGCCTGGTTCGGACAATATCTGCATATCGAGATCCCGGCGGAGATGGTGAAGTACCTGTCCATCGGGATCATGGCTGCCCTGGACTCGGTGTTTGGCGGGGTCAGGGCGCTGTATGAGAAGAAATTCGACGGCGTGCTCATGCTCTCCGGCTTTTTCGCCAACTCCCTGCTGGCGGGGGCCCTGGCTTACATCGGAGATATGCTCAGCATCGACTTATACTACGCGGCGGTATTCGCTTTCGGCGTGCGGCTTTTCAGCAACCTTTCCCTGATCCGCGTTTACATCATCGCCAATGTCAGGGAAAAGGAGCGGCTTTTCCGGGCGCGCTACCCCGACGCCGACGACGACGAAGAATACGAGGAAAATGACTACAGCGAGGACGACGGTGGCGCCAGTCAAAACGTCGAAAACGACGTCGAAAACGACGCCGAAAATGACAGCGAAGACAACGCCGAAGGCAGCAGCAGCAACAGTCAGAGCAGCAGCAGCAGTCAGGGCGGCAGCGCAAGCCAGTCGACAACGGCAGACGCAAGCGCCGACGGCGCCGGTAAGCCGGCGGCGGCAGGCGTAAACGCCGCCCGCGCTGACACAGCCGGCAACGGCGGGGAGGGGAACCGATGAGCGCGTCACTTAAAAATATGCTCGCCTTCTTCCTGGCACTGGCTGTCCTTGGGGTTTCCTTTTCCGTCCAATTCAAGGCGCGGCAGTCCCCCGAGCGGGAGCTTTATCAGCAGAGGCAGGAAAACCTCATCGTCATGGTCAAAAACCTCACGGAGAAACGCCAGCGCCTCGGCCTGGAGATGTCGGATCTGTCATCCCAGCTATATGACCGCAGAAATGCCCTGGAAGACGAGACCTTGACGATCCGCTCCCTTGAGCAGCAGCTGGCCCGCCTGGAGATCGCCAACGGCGCGAGGCCCGTGACCGGCCAGGGCCTTGAGATACAGTTTCAGGCGACTTCCGCCGTGTCCTATGCCGACCTCATCATCCTGGTCAACGAGCTATACTCCGCCGGCGCCGAAGCGATAGCGGTGGGGAACTACCGCCTGAACGGGAACAGCTACATCTTCTATTCCGACACGCCGGACGGCAGGGTCATCACGGTAAACAACAATCCCGTCGCCCTCCCCCTCCAGGTACTTGCCATCGGGGACGCTTCCAATCTGGAAAAAGGCCTGACCCTGCCAGGCGGGTTCATGGACATGATGATGTATAACCGGATATTCCCCACGCTGCGCCAGAAGGAGAGCCTGGATCTGCCCGCGGTGCAAAGCCCGCCCTTGTATTATTATCTCAGCGCGTATCAGCCGCCGTCCTGATTGCGCCCGGATACAGCCTTACGCACATCGTAACCGGAGGAGCAGCCCCATGCCAGATTTCGACGAACTTTACGCTGAGCATAAACCCGCCGTATATAAAACCTGCCTCGCCCAGTTCAACGACGCCGGCTTCGCGGAAGAAATTACCCAGGAGGCTTTCGCCAAGGCTTTCGCGCATAGAGAAAACCTCCGGGACGTGAGCAGCTTCCCGTCCTGGGTGACTACGATAGCCAAGCGCATCGGCTACAACAGAAGGCGCCTGGATCAGTACCGCTACAACAAACTGCCACCCGAAGACCTCTTGGAGCAGCATTGGAACCCGCTGGTCCCCGACGATGTACAGGTAGAGGATATAAACTTCATCCGGCAGTGGATACTCGGCCTGAAAGACGACGACCAGCAAATCATCTTGCTGAAGTACTATCATGGGCTCAACGACGCTGAAATTGGCATGGAGACAGGGAAGCAGGCGGGCACGGTCAAGCGCCGGCACGCCTTGTTGCGCCGGAAGCTGAGGGAGGCCGCTGCCGAACATATCCGAACTCTCAATTTCCCGCAATGACAAGGTTTTCGCGTCGTCTTTGGAACTGAACGTCAGTACAATCCGCAAACAAAGAGGGTTGACTATGAAGATAATCATTATAAACGGCACAGAGGTCAAGGGTTGCACATACCACATCAAAGAGTCATTCCTTGCATCTCTGCGCGACAAACATGAAATCGTAGAGTTTTATCTGCCGAAGGATATGCCTCATTTCTGCTGTGGCTGTAAGGTTTGCTTCTTTAAGACTGAAGATGACTGCCCTCACGCCCAGCAAGTCGCCCCTATTTGGACGGCCGTCCTCGAAGCCGACCTACTCGTATTCACAGCCCCTGTCTACGGTCTTGGCATCCCAGCGGGTATGAAGGCTTTACTCGACCATTTCTGCGTACACTGGATGGTACACCGCCCAGACCCGGCGATGTTCGGCAAGCGAGCGGTCATTATGACTAACTGCGTCGGTATGCCATTCATGGCGAAGTCTGCTCAACGGGATATTATTAAGGCCTTATCTTGGATGGGCGTTTCAAAAATTCAGCGACTCGGGATAGGACTGTTGGAAGGCGTCATTTGGGATGAGTTGTCCGAGAACCGGAAAACAGGGATTAAACGGAAGGCACGGCGACTCGGCTCTAAGCACATAAGCATACAGCCTGCTCGAAAGTCGATTGTGACAAAATTCTTGTTTTGTATGAGCAAGGTCATGCACGCGGCGGCTTTGAAGAACGAAGACCCACCGAGCGCGGACAATCAACATTGGATTGAACACGGCTGGCTCAAACAATAAAAGCGGTTTTTATTTGAAAGAACAGAGAAAGAATCAACACCCTGACGATGTATGATGAGTAGATCGGCTCTTAAATTTGTGCAGAGATAGAGAGGAAACGATACTCCCCGGATAGTAGGATTGATTCATAAGGAGCGGATAATGGATGGAATGGATTGAGCGTTTGAACGCAACGATGAACTACATCGAGGAACGGCTGACGGACAAAATCGACTACGAGGAAATCGCCAGGATCGCCTGTTGTTCCGTGTATCATTACCAGCGGATGTTCGGGTATATGGCGGGCGTCACTCTTGCCGAATACATCAAGCGCAGACGGATGTCGGCAGCGGCGACAGATCTCCAAGACGGCGGCAAGGTGATCGACGTTGCGCTGACCTATGGCTACGATTCCCCGACGGCGTTCAACCGGGCTTTTCAAAGCGTTCATGGCGTCACTCCATCATCGGCGAAGCAAAAAGGCGTATCGCTGAAAACTTATCCTCCGCTCAGTTTCAAAATGACGATCAAAGGAGTTGAGGAAATGAATTACAGAATCGAAGAAAAAGCGGCTTTCCGTATCGTGGGATTCCGCGAACCTGTGACGAGCGACGCGGAGGAAATGTTCGAGTGCGTACCGTTGTTCTGGCAAAAGACCGCGCCGCAGATACCACAAGTCATCTCACTGATGAACGGCGAACCGAAAGGGTTGCTCGGCGTATCGACTTGTAATGAGGTCGAGGGCAAACAGAATTACTACTACATCGCCGTGTCGTCAGATATGCCCGCTCCCGATGGGATGCACGAGGAGTCCATTGATGAAAACACTTGGGCGATATTCCCCGGCAGCGGAACAGTAGACGACATTCAGGCGCTGCAAATCCGAATCGTTTCCGAGTGGTTGCCGACGTCCGGTTACGAGTGGGCGAACGCCCCCGATGTGGAAGTCTACCTTAATGACGACGTACAGAATATGCAGTTTGAAGTATGGCTGCCGGTGGTGAAAAAGTAGCTTTTCGCCGCCTGACGCCAAACGTCCGTGTCTAACCCTACTGTATCACTTAAATATCGCGCCCTGAGCCGCCGATGATACCTGGGCTGCGTAGCGCGCCAGGTAGCCGCCCACGCCCCGGTCAGGCGGGCCGGTCCATTCCTCGCGCCGCCGCCGTATCTCCGCCTCGTCCACCAGCAGCTCCAGCTTTCGCGCGGGTATGTCGATATCGATGAAATCGTCGTCCCTGATGAGGCTGATCAAGCCCCCCGCAGCGCCTTCCGGGGATATATGGCCGATAGCCGCGCCCCTTGTGACGCCAGAGAAGCGCCCGTCCGTGATCAGCGCCACCGACGAGCCCAGCTCCTGCCCCATGAGCGTAGCCGTAGGGGTCAGCATCTCCTGCATGCCCGGGCCGCCCCGGGGGCCTTCATAGCGGATGACCACGACATTGCCCGGCAGTATCCTGCCTTCCATGATGGCTGCGGCGCCTTCTTCCTCGCTGTCAAATACCCTTGCCCGACCCCGGAACACCATCATCTCAGGCAGCACAGCGCCTTGCTTGACTACCGCGCCGTCGGGGGCAAGGTTCCCCCGCAGTACGGCTATGCCCCCCTCTTCCCGGTGGGGCTTATCGAAGGGCTGGATGATCTCGCCGTCCGCGCCCTTACACTTCTCCAGTATCGTGGCAAGGCAGTCCGCCCCCACCGCCTTCACGCTGCCGTCGATGAGGCCGTGATCGGATAGCTCCCTCATCACCGCCATGACGCCGCCATTCCTGCCCAGGTCATCCAGGAAGACGGGCCCGGCGGGGTTCAGCATGCAAAGCTGGGGCGTACTGTGGCTGATCTCGTCGATGAAGGACAGCTCCAGCGGTATACCCGCTTCGTGGGCGATGGCCGGGAGATGCAGCGTTGTGTTTGTGGAGCAGCCCAAAGCCATCTCCACCCGCAGGGCATTTTCGAAAGCCGCCGGCACAAGGATGTCTCTGGGGCGGCGGTCTTCCCTGAGCAGCTCCATGACCCGCTCCCCCGCCGCCTTCGCCAGCGCCCTCCTGGCGCCGCTGACGGCGGCGACCGTACCGTTGCCCGGCAGCCCCATGCCCAGGGCTTCGGTCAGACAATTCATGGAGTTGGCGGTATACATGCCCGCGCAGGAGCCGCAGCCGGGGCTGGACTTCTCCTCAAGCTCGTGCATCTGGCTTTCGGTGAGCTTGCCCGCGCTGTACTTGCCCACGGCTTCATTGATTTCGTTGAGCCCCACCCTGGTCCCGTCAGCCAGCTGCCCTACCATCATGGGGCCGCCGCTGATGAAGATGCACGGCAGATTCAGCCGGCACGCCGCCATGAGCATCCCCGGTACGATCTTGTCGCAGTTTGGGATAAATACGAGGGCGTCCATGGGATGGGCTTCGATCATCACTTCTATCGAATCGGCGATGAGCTCCCGGCTTGCCAGGGAGTACTTCATCCCCTTATGGTTCATGGCTATGCCGTCGCATACGGCTATGGTCTGAAACTCAAAGGGCACCCCGCCGGCATATCGCACGCCGGCCTTAGCCGCCTCTCCGATCTCCCGCAAGTGCTGATGGCCGGGGACATAGTCGTTGTGGGAGTTCACGATGCCGACAAAGGGCCTTTTCATCTCGGCGTCCGATATGCCCAGCGCTTTCAGCAACGAACGGTGGGGCGCTTTTGCCGCGCCGTATTTGATTACCTCACTACCCAAATCAATCCTCCCCCTCGCTTGCCTTGCCAGAATGGCAAAATCCTGCGCGACCGGCTGGTTTTCTCGATCTCAGCAGACACTCGGCGTTCGGTCACGGCGCGGAGCGCCCGTAGTCTTCTGCGTTCACCATGTAGTACGCTTTGTCCCGGGCGGTGGAGACGCCCAGGAGGAGCCCCCCGCCCACCAGTTCCGTCTCCTGCTCCGCTATGGAGTAGCGGCAGATCTCCTCGCCGCTTTGGAAGAGGATGGTCTCCTCATCCACCAGGACGCAGTAGAAATCCCGCTCTTGGGTGTAAAAATCCTTGAGGCGCCTGCTCTTGTTATCCTGTATCAGGTATAGCGAGCCCGTCCCCATATCGATGGGCCTGCACAGCAGCGCATTGCTCTCCGGGTAATAATCCAGTATACGGCTGTCTTTTTCTATCGTGTTTCTTCTGTCGCCTATCTTGCCTTCGGCGGATATATATGCCCTGAGGATATCGTCGCCGTCGGCGTACAAGAAGGCGTCGGCGCCGCTCCAGGTGATATTGAGCGCGCTGTACCCGGCCGGGGTTATGTATGGCTGGGCGAAAGACCGGGCATGGTCCAGGAGAGCTTTCTTCTGGATGTCGATCATAAGCAGATCGACCCTGCGGTTGTCCGACGACGCCCGGTAAGCCACGGCAAGCAGGCGGCCGCCTGGTGATAACCGGCACTCCAGGGGATGCTCGGGTAATGTGTATACCGGCGAAGTCTCGCCGCTTGGGGCGGAGACCAGGTACAAGGTTTTATCCTGGGCGTTGTAGCCCAGTAGATGGTCGTAGTCTACCCAGACAGGCTCCCGGTAGCTCTGGGGCATGGCAAGGTCATAGCGCAGAACCGGCAGGGAGAATATCTGCCTGGCGCCCAAACCGAAGCAGACGGTGATGCTGTTTCCCGCCTGGAGGATCACCCGGCTATTAATCATCTGTGAGCGGAACCCGGAGAAGCGCTCCTCGCTGAATTGATAGATCATATTCATTTCATTGGTCGCGAGAAGGATCGCCCCCACATTGGAAGCCTTACCCGTCCGGAAGTAACAGGAGCCGAGGACGCCGTTGCCCTTGCTGTCGATGCCCTGGCCGAGGGCCAGGTGGTAGCTCATCCCCGTCTGAAGCTGCGTCAGGTTGACCCTGAGCTGCTGGGGCGTCATCCACGAGAAGGCTACGATGGCCGGCTGATCCCGCAAGCCGGCGGTGATGGAATCCTGGACGGATACCTGATTGACTTCCTGGTTGAACTGGATGATGAAAGTCTTCGCCGTGTCCGAGAGGGCGACGCCGAAGCGGCATTCCTCATAACTGATGGGCCTGGGAAGCCCGCTGGAGTCCAGCAGGAAAAACTCCCCCTCCGTCTGGGCGTCCAGGTGCAGGGATATACCCACGGCCTCTTCCAGGGGGAGCGCGTATATGCCGGTCAGGGATGTAGATACGCTGATCTGGTAGTCGCCCGGCTCGATCTCCGGCACATGCAGGCTGATCATCCCCTCGTACCCGGAGACCGAAGGGTCAGGCTGGGCGGCGGTATAGACGACTTCCCCCGGGCCCTTGATCTGTATGGCGCCGAGTATCTGCCCGGCGTCCAGGGCGTCGCTGAATATCAGATCGAGATAGAAGCCCCGGGCCACGGCGAATATCTGCCCCTCCTGCAGCGTATAGCGGGCGCCGGAAACCTCCCCGCCGAAGATGATAGGGCGGAGCTCCGCGCCCTCCAGGCGGAGAGGCTCTCTCTCGACGGGGACATTAGCGATAGGGTCGCCGGCGGGCAAGCCACCGCCGCAGCCTCCCGCCAGGAGCAGGAGCGGAAGCAGGAGGCACATCGCCCCTATACCGGCGCCGATGCGCGGAAGTCGCGGTTTGTTCAATAAAATCACCCCTGATCCTCGACGGGTATCAGCCAGGCCGTGGTCTTGAACCGGCCCCTCCGCAGTATCGCGGCGACAAGGGGGTCGCTGCGGAGGTCGTTTGGAACGAATACGTCGATGAGGTCGCCCTTCACCGCCCTGCCCCGGTCATGGACCGTAAAGATGCAGTCTTCCCGTATCGCCTCCAGTATAGGGATGTAGAATTGCGTGCCGTAAGGGATACCCGCGTCAGCGGCTACCGACCCCGGCGCGGCGATAGCGCCGGAGGCCGTATAAGGCGGAGTCTTCTTGGAGAAGTAGAATGTGACGGATATCTCCACCTGCTCAAGGCAGTTGGGCCACTCCTCTTCTTTCATCGCTGCCAGCAGAGTTTGATTCAGCGCGGTAAAGGGGGCGGCCAATGCGTCCGCGCTTACGCCCGGGCTGTGTATCAGCACGACGTCGGTCTTCTCATGCCAGCTAAACTTCAGGCCCATACGCTCGCCGAGGGACCGCATGGGTACGTACAATTCGCCATGGGCTTCATACGGCGCCACCGGCAGTATCCAGCTATCGTCGCCGCAAGTAAACAGGGGAGAGCCCGCCTCCAGATGGTAGGTGTTGAACTTGATCAGGAGTGGTTTGCCTTCCGGATCGGTCTCCAGGCCGCAGCCGGCGATGAGCCGGAAGTGCCCCAGGGGGACCATCAGGTGGTCGTCGCGCACCTCCGTCGGCACACAGAGAAGAAAATCGCTGTCGTTGATCAGTATATGGGTGCAGTGCCGGTCTTTCTTCCCGCAATCCCAGCCGGTGGGCAGAAGCGCCTTTTCCGCCAGTTCCTCGTCGCTGATCGTAGGGAAGTCGTTTCGCGGTATGCCCAGCAGTTGGCCGACCAGCTCTTCCGCCTTGAGCAAACCCGGGTCGGCGATGAGGGCATAGAATAACGCGGCGGATAAAACCAGGGCGGCGATAAGGCAGAGAACCATTTTTTTCATTCGTTGTCGTAGCATGGTTCATAATATAGCAGGAGAAAGCTGACAATGCAATGCTAAAAACGGAAATGTTTATGGTTATTACCAATAATTGGGCGCATTGACCGCTGCGGTTCGGCTTTCCCGCTTGCGGAATTCGCGAAGACTCGTTATATTTAATTGGTAAATACCGGACGACTTAACCGAGGAGTTTACCATGAGACCGTCGTTATCGCTTAAAACGCTATTCCGCTCCCCCGCCAGGACGATCCTTACCTTCGTCCTGCTGGGGCTCGCGTCTTTCGCGTTCTTCGTCCAAGCCGGCGGCTACGCCGTCACCAGGCGGGAGTTCAACAGAGCCGCCCTGGAGTACCGGGGCGTAGGCGCCGCCGAGGCGACGCCGCCTTATGAGCCGACTTCCATCATGGGCGTGCCACCCAAGTCCGTCAGCATGATGCCTTATTACCTCGAAGCCAACCCCCGCGTATCCGAGCACTATACGGACGAGGAAAGGGATGTTTATCATTATACATACGCCAGTTATCCTGAAGAAGTCCGCTACCAGCCGCTTACGCGGGAGCAGATAGCAGCTGTATCGGGCTTGTCTTATCTCGCTGTTTCCGACGTCCGGTATATGACGGCAGGCCTCTCGGATGATTATCGCCGTCTGGATGACGGCGTGATGTATTATATTTATCCGCGATGTATCGTGGAAGCGACGCTTATGGGGGTAAACTTCGCTAAGCAGGTCAACGTCATTTCGAGAGCCGACTTTATCAGCCTTACTCATTTGACAACTCATAACGTCCTCGGCCTTGAAGACCGTAAAATACTTGCCGGTGACTGTCTGTATATCGCCGAGCACGACTGCTTTCCTGTCGAGGCGATCAGCGCGCCTCCGGTCGATGTGATACTTCCAAGCGGGGCTGAAAACAGACCTTATTATTATCTGAAACCGAACTTTGCCTATGGCAGCGATTACTTCGAGGCGCTGGCGACCGGGCAAAGATATGTATTTGTCGTGCAATTCATGCCGAACTCGGAGATAACAAGCTGGCCCTGACCGGTGAAGACAACGACAGGGGCGCGCCGCTGTGCGTGATCAGCAGTCGGCTTGCCGGGGCGTACGGCCTTGGCTTGGGCGACAGCCTCACCCTGAAGCTGGGTACAGAGCTCTTTGAGCAGCACAAAGGCCTGGGCGCCCTTGCCGTCACGCAGCAGCGTTATAGTCGGCCATCGGAAACGGTCACCCTGGAAATCGTCGGTATATACGCGGATACGGACGGCGAGGTCGCGCGAAGAAGAAACCCAAGCTGGAACTACTCCATCAATACGATCTTTGTACCGAAATCTCTACTGCCCGTCGGGGAAAGCAGTCTAGGGGAACACGGGTTCACGCCGGCTGAGTTCAGCTTTATACTGGACAGGGCCTGGCATACGGCGGCCTTCCTCGAAGCAGCCGAGCCGCTTTTCGAGGAACTTGGGCTCAGTCTGATCTTCAACGACAAGGGCTGGCTCGCCATCGAAGACGAATACCGGGCGGCGGAACGATTATCTCTCATTAGTATCGCTGTGTTTTCCGTCGCCGTCTTTATCGCGACTGGTTTCACCGTATACCTGTTCATCGGACGTAAGAAGAAGGAATACGCCATCCTCCGCGCCCTGGGGGCGCCGAAGGGCGCGTCCGCACGGTCGCTGCTGATCCCGCTTATGGCAGTGGCTATCGTTTCTGTCCTGGCGGGAAGCGGCGCCGCGTGGGTCTATACGTCTTTGACCGTCGCACAAAACGCCGCGCTGTCTTTACTGGTGGAATCCGCGGTTAACGCGTCCATCCCGGCGGGTCCAGCGCTGGGATGCATCTTTGGCGAGCTTCTGCTGACGTTTTTGATTGCCCAAATCATGCTGCGGCGGATCGGCACGGCTTCTCCATTGGCGCTGATCCATGGCGGGGCATACGTTCATGCCGTCGCGACGGACGTCGGTGAAGCGCCGGGATCCGAAGGAGGCGCGGTAAAAAACGCGTTCCAAGATGAGCCGCCCAAGCGGAGCTATCGCGGCGGGACCGCCCGGCAGCGCGGCGGAGATATGTTCGTACCCCGGTATGTGTGGAGACATATACGCCGGGTCGCGGGAAAGTCGGCCCTGGCGGTACTGCTGGCGGCTCTGCTGCTCTGCGCCGTAGGTCAGCTCGCGTCGATGCGCTTATCCTTCAATGAAGTGTTTGAAAGCACCGTCGTCACCGCCCGGTTCATCGAAGGGTTACCCCTTCTCGCCGCGAGGCAGATCGGGGATTCGGTCCTTGCTGCCGATACGTATTATGAAGCCGCCGGAACGGTGGGTTCGGATTTCACATCACAAATCGAGCTGGTTTTCACCAACGATATCGGCCGCTCTACGCTATCCGCCGAAGCGATACGCGTGGCCTTAGCCGAGTACAGAAACGCCAACCCCGACAGCGGTACTATCGACGACGATGTGACCGCGTTAAGCGGCGGCAGGATCTCGGCCTTCCTCGGCAACCAGGCCCATGGGTTTACCGTCGCGGGCATAGTGTCGACGCCGTCGGCGAGGCTCGACCGGACGCTTTTCTCGCCGGGATCCAGAGCGGCGTCGTCGCTGGGGGCGCCCACGGAAGCGGATTTCGCGGAGTACGTCATCGCCGACAATCATTTTATCGACGGCTTCCGCGGATACTGCGACGAAATCACGGACAAAGACGCGATGAGGAACGCGATACTGATCATCGATACGTCCAAGATCGAAAACATCCGGAACTCTATCCGGCTGATGAACGCGCTCTACCCCATCGTCTTAGGGGCTGCCCTGCTCATCGGCGCTTTCCTCTGCAGCCTTGCCATCCTGCAGTCTTCCAAAGAAGCGGCTCTACTGCGGGCGCTGGGCGTGGCTAAGGCAAAGACGCGAACGATATTGTCCCTCGAGCAAGTCGTGCTCAGCGCCACGGGGCTGGCCTTCGGTTTCTGCGTCATACTCGGGTATAAAGGCGCCGGATCAGCCGCGATAGCGCGGCCGATATCCCTTTTCGCCGCGTTGTACTTCGCTGTGATTATAGCCTCCGCCGCCATCTGCTCCATTCTGGCGACGCGTCGCAGCGTCCTTGAGCTTTTGCAGACGAAGGAATAGGGTATAGCGGCTTCACGTGCCGTTTCGCAGTATTTCCAAATAACTCTCGTAAGCGAATAACCGGTTCCTTTGCGCGTGGTTCATTTGTTTAAGTATATGGATTTCGCAAAGCTTTTTGATAGCGCCGGATATTGAATTGAAGGATACGCCCAACGCAGCGGCGGTCTTTTGAATCTCGATGATCGGGTTTTCTTCAACGTACCGGAATACTGCCGTCACCGTTTTTGCCGAACGCCCGGCGTTTTGCGCCAATATTACATTTTTATCGTGCAGCGCCGCCAACTGATCGATCGTCTCAATCGCGTCGTTTGCCGATTCAAGTATCGCCGCCAGGAAAAACCGCACCCATTGTTCGTAATCACCCTTCTCGCGGACTAGTGTCATGCGATCGTAATACTCCTGCTGATACCGTTTTAATGAATAGGAAAGATATAAGACGGGCGCCGACAGCAGCCCTTTTTCCATTAAAAACAAGGTCGCCAATAATCGGCCTATCCTTCCGTTTCCGTCCAAAAACGGATGGATCGTCTCGAATTGATAGTGAATAAGCGCGGCCTGTATCAGTAAGTCTAAACCGCCGGGATGTGCGTTATTATTGATATATTGCTCCAACCCGTACATAGCGTTCAGCATATCTTCCGGACATGGAGGTATATAACGCGCGGTTTTTAGCGTGCTTCCGTAAGCGCCTATCCAATTCTGCGATCGCCGGAATTCGCCCGGCGTCCTTTCCTGTCCGCGAACGCCCTCCATCAACACGGAATGGGTTTCGCACAATAATCGATTACAAAGCGGTAATTCTCGCAGCCGGCGAAGGGCATATTCGGTCGCTTTGATGTAGTTAACCACGTCCGCCACGTTTTGATTTGTGTTCCTGTCAAGTTGCGGATCAAAAATATCTTCCAGGGTTGCCTGCGTCCCTTCGATCTGGGACGACAGTAGCGCTTCTTTCCTCACGTACATCGAAATGAACAGATTAATGCTTGGAATCCGCGACGTCAGACCGTCCAGATAAGCAAGCCGTTTATTTGCTTCAATCAATAAACCCAAGTCATCGCCGTTGAGGACGATATTCGGCTCCGGCGGCAGCGGCGCAGGCATAAATGACCGATATGCGACTTCGCCTGATAAATTATTCTTCCAAAACCCCGACCTGCCGGTCATCACACGGATCCTCCCTGTTGAAACTGAAATTACGCGTTAATTTTATCGCTTTTATTACAGTTTGTCAACGCAAACAGAAATAACACCGCATTAATATTCTACGCTGTGCAGGATCAGCCCCTGGGGGGGGAGGGTGACGCCGGCCCGGGTCCGGTCGCCCAGGCCCAGCAGCACCGGTATTTCCTCCGGGCGCCGCTTGCCCGCGCCCGCTTCCAGCACCGTACCCGCGATGATACGCACCATATGCCACAAGAAGCCGCTGCCCCGTACAGTAAGCCTGAGCAGCGGCTTTTCCTCTTCCAGGGCGCAGGAAAAAATCTCCCGGACGAAGGATTTCGTTTTCGCCCCGGCTGCGCAGAACGCCCGGAAATCATGTTCCCCTTCAAAAAGGGAGGTCGCCTCAGCCATAGCCGCCGTATCCAGGCTGTAGGGTACGTGATAAGCAAAGCGCCGGTAGAACGGGCTGGGCGTCTCCCCGCGATAAAATTGATAGATATACGTTTTCTCCTTCGCGGAAAACCTCGCATGGAAGCCCGGCGCGGCTTCTTCGCTCCGCCGTACGACTATGCTTTCCGGCAGATAGGGGATCAAGGCGGGTCTCCAGCGTTCCGGCGGGATAGTGCTTTCGGTATGGAAATTGACCGCCTGCCCCCATGCGTGGACGCCGGTGTCCGTACGGCCCGAGCCTTCCACCGAAAGGCGTTCCCCGGTCAGCTTATATATGGCGTCTTCCAGGGTTTCCTGTATGGTGGGAAGCCCGGTTCCCGCCTGGCTCTGGAAGCCGAAGAAATCCGTCCCGTCATAAGCTACGGTCAGCTTGATGTTCTTCATACGAATAGCTTAAGCCAGTACCGGTCGAGGATGGTGAAGGCCACAAAGCTCATCGTGACGGCGAAAGCGAGCCCGTCGCCCCGCCGATACTTGAGCTGCCTGAGCCTCGTCCGCCCCTCGCCGCCCCGGTAGCAGCGGGCTTCCATGGCCATAGCCAGCTCGTCCGCCCGGCGGATGGCGCTTACAAACAGCGGTATCAATAGAGGCACGAGGCTTTTCGCCTTCTTGAGCAGGCCCCCCGTCTCGAAATCCGCTCCCCTGGCGATCTGGGCCTTCATGATCCGCTCCGTCTCATCGATGAGGGTGGGGATAAAGCGAAGGGCAATGGTCATCATCATGGCAAGCTCATGGGCCATGGGGATGAAGCAGCGCTTCATGACTCTTTCTAAGCCGTCCGTCAGCAGGATGGGCGTCGTGGTCAGGGTAAGCAGGGCCGTGATGTTCAGCAGCATGACCAGGCGCAGCGCCATAAATATCCCTCTGCGCACGCCGGCGTCGGTGATCTTCAGGAACCGCCACTGCCAGAGTATCGCGCCGTCTATGGACATGAAGAAGTTGAGTATCAGGGTCAGCAGCAGAAGGATCCACATGGGCTTCAGCCCTTTGAAGACCGTCTTCACCGGCACCCCGGACACAGCGATCACCACGATGGAAAACACCATCAGATAGCTGAAGCTAAGCAATTCTTTCACCATAAATATCCCGATCATGTAGAAAAACAGGCAAATCAGTTTCGTTCTGGGATCCAGCCTGTGCAGGAAGGACTCCCCGGGATAGTATTGGCCTATGGTAATGTCTTTAAGCATATTGTCGCCCCTATGTATGCCGAGTCGTATTATTCGTCAGCACCTTTAGTATCTCCTCCTGCCCTTCCTCTATGGTCAGCGTATCCTGCCCCACCGCCAGCCCTTTCTCCTTCAGGAGCATCATCAGCTTCATGACCTCCGGCACATCCAGCCCCATAGCCGCCAGCTCCGCCGCCTTCCCAAATACCTGCTTCACCGTATCGTCGTAAACGATGGCGCCCTCGTGGATCACCACCAGGCGCTTCGCCAGCCGGGCGATCTCATCCATGCTGTGGCTGACAAGCACGATGGCAAGCCCCTTCTCATTGAGCCTTAGCAGCTGCCCGATGATCTCTTCCCTGCCATTGGGGTCCAGCCCGGCAAAAGGCTCATCCAGGATAAGATACTTCGGCTGCATGGCCAGCACCCCGGCGATGGCCGCCCTGCGCTTCTCCCCGCCGGAAAGCCCAAAAGGGGAGGCGTCGTGGAACTTATCGTAGTCCATGTCTACCATATTCATCGCCCAGCGTACGCGGCTCTCCGTCTCTGCCGCCGTCAGCCCCAGGGACTTGGGCCCGAATGCGACGTCCTGGGCTACCGTCTCTTCGAAGAGCTGGTGCTCCGGGTACTGAAATACCAGCCCCACCTTGCGGCGTATCTCCTTTAAGTCCTTGCTTTTCGGCAGTATAGGCATGCCGTCTACCGTCGCGCTTCCTTCACTGGCGAAAAGGAGCCCGTTGCAGTGCTGGATCAGCGTGGACTTGCCGCTGCCCGTATGGCCGATGATGCCCACGAACTGGCCGCTTTTGATGGTCAGGCTCACATCGTGCAAGGCGGGCGCCGCGAAGGGCGTATCCGGCTGGTAGGTATAGGATATGTGGTCGAGGACTATGGGCATAGGGTCGCCTCCGGCTTGGCAGCATCGCCGCTGCCCGGCAGCGCATCCGCCGGGCGACCGCCTGCGGCTTGCAGCGCTTCCGCCAGCTCTTCGATGGTCAGTATGGTCAAGGGCAGAGGGAAGCCGCGCTGCCGCAGCCGGTGGGCCATCTCCACTGCGGGAGGCACGTCCAGCCGCAATTCTTTCAGCTTCTCTACCTGATTGAATATCTCCAGGGGGCTTCCGTCCATGACGATCCTGCCTTCTTCCATGACTACGACCCGATGGGCGGCTACCGCTTCCTCCATGATGTGGGTGATATAGACGACGGTGATGCCCTCTTCCTCGTTTAACTTATGGACGGCGGACATCACTTCCCGGCGGCCCCGGGGGTCGAGCATAGCGGTAGGCTCGTCCAGCACCAGTACCTTGGGCCGCATGGCCATGACCCCGGCGATGGCTACCCTCTGCTTTTGGCCCCCGGAGAGGAGATGGACGGCTCTCTCTTTATACTCCTCCATACCGACGCTGACCAGGGCTTCATCCACATGGCTGCGGATGAGGGCGGGCTCCACCCCCAGGTTTTCCGGCCCGAATGCCGTATCCTCCTCTACAGAGGTGGCGATGAGCTGGTTGTCCGGGTTCTGAAATACCATACCCACCCGCTGCCGCAAAGCCCAGAAGTCCGCCTGGTTTTGGCTGTCCAGCCCGTCGATGAGTACCTGCCCGGAGGCGGGCAGGAGCAATCCATTTAAATGTTTCGCCAGGGTGGATTTACCTGACCCATTATGCCCCAATATGACCAGAAACTGCCCGGCGGGCACGGTCAGGCCGACGCCTTTCAGCGCTTCGTTTTTCCCCTCGTATTGATAATGGAGCTCCCTGACTTCGATCACCCTTTGATCCTCCCGCTTCGCATGAAGTTTATTTTACCATCATACTTGTTGAAATGGCAAGCCGCCCGCTGATTGAACTTTTTTTTGGTATTTGCTTGAACTTTTTTTCGTCCCGCGAGTGTGATAGAATATCTTTGCGTTTCCGCGTACTTTATCAGGCAAAGGACGGGATCATCACATGAGAATTCTTCTTCGGCTGGCGGTTGAGGCGAGGCGGTATAAATGGCTGCTGATCATCTCCGCAGTCAGTACGCTGCTGCTCACCGGGGCAAACCTGGCGGCGCCGCTTATGCTGTCGGACATGATCGGGCTTGTGTCCCGAGGGCTGAGCTACGACGGGCTCCACCGGGTGGCGGTGCTGACCGGGACGCTGCTGGGGCTGTATCTGTCCCGCATCATCCTGCGCTATCTCAGCAACTTCATGGCCCACAAAGCTGCCTGGAAGCTGGTCCAGGAACTGCGGCTCAAGGTGTACCGCAAGCTGCAGGGCCTGTCCATGGAGTACTACCGCGACCATCAAAGCGGGGACCTGGTCAGCCGCACCATCGCTGATACCGCTATGTTTGAGCAGATATTCGCCCACCTTATCCCCGAGTCCATCACCAACAGCATCACCGTGCTGGGCGTCACCGTCATCCTGCTGGTCATCAACCCGAGGCTGGCTTTGCTCACCTTGCTGCCCATCCCTCTCATCCTGGTCAGCGGTTGGTTTTTCGCCACGAAGATCCGCCCCTGCTTCCGGGAAACGCAGCAGGCCCTGGGGCTGCTTTCCGCGCAGCTGGTGGACAACTACTCCGGCATGCAGGAGATACAAGCCTTCGGTCAGCAGGAGAGGGCCAACGAGCTGGTGGATACTAAAGCCGGTAAGTTCACCTACTTCATGCTCCGCGCGCTGAACTTCAGCGCCATCTTTCATCCGGGGGTAGAGTTCCTCACCGCCCTGGGCACCGTCTTTGTGGTGGGCTTCGGCGGGTATCTCGCTTACCGGCAGCAGGTGCAGGCGGGGGATATCGTGGCGTTTATCCTGTATCTGACCTTGTTTTACGTGCCCATCACCGGCCTGACCAACCTACTGGAGCAGATGCAGCAGTCCCTGGCCGGGGCGGAGCGGGTCATCCATGTGCTGGACGCGCCGGAAACCATCCGCAATAACCCCGGCGCCCTGCCCCTGACCGACCCCCGGGGTTCGCTGCGCTTCGACCATGTGAACTTCTCATATGTGGAGGGGGTGCCGGTGCTGGAGGATGTGTCCTTCGAGGCCGCCCCCGGCGAGATGATCGCCGTCGTAGGCGCCACAGGCGTGGGCAAAAGCACCCTGGCCCAGCTGGCGGCCCGCTTCTACGACCCCACCGCAGGCGTGATCGAGATGGACGGGCGCGACCTGAGGGACATCGACCTGGACAGCCTTCACCGCCACGTCGCTATGGTGCTCCAGGATACTTTCTTATTCAACGGGACCATCGCCGAAAACGTCTCTTTTGCCCGGCCCGACGCCTCCCGGGAGGAGATCGAGCAGGCGGCCCGCATCGCCCGCATCCATGAGGACGTCATGGAGATGCCCGACGGCTATCAGACCGTGGTGGGGGAAAGGGGCGCCAAGCTCTCGGGCGGCCAGAAGCAGAGGATAGCCATCGCCCGCGCCATACTGTGCAACGCGCCTCTCCTCATACTGGACGAGGCTACCGCTTCTGTCGATGTGAAAACGGAAGCCGACATCCAGAAGGCGCTCGCTGACCTGGCCGGTAAGCGCACCATCATCGTCATCGCCCACCGGCTGAGCACCGTGCGTCGGGCGGACCGTATACTCGTTTTCCAGGAAGGGCGCATCATACAGCAGGGGACCCATCAGGAGTTATCCCAGGTCCCCGGCTTGTATCAGGAGTTATGCAAGGTGCAGGAGCAGTCCATCGCTGACGACAACGCCTACATAAACTGACGCGTCTTTTTCGCTTCTGGCGGCGTCCGGCTTCTGTTTCCGCTTCTGGCGGCGTCCGCTACCGGCAAGACAAACGCAACTTGATAAAGCGACTTTGGACAGCTTCGTCTCAAATCACGAGATAATCCGTCATGGAAGCCGTAAAGCTGACAGGACGTCAGCTTAGGCGGAACACGACACGACGTCGTGTTGGAGACGTTAGGCTTCTTGTCGATATTAGCTCGATGATTTGCAGAATCTGTCCAGGGAGCTTGGCAAGTTGCGTTTGCCTTGTCGGAAGCGGGCGTCGCCAGAAACGAAAAGACGCGTCACTAACTGTCAGTCATGTACGCGATGATACCGCGCAATATCGCTTTGGCTTCCTTCTGGATGACGGACTTACGGTTCATCCGCTCATAATCCGCAGGATTGCTGATGAAGCCCAGCTCCAGAAGGACGGCAGGGCACTCTTCTATGCGGCACACGGCCAGGCTTTGCCAGCGCACGCCGCCGTCATGGTGGGTGGTACCGTTGACCAGGGCGTCCCGGAGGTACCCGGCTAGCGCCGCGGACTGGTTATGGCTGTAGAGCGCCAGCACCCCCTGGTGCTTGCTGATGTCGCTGCCCGCCCCCATGGAGTTGCGGTGCAGGGATATGGCCAGATCCGGCTTCTTCGCCCGGATGAACTCCGCCCTGGCTTCCAGCTCCACATTTACATCCCCGGTGCGGACCATGATGACCTCGGCCCCGGCTGCCTTCAGCTCCTTCTGCAAGGCCAATGCCAGGTCGAGGTTTACGTCTTTCTCCAGCTTGCCTCGGCTCCCCGCCGGGCCTGTGGCGCCGTTGTCCTTGCCGCCGTGGCCGGCGTCCAGTACGATGGTCTTCCCCGCCAGCAGAAGGGGCGTAGGCGCGGAGGCGGGGTCTGCCGCGGCTTGCCATCCGGGCGTCAGCAGCAAGGGGTTGCGGAAGTGGAATGTGAGGAGCTTTTTCGCCTCGTCATACTTGACCTCATAGCCGTAGAGCCGCCCTGCTTTGCGCAGAGGCAGATAGTACACGGCGTGATCCCCGTCCTGCTTGAACAGAACCTCCCCGAAGAGCTGGTCGCCGGCCGCCCTGGCTATCGACTGCCCTTTTGTCTTATGGAGGGTCAGCCATATGCCGTCGTTGGTGACGTTGACATAGTACGAAGTGAAGTAGGGCACGCCGAAGCTCACTTCCACCGCGCCGCTTACCGGGCCGATGGACGCGGAGGACGTCTCGCAGGGGGGCAGGCTCTCGTTCTGCAATATCTCCACGTTGGGCTTATACGTCCAGTTACCCGAATCCATCAGATAGTAGCCGTTCAGCTCCGCCGTCACATAACCTTTGACGCCTTTCCTCAAGGGCTGGAGGCGTTCCGCGTTGGCGGAGGCGCCCGCGCGTACGACGGTTTGGTCGTCCTTGGTCACATAGACCAGCGGCTTCGTCAGCGGCGGCGGCTTAGGCTCCGGCGCGACCCCTCCTCCGCCGGTAGAGCCGGAGCCGGCGGGCGAGCGGTTGCTATTTAAGACGAAAGCGATCTCATCATCCTGATGTTTGAATACGAATTCATTTTTGCCCACGGCGAGGGGCACGTACACGCTGAAGTAACCGTTGACAGTGCGCTCCACCGGCTTTCCGTCCAAAGTAAGCGGGTAGCGGGGGTCCGCCGAACCGATGATATAGGAGTTCTCCGTGGCAAACGTGCTCCCCGACGACGGATACGCTATCTTCAGCGATTGGGCGATTTCTTCGTCCGCGTAGAACTCTTTCAGCTGATCCCGCAGCCCAAGGGCATTCTCCGCGATCTTGCTGTAGCCGTAGAAGACGCTGCCGTCGATGGCGCCCAAGGCCCGGTTCAGGGCGATCTGGCTGCCGATCTCCGTAGGCTTCTGCCAGGCGCCTTCCGCGCCTACCCGGTAGGCGGCGTGCCCGATGTACAGCTTGACATTGGTGCCCAGGGCTACGCTCCTCCACCAGCGGACAAGGATATCATAATCGCTGCCCTTTGTGCCGATGGCCCAGTAGATCTGGGGGACGATGTAGTCCACGATCTCCTCGGTCACCCAAAGGCGGCTGTCGGCAAATATCCTGTTGTGGCTCTCGAAGCCTGTGGTATCGGAGCCCAGGGGCGTGCTGCTTTTGTTCTGCCAGATGCCGCTGGGGGATATGCCGAACTCCACCCCGGGGCGTATCTCCTTGATGGCGTCGTTCACCATCCTCATGAGCGTTGTGGTATTCTTGCGCCGCCAGTCTTCCAGGGATAGCCCCTCCGGCTTGCCGTATTTCTCATAGGACGCGCTGTCGTTATAGGACAAATCGCTGGGATAGAAGTAGTCGTCGAAATGTATCCCGTCCACATTATACTTTTTGATGATCTCCACTACGCCGTCCACCACGAGCTTCATCGCCTCGGGCTCCCCGGGGTTAAGGTAGAGCCTTCCGTCGCCGCAGGCCATGGTCAAGTCCGGACGGTCTTTCACCGGCGAACCTTCGGGCAGGAAATCATGGGTGTTTTCCGGCTTACTCGCCGAACCCATGGTCAGGCGGTAGGGGTTGATCCACGCGTGGACCCGGATGCCCCGCCGGTCTGCTTCGTCCAGCAGAAAGGCGAAAGGGTCATAACCCGGGTCAGCCCCGGCCGTCCCCGTCAAGTACTGGGACCAGGGGAAGACGTCTGATCGGTAAAGGGCGTCCCCGTGGGGCCTCACCTGGAAGAATACCGTATTCAACCCGGCTTCTTTCGCCGTGTTTAGGATATCGACGATCTCCTGCTTCTGCTTCTCCACATTGCCTTGGGCTTTCGGGAAGTCGATGCTGAATACCGTGGCGATCCACACGCCCCGCATCTCCTCCTCGTCGGGGAGATGGGGCGGCTCCGGCTCCGGCTCGGGCGCGGTGGCGTTAACGGCCGCGCTTTTCACTTCCCCCTCCGGCGCGTCTTTGCCGGCCGCGGGTAAAGCCGTTTCCCCGGAAAGCATGGGAGGCAGCGACGGCAGGCTCAGGCTCGCCCTCTCGATCACAGGCAGCCGCATTATGCCCTGCCTGAAGCCGTAGAAGAGCTCAGGCGCGTACTGCCGCGCCAGCCCAAGGCCGCTGAAGGCGACGATGAGGGCGACGATCAGGTAAACGCCTGCTATCGATGCATTTCTCCACGTTTTGCTCATTGTAACCACCTTTACCTCATTTGCGTCAAATCGTACGGTGTTTCCTGGTACACATAGTAGTTCAGCCAGTTCGCGAAGAACAGGTTCCCCGTGCTCCGCCAGCGGACGATGGGAAGCTTCGACGGGTCGTCGTCCGGATAATAGTTTTGGGGCACCGCGATGGGCTTCCCGGCGGCTACATCCCGGTCATACTCGCTCTTTAGCGTCAGCGGGTCGTACTCAAAGTGCCCGGTGATGTACACCTGGCGGCCATTCATGGCGCGGACGATAGCGACGCCGGCGTCCCGGGACTCCGCCACCAGATCCAGCTTGTCGCAGGCGAGGACGTCCTTGCGGTCTATGGTCGTATGCCGGGAATGGGGGCAGAAGAAGATATCGTCGAAGCCCCGCAGCAGCCGTACATATTGGCGGGACGCCTGATGGGCAAATACGCCGAAGCACTTCTCCGAGAGCGGTATCTTGGGCACGCCGTAATGATAGTTCAGCGCCGCCTGCGCTCCCCAGCAGATGTGCAAGGTCGAGTAGACATGGTCCTTCGACCATTCCATGATCGCGCATAGCTCGTCCCAGTAGTCTACGTCGTGGAAGTCCAGATCCTCCACCGGCGCCCCGGTGATGATCATACCGTCGAATTTCTCCTTTCGGATATCCTCCCAGGAATGGTAGAACGCGGTCAGGTGTTCTTCCGGCGTGTTTTTACTCACATGGGATATGGAGTGCAGAAAAGTCACGTCCACCTGGAGCGCGGTATTGCCAAGAAGCCTGAGCAACTGCGTCTCCGTGGCGATCTTCGTGGGCATAAGGTTGAGGATCGCGACCTTGAGGGGCCGTATATCCTGGTGATATGCTCTTTCTTCGGACATGACAAAGATGTTCTCGTTGCTTAATGTGGTAGCGGCCGGCAAATTGTCCGGTATACGTATAGGCATAATATTATAAAACCTCCTGCTCGCTTGTCTGTTTCGCTTCTGACGGACATCTGCGCCCTTGAGCGTTTCGGTTAGCAGATTGGAGTCCGTAGGACTGCCGCGGCTTTGCGCTTATCGCTACTTGGCGCCCGGCAGGGCCCTTTTCGCGATGTCCCGCCGGTACTGGCAGCCATCGAAGCCGACGGCGCCGACGCCGGTATACGCCAGGTCTACGGCTTCCCGCAAGGTTTGCCCTGGGGCAGTCACGGAAAGTATGCGGCCCCCGGCGGTGACCATACGGCCCTGCGCATCCAGCGCGGTACCGCAGTGGTAGACCGTGATCCCGGGCGGCGTCTGGCCCAGGCCCCGGATGACGTCCCCGCCGCGAGGGTTGCCGGGGTATCCGGCAGCGGCCAGCACAACGGTCACGCAGCTGCCGTCTTTCCAGCGGATGGGCATTCGCTCCAGCCCACCGTCGGAGCATGCTTCCAGGATATCCAGCAAATCATTTTCCAGCAGAGGCAGCACGACTTCCGCCTCCGGGTCGCCGAAGCGGGCGTTGAACTCCAGCACCATGGGGCCTCGCTCCGTGAGCATCAGCCCCGCGTACAGGACGCCGCGAAACACCCGCCCCTCGGCAGCCATGCCGGCGACTACGGGCTCGAGGATATCCCTGCAAGCCTGCCGCACCAGCTCCGGCGTGCCGGCGGGCGCCGGGGCATACGCGCCCATGCCCCCCGTATTCGGGCCTTCGTCGTGGTCGAATATACGCTTATGATCCTGGGCGGTGAGCATAGGCACTACCGTACTCCCGTCGGAAAACGCCATGAGGGAGAGCTCTTCCCCGTCCAGGTATTCCTCGATCACCAAAGCGTTCCCGGCGTCGCCGAAGGCTTTCTTATCTAATATCTCCTCGATGGCTTTGTCGGTATCATCCATATATTGGCATATCAGTACGCCTTTGCCCGCGGCGAGGCCGTCGGCCTTGACCACCCACGGGCCCGGCAGCCCGCGCGCGAAAGCCTTCGCCTTATCCGCCTCCCCGGCGTGAAATACGGCGTAAGCGCCGGTGGGTATACCGTGGCGCTTCATGAAGTCCTTAGCGAAGGCTTTGCTGCCCTCCAGGCGGGCCGCTTCCTTCGTCGGGCCGAAGGCCCTGACGCCGGCGGCTGCCAAGGCGTCCGTCAGCCCAAGGGTGAGGGGCAGCTCCGGTCCGACCACCACATAGTCTATGGCATTGTCCGCGCAAAACTTCACCAGGGCCGGTATGTCCGCGACCCCGATATCCACGGTTTCAGCCGCCTCCCCTATGCCGGCGTTGCCGGGAGCGCAGTACAGCTTCTCCACCTTCGGGCTTTGCTTCAGCTTCAAGGCCAGGGCATGCTCCCGGCCGCCGCTCCCCACGATAAGTACTTTCATTTCCACTTTACCCCTTGCTCCGCTACGCTCCCAAGTATTCGGCTATGCAAGCGTCGTACTCCGCCGTATGGCGGAAAGCTTTCGCCGCGAGCCTCTCTTTTATTTCCCTGGAAATAATCCCGTTCTCCCTCAGTTCGGCTACGACAGCAGCGTAGTCTGACGGCTCTACGATGACCGCCACCCGCTCGTGGTTTTTCGCCGCCGCCCTTACCATGGCGGGGCCGCCGATATCGATTTGCTCCACAGCGTCTTCCCGGCTGATCCCTTCCTTAGCGATGGTCTCCCGGAAGGGGTAGAGATTCACCGCTACGACGTCGATGAGCCCGATCCCCAGCTCCTCCGCCACCTGCAAGTGGGCGGGGATGGGGCGCGCAAGTATACCGCCGTGAATCTTCGGATGAAGGGTCTTCACCCTGCCGTCCATGATCTCAGGGAAGCCGGTCACGTCCGATACCGCGGTCACCGGCACCCCCGCTTTCTCCAAAGCCTGATAGGTGCCGCCGGTGGATACCAGCTCAAATCCCAGCTCCGTCAGCGCACGACCGAATTCCACAGCCCCGGTCTTGTCCGACACGCTCAGCAGGGCCCTCTTCTTCATCATTCTCTATCCCCCGTTTTTCATAAGATGAGCTACGCCCAAAGCCCAGAGGCGACGCAGCTGATCGGTTTTGCCTAATGCGCTACTCTATATCGACGTAACTTTAACGGAAATAGTTCCGCTCGTCCAGCAAGTCGATATACACCTTGTGGTCGATGAGGTGTATCCTCCCCTGGGCCATAAGCGTCAGCACCTCCGGGTATAACTTATGCTCCTCCGCCAGTATCCTGGCGCTCAGGGATTCTACATCGTCGGCGTCCAATACCGGCACCGCCCGTTGAGCGATGATGGGGCCCGTATCCACGCCCTCATCCACGAAGTGCACCGTGCATCCGCTATACTTCACCCCATACTCGATGGCGTCCTTCTGGGCGGTCGCCCCCGGGAAAGAAGGAAGCAGGGCCGGATGGATATTTAAGATAGGTTTGCCGTAATCCCGGATAAACTCCCCGCTCAGGATAAGCATATATCCCGCCAGGGCGATGCAGTCGGAGCCGATGCGCCCGATCTCCTGAAGGGCTTTGCGCTCAAAGCCGCGGCGGCCCCCTTCGGCCTTCGGGTCGATCCAGATCGCGTTGATGCCTTTGCTTTGTGCGAAGGACAGCGCCGGCGCGTCTTCCTTATTGCTGATGACCGCGCGGATATTGCCTTTCAAGCGCCCGCTTTCGATCTCCTCCTGGATTGCCATCAGGTTGCTGCCCCGTCCGGAAGCGAATATGATGATTTCGAGCATTATACCGACCCCTTCACATGGCGAGCTAAACTTATGGTCCAAAACCCGCGCGCCCTATGGATATTATACCTTTTTTCATCCGGTGGCACAATGTGTTTATCTTATTCAGAAGCCTTGAAATGCTTGCGCCCGGCGGTGAGTATGACCAGCGCCGCCAGGAACAGGAGGACGATGGACAGGATGGACAGGGAGCTCCGCCCCGTGATACCCTTCGTGACGGCGTAGAGCAGGGGCCCCAGTACAGCGGCAAACTTGCCGAAGACATCGAAGAAGCCGAAGAACTCGCCGGACTTCTCCGGCGGGATCATCCGGGCGTAATACGAGCGGGAGATCGCCTGTATGCCCCCCTGCACAGTCCCCACCATCACGGCAAGTATCCAAAACAAGGTGACCGCGGTACTTACGCCAAACCAGCCTTCCTCCAGCCCGAAGCCCATGAAAAAGCCCACGATGCAGATAAGCAGGTACTCGCAGATCGCCGCCCGTATCATCTGAAGGGCGCCAAACCGCCTGGATAGGGTGGAAAACCATATGGAGCACGGGAAAGCCACGAGCTGCGTGACCAGCAAAGCCAGGATCATGCTGGTAGTATCCAGCCCCAGGGTCGCGCCATAGCTGGTGGACATGTTGATCACAGTCCCCACGCCGTCGATGTAGAAAAAATACGCAAGTACATAAAAGAAGATTTGTTTGTCCTGGAAAATCTCCTTCGCGGTATGGATGACCGATGCGAAAGCGACCCGGGCCACAGCCTGGGATTTCGGTTTCTCCACGCCGAAACGCTGATGGACGTCGGTGAAAAACGGGATGGTAAACAAACCCCACCATACAGCGGTCAATGCGACGGATATCCTGATCGCCAGCGTAGTCCCTATGCCGAAGCTTTCCCCGAAAGTGATCAGGGCGATGCTGACAAGGAAAGGTATCGTGCTGCCTCCGATGTAGCCGAAAGCGAAGCCGTATCCCGATATGGTATCCATTCGCTCCGGCTCGGTGACGTCCGCGAGGAAACTGTCGTAGAGCAGGCAGCTCCCGGAGAAGCCAACATGGGAGAGGGCGTAACCGATGAGCAAAAAGGCCCACTGGTTAACGAAAGCGCTTGCCAGGGTAAAGCCGACCCCCAGGGCGAAGAACAGGGTAAAGAGCTTTTTCCTGTATCCGATGAAGTCGGACAAGGCCCCTACCACCGGGGCGCAAAGCGCTACGACGATCATCGCCGCCGAGGTGCCTATCCCCCACCAGTAGTCCCCGGACTGCCCGGCGCCGTCGGCCACATTCGTGAAGTAAATCGGAAACACAGCCGCCATCATGATGGTCGCGTACGCGGAATTCGCCCAGTCGTACATGATCCAGCTTTTTTCTTCCCGGGACAGCTTTATCTTAGCTTTCCCGTTTTTCTCCTGTTTTGTCTCCCCCATGCCTCATCACTCCCCTATAGATTTCTCTTTTCATCGCTAAATAAAGCCTGTGTCGTCCATACCCAGGCCCAGGCGCTCGGCAGCCAGCCGCGTCACATCCGTCAGCCTGCCGCCCCATTGGGCGGAGCCGGGCTCCACGCCCGAGCCTCTTATCATGAAAAACACCTGATAATCCGGCATATCCAGGGGATAGCCGTGGTTCGCCTTATGCCCTGACCCGAAGGCCTCATAGCAGTAGCCCGCCTCCGCGCAGAAGCCAAATGCCTCGCTCTCCCGGCCGGACTCGCGCATCTCCCCGTCGGTGAGGAAGCGGCGGAAGCCTTCGCCCCGGCTGAGCTCCTCGCGGATCTCATCCATCCGCCTGGCGCTCAGGCCCCCCTGATGGAAAAACGCGGACCCGCCGCAGCACTCGATGAAGCATCCGCTCTCCCCGGGCAGATAGGCCTCGCCTTCCCGCTCCAAAAGCCCGGCGTCCACCAGGGCGGCGTTTGGGTCAAGGACCGTATGTACGTTGACCTGGCTGTGGTCGGAAAACACAATGACGTCCCTGTCTTCCCCGGCGGCTTCAAGGAGCAGTGCCAGGTTCCTGTCCAGGGACGCGAAAGCGGTCTCGATGGCATCGCTGCCCTTGCCGTGGTCGTGGCAGATGGAATCATAAGCCGTCAGGTGTATCATGGCCAGCCCCGGCTTATACTCCCGTAGTATATCCGCCATGCAAGCCGTGGCGAAGCTGTCCAGGGCAGGCTGGCGCAAGCCTTCAAGGAGCGCTCTGTGCCGCAGGAACAGCTTCAGCTGCAGCCCTTTGCTCCCGGCCCGGAGGCTGGTGAGCAGCTGGCTTTTCCCCGGGCGCGCCGCCACCTCTGGGACATTGTAGCGTATGGTTTTCGAGTACGCGGTGACCGGCCAGAAGACTGCGGCTGTATCAACGCCGCCCTCAGCAGCGGCTTGCCAGATCGTCTTCGCCCGTATGCCGTCTTCCCGGTAGAGCCAATACGGCTGCCGCGCGGGAAAAGGCTCGGTATTGGTGGTCACGCCGTGGATCCCCGGCAAGGCGCCGGTAGCCACCGAGACGTGCACCGGATAGGTATTGCTCAGATACACGCCGGTTACGCCCCGGAATACCGCAGACTGCGCGGATAATGCCGAGAAAGCCGGGTACCGCGCCAAGGCTTCAAACTCATCGTCGCCCACCGCGTCAAAACTAACGATCAACATATCATCAATAATAGCACATAGCCGGCGATTATTACACCATGCACTGTAAAATCAACGTAAGGAAACAGTTACCGTAGGCGGGGATCCGAGCGCGCCAATTTACCGCGATGGTTCACCGGCCGCCTTGGTCCGGCCCGCGGGCGTTGTCACATGATTTCTTCCAGTATCTCTAAGGCGTCCTGCACCAGCTTGGGGCATATGTCTGTGAGCCTGCCGCTTGCGAAAGCTTCCGCCCGCTCCTCTGGCTTGGCGAAATCATAGCCGATGAGGTCGCGGCACATGGTGCTGCCATTGCGTGCCGTGAACCCCTCCTGGAACTCCTTCACTTTCGCCTGCATGGCGTCGTCCTGCTCCGTATCCCCGGGCTCCCCGTTGCCGTGCCTCATACCGATGGCGATCATGGCGCCGCATACCGCGCCGCAGGTATCTCCGCGGAAGAAACCTCCGCCGAATGGCCCCGCTATCCGGGCGGCTTCTTCCCGGCTGTATCCCAGCTCCTCGGCCCACTCCATCAGCACCTGCTGGGAGCAATGCATACGGTTCCTGAATCCATTGGCTATCTGCACTTTGCTTAGCATAACGACTGCCCTCCTTAGATCAATTCGGCTTTTTCCAGCATACGCCGAAGCATCCCAGCGATCTCTCCCCGGGTGACCGCTTCCTTTGGCTTTATCTCGAAAACATCCTGAGAGAGAATGTTTTCCTTATAGCAAAATGCCAGCACGCCCTGCGCCCAGCCTGATACCATACGGTAATCCCCGAACTGCGCCAGCATGTCCCGGACCGCCGCTTCGTCGAGGTTTATACTCATCCCGCAGATACCCGCCGCCCGGGCGACCATCGCTGCCGCCTCCTCCCGGGTGATGAGCCCGGCTGGGCTGAAGGTTTTGTCCGAGACCCCGTTGACGAGGCCGTACTTAGACGCGATCCCCACGCTCTCATAGAACCAGTCGGCCGGCTTCACATCGTCGAAGGCGCCCGGGGCGCTTTGGGTCAGACCCAGAGCCCGGGTGATGATGGAGGCGAACTCCGCCCGGGTCATGGTTGCCTCCGGCTCAAAGCGCGCCTCGCTTTTCCCCCCGATGATACCCCTGGCCGCCAGGGCTTCCACATCCGCCCGGTTCTCATAGCCCAGTATGTCGCCAAAGCTCTTTCCCGGCGCGGTGACCGGCATGACCTTGACGTCCCCGTGCTTGCCTGGTAGCCCCTGCCCCGCAGCCCCAGCCGGGCTGGCTGGGGCCTGGATAAGGCCGACGTCCCTCATGTCATACAAGCCGGGCATCGCATTCTCCATTCGGTAAATCGCTGCCAAAGCATACAACGCCTGCTCCGTGGACATTTGATTGACGACGCCGCCTATGGTTTTCGCGAAACCCCCACCTACGACGGCGTACTCCATCAGCTTATCCGCCAAGGTCATTCCCTCCACGACAAATCGGGCGTCGCTTATCCCCAGCCCCAATTCGCACAGGGCTACGATGGCCTGGGCTACGCTCTCGACGCTTTCCCCGCTCCAGGCGCCGACCCCGCCCCTCATGAGGGAAAGGCAGCTAAGGGCGCGGCTGACGGAGGCTTTCACGTCGGCCCTGTCCTGATACTTCGAGAGGGCTTGTAGAGCCATAGCCGTGATATCCGGGTCGGAAGCCGTAGCCGTCTGGCTCAGGGCAAAGCCGCCGTCGGCAAGCTGCCGGCCCAGTATCTCCGCGATGTACATATCCCTCGTAGCCTGCTTGGCGGCGCCCTTGCTTTCCGGCATGTCGAAGCCGGCGCCGTCCAGGGCGATGAGGGCGTAGATGGGGCCGTTTAAGCCCTGCCATATGGTTTTCTCGAAGTCGCCCAGGGGTTCAGTCAAGTCGTAGCCGGCTACGTCCCTCGGGTCGAATCCCGCCGCCGTCAAGCCGATGACGACCCTGGAGTACTCCGTATACTTCCGCTCGTCCAGGACGCCTTTGTTGTCTTTGACATATTTCTCGACGTTTCTGTAGTATCTATCATAATAGGAACGCGGGACTGTATACCCGCTCCGCGCCAGCCCGAGTATAGCCCAGTCCCCGCCGGTCATGTCGATTTGCGGATTTTCCACTGTCTTGTGTACATATTCCGCCGTAGCTTTAAGGGCCGCGCTTAAGCCGGCTCCGCTAAGCGCGGATACCGGCTCAGCCGCGGGCCCTGACACGACCAGCCCGATTCCCAGAGCGAGTGCCAAGACACGCAAGTTGATTTTTCTAATCATACCTTCCCCCCGACGCCTGTTCCCATTTCGTCCGATACTGCTATGATACCAGAAAGTTAAAGCCCGCGGGCAACAAATATCCTACATATCTGCTTCCGCGGGCTGTCAATCATGTCTTCTTCCTTATTTGCCTAATCGCTCGATATACCGCGTGAGTATCGCGGCAAACTCAGCCCGGGTGGCGTTGCCCTTCGGGTCAAAGAGGTTGCCCGGCTTCCCGCTGAGCAGGCCCTGTATGGTGAGCCTGTTTACCGCGTTTTTCGCCCAATCGTCGATGCTATACCAATCGGCAAACATCCTGTCCATGAGGATATCCTGCGGGATATTGCCTGTACTCAACTCGTAATTCAACAAGATAGCCGCCATCTGCTCCCTGGTGATGTCGTCCTCCGGGCCAAAGAGGCCGCCGCCGTAGCCGGCAACGACGCCTTTTGAAGCCGCCCAATTCACCGCGTCATAGTAATACGCGCCTTCCTCCACATCGGAGTACTGCCCGCCGCCTTCCGCAGCGGTTACCCTTTCGCCAGGGCTCCCCGCCAGCCGGTGCAGCACGGTGACCGCCATGCCCCGGGTCAGAGCCACATTCGGGCTGAAGAGCGCCGGGTCCGTCCCCGCCATCAAGCCGTTCGTATACACATACTTGACCACATCGTAGAACCAGTCCCCCGGCCTGACGTCGGCGAAGGGATTGACCCAGCCGGCGTCGTCTACCGCCAGCGCCGCCGCGCCGATGAAGAACAGGGAAAAGTGCGTGGTGGTGAAGACAAATACTTTATGCTCGGCGTCATAATGGGCATTCTGCATGGGTACCGGGTTCCCGCTTGCGTCGAGCCAGTAAACCGTAAGCGCGGCTGGGTCGGTCCCCGCGGGCGGGTCATAAGGCAGCGTCACCGTGACTGTCCCGTCGAAGTTGTGGATCGCGGTATCGCCGACAGTGATGGCGAGATTGAACACGGGGCTGTCGCCGACGATTTGCTGGGCGTCCGGGTCCAGTGTCGAGACGTCCACGGTTTCCATGAGGAATGATACGGCGGCGCCACTATCAAGCCCCTTAGCCAAACCCGCCAGGGTTTTGGCGTCGAAGGTCAGGCTGACGATCCCGCTTTCGATGGTGAGCTGGGCGTTGCCCTCGTTCGCTTCGGCGATGGCTTTCAGGCTCTCCGCCTTGATCTCCGCCTGCACGGACGCCGCCCCGGCTATGCCGGTGACGCTGACGACTACCTCCGCCGCCGCGTCCTTGTCCGAAGCGTCTTTCAGCTTATCCAGCGCGTCCTTGATGGCGTCGGTGATCTTCGCGCTGTCAACCACCGCCACGGCGGTGTTGCCTGTGACAGCAGCGGAAACGGATACGGTGGAGGAGACTGTGTTGCTATCTTCATTTGCGTAGAAGTCGTCGCCGGCAAACTGGCTGGCGTCCCGATCTTTTTTAAAATCTTTCGTATAGTAGAGAAGTATTGAGTCCCCATTATTAATCCGAACAGTATTTACACTGGCAATAATCAGAGTTTCGTTTACTTTATATAGCCAACCGGAATCAGGGCCATAAGTAAATTCCGCTAACGAGTTACCTCCGGGCTTAGTCACCGAACTGATATATCCCGCTTTCGCGCCGGTTTGCTGATATCCTGCGGAAAACAAAGCTTGCATGATGACATCAGCGACTGTAGCGCTTTCATGTAAATCAGTCACTGTAGCGCTCAACCACAGCTCTTCGTTTTCACCATTCGTGTCTAATCCCTGGAGAGTAACATATACGACGAACGGATCGCTATCTTCGCCGGAACCACCTGCTAATATTAGACTGTTGATTTCAAAAAGCAAATCGCTTGCGGCGATATTGATTTCTGCTTGGGTAGCATCAGTATCTGTAAAGACGGTCTTTGCTTCCATTAGTTTTTCATTCATATTCTTCCACGTCAAGCTGGTATACCCTGACGCTGATAACGATTCCGCCTTATCGATAATGGACGCTAGGACGTCTCGATTGACATCCGTTATTTCTTGGAGCTCTTTCGAACAATCATCCATATCATATAATTGATTGTCGCTATTTTTATAGCGCGAATATGCGATTAATGCATGCGACGCTTGCTGAGTTGACATCGCATTGACAACTCGCGCCCCGGAGAATGAATCCACATAAACAAACCCTCCTCCGGGTTGATAAAACTCCAGCAAGCTTGATACCGGGTTACTCGACGGCTCATCGTTAAATGTAAATTCTTCTCCTGTTGGATCCTTACCTAAAGCTGTCGCCGCAAGGATAACTTGAGCGTTATTTTCTGCACAAACACTCCCGGGGAATACCCAACCGTCCCATTCAGAATCCGGGGATTTGTATCCACCCCCAGAAACTTGCATGGTTGATAGCATATCAATTGACCGTGATATGATTTCATTATCTATCTCATCAACAATGTCCTCATATAGAGCAAAAACTTGTATAACCATAGCCGTCGTATCCGGTTCCGGATCAGCCCCCCATAATAAGAAACCACCGCCTGATAATTCTGCATCAACAATGGATTGGATGAGCTTTTTTAAATCAGCCGGTGAACCAAAATAACCGCCGGCTTTATACGCTAATAAGGCATAAATCGCTTCGTTGAGACCGGGGTTTGCCAAAAATCCCGGCTCTATTAAGGGATCGAAAAGATTATGCCCTTCAACATCAGCTACATCCACACCGATTGCTGCTAATGCAAGGATAATTCTGGAGATATCCGTCGATCTGAGATTTGCCAATCCGTTTTCTTTGAGCTCTTTTTGAATGGTAGCATAGTAACCTTCATAATACATTTCGGGTACTTTATACCCCGAACGGGCGAGGGCCAGTATTTCCCATTCATTGCTACGCGACGAATCTGTATGAAATCTTGGCGCCGGTACGGTTTCCAATATATAGTCAAGGGTGGCAAACAACTCATTATCAACATCCACACCATCCGCAGCCATCGCCGCGGGCAACATCGCAATCATCATCAATACAGCCAGCAGCAGCGATACGGTTTTCCTCAACAATCCTTTTTTCATGTCGCACCTCTTCATTTTATTGATTGAATAAAAAACGCCGGAAGCCCAAAAGGCCCCGACATAATCTACAAAAATAAATTATGCCTGCCCAACCTCAGAGGCAGCACATCGTTCCCCGGGAAGTCTTATTTAAGCTTCCTGTGAAACTCCTTCGGCTTTCGGATGAGAGTATCCCGACTTGCCCCTTCGCGGTGCGCGCTTATGCAGGGCCCGACCCGCTAATGGGCTTACGGTTGCTGAGACAGCGCCGGCTCGTAACCCGGAGGGGACGTATCCCCCTTTGACTTCCTCTCAACTAAGCCGATAATGATTTTCATTAAGTATATCGGTTGCGCCATATGATGTCAAATAATTATTCTTTGCGTGATGGCGTTATCCATTATGCTCTCAGGCTAACCTCATTTCTATATTATCCCGGCCCAGAAACGCGAAAGCCGCCTGTATGATTTCCCTGCCGCTCCCTATATATTTGTCAGCGTAACCTCTGTCCGCCAGCTGCCTGACGCCTTCATCCAGCGCCTTTTCATAAAGCTTTCTTTTTGTCTCCTCGTCAGCGTCGGGAGCGCAGTCCTCGTACTTGAACTCCAGGACATAGACTTTATCCGCGATTTCCAGCACGGCGTCGATCCGCCCCATAGACGTGGCTACCTCCGCGCTTGTATCGAAGCCAAGGAGGTTCATCATCGCGTAGAATAACGAATGATAGTACGCCTCCTGATGGATGTGTAACTGATAAGGGATACCCGCGTAGAGGGATTTTAGGATCGTCAGCATTTGCCGCAAATCACCTTTTTGAAGCGCGTCCAGTATTCTGCGGTACGCGGTCCCGGCTACGGCGTAGTCCTGTTCTGTCAACTCGGCTGTCAACTGAAGGTTAAATGTCTCCCTGACCTCAAAGTTCGGTATCTCTAGTAGATAGGAGGTTGAGCCCAGACCATGAACCACTTCCTTTACCGTAAGGTACCCGGTCTGAAAAAGCAGCGGCGCCGCCTGGATGTTTCCCACGTCGAAGTTGTCCATCTCCCATTCGCCCATGATAAAATCCCTGACCTCCGCGTAGGCGTCCGGGTTTCTCTTGATCATGTCCATCAGGAATTTCGGCGAACCGCTGGAATACCAGAAGCTCGCGAACCTTTCCTGGGCAAAAAAGCTGAGCAGCCCGAAGGGGTTGATTACCCGCGTTTGCCCGTCCCAGGAGTAACCGTCGTACCAGGCTAATATCTCGTCATGCAGGTTATCGAAACGCTTGAAGTAGGGCTTGAGCGCCAGGGCTTCGATGTATTCATGGAAATGTTTGTCCAACTCTTCGACGGGTATCCCGCAGATATTCGCGTACTTCTCCAGCATGGTGACGTCCAGTAGATTGTTTAGCTCGGAGAAGATGGACGTTTTCGTAAATTTTGACACGCCGGTGATGAAGGTAAGCCGGATATACGGGTCTAAGGACTTCAACACGCCATAGAAGCTCCGGATCACAGCCCGGTTCGCTTCCGCCGCTTCCACATCAAGGAGATGATCCAAAATCGGCTTGTCGTATTCGTCGATGAGGATGACGACGCCTTGATTGTACTTCTTATATAAACCGATAATCAGCTTTTTGTATAGATCCGACGGCATGCCGCCGGCAACGTCCAGCCCCTCTTCCCGGGCGCGTTCGGTCAGTTCGTCGGACAGGGAGAACTTGAGGGCTTCAGGCGTCTCGTTGGCGATATTGCTCATGTCCATCCTGAGTACCGGATGCTTCGGGAAATCATAATCCGAATCATAGATCCAAAGACCTTTGAAAAGCTCTTTATCTCCACTGAATACTTCGCTTATGGTATCCAGCAGCAGCGATTTGCCGAACCGTCTGGGGCGCGATAAAAAATAAGAAC
>Ga0082212_10000550_pt1 | contig 54034 bp, 49 predicted proteins | sample TergutNt197P3_FD_71548 | JGI IMG/M metagenome (GOLD analysis project Ga0082212, IMG submission 71548) | Neocapritermes taracua P3 segment gut microbial communities from Petit-Saut dam, French Guiana - Nt197 P3 | ecosystem: Host-associated > Arthropoda: Insects > Digestive system > Gut ...
GATTGATGAGATTATGGAAGATACCGGATTGACCCGCGTTGAAGTTGAAACCTTACGGGGCTGTAATAATAGTTAATAATTTTCGTTCCAAATTTTCGAGGTTAAATACAGATTTTCAAAAGCGACTTCGCATCAAATTCATCTGAGATGCGAAGCCGCTTTTATTATGTTGATCCGGCTAATATAGCCATTTGTTATGCCTCTAAATAGCCAAAGCCGAGAGCATCCCGTAGGGATGCTTCTTTTGATTCCTGCTCAACATCATGAAATATGTAACGCTCATCGTATTCAATGCCGAATCCATCTTATTAACTCTTTAATTCCTCGCTGAATTTCTAATTGAAAGACGCATCCCTATAGGATGCGGAAATTATTTGCGCAAATTTTCTACCTAAAGGCACATCCCTACGGGATGCGGATAATCAATAGTTTGAGAAACTCCAAGCTTATCTATGCAAAAATAACCACATGAACCTCATGAGTTTGTTTTGTTTTTGGCTGATACAATTCAGCCGGAAAATAAATATGATTTAGTGTTCAAATTTCTAAAATCCTTGTATACAGAAGTCTATGAGCACGATTACGAAGCGCTTTCTGAAGACGAGCTTGAACAATTGGAGATATCAAAAAATGAAATAGCGGAAGGCAATCCCATTCCATGGGAAACAGCAAGAAAACAGCTAATGGAGCTTCCATGATTTAAATTGACTTCAACGCTTCAATGATTTTCTCTTCGTCGCCGTTTAGTAAGGTTCTTACGTGAAATATTAGGCAGTCATCCTTTGCGCCAGCTATTACGGGGTTATCGCAAAGCCTCAAAAGCGTTTGCAGGTTTCCCGCGCTGCCCCAGGCATGGTCTGTCACGGACACGCCCCAGCCTTTTAGAGGCTTTGCGGGGTAAGCTCCTCCCCCAACCGCGTCTTCAACCGGAATTACTGAGAATTTTGCAGCTCCTGCAAACTCCTTACTTAAAAGCGACGCGAAGTTTAGAGCACGTTCTTTGACTGCACTGCTTTTCTGTTTGAGCATAGATACTGCCGGAATTAAGTCGATATCCCCGCGAAGATAAATCCTGAGCGTCGCTTCAAGCGCGGCAAGCGTCATTTTATCCACGCGGAACGCGCGCATTATCTGAACGTTCCTAAGTTTATTGATTATTTCCCGTTTTCCCGCGACAATGCCTATCTGCGGGCCGCCAAGCATCTTGTCTCCTGAAAAAGTAATCAGGTCAGCTCCGCTGGAAATGCATTTCCTTACGGAGTCTTCGCCATCAAGCCCCAATACGTCAGCTTCTATCAAAAGCCCGCTGCCCGCGTCTTCCATAAAGACGACCTCATGTTGACTGGCAAGCGCCGCGAGCTCTTCCCTTGTAACGCTCGCTGTGTACCCTTCTATTCTGAAATTTGACGGATGAACTTTAAGAATCATTGCGGTATCTTTTGTTATTGCATCTGCATAATCTTTCAGATGTGTGCGGTTTGTCGTTCCGACCTCCACAATTTTAGCCCCTGAGAATCTCATGATATCCGGGATGCGGAAAGAGCCCCCAATCTCAACAAGCTCGCCCCGCGATACTATAACTTCAGCGCCGTTAGCTAACGCGCAGAGGCACAGCACAACAGCGGCAGCATTGTTATTAACTACTAAAGCCGCTTCTGCGCCTGTTAAGCGGCAAAGCAGCCCCTCAACGAGAGAATTTCTGCTCCCTCTTGTTCCGGTTTCAATGTTATATTCAAGCGTGCTGTATGACGCTGCAATATCGGAGACTGCAAGAACCGCCTCCGTAGCGAGGCACGAGCGCCCGAGGTTCGTATGAATTACAACTCCCGTAGCGTTGACGAGCGGGCGAAGCTTTCGCTTTTCCTCACCGGTGAAAATTCTTTTGGCCTGTGCGTTTATAAAATCAATGGACGTATCAGGGTCTTCGTCTTCAAGGATTTCTCGCCTTATATCGGACAGCAGTTCTGAAAGAAGTGACTTTACGGTGTCGCGTCCAAGCTTGGATATCCAACCTTCGATCCAATCCTGTGAAAGCAGCAAATCCATTGCAGGTAAAGTTCTCATTTTCTCTTTTTTCTTCTCTATCATGAGGTATAATTCTCCGTCCTTAATGTTTTTAAATCCATTTTCAATTTATGTTATACTTTTATCAAAAAATTACAGTAGAGGAGTTTTTCACTTTTGAGCGATTCAAGCCTTATAACTATTGCAAGTATAATATCACTTATTATAGCTACTTTTTTGCTTTATTTTCCATACATCTGGTGCAAGAGAAAAAATGAACAATATGAAGCTTTCGGGCTTCGGTGGTTCATGACAAAAGACGCATGGCACAATGTCATTGTGCTCACAATGTTCACGCTCATTCCCCTAACGCCCGTAGTAATGAATTGGCCGGGCGGACAGATACCATATAGATTAAGTTATACTTTAATTTTTGAACTCTTGGGCTCAGGAATTGCAGCCGCTTTTATTGAGGAAACTTTTTTCCGCGGATGGGTGCAAACCATTTTGAGCCGAAAAATCGGAGCATTCTATGCCATTATCTTTACTTCATTTCTATTTGCGTGCACGCATCTGATAATAAACCCGTCTTGGGTCAGGTTTGCCACATTTTTCCCGGGCCTTGTCATGGGTTGGCTTCGCTGGCGGCACGGTTCCGTAATGCCCTCAATCCTTTATCACTCATTTGGGAATGTGTGGTCGATATGGTTCTTCCCAAGGTAATCAACACTTGAGCCCTTTGTTGTAATACTCCCTCATAATGTCGTCAGGAACCATGCTTCCTCCTGTCGCCCACGCTATATGAGCGATGTTTTCTTTGTTTGTAATTCCTTGATTTAGCAGATATTCCCGCCCGCTCTCGGCAGTTATGATATTGACTATCCCGGTCATGCCTGCGAGAGCGGACGGTTCAAGCATTATATTTTCGCTATCGGCTAATTTAGCCAATAATTTAAACATTGTCCCGTCGCTCACTGTATAGCAACCGCTTATCAGATTTTGAAGCATTGAGCCTACCAGGCCGGAAGCTCTGCCGACCGCAAGGCCGTCGGCTTCAGTTACATTATCTATTCCGAAATCCTGCACGCATACCTGATTATGAAGCCCGGTCATAAGCCCTATCGTCATACATGGCGAATGTGTCGGCTCTGCAAAGAAGACGTGTACGTCGTCGCCGTAAATCTGCTTGAGCCCGAACGCAATTCCGCCTGGAGCGCCGCCGACGCCGCACGGCAAATACACGAAAAGAGGATGCGTACCACTGACTTTTATCCCCATATCGTCAAGCTGATTTTTCAGACGCAGAGCCGCTACTGCGTATCCGAGAAAAAGGTTCGTGGAATTTTCGTCATCCACAAAATAGCATTTCGGGTTGTTCTCCGCTTCCTTGCGTCCCGCTTCAACCGCTGCGCTGTAGTCGGACATATATTCGTGTACATTGACCCCAAGCGAACGGAGTTTGTCCTTTTTCCACTGTTTTGCATCCGCGGACATGTGCACGGACGCCTTAAACCCCAATTTTGCCGCCATTATGCCAATGCTTAAGCCAAGGTTGCCGGTTGAACCAACAGCGACTTCATGCTCTGAGTAAAATTCGTTGAACTCAGAGGAAGCGAATATTTCATAATTTACATCTTTTTCGCCAGGGAGCAATCCTTCGCTTATCGCCAGATCCTCGGCATGTTTCAGCACCTCATATATTCCGCCTCTGGCTTTTATTGACCCGGAGATTTTAAGATGGCTGTCGCATTTAATAAGCAGCTGTCCCGGGAGTACTGCGCCGTAAATACTCTCAAGTTCTTTTTTCATGGAATCCACGCGCACTAAACGCGATTCAATAATCCCGCCGTCAACGGCAGTTTCAGGAAAAGCTCTTACAATATAGGGAGCAAAACGTTCGAGTCGGCGCGAAGCGTCATCAATGTCCTCTCTTGACAGCGGCAGTTTTACATCCAAGAAACTCTTGTATTCAGGATTTCTCCAGAATATTTCTTCTAAGTCCATTACATTTTTTAAGAGGTGACTATTTTGTATCGCGTCGGCTATTTTAAGTTTTAACACCTGAACCGCCTCGTCTCTTCTATTGTCTGTCGTCTCACCTGTATTCTATATTTAAAGAAGTATATTTTACACAGTATGTTGTTAATTTTCAAATAAATTTTTCGTCTATTTATTTCAGCGTATCTTGAATTATTTGAAACACTAATAGTTCTATTACGCCCTTCATGAAACATTTCTGAAATATTTATGAATTATTTAAAGTTTTTTAGAGACGTTGTGGAAATATTTTTGAATTCGACAAACTTCCTTTCTCTAAATAAACTCAATTGGTAAATAGCATCTTGCGAATTTGAAGGAAGAAATCAGATTGCGTCAAAAAAAATTTAGTGACGGAATGATTCTGGCGGAAATTTTACTTTCCCTTGTAGTATCGGCTTTTATAATGTACGCTATTTTAGTGCTGTTGGCAAACACGGCGCTTCATAAACAGTACTACAGCGATATTTTCAACGAATGGCAGAAGAGAGCGCGAATATTATCCACAATAGAATCCCGCGTTGTTAACGCGGGGCTTGGTATTCCAAGAGGCGAGAATATTGAGGATATATTCAGGTTTACCCCGTTGGGCGCGTCAATACTGCCCGGCTGGAAAGACGCTTTAGAAATTCTCTTGAGCAGCGATATCCCGGCGTCTTATCAAAACATAAGCGGAGATCAAGTAGCGCGCGGAGAACAAATCAGGGTTTTGTCCACTCATACCGCGGCTTCGGGTGTAAGAATCGTTCCCGCGAGCGCCGAATGGGGGCCGCTTGAAACGCGGTTTGTAAAAATAATTAAGCCTCAAAATGAATTCATCTCATATCATTTTGAACCGGGCGAATTATCGTCATGGATAACTGCGCCCTCATTCGTCAGGCCTCTTATCATAAAGGATATGAACGCGCCATACGGCTCAGAGGCAGGAAGCATTGAACTGCAAAACCCTTTATATGTGAGCATGGACTTGCATGGAATTGATATGTTTCACTCTTTTCGCTTTTGTTACTTTCATGTAGAGGCCGAAACGTTTTATATCAGAGATTCAAATAAAAAGGACACTACAAATGCTATCCCTTCAATATCATTACATAAGGAGCCCGTAGTCGATGACGTTTTGTCAGCATGTTTTGAATTGAATAAAACGACTAAAACTTTAAGCTGCTGGTTTCTCGTTCGCAGCAGAAGCCCGACGGGAAAGCCGGGAATTCCGCATGAGTGGCCGCCGTGGGCAAACATACGACCAAATGTCTCAAATAATAAAATGAAGGTGGTAACTTACTCGTGGCGCATAAAGAATATCTAATTCTAAAAAATTTTAGTAGTTCAAAGCGCAGGGGCTATGTTGCGATAATTTTTCTTTTCAGCGCCATTCTCTTTATTATTCCGACGCTTGCAATTACTTTCAGACAGGTCTTGAAATTCAACGACTTGACCGGCATCCTGCTTGCCGGAAAACAGGAAAAAATAGCCATATTGACGTCAAATAAAGAATCCATAGAACATTTGTCAACAGATATCCCATACATCCTGTCGCGGGTCGCATCGGTTAATCCAAGCTCAAGCTCTGAACTTTTGATACATGAAAATTCCGGAACGATAGGAGATTACTCGCTTTCTTCCAAAGTCTACTATATGAATTACGTCATATCTGATGATACAGTCATGTCTGACGCTCTAAATTACCCGCCTTCCCAAAAAATCGTTGCGGATGAAAGGCATATTTTACTTGTGACAGCAATTCATAAAAATGAACTACCTTCTCGCCGCGAAGAAACTGCCCTTGAAATTACCTCGACAGGGCAAATAAACGAACTTTGGCACAGGGAGTACTAAAGATAGTGCGGAGTGGAAAGGCAATGCACAATGCACAATGCACAATGCACAATACCATGATTTGCCGGTTGTTGTTGGGAACAATGGAAAATATAAGTAAAAGCAAAACTCTTCACTCTTATATTGCTGGCGCTACATGATATCGATTGTCTCTTGATGTTTTTTTTTTTTTGATATTATATATTTTGCAAACTTTTCAGCAGTAACTTTATCAAGCGTTCCGAAAATAGAATAATGTCTTGAGGAAAAGAAGTGGTTTAGCGTTTTCATGAAGTTTAGCAGCTGTTAAGTTTTTATTCGAGTGATTCGGGTAAATATTTGAAGAAAGGTGAGTAAAGTGAAAAAAATATTATTCTTTATGTTACTGATTGTTTTGTTCTCGTGTCCAGTTTTTGCGGGCGCCCCGGAAAATCCGGAATATGCTGAAAATCAAGTTATTGTTTCAATTGCTGCTCCCGCGTTTGATGATTATGAAGATATGGCTGCTTATAAACAGGCGCTTTTTGAGCAATCTGACGCCTTTGCAAAAAAATACGGACTTGAGGTGGGAGGGGAACCTTTATCTGAAATAGCGAAATCTACAGGTAAAAACATTTTCCTCCTTATATCGGAGAACAAAAGCACAGAAGAATTAATGGAGTTGCTTTCGTCTGATCCAAACGTAATAGATGTAGAACCGAACTACGCTTTACATCTGGATCCTGACCCTGAGCCAATAGGTTGTAATGCAGGCTATGGCAGTATTTTGTTGTTACTTTACAGTCTTGCGTTATCGACAAGCAAAAGAAAATAAAGCGACTGCCTATCTGATTTTAACAATACACATAAGCATAATGTGTTCCAGCTATTTGAATGGCATAAGTTACTTTTTCAGCGAGCCAACTTTTTATCGGCTCGCTGAAGCACATAACGCTCGAATTCTATATTGGATTATTCCATTTATTTTACTGTCACATTTCCCCGCTCAGCCTCCTGATCTACGGGCAAAAGAAGAAGCCTATTTTCTTCAATCAATAGTTTAGCCGTAAATTTATCCTGGTAGCCTGAAAAGGAAGGTCGTTCGTTGAGGCGTAATTCGGAGAGCGAATTGAAGCAAGCTGATGGTAAACGAGTTTCAATGATGCTTTGAGGAATGGACTCCGGCAAAGGAGAGAATTTTCGTTCACTTCCGTTAATTTCATGAACAGCGCGTGAATGTCCAACTGAGAAATGCCCCGGCAGGTCGGCTACATAAGGAAGCAATTCTATGGGGTTACTCGGCCTGTTTCCTTCGCGTAAAGCGAGACGAATCAAAGAGTCTCTTCGCTGTCCTTCCGGTAACGAATTTTCAAGTAAACGCGGAATATGAGACATCCACTGAGGCGGCATACCTGATTGATTAACGCCGTCTTCAATAATATTTAGCTGCTTCTCCTCGATTGTTGCAACAACGATATTGTTGTAATGAATATAAATTATATTCTCTTTCTTGCCGAAAGAGCGATTAAGGCAATGTCGTTCTCAGTATCGGCTTCGAGAAATTTCTTATCAAAATCTCCGCCGCCGCCGACATCTCCAAATTCCTTCTCAAAATTTTCAACGCTCCAGTCCGCCCAAGGCTGCCATAGGGCTTTTGGTTCGTCCATGTCATAGCACGAGGTTATTTCACAAAGTCCGGTTTTCTCCCAAAGAGTGCGCCACCATTTGTTACTGTGAAGCGTAAATAATTCAGGAAACCATAGCTTCTCGAGTGTTTCGGGATACCCTTTTTCGTACTCGCTCTTAAGTCCCGGAACGACAATTCCAAATTGACCGCTGCTCTTTACAAGTTTAGAAAATACATCGGTGAAGTATGACTCGCTTGCGCCGAAGTAATGGTAGCTGTCAATTGACATGGCGACGTCAAAGAAACCTTCCGCATAAGGCAACGCGTGCGCTTCCGCGTGGATGGGAAATACTTTGTCCGCAACTCCTGCCTCTTCAAAGCGGCGCAAGTTGTCAGTGGCGCTTATCCACAGGTCGTTAGCGAAGACCGTAACGCCGTATTCCTTCGCCAAAAATACGCTGGTAAGCCCTTTGCCGCAGCCAAGGTCCAGAACCTTCATCCCCGGGCGCAAGTCCATATGACCGCATAAATCCTCAAGAAGCCATAACGGGTTTGGCCCCATCCAATTACTTTCAATCCAACTTACATCATATTTCTCAGTTTTGGGATACTTTTTCATTTGTCCATTCCTTTTTTGACAACGATATGATTACTATACGGAAAATTCTAACATATTTTTTTGCTATTCGGCCTTGTGTTACAGGCAATCAAAAGAAAATAAACGATTGTTTATCTGATTTCATCAAAATAACCTATAACAAATAATCCTTTGTGGTGAATATGTCGCGACAAAAAGGTTCCCATTGTCACTATATCAACGGAAGCAGCAACGTTGTTACAATCAAGAAAGAAAACCCGCTCAAGGCAGTTTATGTGAAAGACATACAAAGCCGAATACTGTAAAAAGGAGGATTTTAAATGAACGTTCAAGAGTACATGAGACTTCCGTACACCTATATTATCAAACCGATTCAGGATGAAAGCGGCTCATACTTTCACGCTTCCGTACTGGAACTTGACGGTTGCCAAAGCTCAGGCCAGACAATGAAAGAAGCGTATGACAGCCTTATGGAAGTTATTGAACCTTGAAAATACAATTATGGAGGCGAAGAACATGGAAAAAGGATTTCTTCAGCGTTACGCGAATCGTGTGATTAAAAAAACGAAGATGTTGTTTGCAATGCTTGGAGTGCTTATGATTGCCGCTTTGACAGGACTGTATTTTGTGGGAATAGCGGCTGAAGAGGACTTGCTGTTCAGCTCGCCGCTCATTCCCGGCATTATTGGCGTAATGCTGTTCATAATTATCGGAGCATGCATCGTTCTTACAATCCAAAATCGGCGTTGGGCGAATTATGGCGGCCTTACCGTCCAAGGTGAAGCAACAAAAGAAGAAGCAGGGCGCGTCATTGACGATGAGGCGGCTTCCGGGAATATTTTGGTGGATGAATATATTTACTCGAATAAAACTGGAACGAGGTTTGTCTTAACGCCTTCCTATCTGTTGATTTGCGAGGGAATGAAGGTAACGGCGATCCCCGCAGGTAAAATATTCTGGATTTGCGCCCAAGCCGGTATTAAGGGCGAGAGCGATTACATTGTGCGAATGAAGATATTCGCTGAGAATAAGATGTACGATGTAGTCGGGGCGAATATAGAACATTTGAAAAATATCGCGGATAAGATGTATCGGTACATCCCCAACATATTCAGCAATTACGATGCTTTTGATTTGTCCTATAAGCTTCAGGAGATTTTTGTAAAGGATTATTCTCAGTTTTTAGCGATTTATCAGGAGCAAAAGCAGCAGTTCTACGCAAGTAACGCAAGTACAGAATAAGGTTCGAAAGAAGCGTTGAATGAGTAAAGGGTACCTCGCCAAAGAGGCGGCTCGACATGAAAAAGACTATGCAAAGCAGTTGATCTTTTTCTGGATTATAGCGCTCATCCTAACCCCGGCGCTGTTTTATGCGGCAAGGTATATGTCGGAACGCTCGCCTGCAGTGGTTATTATTCTGCAAATTGTGATTGCAACCGGATTGACCATATTACTTTTCCCAACGGTATTTTTCTTTTTCCGCGTCATAAAGCAATGGATTAGCCCGGAGCTTTACGGCAATCTTATTGTTTATGCCGAGAATGTAGGGAAAGAAGGCGCGGGGTGGAAAATCGACGCCGAAGCGGCGGAAGGCAAGATTTTAGTGGAGGAATATATTCACTTTTTCAATGGAAGAAAAGTAATTAGAACGAAAAGAAAGGTCGTTTTATTACCGTCTTATTTGCTGATTACAATTGGCGAAGGCGATATTACAGCGATTCCGACGGATAAGATATATTGGATTTGCATTCAAGTGGGCTACAGGGAAGGCTTTCCCATAGGCAAGCTGAAGGTGTTTTATGACAGGAAAATCCAAGATATTGAAAACATTGAGTTTTTGCACACCTACTATATTGTCGAAAGAATTCAGCAACACTTGCCAAATGTATTCCAAAATTATAATCCTTTTATGTTATCCTATGAACTTGAAAGCATTTTTCACAGAGATTACAACAAATTCATTGAAATATATAATCAACACAAAAAACAGTGTGAAGAGTGAAGTTAAAAAAATTTTTCTTCGGCGGCATTTTACCGCCCTTTTTTTGCCACCTGTAGGGCGCGGTGTGGACATCGCGCCTTACCTGCGTTGCCCTGTAATAACGCCAGTCTTTTGTCTTTATCTTTCCTAATCCCTAATCCCTAATCCCTGCCTTTTTGTCTTTGCTTTTGCTTTCCTAATCCCTAATCCCTAATCCCTAATCCCTAATCCCTAATCCCTGTCTTCCCCTCGCCCCTATTGAGTATTTTCACGTTGAATATTATACTTTAACTGTTTTCAGAGCCTACATTGAAGGGAATAGAATACATGAAATCTTTCGTTCACTTGCACGTTCATACTGAATACAGCCTTCTTGACGGGGCAATCCGCTGTAAGGAGCTGGCCAGCAAAGTTGCGTCATGGGGAGAATCAAGTCCTGCCGTGGCAATGACAGACCACGGCGTGATGTATGGGGCAATTGAATTCTACAGCGAGTGCGCGGCAAAAGGAGTAAAACCCATTATAGGCTGCGAGACGTATGTTGACACGGATGGATATACTTCAAGGGAAAAGCGCAAGGACGACAAAAAAAACCACCACTTGGTACTGTTGGCTGAAAACAACGAAGGATACCAAAATCTGGTGAAACTCATCTCGATAGCCAATACGGATGGATTCTATTATAAGCCCCGCATTGACCATTCCCTGCTCGCAAAATACTCAAAGGGGCTGATAGCGAGTTCGGCGTGCCTTGCGGGCGAAATTCCGTCGTTGATACTTCAAAATAAGGAGGACGCGGCGCGCGAACGGGCGCTTTTTTACAGGGATCTCATGGGAGAAAATAATTTTTTCCTTGAGATAATGCATAACCAGATACCTGAGCAAGCAATAGTGAATAACGCCCTGATAAAAATTTCACGTGACGCCGGAATTCCTCTGATAGCAACCAACGATGCTCATTACCTTAATAAAGAGGATTTTGAATGGCACGATTTATTGTTATGCATTCAAACAAAATCCGACATATCGGACGCTAACCGTATGAGTTTCAATTATCCGGACTTTTATCTCAGGTCTCCTGAAGATATGTACGGAATTTTCGGGAAGACTGTCCCCGAAGCCCTGGAAAATACGGTAAAAATTGCTGAAAGGTGTAATGTAAGCTTTGAACTGGACTCCGGAAAATATCAGCTTCCAAATCTGAACCTTTCAAATGAGGAGACGTTAAGCGAGCGTCTTTCAAAGGACGCCCGCGAAGGGCTCAAATGGAGAATAGGCAATGCGGCTGATTCCCCCGCATATGCGGACAGGCTGAACTTTGAGCTGAAAGTCATAAATGATATGGGGTTTGCGGGATATTATTTAATAGTCGCCGGAATAATTAAGGCTGCAAAGGACAACGGTATCCCAATAGGCCCCGGCAGAGGTTCGGGCGCGGGGTCTCTTGTGGCGTGGGCTCTGAGAATAACGGAACTTGACCCGCTTAAGTACGGGTTGCTGTTCGAACGTTTTTTGAACCCCGAACGCATAAGCATGCCGGACTTCGATACGGACGTGTCGGATAAAGGGCGCGACGAACTAATGCGGTACATCGTGGAGCATTACGGAAGCGACCGCGTCGCTCAGATTATAACGTTCGGCAGGATGAAGAGCCGCGGATCAATAAAAGACGTGGGCCGGGCGCTTCACATCCCGTACAGCGAGGTTGATAAAGTCGCAAAGCTAATTCCTTTTGACGCAAAGTGCATAACGGACGCTATTGAAACAATCCCTGATCTAAAGAGAATTTACAAAGAAGATAAGAACATGGCGAAGGCGCTTGATTACGCCTCAAAAATAGAAGGGCTTGCGCGGCATTGCTCGCAGCATGCAGCAGGTGTCGTGATAACTCCTGTCCCGACGACCGATATCGTGCCGATACGCAGAATTGACGAGGGGCAAATAGTGACTCAGTATTCCATGGAGCCCATTGAAAAACTGGGGCTGGTGAAGATGGACTTTCTGGGGTTGCGTACACTGTCAATCATCGAAGAGGCTGTAAACAACATTAAGCTTTCAGGGAAAACGCCTCCGGATATTGAAAAAATCCCGATGGACGATAAAGCAACTTATGAACTTTTAACACAGGCGGATACCCTTGGGGTGTTCCAGCTTGAATCGGACGGCATACGCCGAATGATAAAGAGAATGAAAATAGACTGTTTTGACGATCTTGTTGCCGCGCTCGCCATGTACCGCCCGGGACCGTTAGTCAGCGGGATGGTCGAGCAGTACATAAAAAGTAAAAGCGGGCAAATGGAAACAGTGTACATTCATCCGATGCTCAAAGACGTATTGAGCGAGACTTACGGCGTTATTCTTTATCAGGAACAGGTAATGCAATGCGCTACGATTTTGGCGGGATACTCCCTCGGGGAGGCCGATTTGCTGAGACGAGCGATGGGAAAGAAAAAATTTGAAGTGATGCAGCAGGAGAGAGCTAAATTCGTCACGGGATGCGCGAATAATCAAATAAAGTCCGAGGATGCGGAAAGGATATTCAACATAATTGAGGAGTTCGCAGGATATGGGTTCAACAAGTCTCACAGCGCGGCATACGCGTTGATTTCATATCAAACCGCATGGCTCAAGGCAAATTACAGGACGGAGTTCATGGCAGCCTATCTTTCAAGCCAAATAGGCGCAAAGAAAGAAGTTATGGCGGAATATGTGAGGGAAGTCAGACGTTCGGGCATCTCGGTTTTAGCTCCTGATATAAATTCCTCAATGGCTACTTTTACGGCGGATAACGATGTGGTGCGTTTCGGGCTTGGCGCTGTGGCGCGTCTGGGAGACAGCGCGGTCGAATCGATATTATCAGCGCGTAAGGAGAGTCGTTTCGAATCGTTTTGGGACTTCTTAAACCGCGTCGAACTCAATCATGTAGGAAAATCCGTGATAGAAAACCTCATATTTGCAGGAGCGTTCGATTCATTGAGCGCGACGAAGGCGCCAAAAAACAGCAGCGCGAACCGCGCCCAATTAATTGCCGCCCTGCCGGAATTTGTTGCAGCCGCTCACTCATCCAAATCAAACGGAAAACAAAGTTCGCTTTTCGGCGATGAGGACATTGTCGTTGAAAGCCCCGTGCTTCCGGATGTTCCCGATTATGAACTTTTTGAAAGGCTTGAAAAAGAAAAAGAAGTCATGGGAATTTATATCTCAGGGCATCCGTACGACCAGCATGAGCATATTTTCAAGCGGCATACTATAAGTAAAATTAATGAAATAAAATATTGGCATGTGCAAATGTCTCCAAGAATCGGAGGGGTAATTGCGGGTTTCAGCGAGAAGAGGACGAAAAAAGGGGATTTAATGGGAATAATAACGCTTGAGGATTCTGACAGCAGCTTTGAAGTTGTCTGTTATTCGAAAGAGTGGGATTTAATAAAAGGAAATATTCAAATTGGGCAGCCGTACATTGTTGAGGGCGAGCTGAAAATCGACAGAGAACCTCCAAACATCGTGGCGCGTAAAATAACGCCGCTTCACGAGTTCGCCGACTTGCCGCCGTACATCAGGCTGAGAATTATATTGTCCTCTCTTGAAGAAACGGACAATATTTTCAAAGCAATAGGCAAAGCGTTGTGCGAGTTTCGCGGCAACTCCCCCGTGCTTCTCGAACTCTCTTCGGACGAAGAATCGACTGAAAGCTGCGTTATTGCCCTTTCCGACGATAAAGTAGACGCGGGCAAAGTACAGCAGTTAGAGACAGCCCTTGCTGAATCTCTCCCGACAAATTCTTTTTCGATTTCAATGTAAAAAGAGGGTTACTCATCCAGTAACCCACAATATATTGTAGAAAATGCACATTATATCAAGTATAATTACGTATATATCACAGGAAAAGGAGTGCTGTCTATGGGAGCAGTAAATGTAACCGTTCGTGTTGATGAGGAGACGAAACGTGATTTTGACGTTTTTTGTGAAAATGTTGGAATGAATATAACCACTGCGTTTAACATGTTTATGAGAGCAGTTTTGCGTACTCGCGCATTACCGTTTCCAATCACAGATATTGTGCAAAATCAAACAGTTTCAATTGTAGGCAAAGAAGCATTGAAAGCCATGCAGGATCAGTCTGTTATTAACGGAACGGACAAGATGACGATGGACGAAATAAACGAAATAATAACAGCGTACAGGCGGGAAAAATTCGAGAAACGGAGGTAGTGATGCAAAAAGTCGTTATTGACACAAACGTAATTGTTTCTGCGGCTCTTTCGCCAGCTGGAAATCCTGCCAAAATAGTTAATATGATTTTTGACGGTGAAGTGCAAGCCTACTTTTGCATGGAGATACTGGTTGAGTATGAGGAAGTATTATCAAGGCCGGAGTTTAATCATAAAATAGAGAAGCGAAAAACATTTATGCATAACTTAATGCAAATAGGCGTGCTTAGTGAACCGGTCACAAGTGGTTTTCTTTTACCGGACGAAAGCGATCGTGTTTTTTACGATACAGCAAAAGGAAACGGAGCGATTCTCATAACCGGGAATATCAAGCATTACCCTGATGAAGAATTCATCATGACGCCGACAGAATTCATATCGTTCTTGGCCGCAGATAACTTTATACTGGATAGAGATTGAGAGGGTTACTATGAGTATATTTAGTGAATTAAAAAGCAAACTTATTGACGGAGGCGCCTCACACTTAGGATTTGCTGACCTTGCTAATGTAAATTTATCTGAAGAATTCAGCTACCCAAGCGGAATATCGATAGCTGTCGCCCTGCGGCCTGAAGTCCTCGCCGGAATTATTGATAATCCCACCGTAGATTATGAAGCGGAGTACGAACTTGTAAACGCAAAACTTGACGAGCTTTCATATATGGGAGAAAAATTTCTGAAAGAAGCCGGATACAAGGCAAAAGCTATACCGGCAACTACCCGCACATACGACCCTGTTGAGCTGAGCGCGCCTTACCAGCATAAAACAACGGCAATCCATGCAGGACTAGGGTGGATAGGAAAACTTGATATCTTGGTTACTGAGCAATATGGATCCGGGGTACGTTTTGCGACTATCCTGACCGACCTGCCGCCGGAGGAAGAGGACTTGAAACCCATTGCCGCTTCAAAATGCGGCGCCTGCACCTCGTGCGCCGATGCGTGCCCCGCAGACGCTTCAAAGCGGTTGAACTGGGAAACAGGGATGAAAAGGGAAGAATTAGTTGATATAAAAGCGTGTAATAAGAGTATAATTGAACGTGTTAAATTACTCGGAATAAAGCATTCCATATGCGGAATATGCATAGTTTCATGCCCTTGGACAAGGAGGTATATTGATGCGAATATTGATAGTGGAAGATGAGAGATCTATTTCAGAAGTAGTAAAGGCATATCTAAAAAAAGAAGGCTACGAGGCCGACACGGCTGATGACGGGCTGCGCGCCATGGAGTTATTTAACGAGAGCAGGAAAAAGAATGCGCCATACGACTTAATAATTTTGGATCTGATGCTCCCGCGCCTATCCGGATATGAAGTATGCAAACAAGTACGGACGAATTCAAGTGTGCCAATTATAATGTTAACGGCGAAGGGTACCGAATCGGACGTTATAGCCGGACTTGACGCAGGCGCCGATGACTACGTGATAAAGCCGTTCAGCCCACGAGTACTGGTAGCGAGAGTGAGGGCGCATCTTAGAAGCAGCACGGGAGCTGAACACGCGAATGAAAACTCTACAGTCATAAAAATCGGAAATGTTGATATTGACATTACAGCGCGTGAAATACGCAGGGATGGAAAATCTGTAAACGTGACGCGAAACGAATTTCTTGTGATTTCAACGTTGGCGTCCAAACCGGATAAGACATTTTCAAGGGACGAGCTCATATCTAAAGCGTTCGGAGACGATTATGAAGGATTTGACAGGACGATAGACACATACGTTAAGAATCTAAGGAGAAAACTTGGAGGAGATAACAGTAATGACTATATTCGCACAGTACACGGATTCGGATATAGGATAGGGATGGAATGAGAATTAAACGCTCTTTACGCACTCACCTATTGATGTTTTTCATCCTCATGGTCTTGATTTGTCTCGTCCTTACTCCATGGGGAATCTCAATTATCATGGGTTCAGAATTCGACGTTTACATAAAGGATCGCGCGACGCAAGAACAAAAGGAAATCGTTGACGCGCTACGCGATATTTATATAGCGGAAGGCGGATGGAACCTCTTACGGGTAAACGATGTAACTAAACAAGTTTTAAGAGGGTCAATAGTATCCGTAGCCCTCAGCGATAAGACAGGAGGAGTGATATGGAGCGCCCGTCGCCGAGGGACGCAGATAATAAGTTGGCAGAGAAGATCATTATCCTACACGCAAATAAACGCGGATTATCCAGATAATAATTCTCATAACTCAACAAATAGACAAACTTTACCTGTTATAGTCAATGGAACTGAAGTGGGAATACTTGAGTTCGAATCCATGCAATTGCCGGAAGGCGTTGAAGCGGAATTCCTGAAACGGTTTCACTCGTACATGTACATAACGGTTATAGGAATGCTCATACTAGCAGGAGGATTAAGCTTTGTGGTTGCCAACGGGATAAGCCGCCCGGTACTCAAGGCGGCAAGCCGAGCAAAGGAGATAAGCGGCGGAGGATATCATAATTCGGAAGGAAAGCAATCCACAAGCGTTATTGAAATTGAGAATCTGGCCAATAGCCTTGAGAGCTTAGCCAGATCTCTCGAAGGACAGGAAACTCTGAGAAAAAGGCTTATGAGCGATGTCGCACACGAACTTCGCACGCCGGTTTCAATAATAAAGGCCCAAGTAGAAGCAATAGCGGATGGCGTTTTACCTGCAGAACAGGCAAATTTTGCAACGTGCGTCAAGGAAGCGGATAGATTGACGAAGCTCATTGCTAATGTCGAAAACCTTACGCATATTGAAGGCGACTCTCTTGTACTTAAGAAAGAGCAATGCGATATCTCAACTATGCTGACAGATTTAGCTAGTTCGTTTGCTCTTCTATTCCATGAAGCCGCAATAAAACTCGAACAAAATATTGCACAAGGACTATACGCTAATGCGGACGGCGATAAAATAAAGCAGGTGTTCGATAACCTGCTGTCAAATGCTCTGCGATACACGGATTCCGGGGGAACGGTAGAACTGTCAGCGCAGCGTGAGATTCGGAATAATAAAGAAGTTATAGTAACAAAAGTCAAGGATACAGGTATTGGAATACCCGAAGACGACCTTCCAAATATTTTCAACAGATTTTATCGCGCCGATATATCAAGAGCAAGGGATACAGGAGGCCGCGGTCTGGGGCTGTCAATTGCCAAAGCAATAGTGAGCGCGCACGGAGGCGCCATATCCGCAGAGAATAACTCAAATCAACCAGGAAGCACGTTTACAGTTGTACTAACATAACAGGAGATATCGAATTGATAACCTACGGCTATGTTCGCGTATCAAGTATCGATCAAAATGAAGATAGACAGCTTCACGCAATGAACGAGTTAGGGATACCGCAAACGCAAATCTTCGCTGACAAAATATCAGGCAAAGATTTTGAGCGTCCGGCGTACAAAGCGCTCACAGAAAAGTTAAACCCTGGTGACCTTATCTACATCAAGAGCATTGACAGGCTTGGGCGAAATTACGTTGAGATACAAAACCAGTGGCGCGTTCTCACGAAAGAACGTGGCATAGATATTTCAGTGATTGATATGCCAATACTTGACACACGAAACGGCAAGGATCTAATGGGGACTTTTCTCTCTGACATCGTGCTTCAAGTTTTGTCTTTTGTGGCACAGAATGAGCGTGAAACCACTCGAAAGCGACAAGCCGAGGGAATAGCCGCCGCAAAAGCACGCGGTGTTCGATTCGGGCGTCCTATCAAAAAGCCGCCCGAAAATTTCGATGCATTAGTAAAACTATGGGAGCGCGGAAAATTGCATATTCAAGAACTTCTGGCACAAATAGGTTTAAAAGAAGCTACATTCTATAGGCGTTTACGCGAACATCGATTAGTGAGCAACAAACAACATACCATCAAAATGTAAACCTTTTGATAATAGCCCCAAAATTATCTTGATACTATTTTTCATATTTTCTGTTGTGCTAAACTGGTCGTACTATGGGATATTTAGGAAAACATCTTGAAAATGATAGGCTTTTGTGCTACTAAATGATAGGCTTTTGTGCTACTATAATAGAGCTTATGTAGCTATCAAAAGGTTTACATTTCGAAAGTTGCTACACATATTTTTACTTGTAACCATCGCAATGTTATCAATACTTAGGTGTTACTCAAGGCAGTAGTATTTATTTTTTGAATTGTAATCTATCGGAGAAAACAACAGCTAAGCAAATTGATATGGGAAAAAGACAGGATGAAGATTGAAAAATGAGAAATGAAGATTTTATATTACTTTGCATGAATGGAACAGCGCGGAAAGTGGAAGATGCAATAAAAGCTGGCGCGGATGTTAATGCGAGAGCTCTAAAGGGTTCATCTACTGCATTAATGATTGCGGCAATGTTCAACAAAAACCCCGATGTAATAACAACGTTGGTCAAAAACGGTGCAGACGTTAACGCAAGAGATTCGGATAATGTAACGGCACTGACATTTGCGGCGAATTTCAATAGTAACCCAGAAGTAATAACAGTATTTATAGAGAACGGAGCAGACGTCAACGCGAGAGACCCGGACGATATGACTGCATTGATGTTTGTAGCATGTAACAATAATAATCCAGATGTGGTAATAACGTTAATCAAAAACGGCGCGGATGTAAACGCGAAAGATGCGGGCGGTTGGACTGCATTGATGTATGCGGCGAAAAACAATAATAATGATGTGGTATCGGCGCTGATCAGAAATGGCGCCGACGTAAACGCGAGAAATTTAAATGATATAACGCCTTTGATGTTTGCAGCATATTTCAATAGCAACCCAGAAGTGATAACAACGCTGATTAATAACGGCGCCGACGTAAACGCGAAAGATACAAAAGGTCAGACAGCATTGATGTATGCAACAGAAAATAATAATCCCGATGTAGCGCAGTGCTGCGTGAAAGCGTTAATCGCCAAAAACGAACTATAAACAAAGCTATATAAAATCTTTGTCTTTTGTTCGTTCTTCACTCCATACTTCACATTTCACACCAATGTCATTAAGTTAAGAGCAACCAGTCAAAAAACCTCAGGTCTTTGCGCCTCGGCGAAGCCGCTCTTCACGCCCGCGACTCAGGAGGAGCGCAGCGACGGAAGTGCCAGCGAAGCGATAGGTATTTTGCGGCGCGGCAATCCATTGGTTTTTGGTACTATCGTTTCATGGTAATCCAGAGTCTTTTTAACTTTTATCTTTCTATTTGGCTTTCTGGATTACCATGAAAGTAATCAAAAGGCAAAAACTAAAAGACAACTGGATTGCCGCGCCGCAAAAAGACGCGGGCGTGAAGAGCGGCTTTGCCGAGGCGCAAAGACGTTAATTAGGCAAGTTTCGTTCACTGTGGCGAGTGCAACTCGTGACCATTGCTTCCCGCCACGCTACGCTCGCGGTCGCAAAGACGTTTAAATTGAGTCGCTTTTGTCTTTTTTGCTTAACTTAATGACATTGTACTTCACACTGTCTTTTACGCCTAAAAAAGAAATGTCACTTTCAGAAAAGCTGTATTACAGTATGTGCATAAAGGCAAATTCATACAGATATAATTACGGCAGGCAAGCTAATAAAACCTTAAAAGATATTAATTTGCCTGATTATATCCCTGAATGGGTCTATGATGTTGAGATTAAGCCAATAACAACGACCAAAGCGAATGCCATAATACAGTCGCTTGAAGTTAATAAATGGGGCGAATACACATTAGGCGAATTGTTTAGATTTCATAAAGGTAAACGCCTGACAAAAGAAGATATGAGTAAGATTATGTAGTCCTCGCCATGCAGCTAAATTTTATAATAAGAAATCATATATGATATTGTACGCTTGATAAATGTGATGATTGTTCGCTTCTGTTTTTATTTTCCCTCCCCGAACTTCACAAATTCGTCGTAGCTCATGCATGTGTACTGCTCCGCTGGTTTTTTGGGGACTTCAATGGCGTGCTGCGGGCAAAATCCTATGCAGCGCTGGCAAGATTGGCATATGTTTTTATCAATTTGCGGAAATTTCGACGAGCTGTCCACTTTGATTGCTCCTCTCGGGCAGTGCCTTACGCACTTACCGCAGATTGTGCATTTGCTTTGGTTTACTTGTATCGAAAACATACGGTAGAACAAATTCCAAGGTTTTCTTGTATGTCCTAACTTAAACGCTATATTGGAAGTAAACGGCCAACTGCCTCTCCATTTTCCGTTGCCCTTTATTAAGCTTTCCGTAAAGAGAACTGAATCATTCTCGAATTTACTTATGCGCTTTGCGTTTCTCTCTTCCGGCATTTTTTTGTTGCCGTAATTTCCCGGCATGACGAATAGCTTTGAAGCTATCGGGGAATAGCCTTTCTTGGCGAGAAGCCTTCTTATGGGGCCTTCCATTCCCATTCCTGCCCCTCCCATGGTCGCTATCATGAAAATTTTATTACCGTTTGCTTCCGGTAAGGAGTCCAGAAAGTCCAATACAGTAGGATAAGTTGAAAAGCATGCTACGGGAAATGCTATTCCTATTACCGAATTTTCACTCAAAACCGGATTCATGCATTTTTCCATTTTGTGACATCTTACCGGCACGCCATTTTCTCTGAGTAAGGATGAAATTCTCTCCACGGCGTAATAAGTATTCCCCGTTCCGCTAAACGCGAAAAAGTCAATTTCCTCCTCCGGTCTTATTTTGCGGTCGACGGCATTCTCGTCTTTCAGGGAAAAAGCCATGGTAGTGTAGCCTATTCCGTCTCGTTCCTGCCTTGTCGCTATTGTGCGAAAACCTCTCATTAAGTAAAATGTTAAAGAACCATCAGCCGAATGAACCGTGACCTGCTTAACAGCATTTGTTTTGGAGCGTTCTTTTCTTATTTGCGCGATAGCGTAAGTTAGTAACTTAGTTCCTATACCGTTATTGGTATATTCCGGAAGCACAAACAACATGGAAATATGGTTGCCGTTTCGTATCTCTATCATGCCCACTATTTTTGAATCTGAAACAGCAAGAGTTACGTTATGCCCCAAGCTCTGCCTTGAAGCTATAGCATTTGCCGAAACATAGTTTACAAAAGCGGCTTTCCCTTCAGAGCTAAACCCTTCGCTTTCAATTTTGGCAAAAGAAGCAAGTGCAATACTGCTTGCTAATTTCGCCTCTTCAGGTTTCATATTCTCTAACGTAATTTTCATAATTAATTTTCTCCTTGTTTTCCTGCTGCCAAGAGCGTGTTCTGAAGCAGCATTGCTATGGTCATTGGCCCGACTCCGCCGGGCACGGGGGTTATCCAACTTGCTTTCCGCGCTGCCTCTTTAAAATCAACGTCGCCGACAATCCCTTCAGGAAGCCTGTTTATTCCAACATCAATAACAATGGCGCCCTCTTTGATCATATCAGCGGTGATAAAACGAGGTTTTCCGATAGCAGCAACTACAATGTCCGCTTGAGCAACTACTTTCTGAAGATTTCTTGTTTTGCTGTGAGCAATTGTTACTGTCGCATTGCGCGCAAGAAGCATTGAGGCAACCGGTTTTCCAACAATATTGCTGCGCCCTGTCACAACGGCGCTTTTGCCCTCAATGGGAATACCTGTACTCTCAATGAGAGTTATAACGCCCTTCGGCGTACAAGGCTCAAAACATGGCAGACCCGACACGAGCTTTCCAACATTAAGAGCGTGAAAGCCGTCAACGTCTTTTTCAGGGTTCATGACCGCCAGCACTTCTGTTTCATTTAGATGCGCGGGTAGCGGGAATTGTACAAGTATGCCGTGAACTTCTTTATCCTCATTGAGTTTCTTCACAAGAGAAAGAAGCTCTTCATGTGTTGTTTCAGCAGGTAATTCGTATTTGCGGGAAGTTATTCCTGTTTCCCCGCAGCCTTTTTCTTTTTGCCTCACATATACCTTTGAAGCCGGATTTTCTCCAACTAAAACGACCGCAAGCGTTGGATTTATTCCGCGCGCTTTTAGCTTTAAAACCTCTTCTTTAATTGAAGAACGAATTTCTGCGGATATTTTCCTGCCATCCAATATATTTGAGATCATATTTTATCCTCCCTCGGACATTTCTAAAGCTTTTCCCATTTCTCACTTTTTCTGCCGAATTTTCCCTGCTCTCTTCGTTTAGTACGTTTTTCATTATGGGCATCACTCACATCGAAATGAGCAGGCCGTTTTGCTGTGAACTTTGACTCTTTAATTTTGGAAAATCTACCGGAGCGCGTTTCCACGCTCGCATTCTCTTCGGTGTTGTCCGGTATGAGCCCTCTCTTTGCCAATCTGGCCATATTCTGTGGATAACGTGAGTAAGCTACGGGCAACAATTCAACGTTCACGGAATCTTTTCCTATCTTAATTGCGCCGACTTCGCTGCTCTCAACATCAAGCGTTGAACATATCGCGCGCAAAACTTTTCCTACGTCAAGCCCTGTTCCGCTTCCGCCCTTAAAGCGCAACATAGCGCCTTTCGGGCGCGCGCCTATTGATCTGGAAGCCGTTTTTGTACGCGGCTCAGATGACGCGGCGGTACGGGAAGAACGCTCGCGGCGTTCTCTTTCTCTTTCAAGCTCGCTCGACAGGTTATATCCTTTGGTTGAGCGGGAATTAATCAGGCTGAGCAGTTTAGCTATGAGCATTTTGGGTTCCGCTCTTTCCAGCAGGTCCGCCGCCCATGCAGCGTAATCCGTGGAGTCGTCCGGCAACGGTTGAGCTTTCAGGAGACGCTCTTCCGCAATTTCTCTCTGTGACTGGCGTATTTTATTGATTTCAGGGACATCCGCCCATTCGATTTTCATTTGGGATGAGCGCAGTATGCCCTTGAATCTCCCCGCTTCAAGAGGGGAGAGCAGTATGAGGTTTGTGCCTTCATTTCCCGCTCTGCCGGTACGCCCGCTTCGGTGAACGAACGTGTCCATGTCCTCCGGCAATCCGAGCTGAATAACATGCGTCACTCCTTCAACATCAAGTCCGCGGGCGGCTACGTTAGTAGCGACAAGGAATGGAACAGCCCCGTTCTTAAACGAATAAAGGATGGAGTTGCGCTCTCTCTGAGTCATTTCTCCGTGCAAGGCGCCCGCTGCGAATCCTTCTTCCTGCAGCTTCTGAGATACCTCTATGACGTCCATTCGCGTGTGGCAAAATATAAGGCTGCGTTTTGGCCTTTCCCACAACAGGACGTTCACGAGTCCTTCGAATCTTCTCCGCATCGGTACGAGATAGACTTTGTGAGCAATATCTTCATGCTGCTCGCCGTCTGAAACTAATGATATCGTATGCGGGGAGACAAGATATTTCATCGCGAGCCTACGCATCTCTTCCGGCATCGTTGCGGAGAAGAGCCATGTACGCCTTTCCGTTGGAAGGGAGTCAAGTATTCCTTCAAGCTCCTCCCTGAATCCCATGTCCAGCATTTGATCGCCCTCGTCCAGGACAACGGCGCGTATATTTCTCGTATTCAACGTTCCCCGGTTTATATGGTCAAGAGTCCTTCCAGGAGTTCCGACAACAATAGCCGCCCCTTCTCTCAGCGAGCGGATTTGAGGCATCATTTCAAGCCCGCCCACAAGGGATACTGCTGATATATCCATTATGCTTGCGAGCCATGCCGCTTCTTTTTCCGTCTGCTGCGTGAGTTCACGAGTAGGAGAAAGTATTAATATGTGAGGAGTTCTTGTGGAAGGGTTTATATTCTCAAGCAACGGTAGTAAAAATGCAAGCGTTTTTCCTGACCCGGTTTTTGCCCGCACTATTAAGTCTTGTTCGTAGTTGTTCAGTTCTAATACTTTTTTCTGCACAGGAGTGGGTTCATTGAACCCTTTTCTTCGTATGGCCAGAAGCAATTCCTCTCGAATGGGATATTCCTCAAAACCTGATATTTCACTCTCTAGCGCTTCGTTTTTAATTTCTTTCATTTACATTTCCTTTCATGATTTATGTAGAAAAACTAAATAAACGTCCCTCGTAGTTTTCGGGGACGTTTATGATATTCATAGATATAATTACACAACCCTATTTAGATTATGCTGTTTTGCCGAAAAAAGTCAAGAGTAAAACTAAATATTTAAAATTTAATTTTTTTTAAAATACTGAATCAGGCGGATGTCACACCGTCCGATTCTGTTAATAAAATGGCAATTGATTATGCAAGGGAAAATGTAAAACTAAAGAATACCTATGCTTTAAAGAAACTCGCTTTGTCTTGACGCACTGGGGCTGTAACAAAAGTAATATATTGGCTATCCAAACCAATATCTATTGTGGTTTGGGTGACGACCAATATACTACTTTGTTACAGCTCCTTTTATCTTTTCATTGAACATTGTGCATTGCCTTTTAATTGTGGCTCTTCATAAATCTTGATTCTGCCTTCTTTTCTTCCTTAATCTGTATTACCCTTTCGGCAATATTGTTGCAGTGATCCCCTATGCGCTCAAGGTTGCTCAGGATATCGCAGAAAAGCACGCCGCGTTTTGCGTCGCATTCGCCGCGGTTTAGCCTCTCGATATGGTTTTTACGATATTGTTTTTCCTTTGAATCAATGTCACGTTCAAGTATTGAACACACTTCATCAGCTATTTTAGAGTCTTCCATCGAAAAAGCGTTCATCGTCGTATTAAAAGACTTCTTTACGCTCATATACATATCCGTAAATTCAGCGTACGCTTCATCTGAAAAGCGGACGGACTGTTCCGACTTATATCCCGCCAGCTCCATCATATTGGTTAGGTGGTCTCCAATACGCTCCATATCAGTCGATATATTCACATAGCTCGCAAGCACCGATGATAACGATTCCGAAAGGTTTTTTCGCCAAACTTTCGCTGCATATCGGCTAATTGAATAATTAATCACATCGACAGATTTCTCCTGCAAATCAAAATTATCCTTTTGTTCAAAACTATTATCATCGTAACCTACCCATACAGTTTCCATCATATCGTGCAGTACGTGCCCCATATGGATTATCTCATCACGAACTGCGACGACAGCCGCTGCAGGGCTCGCATCTATGAGTTTTTCATCCATATATATGACGTCGCTGACTTGAGCTTCAGGCTTGACCGGAAGCAACCACTCAATAAGATGCGCAAAAAGTGCGGTAAACGGGAGGAAAATAACGGTGTTTATTATGTTGAAAAGCGTATGCGTATTAGCCAACTGCCGCGCAAGGTCGCCTGAAGTCATGAGCACCACTCTTTGAAATAGAGGCAATGCGGATATAAAAATTATAACGCCTATCGTGTTAAATAATACGTGAGAGAGCGCCGTTTGCTTCGCGGCTCTTTTTGTCCCTATACATGACAAAACAGCTGTTATTGTAGTGCCTATGTTGTCGCCAAGAATTATCGGCACGGCCGCTTCAAATGTCAGCAGGCCCTGAGTAGCCATTGCCATTGTTAAGCCAATTGTCGCCGAGCTTGCCTGTACAAGCATGGTAAGCAATGTCCCCGCCAGGACTCCAAGCAGCGGATTTGTACTGAACATCTGGAAAAACTCAACGCTGCCCTTCATCTCCCTCAGAAAGCTCATGGAATTTTCCATATTTGCCATTCCAAGAAATAACAAGCCAAATCCTACCATTCCATTCCCGAAATGTTTATGTTTACTCTTTTTTCCGAAAAATGACAGCGCTACGCCTAATGCCAGAACCGGCAACGCAAAATCCTTTACCTTAAACGCTATTATCTGAGCATTAATTGTCGTTCCAATGTTTGCGCCCATCACGATTCCAATAGCTTGTTTCAATTGCATTAGTCCGGCATTTACGAAACTGACTGTCATAACTGTTGTAGCGCTGCTGCTTTGTATTAGGGAAGTCACCAAAGCACCCACAACAACTCCTCTCCAAGGCGTATTGGTCAACGAACCTATAAGCTGCCGCATCCTGTCTCCCGCTATGGCTTGCAGGGACTCGCTCATTTGTTTTATGCCATAAATTAGAAGCCCTAATCCGCCGACGAGTTGAAAGAAAGCGCTGAGATTCACTTCTCCACCTCCTCAAAACAAGTTCCGCCAATAAACTCGCGTAACACAGAGTTGTTCGGTATATTTTCCGCACTCATTGAAGGAACAAATTTCAGCAAACGCTGCAAACGTAAAACTTCGTTAAAAACAGGAGAAGACTCAGGAACTGAATGTAGAAGAGGTATTACATAATTCTTTATAACCGCAAGTTCATAAGGCAGCGAAGAGTTAAAAACCTTATCCGCCATGTATTGATATGGGAAAACATATCGCGCGGCGCCTGACACGACCTTCGGCCATACCATAAGCGTATTCTCAGCTTTATAGCCTCTGGTTCTGTTATCCCGGATCATCCGTCGCAACAACCTGTTATCGCTTGTACTGGTACGATTATACGGGTCAAGGCATATACCCGTCATGGGAGCGGCAAATATTGCGAAGAGTGATTCCGAAGGAATCTGTTCCAATATTTTGCTGTTAAGCCCGTGAATTCCTTCCATTATCAGCACGTCATCTTCATCAAGCCTTATTTTCTTTCCCTTATACTTTTTCCCCGCTATGAAATCAAATCGAGGCGTTTCGACCTCTTCACCTTTCAACATTCTTGAAAGGTTATCTCTTAGAAGGCTAATGTCCAAAGCTTCCGGCGCCTCAAAGTTTGGTTCTCCATCCGCGCCTATTGGCGTCTCTTCCCTGTCATGAAAGTAGTTGTCCATTGGCAATGTGACAGGGCGTTTTCCGCAAACGTGAAGCTGAATTTTAAGCCTCTCAGAAAACGTTGTTTTCCCGGAACTTGAAGGACCCGCAATAGTTACAATCCTGGCGCCTTTTTTTGAAATAGCATCAGCAATACCTGCTATTTCCTGAGAATGAAAAGCTTCTGAGACAAGCACCAAGTGTTTTCCCTCGCCGTTATTTATTGCTCTATGCAAGCTGTTCATGTAACTTACGCCAAGAACTTTAAGCCAGTTTGCATATCCCAGAAACGCATGGGATAATCTTTCAGTCGCATATGAGGTGTAGAATGGAAGCAGTTCTTTTCCTTCTTCATCAGGGAATTGCAAACAAAATCCGGATGCAAAACGGAAAAGTTTAAACAAATTAAGATGTTTTGACGATTTAACAAGCGGAGAGTAGAAGTAGCCGCATGAATCTTGAAAGTAATATACATCAACAGGGTCTACCCAAGCCAATCCCATAAGGTCGGCGAGTTCTCTCTGTCCTTGCTTTTCGAGGATTGAACGGGCTTCATTCAAGGACATCATCCTTTTTTCAAACGGAATATCCTTGTCAATAACGCCATTCATATACTCTGTTAATCTATTAATCTCCTCGTCCGATATATTTCCTCCATCTTGAAATTCCCAGTAGTAGGCATCGCTTATGGAATGTCTTAGGGCTATATCCCGGTTAAGCAGCTGCCTGCAAGCCACGATTAGCAAAAAACTCAAAGAATTACGATAAGAAGCAGAATCAAGTTCTTGCACTGAAATTCACCTCTTCTATGATGTTTTGTTGTCTCCATTATCCAAGCTATTGTAAGCATTCATAAGTTCATGATAAAGCCCGTTGCTCAGGCTGCGATTGCTGTTAAACACAAGAACAGCCTTTTCAACGCATAGTTTTATATCTCGCACAAGTTCAGATTCATTATTGAATTTCAGGGGCGGGCGTAGAAACTCCTCCAAAAAAACAGTTACCCGGGCGCCGTACAAATCCCCGCTGAAATCCTTAATATGAACTTCAACCCGCGCTTCGCCAGCATCACGAAACATTGGCGGCACTCCAACAAATAACGCTCCTGCTCTCCATTCATTGTTCACTAAAACAGAGACGGCATAAACTCCTTCTGCGGGAAGCATTTTTTCGATCGAAGTCAGAATATTAACCGTGGGAAATCCCAACCTCGTTCCCCGTTTTTCTCCATGTACTACTATACCACTTATGGGGCAAGGGAACTTCAGCGCGTTGCGTAAAACGTCAGCTTTTCCATCTTTGAACCACTCGCGCAAAATACATGTGGAAATTTTGTTTCCTATTTCCGGCCCCTCCGAATATTTTACTACCTCTATTATCGAATATATCAATTCTTTATCAAAACAAATTTTTCTGATAGAAGAGCTATCTCCGAGGGCGTCGCGTCCAAATCTGAAGTCTTCTCCGACAACTATTCCGCTTATCGAATATTCCTTGCGCAACATTTCCAGAAAGCCTTCCGGATGCATATGGCAAACCTGCTCAAATGGCAAAACAATAATCTCAGGTATCCTTAAGTATTTCGCTTCGGCAGATTTTTCATATTCGGAGAATAATAGTTTTGCATTCCTGTTAAAATAAACGTCAGGGTGCGGAGAAAATGTAACTAACGCCCAACCAGTTTTATTCTTGCGCGCAAGCTTCTCCGCTTCCTCTAAAAGAGCGCGGTGTCCCGCATGAAAACCATCAAACGCTCCTATTACCGCTATCATTTATTATTTCCTGATGTTCACGCGAGGGATTATGTGTGGAATACCTTCGTCGCTTCTTATTTCCGCAAAACCAAAAAGCGCCTTCCCTATCAATGCAACATGCTTAGTAGCGCTGATTTCTCCTGCAGCAAATTCGCCTGCATCGCGCAATGGGACTCTTAGCCCGTTCAGGAGCCTCTCTTCAGCTTCGCTACGGAGAAATACATGATCATAAAACATCCCTACGCTCTCAACAGGCAATAACCCTTCGAGAGATAAATCCTCCAAGCCGCAAGCGTTGTTAAGGGAGAAATTACCGACGGAAAGCCTCGTAAGCTTCTTGACATGCCCTCCGCAGCCAAGCATTCTCCCAATATCGCGGGCAATGCTACGGATGTATGTCCCTTTGCCGCAACGCACTTTAATTTCAAATTCGCCGCCCAGAACTGGAGACGTCCTTTTTATACTATGGACAAATACAGAACGCGCGGAAAGAGATAGAATTCTTTCCGCACCATTATTCTTGTTTATTGAACGCGCTATGCGATGAGCGGATATCCCTCCGATTTTTATCGCGGATATCGCAGGAGGAACCTGCATTATTTCACCAATAAAATTGTTGAGAACCGAATCTACATCCACTTCACTTATGTTGTCCGCATTTCCGCGCTTGACAATTTCTCCCGAGGCATCCGCAGTATCAGTTTCAGCGCCGAGACTTACGACTGAGGTATAAATTTTCGGCAGGAGCATAACGTAATCCGAAATCCTCGTTGCGCTCCCAAGAAGCATAACCAACAGTCCGCTCGCTGTAGAATCAAGCGTTCCTGCATGTCCTGTTTTTTCCTTAAAATGTCGCTTAACGCGCGTAACGCAATCGGTACTCCTTGTTCCTTCAGGTTTATTCACCAGCAGTATCCCGCTCGGCATATTCATCCTCAATTGTATTTAAAACCATTCGAATAACTTCATTAATTGATTTTCTGCAAACTGAGCCTGCAGCAAGCTCATGCCCCCCGCCGCCAAGTTTTCTTGCTATTTTACCGGCGGAAACGCTTCCCTTAATACTCCGCAAACCTACTCGAACCTGCATGGGTTCCTCAACTATTAATGCAGCTACTTCTACTCCATGAATAAATAATATATGGTTGACTAAAAACTCTGTTTCGCTCCTATCTGCTCCTGTAGAGCGAAAATCATCAATGGTAAGATAAGTGAAACCTATTTGTTTCTTTTTTCCGGCAAGTTGCATCTTGGACATCGCAATGCCCCAAAGATGCATTCCTTCTATAGTCCTGTTGCCTCGTACGGCAAGGTTTATAAAATTCGGGTCTATATCGTTTTCGAGAAGATCGGCAGCGATATAGTGAGTGTATTTTCTTGTATTGCTGAAAGAGAAGTTTCCAGTATCCGTTATTAATCCGGTATATAATCCGATAGCTATTTCCTTTGTAACATTCCAATTCTGTGACCTCATAAAACTCCAAATAATCTCACATGTTGAGGAAGCTTCATGTTCAATATGATGGTATGTACCATATCTCATATTGTCAGCGTGATGGTCTATGTTGATAATTTTCCATTGATCGTGCCGGCCTCCAACAGCCCTATCCAAAGTAGATATATCAATACAAATAAAAAGCGGCTCTTTCCCTTTAAAACTATCAAGGTCAATCCAGCTGCTTTTTATGTAATTCTCAGTGTGCGGTAAAAACTTGTAAGATAATGGAATACTGCCTTCTCCACCCCAAGATACGCGTTTTCCTCTATTGATTCCGGCGGTATAAATAGCGCTCGCGCCTCCCAAAGTATCGCCGTCAGGCTTTACATGAGAGAGCACGTACCAATACTCATGAGAATCAAGTATAGCCTCCATCTCGGGGTAGTTAATTTCATGTCCCATCAGAATCGCTATCCGTTTCTTCAGATTTGATAGCAAGAGAATCAAGCAACGAGTCTATCCTCCGCCCGTAGTCCTGGCTTGTATCAATACAAAACTCAAGCTGAGGGGTCGTACGAAGATACATTCTTTCCCCCATCAACTTTCTTAACTGACCTGCTGCAGACTTCAACGCTTCATGAGTTAACTCCCGTTTTTCCTCATTAAGCGTTGTAAACCAAACCTTTGCATGTTTCAGGTCTTTGGTGCAATTAACAGAAGTAATGACAGCATCCTTAACTGTATCGTCCTTTATTGAAAATTCCAGCAGATAAACAATCTCCCTCAAGAGTTCTTTGTTTACCCGCTCCATTCTGAAGCTGCTCATTGCAAGTGACGTTTTTCCTCAAGAATCTCATAGGCTTCAAGGATATCCTCTTCCTCAAAGTCTTGAAATCCTGCAAGGTTTATTCCACATTCAAGCCCCGCTCTAACTTCTCTTACTTCATCTTTAATTCGTCTCAAGCTTGAAATTCCGCCATCCCAAAGAACAATCCCCCCGCGAACGACCCTTACTCTCGATGTCCTGCGAATTATCCCTGACTTTACGTAACACCCAGCTACCTTACCAATTTTAGGCACTCTAAACACTTTACGAATTTCGACCTCTCCAAGCGATTCTTCGCGAAGAGTTGGCTTTAGCAGCCCTTCAAGCGCTGATTTAACGTCCTCTATCGCGTTGTATATTATGTCGTAAAACCTTATCTCAATTTCATTCTCTTCCGCAATTTTTTTTGCGTTTACATCCGGGCGAACATTGAAACCAATAATAACCGCGTTTGCAGCGGTCGCTAGAGTAACGTCCGCTTCTGATATTCTCCCGACGCCCTTGTGTAAAATATTTATACCAACTTCGTTTGTACCCAATTTTTCAAGCGAAGTGCTGAGAGCTTCTGCCGAGCCCTGTACATCGCATTTTACAACCAGATTAAGACGCGGCATTTCTCCTTCTTTCATCTGAGAAAATATCCCTTCAAGGGAAGCTCTGCGATTAATATTAAGAACAGTTGCTTCCTGCTGCTTCTTTGATAGCATTTCACGAGCTTCGCGTTCGCTATCGACCGATACAAACTTTTCTCCTGGCTGAGGGACGGAGGCAAGTCCCAATATTTCGACTGGAGTGCTTGGCCCTGCCTTATCCGTTGGTTTACCCGACGCGTCCACAAGCGCGCGGATTTTACCCCATGCGGTATCAAATATGATTACATCTCCGCGGCGTAAAGTACCGTTCTGTACGACGACCGTAGCTACCGGACCTTTTCCTTTATCAAGTTCCGCTTCAATAACGACGCCGGATGGCTCTGCAGTAGGGTCTGCTTTCAGTTCCTGCATTTCTGCAACAAGAAGCAACATTTCGAGCAGGTTTGGCAAGCCTTCGCCAAATTTAGCGGAAACATCAACCATTATCACATCTCCACCCCACTCTTCAGGCACAAGCCCGACGTCCGACAGCTGCTGCCGTACTCTGTCAGGCCTCGCTGAAGGCTTATCGACCTTATTTACGGCAACTACTATCGGGACTCCAGCCGCTTTAACATGGGCGATAGCTTCCCTTGTCTGAGGCATTATTCCATCATCAGCCGCAACGACCAGGATAACTACATCGGTAGCCTGAGCTCCCCGCGCGCGCATTGCAGTAAAAGCTTCGTGTCCCGGCGTATCCAGAAAAACGATCTTTTTTCCGTCATGCTTTACAACTGAAGCTCCTATGTGTTGGGTTATTCCGCCCGCTTCCCGTTTTGTTACATTCGTATTTCGGATGCTGTCAAGCAACGTAGTTTTGCCATGGTCAACATGTCCCATAACTGCAACAATCGGCGCTCGTGGTAAAAGTGCGCCCTTTGGCTGATGCTTTTTCTTGCCCGGGTGTTTTGGTTGGGGGGTAATCTCTTTTCGCGGTTCAACAACTACTTCTTTTTCAAAACGCACATTATATTTTTCTGAAAAAATATCAAGCACTTTGTCATCAGCGGTTGCAGTAGCCGCCAACATCAATCCTTTGGAAATAAGCGTTTTTACTGCTTCGGCTGCAGATATGCCTATAGCTTCAGCAACATCACGTATTGAAGGTAAAGGCTTTATTTTCTTTACTCTTTTAGCGGCAGGCTGAGCATATTCAGGAGTTAATTGAGCAACAGGAGCAACTTTAGATTCTTCTGTCAATTCTTCACGAAAGCTTTTCTTGTCTGTTTTTGTTTTCTTATGAGAATCCACAGTGTCCTTCTTGAGAACTTTTTTTCTCACAATCTCAACCATTTCATCATCCAAAGAACTCATATGCGATTTCACTTCAAAGTTAAGATCGGAGAGAATTTTCATCATCTCCTTGTTGTCCAGTTCCAGAATTTTGGCAAGTTCGTATATTCTCACTTTGCCCAAAGGTAACGCCTCCTTCAATACTGCCCAAATGATTTAAACTGCTTTTTATTTTTGAAACAAAACCACTTCGTTCAGGCAACGCAACTACCACAGCTCTCGCTACTCCTATCGCGCGAGCAAGCCGTTCCATCGAAACGCCTTTTAAGACAGCGTAATCATCAGCGTACTTCACAATGGACGCGTATGTTTTTTCGGATCTCACAGGAGCATCCTCAGGAAACATTATGAATAAATTCTCCCTGCGAGACAAGCTTGATTTTACACTATCCTGACCAATTATGAGTACACCTGCCCGTCTTGCCATGCCTAAAAGTGAAAGATTCTTTTCAATTATACACACAACAAGTCCTCATAAATATTTTCTTCTATTCGCGCTTTTAGCGCTCTTTCAAACGCTTTGCTTTTTTTCGCTTTATCAATACATTCCTTATTTGCGCAAACCCAAGCTCCTCTGCCTTGAAGCTTTACTTCCGGATCAAATTTAATTGTCTTTACGCCATCATCACCGATTATCCTAACTACCTTTAAAAGCGCATCTCTATTAAATTTTCCACGGCAACCTACACAAGTACGAAGTCTATTCTTCATTTTGCTCCGTCTTCAGTAATATTTATATCATGAAAAATATCATACAATGTCGGCATTCTATCTATCTCAACCGCGCTTATGTCAATTTTCCATCCCGTAAGCCTGGCGGCAAGCCGAACGTTCTGTCCTGACTTTCCAATGGCGAGCGAGAGCTGGTCCGGATGAACAAGCACTAAAACTGCCTTGTCCTGATCAAGCGCAGGATCTATCTTGGATATTTTTGCCGGAGAAAGAGCGTTCTTTATATAAACAAAAGGATCGTTGCTCCAGACTATAACATCAATTTTCTCTCCCATCAATTCTTTGCTTATCCCCTTAATCCTGGCGCCCTGATTCCCCACGCAGGCGCCTACAGGATCAACATTCGGGTCAAGAGAGTAAACCGCTACTTTTGCCCGCCCTTCATCTTCACGTACAATATTTTTAATCTCAATAATTCCATCTTTTATCTCGGGAACTTCAAGTTCAAGTATCTTGCGAAGCAACCCCGGATGGGTGCGCGATACTATTATCCTTGGGCCTTTTGTTGTCTGCCTTACATCCAAGAGGAAAAATTTCATCCTCTCCCCAACTATATATTTTTCTCTGGAGATTCTCTCTTCACGCGGCAGTATCCCTTCAGAACGCTCGCTTAAGCGAACAACGACATGATCGTTTTCAGATTTTACAATAACGCCCGACACCATTTCACCTATACGATTCGCAAACTCTTCAAATACTATCTGTCTCTCCGCATCCTTTAAGCGCTGAATAATTACCTGACGCGCCGTTTGAGCGGCTATTCGTCCAAAATCTTCGGGGTTTTTTGGTATTTTAACAATCTCTCCAAGCTTAGGCTTAGGTTTTGCGGGAACACCGGCATTAACAGCGTCAGCTGCTGTCATCTCCAAGTCCGGGTGGGCAACTAATTTCACAATTTTACGCGTTTCAAAAACAGAAATTGAACCATTCTCAATGTCAACAATAATTTCAGCTTCCTGTTCTCCTCCGCGGTATTTTTTATATGCAGAAATTAAAGCAGCTTCAAAGCTTGAGCGAATAAGCTCAGGAGGAAGCCCCCTCTCTTTTGTTAATTGAGTCACTATACGCACAAAATCGCGCCCAAGCTGCATTTCAAAACTCTCCCTTCTTATCCGCTTCATTTTGCCAAACGAGATTTGCCCGGCCTATATCCGCTATCGAAAATTTCTGTTCCATACCGTCACATTCCATAATTATATTTTCGCCTGAAACATCCACGCCAATAATTTTCCCGATTACAGTCTTCTTAGGCAAGATGCGCAGACGCGCCATATGCCCCGAAAAACGTGAATAATCCGCAGCTGTGAATAATGGACGTTCAATGCCCGGAGAACTGGTTTCCAATGTGTAGCGTTCAGTAATCATTTCATCAAATTGCTCGTCAAGCATACGACTGACTTTTCTGGAAACTATTTCGCAATCTCTCACATTAATTCCGCCCATCAAGTCAAACAGTACTCTGAGTATCAGTTTTTCGGATTCCCTGACAAATGCAACTTGCACGCATTCGTAACCCAATTCCTCAATTATTTTTCTTATAGCCGCTTCAACAGACAACTTAACAGAATGACTTATTGGGGATTTCTTTGGTTTCTGATTAAGTCTACTCTTGTTAGGTCTCATTTTATAATTCCCCCATGTTAAGACGCGTTCGGGCGTCCCGTTGTTTATCATAAAACAAAGAGAGTGGGCTTCTCTCTTCCCACTCTCAAAAAATCCGCCCTGTGTTTCTATAACTAATTTTAGAATAAATAGTTTAAAAAGTAAAGCATAAAAACAAAAATCAATGCAAATGTTAGCAAAAATCTACAAAAAAACTATATGCAATATCACATCAAAATATTAACAATTTTCATCCGTTGCGATTATAATAGAAGCGCTTGAGCACATTCAAAATGACATACTATTTCATATTCAAGAGGAGGAAACAAATTGAATAGAAGGTAGTTGTTATCTTTCATTTTTGAATGAATCTAATATTTTAAGAAAGGTAGTGTATTTATGAATAAGAAAGTATTTACATTTATACTGATAGCAAGTGTTTTACTGTGCGGAACGGCATATGCTGCGCCTGCTGAGCCGCTTAAGCCTGTTGCGCCCAATATTGACCTCTCATCATTGATTCAGGGACTAAAAGCCGTTGATTTGAGCGTCTACCCCGCCAAGTACGCCGATCCGGTCAGACATACGCTTGCAAAAGCGGAGAAAATTGACGCGAACCCAGCCTCAACGGAAGAGCAGAAGAATATTGCACGTTTGGAACTGCTGGTAGTAGTGTCTAACTTGTTTATAGACCTGCAGCTCGCTACGGTTTCCGACATGCAGGAGATGGTTAAAGCAAGGAAACTGTCCTACGCGGACATCACATATATGTACCTTACAAGAATTGAATTGTACAGCTACAACACCAACAAGCTAAATGCCGTCCGGTCGCTCAACCCCTACGCGCTGGATGACGCAGGCGCCTGCGACGCGGCGTTCGCGCTGGACCCGAGCGTGGCAAAGGGCATGTTTGGCATCCCGGTTATGATGAAGGACAACATCAATTTCATGAGCCTACCCACAACAGCTGGTTCAATCGTGCTGGCAGACAATTACGCGCCCTATGACGCTCCCCTCGTGACCAACCTGAAGAAAGCGGGTGCGGTAATCCTTGGGAAGCTCAACATGACGGAATTCGCCAACGGCGTCAGCAATGTCTCCACAAATGCGACAGGTTTTTCATCTTTGGGCAGACGGGTTTACCAAGCCTACAGGCCAAACGCGCTCACCGCTCACGGATCTAACCTTGCCAGGCTGGATCCCAGCGGCTCCTCGAGCGGTTCCGGCGTGGCTGCATCCGCAGCGCTTGCGGCAGTCACCATCGGCACCGAGACGAGCGGTTCCATAATCAGCCCAAGCCAATCGAACTTCATTGTCGGTCTCAAGCCGACTGTTGGCATTATCAGCCGCTATGGCGTTGTTCCGCTGAATTCCAAATGGGATACGACCGGCCCCATGGTGCGCAACGTGACGGATTTGGCTTTTTTGTTGAATGCCACTTATGGCTACGACCCCAACGACCCTGTAACCGAAGGCATTGCAAAAGCGGGGCTCACGAGCTTTGACTTTTGCGAATGCCTGAAACCGGGATTTCTGCAAGGCAAGAGGCTCGGCGTGATGAGCGCGCCAAGCGCAACTGCCGCAGCGCGCCCGGCGTTCGACGCGGCATTAAAGGCGATTGAAGCCGCCGGCGCCACTCTCGTTTATCAGGCAAGCGGCGCCGTGTTGCCGTCGATATCGAACCCGACCGCACCGAGCATCACAAATTTCCAATTCAAAATAGACTTGCCTGTTTATCTGGCGACCCTTGACCCGAATTATAAATGGTATAACAAGTCGTTCAGCGATGTCTACGATTTCATGTATGCAGAGTTCCAGGCCAACCCTGGCACATTCCGCGACCAAATAGGGCCGACTCTCGACATCGGCAGGATGGGCATTGCCAACAGTTACGTTCTTGACGAAGCGACCTATGCGGAGATGGCTGCAAATAACTCAAACGATATCCGCCAGTGCCGGGACGAAGGCATCGACAAGAGGCTGTTGGATTACAATCTGGACGGCTTAATCGGCAGCGGCAATTTGACAACATTAACTGCGAGAGCGGGCTACCCGCATATCACGCTGCCCATTTTCAGGACGAGTGGTACAAGATTAACAGGCGGATCTCACATTTACTTTGCCGGTACGGCTTTCTCCGAGCCTGTACTGATTGCGGCCGCCTACGCAGCCGAGCAGGCAACAAAGGCGCGTGACAACTCACTCCCCGGCCTTGCCGATAAGACATCGCTGGGTAACGCGATCACTGAAGCCCGAGCGCTTCCCAACGAAGAGAGAGAGCTGTTCAGCGCGATATACGATGCGGCTGTTGAAGCATACACCAGCGATTTTGCCATACAAATGGACGTCGACAAAGCTGAGTACGCGTTACGCGCGGCAATGAACCCCGAACCGGAGCCCGAGCCGGAGCCCGAACCCGATCCCGACGGTTGTAAATGGTGTGATTTCCTGGAAGGCTGCAACGCGGGATTCGGATATGCAGTAGTTCTGTTTTCGTTGCTTTCGCTGTTGATAAGAAAGAGATAAAGACAATTCGTAATTCTGAATTCGAAATTTAGAAACAAAGAAAAAAGATTTGTTATTAAAGAACAAAGCAATATACTTGACGTGTATTGGGCTGTAACAATGGATTCGAGAATAAGCGAATAGCGCGAATAACTTTGTTATTTGGCTCTTTTGCTTATCTGCCGCCGGTTTTTGTTACAGCCCCTTTTAATGGATATTGTTCATGTTTTTCTATTGTTTGTCTTTTGTTTTCCGGCAGTCATGCAGTTTTTCCGCCGGAAGCATATCGCTGAGCAGCGACCAAAGCGCTTCTGCTCCTTCCTCAACTTGAGCGTCGGGCAAAAGGAAAGCCTTGTTCGCCTCTACATACAGGTAAGTGCAGCCGGAGACGCGATAGGCGCCGAACAGGCCATCCCATTCGTATTGGGCAGGTTTGTCAATGTTTGTCACCCGCGCGCCGTCGGGCTCGCCGGAGAGGCTCAACGAATAAACGGGGCGCGGCCTTTCAAGCCCCATGGCCTTTATCTGCGTTTTGACGGACCTAAAAAACGCCAGTATATGAGCTGCCGGAAGCCCCAAGCCTATGACCAACAGAACTGAACCTATCATGGCCGCTTGATCCGCGTTGCCGCGCATAGCGAAACATGCAAGCGCGAACGCCGACATTATTGAAGCGAAAATGAGCGGCAACACCCATATTCGCTTGCGGAAGAGGCTGTCGAAAACCGCAAATTTGCGAAAAATCACATCATCTACAGTTACATTTATCGTTATCGGTTTGTTTTCCATTTGATTGCCCCGCGAGAGAATGTGTTTGAAATATTGCTCTGAAATATTCACTAATATACATGAAATGAATGAAAATATGTCCGAAAAAGAGTATAAGACAGAAAAATAATGTCCATATTTTTTGTAGTTATCTAGTTTACTAGTTTGGAAGAAATATGCTACACTTTGTAAAAGAGCGCGCCATGCGCAAGATTTGTTTTGGAAAATATTCTAAATGTAAACGGAGGAGTCAGTGAAAATGAAAAAATTGATATCTTTGTTGTCCCTTGCAGCGGTCCTCGGATTTGTCGTCTGCAGCGCGGAATTCGCCTGCGCGGCTAATGACCCGAAAGTCTCCCTTACTTACGCGGAAGTCAATCCGCTCGACACAATTGTCGGGCAGACCGGAACAGCTTTCAAGAACAAGGTAGAGGAGCTCACGGGAGGCTCTGTCACCATTGTCATTCAGGCCAGCGGCGTCCTGGGCTCAGAAAACGACGTACTGGACACCATGCTCGGCGGCGGCGACACTATTCACATGTCACGTATCTCCGCTTTCGCCCTGACAAGCTACGGTGCTGAAAAATCGAAACTCTTATCCATACCCTACACATTTGTCAGCCGCGAGCATTTCTGGAACTTTGCCAACAGCGACATGGCCCCCGAATTTCTCAACGAGCCTGTCGCCCTTAATCTGGGCGTGCGTGGAATTTTCTACGGCGAGGAGGGCTTCCGCCACTTCTTTACAATCAAGCCCGTCGCGGGGTTAAAGGACTTTGCAGGCATGAAACTGCGCGTTTCCAACGACCCCATTATGAACGGCATGGTTCATGGACTCGGCGCGAGCCCGACCGTTATTTCCTTCGGCGAGCTGTATTCCGCGCTGCAAACGAAAGTTGTCGACGGCGCCGAGCAGCCCATCGCCAACTACAAATCCAACGCGTTCCATGAAGTTGCACCCAATCTGGTTTTGGACGGGCACACGCTTGGCGCCATACAAGTAATCATCACCGACGCCGCTTGGAATAAGCTCTCGGCAAACCAGCAGAAATGCCTGCTTGAGGCCGGCGCTTTCGCGCAGAAATTTAACGCCGAGCTTTCAGCCAAAGCGGAAAATGAAGTTCTCGAGTCGCTTAAAGCAGCAGGCGTGAACGTAGTGGAGGTCGAAGATAAGGCCGCGTGGGCTCTTGCCTGCAAGGATATCATTGAAAAATCCACCGCAAGCCAGGCTGAACTCTATAAGAAACTTATAGACATGAAATAAATTAAAAATCCTTTACACATCAATATGGCTTTGTGAGCCAAGGGGTGTCGGGGCATACCCGGCGCCCTTTTATAAATTTAAGGAGGGATAGCTTTATGTCAAGAATTTTTGCGACTATAGACAAAGTAAAACCTGCCTTTGATATTGTACATAAGGTTGCTTTGTTTTTGTGCAAGTTACTGCTTATTACCGATATCATCATCACCTGCGTGTCCGTTACAGGCCGCTACGTGTCGTTTATCCCCGACCCCGCATGGAGCGAGGAGGTCGTGCTGTCATGCATGTCCTACATGGCGGTGCTATCAGCAGCCATCGCCATCCGCAAGGGCACGCACATAAGGATGACCGCGCTGGACAGGTACCTGAACGTGAACGTTATTAAAACGCTCGATATCCTCGCCGATATCGGCGTCCTTATTCTCGGCTTTGTCATGCTTATCGTGGGCTGGAGGTACGCCAACACTATAGGCGGCAGGGGCACATACGTTTCCATGCCCTCCGTTTCCCGCTTCTGGATGTATTTCCCCATACCTTTAGCGGGTATAGCCATGATCATTTTTCAGATTGAAGTACTGTACGAGCACATCAAGGCGTTCTTTGTAAAGGAGGCGAGAGCGGTATGACTATACAATCAATTGCAATACTGACGCTACTCGGAAGTTTTGCCCTGATGATACTGCTGCGCTTTCCCATCGCATACGCGGTCGGGTTGTCCTCGGTGCTGTGCCTGACGGTTCAGGGGCTTAACCTTACTACCGTCTGCCAGCACATGGTAAAGGGCATCAGCTCTTTCAGCCTGATGGCGGTTCCGTTCTTTATAACAATGGGCGTGCTGATGGGTTCGGGCGGTATTTCGGACAAACTTATAGCGCTCGCCAGTTCCCTTGTTGGCTGGATGCGCGGCGGCCTTGCAATGGTCAACATTGTCGCCTCGTACTTCTTCGGCGGCATTTCCGGTTCCGCCGCAGCCGACACAGCCTCAATAGGCCCGATACTCATACCGATGATGGTCGATCAGGGTTATGACGCGGATTTTTCAGCCGCTGTTACAATAACATCCTCCTGCGAGGGACTCCTTGTCCCTCCAAGCCACAACATGGTCATTTACGCCACTACCGCTGGGGGCGTTTCAGTGGGCAGCCTGTTTCTGGCGGGCTATTTACCCGGCGCGCTGCTTGCGCTCTCGCTGATGATAGGTTCCTACATTATCTCTGTTAAGCGTCAATATCCAAAGGGAGCGCCCTTCAACCTCATAACCTTTATTAAGCAATTGTATATCTCTTTCTGGGCGCTGGCTGCGGTGGTCATCGTGGTTGTCGGCGTGGTCGGCGGCGTATTTACCGCAACCGAATCCGCCGCTATCGCAGTTGTTTACAGCCTTTTTGTCAGCGTGTTCATATACAAGGGGCTGAATTGGAAGGGCGTTTGGCGCGTGCTGGAAGAATGTGTGGACACGCTTGCCATAGTGTTGATCCTGATAGCCACATCCAGCGTATTCTGTTACTGCATGACTATTCTTCACGTTCCCGATTTAGCGGTAACAGCCATAACGAGCATAACCAATAATCCAATAATGCTGGCGCTGCTCATCAATTTCATTCTGCTCGTGCTTGGCTGTATTATGGACATGGCGCCGATAATCCTTATTGCCACCCCCATCCTGCTGCCGGTCGCAAAATCCATCGGAATTGATCCTATTCAGTTCGGCATACTGCTTATCCTCAACTGCGGCATCGGCCTGCTCACGCCGCCCGTAGGGACGGTGCTGTTCATCGGCTCCGCCGTCTCGAAGGTGCCTCTCGAGCGGCTTGTCAAATCGACGCTGCCGTTTTACATCTGTATGATAATCGCTCTGCTGCTCATCACTTTCATCCCGCAGATAAGCCTGTTCATACCGGGCCTGTTTGCGAAATAAGGGGGGATGAAAATGAAAATGACGTTTCGATGGTTTGGATCGAAAAGCGACACAGTTAAATTAAGCCAAATAAAACAAATCCCGGCCATGACCGGCGTGATGGGGTTCCTCGACTATAAAGCCGCAGGAGAGGTCTGGACGCTGGATGAAATCAGGAATTACGTGGACGAGATTCACGCAGCGGGGCTTCTATGCGAGGTAATTGAAAGCGTGAACGTCCACGAGGACATAAAAATGGGGCTCTCCTCGCGGGACGCGCACATTGAGAACTACGCAACCACCGTGCGCAATCTGGCGAAATTCGGCGTGAAGGTCATCGTGTATAACTTCATGCCGGTGTTAGACTGGCTGCGCACCGACCTTGCCCGCGCTATACCGGAGGACGGCTCGAAGAGCCTGTACTATAACGAGAGCGACTTGGGCGGTATGAGCCCGCTTGACATAGTGCGCAAAACCGCCGGAGATTCAAAAGGCTTCAGCTTGCCCGGTTGGGAGCCGGAACGCCTTGCCGAGCTTGAAACGACCCTCAAGCGCTACGAGAGCATCACACCGGATATACTGCGCGAAAATTACAAATACTTCCTCGACGCCATAATCCCCGTTTGCGAGGAGTGCGGCGTCGTCATGGCCTGCCACCCCGACGATCCCGCGTGGCCGATATTCGGCCTGCCGCGCATCGCCCACAGCCGCGAGGATTTCGACAAGATAGTAGAGCTGCACGATTCGCCGTTTAACGCTATCTGCCTTTGCACGGGCTCGCTGGGCTCAAACCCGGACAACGATATCCCCGCAATCATACGCCATTTTGGCGGGTTGGGGCGCATCGGCTGTATGCATATCCGCAACATAAAATACTTGGGAAACCGCGTATTTCGAGAGTCAAGCCACCTTTCCGCAGACGGAGATCTGGACATGTACGCCATCATGAAAGCGGTATATGACGCCTGCCCGCATGTGCACGTCCGGCCTGACCATGGCCGCATTATCTGGGACGAGGAAGCCCGTCCCGGCTACGGACTGTACGACCGCGCGCTGGGCGCCGCATACCTCAACGGGTTATGGGAAGCGATAGATAAAGCCGCCAAAGGGAGGGCTTCTCCATGATAATGAACGCGCAGGGGATTCAAAATAAAGCCGGATGGGAAGCAGCGGGAATTTCACTCCCGCTTTACGACATCGCCGCGATGAACGTCAAAACAAGGGCGTCGCCGGTTTGGCTCCACTTTGGCGCGGGCAATATTTTCAGGGGCTTCATAGCCGCGCTGCAGCAGCGATTGTTGAACGACGGCCTGGCCGAAAGCGGGATAATTGCCGCAGAGACGTTCGATCATGAAATCATCGATAAAATTTACGCCCCGTTCGACAATCTTACAATGAACGTTACCCTGAACCCGGACTCCACCACGCGCTGCGAGATAACGGCGTCGGTTGCGGAGGCGTTGAGAGCGGACGGGCAGGACGCGTCAAATATGCAGAGGCTTGCCGAAATTTTCGAGGCGCCGGGGCTTCAAATGGTCAGCTTCACTATCACTGAAAAAGGTTATGCCATAACGGGCGCGGACGGCGCCCCGTCGAGCGCGGCCAAAGCGGATATGGAAAACGGGCCCGCGCAGGCGCGACACGCCATGGGAATAACGGCGGCGCTGCTGCAGAAGCGATACCTTGCAGGAGCGCGCCCAATTGCCGTCGTCAGCATGGACAACTGCTCCCGGAACGGAGAAAAATTGCGGGAAGGGGTGCTTGAAATCGCAAGGGCATGGCTTAGGAACGGTTTTGCCGACAGCGGCTTCATCGCCTATCTTGAGGACGAGGGCAAGGTCTCCTTCCCGTGGAGCATGATAGATAAAATCACGCCGCGCCCCGCAAAAGCGGTGGAGGATATCCTCGCCGGAAAGGGCGTAGAGGGGATGCGCCCGATAATCACATCCAAAAACACCTACATCGCGCCGTTTGTCAATTCCGAAAGGCCGCAGTACCTTGTGATTGAGGACGTATTCCCGAACGGACGTCCGGCGCTTGAAGCAGCCGGCGTACACATGACCGACCGCGATACCGTCAACAAAGTTGAGCGAATGAAGGTCACGACCTGCCTCAATCCGTTGCACACCGCCATGAGCGTGTACGGTTGCCTGCTCGGCTATACTCTTATATGCGACGAGATGAAGGACCCCGACATCCTCGCGCTCATCCGCCGCCTCGGCTATGTAGAGGGGCTGCCGGTCGTTACAGATCCGGGTATAATATCTCCCAAGGCTTTCATTGACGAAGTGGTTCAGGAGCGACTGCCTAACCCTTTCATGCCCGACGACCCGCGCCGGATTGCGACCGATACATCCCAGAAGGTCGGCATCCGATTTGGGGAGACAATCAAAAGCTATATTGAGCGAGGCCGCAGCCTTGAAGAGCTTGTGTCCATCCCGCTCGCGGCAGCGGGTTGGATGCGTTACCTGCTGGCCGTTGACGATACGGGCGGCGCAATGGAGGTCTCATCCGACCCGATGAAGGAAGAACTACAGGCAAAGCTTGCGGGCATAATCTGGAACGACCCTGCCAGCTATGGCGGACAGCTCCGGCAGATACTCGCAAATCCTGTGATATTCGGTGTCGACCTTACGGAAACGGTTTTGGCGGATGTAATCGAGGCGATGTTTCTCGAACTGCTGGCGGGGGTTGGGGCCGCGCGGGCGGTATTGCGCAAATATTTATCTTGAAAACGAGGGACGTATATGCAAATTACAGAACGTGAGGCTCGGGAATCCGCGCGAGGCTACGCTATGCGCGTGATAAAGGAAAACATTATCCATCTGGGGCTTCTGCCGGGCAGCATGGTGAGCGAGCAGGAGCTTGCAGCCGAGCTGGGGCTCTCTCGCGGGCCGGTGCGCGAGGCGCTCATTGAACTTACAAAAGTGAAGATGGTCGAGGTTTACCCGCAGCGCGGCAGCTACATCTCTCCTGTGGATTACGAGCTTGTCGATGAAGCGTGTTTCATGCGCGAAGCGCTAGAAATAGCGGTGGCGGAACGCTGCTGCCTTATGGGCGTCATGCCCGCGCATTTGACTGCATTGCGGGAAAATCTCAATTTGCAACAATTCTATTCAGAGGGCGATAATACCCGAAAGTTTTGGGAACTTGACAACGAATTTCACCGCCTGTTATTCCTGAATGCAGGCGTGATACGCGTACATACGCTAATGAGCAGTATGCTCACCCATTTCGACCGCGTCAGAGCCATGGCGCTCGCTGTTATAAAGAAAGGCAAGCTCGTGGAGGATCATCATCAGATCCTGGAAGCAATCATTTCCGGTAATTCGGGCGCCGCTAAAAGCTTGATGCACAGACATCTGACAAGCTATCAAATAGACAGGCAGGCAGTGTGTGATAAATACCCGCAGTATATTAAACATTAAAGCTATCAAAGGAGGATGGTTATGACGCCCTTTATGAATGAAGATTTTCTGCTGAAAAACGACGCTGCGAAAGTACTGTATCATGAATACGCAAAAGTAATGCCCATAATCGACTATCACTGCCATGTAAACCCCGCCGATATCGCGCTGGATAAACGCTATTCCTCCATTTCGGAAGTGTGGCTCGGCGGCGACCACTACAAATGGCGGCTTATCCGCGCTCTCGGCACGCCCGAAAGCGGCGTTACCGGCGCGCGCGCAGCTGACCCGTTCGGCCTGTTCAGTAACTTTGCCGCCGTACTTCCGAAAGCGGTTGGCAATCCGGTTTACCACTGGACATACCTTGAGCTAAAGCGCTATTTCGGCATTGAAAAACAGCTCACCCCCGATACTGCCAAAGAAATTTACGACGCCTGCAACAGCAAGCTCGCCGAACCCGGCATGAGCGCGCGCGGGCTTATTGAGCGGAGCAATGTGAAGCTCATCTGCACCACCGACGACCCTGTTGACAGCCTTTTATACCATAAGCAGATAGCGGAGGACGCTACCTGCAAAGTGAAAGCGCTTCCCGCGTTCCGCCCCGATAAGGCCATGAGCATTGAATCGGCGGGCTTTGCGGAATACATTGAAGAACTGTCGGGCGTCAGCGGCGTGAAGATAACAGGATTTGATTCGCTGTGCAAAGCATTGGACAAGCGCATCGAATTTTTTAACGAAATGGGCTGCCGCGCCGCTGACCATGCGCTGGAGGGGTGTAATTACGCCCCGGCCGCAACCGCAGAGCTCAACATGATTTTTGGCTCCGGGATGAGTGGCGAAAGCATCGCCGCGCATGAAGCCGCGCAGTACCGCACAGCCATACTGCTGCACCTTGGGCGGCGCTACCATGAGCTTGGCTGGGTGATGCAGCTCCACTTTGGCTGTATGCGCAACAACAACGCCCGCATGTTCGCGCATATAGGCGCCGATACAGGTTTTGATTCAATGAACGGGCAGGGAAACCCGAGTAACCTTTCGTACTTTTTGAACGCGCTGGATGTAACCGGGCAGCTTCCGCGCATGGTACTATACAGCCTGAATCCCGCCGACAGCGAGATAATTGCGACTATCGCGGGTTGTTTCATGGCCGACGCGGAATGCCCAGGCAAAATCCAACTTGGCGCGTCGTGGTGGTTCAACGACACAAAATCCGGAATGGAAAAGCAGCTGCAAGATTACGCAAACAGCACCCTGCTCGGCAATTTTATCGGAATGCTGACCGACAGCCGAAGCTTTTTGTCCTACACGCGGCACGAGTATTTCCGTCGAATCCTGTGCAACTTCCTCGGCCGACTTTTCGAGGACGGGGAGTACGCCGACTTTGACGCGCTTTGCCGTATCGTGGAGGATATAAGCTACAACAACACGCTCCGCTTTTTTAGATTTGATGTATAGTTTGTTTACAATGCGGTGCATTTGTGGCATCCTAATAACGAGGTGACTAAAATGTCTAAAAACACAACTTACAAAACTCGACGCGGTTATCTTGTTGTTATTGCGGCAAGCTCCGCTTGAACCACAGCATCGTGACCACCCACTCAAAGGGAAATGGCGCAGTTATCGGGAAGCAAAAGAGGAAATATCATGAGAGACAAGTCGAATGCTATAATTTAGATGAAAACTTCAAAAACTGAAACTGCTGAAATGGGGTAACAATAATGCCCGAAATATCAAGATTTTTCGGTATTGTAATTAAAATGTACTTTATGCAAGGAGAGCACAACCCGCCGCATATTCACGCGCTTTACGGCGAATATATGTCCGCTGTAAATATATCCACGGGTGAAGTACTAGAGGGCGACCTGCCGGGCAAAGCTCTTGCCCTCGTCTTGGAATGGCTTGATTTGCATAAAAAGGAGCTCATGACGATATGGCAAACGCAAGAGTTCAGAAAAATACCGCCGCTTGAATAAGGGAGGCTAAAAGAATGTTTCACAGAATCAAAAGCGTTCACCCTCTCCCTGACATGCTCCTTCATGTTGAGTTCATCAGTGGCGATGCAAAATACTATGATGTCAAGCCGCTCATGGATAAATGGGAAGTTTTTAAGGATTTGAAACAAGGCAGGCTGTTTGACCTTGTTTATGTCGATACCGGCGGGTATGCCATTATCTGGAACGAGTACATTGACCTCGCAAGTGAAGAGCTGTGGGAAAACGGATTTCCTGTTGCCATTCAGTGATAATGACATTGGGCGGGACGGAGACGCCAGCGAGCCAAATAGTTAAACGGAGGAAATGTATATGAAAAGAATAATATCGTTGTTTCTGTGCGTCTCTTTGCTGCTATCGGTTCAACCCGGGGGCGTCTTCGCGGCGGGCGGCGGCGCGCCAGGCGTATATGTATATACCGACGAAATGATAGTACAAATGACCGAACAGTACCGGAACATGGACATCGACGCGATGGTCAAAATGATGAGCAAATCCGGCCAGGTCATGGACGAAAAAACTATCGAAGCCATGCGGGACATGCAGAAAATGGCGAGGGAGGGAACACTGGGCGATTACCTGCGGAGCTTTGGAACCGCTGATGAGGCGGCGTTTACTGCGGCAAAAATTGACGTGACCGCGCCCACGGCGGGCGACGTGCTCGCGATAGCGAAAAAATATTACGGCTATCATTCAACCGCGCTGAACGGCAGCCTGAAAGGCGAATTTGCCCGCGACGCCGGAAGCGTGGCTTTCGACGGAAAAGCAAACGATGCCAGACGCGCCGAATCCCTGTGCAATACCGCGTCGGCCATCGCCATGCTTAACGGGGACGGAGACTACGCCGTGGCAGCAGCAGCAGCAGCCGTCGGATGGGCGCCGGGGTACGCGCGGGGCGCGGGCACTCTGGCGGCGATGCTCGTAAAGGCAGGCTTTATCACCGACAAAGACAGGCTGAACGACGCCGTCAAACTCGCCGCCTACGCCATATCCATAGATAAAGCCGACGCGGATTTCCATATCACGCTGGGCTGGGCGCTTTTCGACCTGAATGACCTCGATGGCGCGCTCGAAGCAGCGGAGGCCGCGCTTGCCATAGAGCCGGGAAACAGCGCGGCGCTGAACCTCAAGATCGAGATACTCAACAAAAAGGGCGGGACATTCTTATCTGCGGCGGCGGGTAAAATCGGCGACGACCTGAAGGAAAACGACGGCGAACTGTCGAAGCGGCTTACAAAGCAGGAAAAAGCCGCCGAGGGGATGAGAATGGCTAATAAAGACGACAGCAAAGAGGAAGCGCTGCGCAAGTTCAACCAGTTCTGCGAGCTTGAGCCCGTTACGCCGGCGGATATGATCGAGTCCGTGTTCCCAACCGAAGCGCGGCAGATAAGAAAACAGGTCAGCACAGTTTCGGATTCGGACAAGGCAATGTTTAACAACAGCATTCGCCCGTTCCCAAACGGCCTTTACCGGACGGCGCGGCAAGTCCATGAAATGGAGGACGAAATAAGCGAGTACTGGAAATGGGAGCATGATGACCAGGAAAAAAGGGGCCACAACGTAATAACGCCCGCTTTTCGCGCGGCCGAAGCCGCCAAGCGGAAAAGGGGCACTGAATACCATCGTCCGCAAACGCCGCTCGATTACATGCTGGAGTATAACCGTGGAGTGTTATTGAACGCCAGAATCGCCGCGGGAGAGTATCTGGGAAAACTGGATTATGAATACAGTAATGAATTACACGAAATTTATGAAAAAGATTCTCGAAAATATAAAGAGGCTCTAGCAACTCGTGACGCGGAAAAAGAAGCGGCAGAGAGGCTTCCCGAACCGGCAAAAAGCGCGGCGCACGAGGCCGCTGAAATAAAGTATAAGCTTGCGATTAACGATGCTGAAGACATAGCTTTTAAGGAACGTATGCCGATTAAATCCAAATACTACGATGAGTCAAAGAGAGTCTCACGGCAGCTCTGGGAAAAGATGCTTCCCTTCGCGCGCGCCACGCGCCATCCGGAGTATGAAGTCATTAATTTATACCATGATGCATGCAGACATATTGAATTTGCCATTAGCCTTGCCTCAACTCGTCCTGCATTATATTATCCTGAGGTTTCAGCAGAGGACTTGCAGGAAGCGCTTGCAACCGCGCGTGCAGCCATTGAGCAGCTGATGGCGCAGGAGCAGTCGCCGTTCGAGGACGTGACCAACGGGTTCACAATTTCCGTCGAATTCGGTAATTTTGAGTTCAAGCTGTCGAACAACAAGATAGAGGTCGAGTATGTGGACGGCGCGGCCTGCAAAGTGGCGTTCGACTGGAAATCGAAGGAACTGGAGGTCGGTATGGGGGTCGGGCACAAAGCGAAACTCGGAACAGTCAAAGGCGCTCAGGTCGGGGTCGAGGCGAAAGCGTACGTGAATTTTGTGTTGAATCTGCGGAATAACGAAGTCACGGACATTTATATCAGCGCGGAAGCGAAAGGTTCAGCCGGTTCGTTCGAAGCGGGCGGCCAGGCAAGAGTATCGCTGTTGGGCAAAGAAGCGGGCATTTCATCCGCCGCCAAACGAAAACTCGGGTCGTTTGCGATCGAACACGAAATGGCGCTGATCAAAACAAGCCTCGTTATATTGGAATTCAATCACAGATACGGCTCGCGAAGAGCCTGGGGAGCGCGTTTCATTTGCTATAATTTAGATGAAAACTTCAAAATTGGAATGGCTTGATTTGCACAAAAAGGATCTCATGACGATATGGCAAACGCAAGAGTTCAAAAAAATACCGCCGCTTGAATAAGGGAGGCTAAAAGAATGTTTCACAGAATTAAAAGCGTACACCCCCTCCCTGACATGCTCCTTCATGTTGAATTCATCAGTGGTGATGCAAAATACTATGATGTCAAGCCGCTCATGGATAAACGGAGGAAATGTATATGAAAAGGATAATATCGTTGTTTCTGTGCGTCTCTTTGCTGCTGCCGGCTCAGCCCGGGGGCGTCTTCGCGGCGGGCGGTTCTACGGGGAGCGGCTTCGCCGCCGGTGTATATACCGACGAAATGATAGCACAAATGACCGAACAGTATCGGGATATGGACATCGACGCGATAGTAAAAATGATGAGCAAATCCGGCCAGGTCATGGACGAAAAAACTATCGAAGCCATGCGGGACATGCAGAAAATGGCGAGGGAGGGAACACTGGGCGATTACCTGCGGAGCTTTGGCGCCGCTGATGAGGCGGCGTTTACTGCGGTAAAAATCAACGTGACCGCGCCCGCTGAGGGCGAGATACTCGCGATAGCAAAAAAATATTACGATTATCATTCAACCGCGCTGAACGGCAGCCTGAAAGGCGAATTTACACGCGACGTTGGAAGCGTGGCTTTCGACGGCAAAGCAAACGAGACCAAACGCGCCGAATCCCTGTGCAATACCGCGTCGACCATCGCCATGCTAAAAGGGGACGGCGACTACGCCGTGGGCTGCGCAGCCGCCGCTATCGGCTGGTCGCAAGGTTACGCGCGGGGCGCGGGTACTCTGGCGGCGATACTGGAAATGGCCGGATTCATCAACGACAGGGACAGGCTGAGCGACGCGACGAAACTCGCCGCCTACGCCATATCCATTGATAAAAGCGATGCGGATCTCTACGTCACGCTCGGCAGGCTGCTCTACGTCCAGAACGACTTGGACGGCGCGCTTGAGGCGGTTGAAGCCGCGCTTGCGATAGAGCCGGGAAACAGCGCGGCGCTGAACCTTAAGATCGAGATACTCAACAAAAAGGGCGGGACATTCTTATCTGCGGCGGCGAGTAAGATCGGCGACGACCGGAAGGAAAACGACGGCGAAATGTCCAAGCGCATCACCAAGCTTGAAAATGCCGCCAAGGGGATGAAAAGGGCTAACGATGACGACAGCAAAGAGGAAGCATTGCGTAAATTAGAGCAGCTCTACACCCTCGAACCCCTTACCCCCGCCGATATGGCGGAAGGGCTTTTCCCGTCAGAGTCTGCGGAAGTCAGAAAGCGGGTCAACACCGTTTCGGCTGAGGACAGGGCAATGCTGACCAAAAACTTCCCAGTGTTTCCCAACGGCCTTTATCGTACTGCGGGGCAGGTTTACGCCATGAATAACGATATCCAGGATTACTTCAACTGGGTGACATACAAGGCGAAAGAACAGAGAAGCGCCAATGTGTACTTGCCGGCTTCGGCGGCGGCTGAAGCGGCCAGAGCCGCAAGGGGCGGGGGGTTCAATAGGATAATCATCCGCCCGGACGCAACGCCGCTCGATTATCAGTGGACATATAATTATCAAATAGTTCATGCGGCCGAAGTGGCGTTTAATAGATATACTAAAGTACTGTTTAATGAATCTTTTAAAAGTATCATTGAAGTCAGCGCTAAACACCAGCGTAAAATAGAAGAAGTTTTTGAAACATATAAAATAGAAATCGCTGCGGCGGAGAGATTGCCGGAACCCCAAAAAAGCGCGGCGATTGAGGCCGCTACTATAAAACGGAAGCTTGCGGAAAACGAGGCTTCCGGCATCAAATTCAAAGAAGTCATGCCAATTTATTCCAAATTATTCGACGAGGCAAAAAAGCAATCGGAAAGGCTTTGGGAAAAAATGCTGCCATTTGCCCGCGCCACCGAATACCCGGAAGATATTATCTTTGGTTTACTAGAACTGGCGCTTGAAGAACCCTGGGATATTATATACAACCTTGCTTGCGGAAACATGGCATTGGGCATAACGCCGTATAACTTAGATGTTTCACCGGTAGATCTGGAGGAAGCCAAAGAAGCCCTCGCGGCCCTGCAGGAGATGATGGTAAATCAGCAGTCCCTGTTCTACGACGTGACCAACGGCTTTACCATCTCAACCGAATTCGGTCCTTTTGAATTCAAGCTGTCGAACAACAAGATAGAGGTCGAGTATGTGGACGGCGCGGCCTGCAAAGTGGCGTTCGACTGGAAATCGAAGGAACTGGAGGTCGGCGTGGGGGTCGGGCACAAAGCGAAACTCGGAATGGTCAAAGGCGCGCAGGTCGGGGTCGAGGCGAAAGCGTACGTGAATTTTGTGTTGGACCTGCGGAATAACGAAGTCACGGACATTTATCTCAGCGCGGAAGCGAAGGGTTCAGCCGGTTCGTTCGAAGCGGGCGGACAGGCAAGGGTATCGCTGATGGGCAAAGGAGCGGACATTTCATCCGCCGCCAAACGGAAACTCGGGTCGTTTGCGATCGAACACGAAAGGGAGCTTATTAAAACAAGCTTCATTATATGGGAATTCAATTACAAATACTGCTCGCGAAACGTCCGGGGAGCGCGTCTCATTATTATTTCGTAGCGTTGCAAGTATCCATGATTGCAGTTTGAGTACGTTAATATATGCGGAGGTAATTATGAAACTCATCAATGAAACGGTAACGAAGCCCGCGCGGGCGGTAAAGATTCTGCAATTCGGCGAAGGAAATTTCCTGCGGGCGTTCGTGGATAACATGGTTGACATCGCCAACGAAAAAGGCGTGTTTGACGGCGGCATAGCTATTGTCAAGCCTATTCCCTTCGGCAATTTGGACGCTTTGAACGCGCAGGACTGCGTATATACGGTCATCTTGCGCGGCAAACAGGGCGGGGAAACAGTCTCGCAAAAACGGACAGTCACGTGCGTGGTTAAGGCCATCGACGCATATTCGCAATATGAAGAATATGCCGCTCTCGCAAGGCTCCCCGAACTGCGGTTCGTTGTTTCAAACACCACGGAAGCGGGGATAACATATGACGAAAATGACGATTACTCGCCCCTGCCGCCCGGCAGCTATCCGGGAAAGCTCACAAAGTTCCTGCATGAGCGTTATCAGGCTTTTGCCGGAGATAAAGACAAAGGGCTCATCATCCTGCCCGTGGAGCTAATAGAAAAAAACGGCGCGAAGCTTCGCGAATGCTGCCTGAAACTTTCAGAGCGCTGGGGCCTGCCGCGCGGTTTTCGCGAATGGCTCGTGAACGACAATATATTCTGCTCCACGCTGGTTGACAGGATAGTCTCCGGCTATCCAAAAGACGAGGTCGGCGACATTGAGGCGGAGCTTGGATACGAGGATAAGCTTATAGTGACGGGGGAGCCGTTTGCGCTTTGGGTTATCGAATGCGAAACACCGGAGCTTGTACAAAAAGTCGGGCGCGAATTTCCGCTCGACAAAGCCGGGTTGCCCGTCGTCTTCACAGATAACTTGCAGCCGTACCGCGAACGGAAGGTGCGCATCCTGAACGGCGCGCACACGTCCATTGTTGCAGCGGCGTATCTCGCGGGGCTTGATACGGTCGGCGAACTCATGAACGATGAACTCTTGCGTAAGCTCATCGAAAGGAACGTATACGACGAAATCGCGCCCTTCGTTCCGCTTCCCGCAGAAGAGGCGATGGCGTTCGCTGATTCAGTGATGGAGCGGTTTGAAAACCCGTTCATAAAGCACAGCCTGCTCGCAATTTCGCTCAATTCCATATCGAAATTCAAAGCGCGGGTATGGCCGTCGATAAAGGACACATTTGAAAGAACCGGGAAGCTCCCCGATTCGTTGTGCTTCTCGCTTGCGGCGCTCATGGCGCTTTACTCTGGAGATATCGACAAAAACGGAAAACTTATGGCAAAGCGAGGCGAAGAAACGTATGAGATAACGGACGCCGCCGCTGCCATACAGTTCTTTACGGATAATCATACGCTTCCGGCCGACGAGTTTGCTGCGGCGCTCCTGAAGCGCGAGGATATATGGGGCAACGATTTTGTAAATACAAAAATACCGGGGCTCTCTGAGAAGGTAAGCGGCTACTTGCAGGACATACGCGAAAACGGGATGAGAAACTCCATTAAAAATTTACTGAGGTGAAAATAATTGAAAATAATTATAATTAGCCCCGCCGACAACGTAGCTGTCGCCCTCGAACCCATCAAAGCGGGAGAAATATTCACCGCAGGAGGGCGAGAGTACGAAGCGAAAAGCCACACGGCGCCCGGGCACAAAATAGCGCTGAAGGACATACCGGCGGGCGGCGAGGGCGCAAAGGACGG